>OIYG01001503.1_pt1 | contig 17251 bp, 7 predicted proteins | sample 1587861 | NCBI WGS metagenome assembly OIYG01 (sample SAMN03283272) | human gut metagenome | biome: human-associated habitat; material: feces | host: Homo sapiens | place: Peru | collected 2012 | reverse complement strand
CATATCCGAGGACTTCTGTGCCTCTGTCTGTGCAATTCCCGCCACATTCCGCATCTTTGTATAAAGGAACAAATTTTTATAGTTGTGGCTCTCATCCACAAACAGCCTGTCCACGCCAAGCTGCTCAAAGGTCACTACATTATCTTTCCGGGAAGTATCGTTGAGTTTTTCAAGCCTTGTCATCAGGGATTTTCTGGACTTTTCCATCTGTTTAATGGTATAACGCTCTCCATTGTCAGCTTTCGCCTGTTCAATGGCAAGCTCAATCTCATCAATCTGCCGTTCAATAATCGCTATCTGCCGTTCCTGTGATAACGGGATTTTCTCAAACTGGCTATGTCCGATAATCACGGCATCGTAATCGCCCGTTGCAATTCTGGAACAGAACTTTTTCCGGTTGGCTGGCTCAAAATCTTTCTTCGTGGCTGCTAAAATATTTGCTCCGGGATACAGCCGTAGAAAATCGCCCGCCCACTGCTCCGTCAAATGGTTCGGTACAACAAATAAACTCTTTTGACACAACCCTAACCGCTTGCTCTCCATTGCTGCAGCAATCATTTCAAAGGTCTTTCCTGCTCCCACACAATGGGCAAGCAGGGTATTATCCCCGTAAAGCTGATGTGCCACGGCATTTAGCTGGTGCGGTCTAAGTTCTATATCCGGTGTCATGCCAGGAAATTTTAAGTGCGAGCCGTCATATTCCCTCGGTCTGGTGGAATTAAAGAGCCGGTTATACTTCGCCACTAAATCCTGCCTGCGTTCCTGATTCTCAAAGACCCAGTTCTTAAAGGCTTCCCGGACTGCCTCCTGCTTCTGACTGGCAATCATGGTTTCTTTTTTATTCAGGACTCTCGTTTCCTTTCCGTCCTCCACCACCGTATCATACACACGGCTGTCCTTTAAGTTCAGCGAATCTTCCAAAATCTGATAGGCATTTCTCCGGCTTGTACCGTAGGTCATATTGACAAGGGTATTTCCGTGGTCTGCATTTTTTCCCTTTACATTCCACTGCCCTGTCACATCGGAATACTGAATCCCCATAAGATTTCTGTCAAATAAATGCTGCGGTGTTTCAAAGACATCCCGCATGAAGTCCTCGATATACTTTGTTTCTACCCAAGTTGCACCGATACGCACCTCTATTTCACTGGCATCCAGTTCTGTCGGCTGCACCTGCGTGAGAGCCTGCACATTTACGTTATATTCCGGGTGTTTTTCGGCATAAATCTTCGCCGTTTTCAGCTTGTCACGGACATTGCCGCTTAGATATTCGTCTGCTGTTTCCCACCTGTCTGTAACAGGATTCTGGAAGATAATGCCTGTCAGTTCTTCCTTAATCGTATCAATCTCTTTTCCGGTCAGTTCTGCCATGTAAGAGAGGTCAACTTTTGCCTTTTCTGATAAGGATACCGCCAGAGCTTCCGTTGCCGTATCTACACTTGTGACAACTTCCGCTTTCTTAATGGTACGCTTCGTGAACATATCCGCTTTGCCCTTGAAATTGCCCTCATCATCCAGCTTCTCCAGAGAACATAACAGACAATAACTGCCATCCTGATTGAACGCTCTTTTATTGGTCTGGGAATTGATCAGACCGTATTTCTTACGGAAAGCATCATAGCGGATATTCAATTCTGCCTGTTTTTCTTTAATGACCGCATCCGGGTATTCCTCTAACTGTAAATTGATAAGCTCCTGCGTACAGTTTCGTATCTCCACCATTCCCCTGATTCGTTCCTGCATGGATTCTGACATTTCCACAGGCTTCATAACGGAATTTTCACGGTAATAGACTTTATCATCCACCAGTGTATAGCTGTAATTCTTTACTTCCGGGTCTGCCGGAATCGTAGCGTCTGCCAATTCATCTGCAAGCTCATCCAGCTCCACAGCTTCGATTTCCCCGTCTATACGGCTGACTGCTTCTCTTAATTGTTCAGCAAACGGTCTTGTAGTATCGGGCTGGCAGGTGCTTTCCATACCGTAAGGCCCGCTGACCATTTCCATCTTTCCTACAATCATCTCCGGGTGTTCTGCAAAATAAGAGTTCATCGCAATGCCGTTTTCATCTTCTGCCAGATGCACCCAGTCCGGCTCAATATCCATGACCCTGTCACGCTTCTTGAAAAACAGAATATCCGAAGTAACTTCCGTTCCGGCATTCTCCTTAAATGCGGTATTCGGCAATCTGACTGCTCCCAAAAGCTCTGCCCGCTGTGCCAGATATTTTCTGACTTCCGGACTTTTCTTATCCATCGTTCCCTTGCTTGTGACAAAAGCAACCACACCACCGGGACGGACTTTATCCAACGTCTTTGCAAAGAAATAATCATGGATCAGGAAGTTATTCTTATCATACTGCTTATCTGCCACCTTATACTGTCCGAATGGCACATTACCCACTGCCACATCAAAAAAGTCATTAGGATAGTCTGTCTTTTCAAATCCTGATATTTTAATATCTGATTTGGGATAGAGCTGCTTTGCAATCCTGCCTGTGATACCGTCCAGCTCCACACCGTAAAGGCGGCTCTCCTGCATCTTCTCCGGCAGCATACCGAAAAAGTTTCCGATGCCCATAGCAGGCTCCAATACATTTCCTTTTTCAAATCCCATGCGGTCTAAAGTATCATAAATACTGCGGATAATGGCAGGACTGGTATAGTGGGCATTTAAGGTACTTTCCCTCGCAGAAGCGTACTCCTGCGGCGATAACAGTTCCTTTAACTCTTGATATTCTCCTGCCCATGCAGATTTGCTTTCATCAAAGGCATCGGACAGACCGCCCCAACCAACATACTGCGATAAAATCTGTTGTTCCTCCGGCGTGGCAATACGGTTCTCACTCTCGATTTTCTCCAGAGTGCGGATTGCTTCCACATTCCGCCTGAACTTTTCTTTCGCATTTCCTGCCCCTAACGCATCGTCTGTGATATGAAAATTAACAGCATTTGACTTGTCAATCTTCGGTACGGACTGCTTCACGGGTGTTTCTATGGCTGGCTCTAATGCAGGCTCTAACGGTTCTTCCTCTGCCTTTTGGACATCATGTCCAGAAGTGACAGGCTTCTGTTCCATGCCTTGAAGATAATCTTCTGCTTCTTCTTTCGTTTCAAACGTAGGGATTGTCCCGTCTGCATCCGTATAATAATCTTCTCTGGCATTATCCCATACCGCAAAATCCTGTCCCGGTTCAAAGGCATCGCTGGTTTCTCCCACAGAAAAACGAGGTTCATCTTCCGGTATATCTTCTGTCCCCTCAATGCGTGAAAATACCTCTGCTTCATGTCGGTCAATATCTTCCATCGCCGTAACATTCAGATAGTCGGTTTCCACTTCTCCCCTGTCCGGCTTATAGTCATATTCAAAATGGACATTTCCATTTACAAGCACATAAAAAAACTCATTATCCTGCAAAGAATTTCCCAGCACATAAGTGTCCTCTCCGGACTTCCATTCATCAATCTTTAAGCATAACTGGTCATCTATCATTACCTGCTGTGCCGCAAGTTCCTTTTCCTGCTCCATATACCGCCTTGTCTGGTTGATAAACCCATTCAAGACCGCAGGGTGGGATGTGACAATCAAATCCCGGTTCTCCCACATAGCATACGGTTCTATGGACTTTGCCCACTCTTTATTATCCGGAGAAAATCTCCCGTCATGGCTTAGCTGTGTAACCGTATTGGCAAGTACATAACTGACACGCTCACTGCCAAATCGTTTGATGACTTCCGCTGCTGTTTCCTTTGGCAGACGATACCCGTCAAACTTTTCTGCAATCGTCCGCTCAATGGCTTCTTTACAGGCAGCCTTTGTTTTTCTCTCGATTGCTGCCTGTGCTTTTTCAAGAGCTTTTTGTGCTTCTTCCTCTTTGTACCGTGCATAGGCTTCTTTCCCCGCCGGAGATAAATACTTATCTTCCGCTACCAGTTTGCGGATACGCTTTTCCACCACTTTCCAAGATAAAAGCACCTGTGCATACGGTTCGCTGATATTCCCCTTTTTCAGTTCGATGCCTTTGAAATCATGATCTTCCCAACTGTGGTCTGAGCCTGCAAGTGCATGGGAGCTTCCGCCTGTACCGTATTCTTTTTTCAAAAAATCGGCTGCTTCTTTGCTGTCATGTGCCTCCTTGAAATACTCATAGATACGGAACGAACCATGTGAAAAGCCGCTTCCTCTGCCCAGCCTGTGGTCTATTTCATCCTGTGTGATAAAATCCTCTTTTTTGATGTCCACATGGTCTGCTGTCGGAAATGTCAGCTTCTCTAAGAGCTGGTTTCCAAGTTCTTCCCGCAGTTCCTCTTTCGGCATAACAGAACGGAAACCAAATTTTTTCTCTCCCGTTTCCAACTGATGAAGAGCCTGATCCATGTGGGAAGCAAGCAGTTCCACACCCTCTCTGGTAGAAAGCATCTCTAAAAGCCGTGCGTGGGATTCAGGATAATTTCCTGCTTTTAACCCCAATTCTTCCGGCAGCTCTCCCATGCCATCCCGGAAGAAGAAAAACAAATGCCCTGCTATCCGCTCACGTTCCGCTTCATCCACAAGGTATGCTTCATTTGCCCCCATATATGTGCCGTTTACCACCTGTGACCGTATTTGTGCTTCTATCTCCTGCCAGCTCATCTGAAGCACCGGACGTTCCGCCGATGTGCCGTATCCCACACGCATACCGCCCTCATCGAACCATACTGCAAGCTGTTTCCCGTCAAATTTAAAGCCTTTTCCGGTTGTGCCATATTCTTTCTGCAAAAAAGCCGCCATTTCTTCCGGTGTCTTGCCCTGCTGATATTTAGCATAGATACGTTTTCTGCTGTTATCCTTGCCACCACCGCTCCGTATAATATCCGCTAACTGCTCCGGCGGTATCTTTGCCACTGGCTGAATCGGTATTACTTCCTCTGCCTGTTTCACAGCAAGATTCCCCGCCTGCTCTGTGAACATGGTAAACAAATCAAGCTGCTGATACATTCCGTTTGTTTCAATCTGCTCTGCTTCTTCTCCCGGAAGTAAATACACACCGTCCTCGATGTAAGAATGAACAAGGAAACGTGCCTCCTCCCATGACATCCTGCTTTCCGCTTCACGGGTCAGATAATTGCCTTTCCACAGAGTAATGCCGTCCTCGTCAGCTCGATAACCACCCCGCAGTTCCCCAATGTTAAATTCCGTGTATTCTTCCATGCGGAATGAGTTTTTCAGATACTCTGCCTGTATCCTTGCATCCTGCTCCATCTGAAAATAACCTGCTATCTCCGGTCTTTTATGCTTCAGGAACTCATCGCTGCATAAAATGCCACGCTGTAAATCCTCCCCCTGCTCCGTTTCAGACAGTTTAGAAAAAAAAGAACCGGATAATGAATCTCGCTCACTATCCGGCTCCGGTACTTCATCTTTTCTATCATTCTCTAACTGTAAATCAACTCCGTCAGCACGATTTCCTCCGCTGAATGTCTGATGTTGTTCATCTTCGCTACCCATTTCATCTGATCGGCTGCTTTCAGTTCCTCGGTCACTCCCTCGACTTTCGCCATCTGCACGGTCAGAACTTCCATTCTCTGCTCTGCCTGCTTCTGTATCTCCAGACAATGTGCTTTCAATTCGCCCGTCAGTATCATGCCCTGATAAATCCCGTTCCGGTGTTCCTTCAGGAATTTCTTCCGCATCTGTCCGTACTTCGTCAGAATCTCCTCCGGCTCCTCGTTCACTGTCAGGTTCGGGATTAGATAATCCCCGTTCTTCTCGTATGTCAGTTTCATTTGCTGTATCCTCCTTTTTAGCCTGTGATTCTATCTCTTGATTCGTTTGTACTTCCGTTTCGCTTTCGCGCTTTAACGCATTATAGTCTATATCCGGTTCATTTGCAAGCACTTTTTCTGCTTTTTCCAAAGAAGTTTGAGTATGTCCCTCACTGGCTTTTTCCTGTGCCTTCTTCCGGGCAAGCTGACGGTCATACGCCCCTATGGTTCTTCCAATCTCCATTAAAAGCGGCTTGCACATATCCGTGGTTACCGTACCGATGACAGACAGGGTTTTCGTTGTATTAAAATCACTGATATAGTCAAATCCGATCTCGTCTTTCCACAGTTCCATATCTGCACCGCACCGGGACAGAAGTGTATAGGCGATACTGGACGAAAGGGTATCCCGAAGCCGTACACCCACATTTAACTCGTCCAGTTCTTCCAAAAAGCTTCCATCTTTTACATATTCGATTTCCGGCAGAAGTTCTTCATAATAGTCCTGGGCAATCCTACCTGCAATCTCCATCAATCGCTGTTCAAAAGAACTGTTTTTATCGGTTTCCCCGTAGGTCTTTTCAAGCTGTGCCAGCACCGACTCCTTATGTTCCTCCCGCAGTTCCCACAGATACGGATCACGCCCGATTCTTCTTGCTTTATGTACGTCAGATACATCAAAAACATATTTCAATCTCGGACGTTCACTTTCCGTATCCAGCAGTGCGATTCCTTTCGCCCCACGGTTTACCCAGCAATTCATTTTTTCATTCCATATCTCAATGGAAGCACAGGCTGTCGCATCCGGTCTTTGTGCGTAAATAAGCATCTGTTCATGGAACGGATATTTATAGAGCCGTGCGGCAGTGGTCAGATACTTTGTCCATTCCTGCCCGTTTTTTGCTATCTGCTTTGCGGTATCCTCTGCCAGATAGGAAATCATCTGATATTTTGTTATCATAAGCATTCCTCCAAAGTAGCGGAGGGGACAAGCCCCTCCTCCTTATTCATAAAAACCATGTTCCTCAATGCCATTTTCTAAAATAGTGCCAATCAGTTCCGATAAATTCACTCCATTTAACTCGCTTACCACAATAAGCTTTGCAAGGGTGTCTTTTTCCACCGGAATGGCATATTTTTCTTCATCAGGACACAAATCATGCACACAAATCCCTAACACATCGGCGATTTTACAAAGGGTGGTAATATCCGGTTCCCGGATGCCCGCCAGAATATCCATAATCATGTTTTCCCGGACGCCACACGCCAGAGAAAGTTCTGGAATACTAATGTCCTGTTCCTTCATGGCATTTAAAATCTTATCTCCTGTACTGTAAATAACAGTCTTTTTCATTTCTGTATTCATCGTCATGTCTCCTTTTCACTTCGCTGCTCTTTTTGGAAATTCCATCTTGAATTTATACTGTGAGCCTGTGATTTCTTTCCCGTCTTTCATGTAGGAATAATCTTCTATTCCCTCCGGGATCAGGTACGCATCATAGCTTCCTTTCTTCCCCTTCAGTCCTTTTACGAGGGTCTTTTTCCCCTCCAGCAGATTTTTAATCTGTGTATCAGAAAGTACCGTACCCATTGCCCTGCCCACATTCATGCCGCATTTATTCCTGCAATATGCTCCGAATTTTCCTTTTACCACATCGCTGCCGCATTTCGGACATTTACCAAGTACCTCCTGTATAATCCCAAACAGGGATTTCTGTTCATCGCTGATGCTGTGATAGGTCTGCACCAGTTCCCGCACCATATCTTCAATGCCAGCCATAAACTCCTGCATGGAATATTCGCCTTTTGCCACTAAAGTAAGGGCATTTTCCCAATCTGCCGTAAGTTTCGGGGATTTTACCAAATCCGGAAGAACAGTAATGAGCTTCATGCCGTCCTCTGTCGGCAGCATCTGTTTTTTCTCACGCTTTACAAATCCGTCTTTGACCAGCTTCTCGATAATGTCTGCTCTGGTGGCAGGTGTGCCAAGTCCCTTACGCTCCACATCATCGCCCATTTCTTCCGCTCCGGCCCGTTCCATAGCGGACAGCAGGCTGTCCTCTGTAAAGTGCTTCGGCGGCTGTGTAAAATGCTCCGTTACCTTTGTCTGCATAACCGGAAACGTCATGCCTTCTGACAGCTCCGGCAGTTTCTTTTCTTCTCTGTCCTCCTCTGTTTTCTCAACCTTATAATTGCGTTTCAGTGAAGCTTCAAACTCTTTCCAGCCGTTCTGCAGAACAGTTTTTCCAGATACACGAAAGCTGTAACCACCGCAGGAAAACTCTGCTTTTACAGTTTCATACAAATGCTTCTCCCCTGTGGCACATAACAGACGGTTTGCAGAAAGGGAAAGGATTTTCATTTCTCCCTCCGGCACGGAGGAAAGGTCTGTTTTGATGATCTCCATTGTCGGAATAATTGCATGGTGGTCTGTGACTTTTTTACTGTTCAGCACTCTTTTTATATCCGGTGCAGCTTTCGTCTGTTCTTCAAACAAAATTGCCTGATAAACAGCCCCGATTACTGCCTTTGCAGTATCCTCCATGTCATCGGATAAATACTGGCTGTCTGTTCTCGGATAAGTAACCAGCTTCTTTTCATAAAGGCTCTGCGTATACTCTAAGGTCTGCTTTGCCGTAAAGCCAAAGATACGGTTGGCATCCCTTTGAAGTGTAGTAAGGTCATACAGCTTCGGTGGTGCAATACTTTTGTTTTCTTTTCCTACAGAACGAACCTCCGCTATCTGACTTTCACACGCTGCAGCAATATGTTCTGCCCCTGTCTTATCGTCAATCCGTTCTGTAACGGCATCCATCCCATCCATCAGGATATGCGTTATGTAATACTGCTCTTTCTGAAAATCCATAATCTGCACTTCCCGGTCTACCAGCATAGCAAGGGTGGGAGTCTGCACCCTGCCCACCTTTAATACCTTTCCGCCATATAACACCGTAAATAATCTCGTACCATTTAGTCCTACAAGCCAGTCTGCCTGCTGTCTGCAAAGTGCAGAGTGATACAGGCAGTCATATTCGCTGCCCGGTTTTAAGCTGGCAAATCCCTCACGGATTGCACTTTCTTCCATTGAGGAAATCCATAAGCGTTTCATCGGCTTTTTGCAGCCTGCCTGTTCATAGACCAGGCGGAAGATAAGCTCTCCTTCCCGTCCGGCATCCGTTGCACATACCACACTGTCCACTCTGCTGTCACTCATCAATTTCTTTAATACCTTAAACTGTGCTGCCGTATCCTTTTTCACTTCATGCTGCCACTGTTTGGGCAGCATAGGCAGGCTTGCATAACTCCATTTTTTCCATGCCGCCGAATATGCCTCCGGCTGTGCCAGCTCTACCAGATGTCCCACACACCATGAAACGAGATAACCGTTTCCCTCCACATAGCCGTCTTTTCTCTCTTTTGCCCCGATGACATGGGCGATTGCCTGTGCCACACTCGGTTTTTCTGCGATCACTAACTGCATCCTTATTCCTCCTGTCCGTCAAAGAAATCTTCTTCCGAATCTTCCTCTGGTTCCTCATCTTCATTTTCGTATTCTTCATTTTCTTCCTCGTCCTCATCTTCATCTTCGATGAAGTCCTCTTTCTTCTTGCGGACAACTTTGAAATAGTAAGCCCCGCCGATGATAAGAATGGCAAGACCGCCCATCAGCAGATAAGAAATCATCGGATTCGGTTCTTCTGCCGCTTCCTGCTCCGGTTCTGTATCTTCCGTATTTTCCGCTGTTTCTGTATCCTCCGCTTCTGTTTCACTGTCTGATGTGTCCGTCTGTTCGCCGTTATTGTTTGGCAATGCCCCCTCCCCATTCGGGATTGCAGACTCCAATGCTGCGGAATTTTTCGGCAGGGTTTCACTGTTATCGGAAGTTGCATTTAACAGGTCATTTTCGGTAATCTCAGTCAGGAAATAAACCTTTTCTTCCTCGCCGTCCCGGTCAATAACCAGATAAAAGACTTTATCCGTTGCCGTCTGAATGGTGTAAAATTCTTTTCCTTGCCCGGACTTTTCTGTACTTTCCGTTTTCCCGCTCTCTGCTTTTTCTGCTGCATCTGCTTCTTTCATCGCCTGTTTTTTCTGTTCGGCAGGATTGCTCGATTGTGAAGTGGTATTCCCACTGCTGTCTGTTTTAGTATGCTCCGTTACCGTTCCCGTGGCACTGCCCGGTTTCGTTGGTTTCGCACTCTCCGGAAGCTGTTCTGCCGGATTCTTGTCACTGGTATCTGCCAGGTCTTTGTAATACGGATTTTTTGTCTTGTAAATCTCCGACATATTTCCGGCATTGTCCATCGCATAAATCGTAAAATACTCATATCCCGCATCAAACTGTTGCAGACGGATATTCAGCGTCCCTCCGGTCAGCTCCGTAAATTCATACCCATTGACATAGACCGCCTTTGCCCCGGAATCCGTGTCATGTACCTGTATGCTTAGCAATCCGTCACTGACTGCCGCATTTAAGGTAGGCTTTACGGTATCAAAACACTTGATTGCACGGTTTTTCTCATAGGTATTGCCTTTCTGGTCTGTGACAAGCACATATACGGTACAGTTCTCTGAAATCTTTAATTTCCTGTCCTCTGTCACATCTGTCCAGCTTCCGTTCTGCCCCACCTTCGCCTGAATTTTTGCTATCTCAAAATTCCCGGTCTGTGCCGTATCTGCCACACTGAACGAAACGGAAGCCGTATCATTATGCCAGTCCTCCGGCTGTTTGATTTTTATGGTTACATTCGGCTTTTTATAAGTACAGAGCTTATAATCTTTCGCACAGACCGGACAATTTTTATCATAATCATAAGCCCCGCATTTATCCTCACAGCTACATACCGGTTCCGGTGTTTCATTCCCCGATACTGTCCCGTCCCCGGCATCTCCCTCCGTACCTGTTTCTGTTTCATCTTCGGTGCTTTCCTCCGTGCTATCTTCGGTACTGCCCTCCGGCTCACTTTCATCGGGTGTCTGCTCTGTACTTTCCTCCGGCTTTTTATCTTCCTCCGGTTTGGCAGTTTCCGTTTCCTGTTCCGTTTCTCCGGCAAAAACGTTCATTGCATAATTTCCATTCATGGAAAATGCCGCCGCTGGCATACAAAATAATACGGCAGATAATATAAGCGACAGAGCCGCCTTAGATGATAATTTCATTTTCTTCATGGCTGTAAGCCTCCTTTTCTCCTGATTGTGCTGTCTCTTTCTGTTCTTTTTCTCTCAACAGACGTAAGATTTCTTCCTCGCTGACTTTATTCAATAAAATCAGCCGTTCCAGAGAGATTTTATTCTTTTCTATGAATTTCATCTTCTCCGCATCTTCCGCCATCTGAAGCTGCTCCGTTAAATCCTTTTCCCTTGCCTGCAATCCTGCAAGCTGTTCCCGGACTCTGGAAAGCTCCTTTTCGATTCTTTCTTTCGTCATATTTTTTCACTTCCTGTTAATTTAATCTTCCAAATGCATAGAAATGGCTTTGCCAGTAGGAAGAATTGATTGAAGCATAGTTGATTGGATCTCCGCAGTGAATCATTACCCCGTTTCCGCAGTAAATCCCCACATGGCTTACTGGCACACCCGAATTGTATGTACCCGTAAAAAAGATAATATCCCCCGCCTTTGCCTCTGCCGCTGACACTGGCGTACACTGGTCATAAATTCCCTGTGCCGTGGTGCGTGGCAGGTTGTGGACTCCACTGTTTGTAAACACCCAGCAGACAAAACCGGAACAGTCAAAACTGGTGGACGGACTGGAGCCGCCCCATACATAGGGATAGCCTAAATATCTTGCCGCTTCCTCCATCAAAGTCTGCACGGTTGCATCATCATAGGAATCCGGCGGTATGGCATTTCCGCCGCCACTGCCGCTTCCCGGTGCTTCGCCGTATAAGGTATCTGTGCCTGCTTCAAAATAAAATAACGGGTTATAATACTCCCCGTTATACAGACATTCGATATGCAAATGGCTTCCGCTGCTGCTTCCTGTGTTTCCCGTAGTTCCAATGACATCTCCATGCGTCACGCTCTGCCCTGCCCGGACACTCAAACGCTCCATGTGGGCATATTTCGTGCAGTATCCTTTCTCGTCCTCAATCACGACATAATTCCCATAACTGCTGTCATACGTTGCCGTTGTCACGGTTCCGTCCATCGCCGCATACACGGTTGTCCCCGTTGGAACGGCTATATCCACACCCCGGTGCAACTGCTCCTGTCCCGTAACCGGATTGATACGCCAGCCGTAATAACTGCTCACATAGTTATACCAATACAAATCAAGTGGTTTATAAAACTGCTGTGTCAGCCCGTGGGTCTGCTTATAAAGAGAAAACAAATCTCTCTGCTCCTCATTCATGTGTCCGGCAACCACCATATTCAAATCTCTGGCAGTCAGAGTTACCTCCAGAATGGTTACGGTATATTCTTCTTCCACTTCATACTCATATTCTTCTTCCGTTTCGTCCCCTGTGACCGGGTCTATGACAGTATGTGTACCAGTTTTCGTTACCGTCCTCGTCCTTACCTCCTCGATTGGATTTAAGGTCAGCTCATACATTTCCTCAAACAGAGTTTTGATTTCTCCCTGTACTTCACTTGCCGTAAATTCCGTATGGACTGCCGACAGATAGCTGATTAAGGCAAACGGGTCATGTCCGATAGCCGCCAGATTGTAGCGGTATTCATCATAATCCGGATATGTCGTTTCTATGGCATCAATCTCTGCCTGAAGCTCCTTTTCCATCTCGGAAAAAGCCAGATCTGCCGCATCAATTTCCGCCGGGACACTCATATAGCTTCCTGCCAGCGTGGTACTGATTCCCTCGGAAAACATCGCACCACAGGACGATACTGCCGTCATAATCATTACAAGAAGCACTGCTAACGCTCCTATGGCAAGAAGCAGGGAAGCATTCTTTGCCGCAATCTCCTGTATCTTTTTAGCTGTCGCCGTCATCAGATTGCCGGACTTAGCGGCTGTTTCCTTTGCTGTTTTGGCAGTCTGTCCCGCCCGCCGTGCTTTGACATACTCCCGTTTGATACGCTGTTTCTGTAATCTTTTCTGCAACTGTTTTTTCAAGGTCTTTTCCTGCATTTCCGGATTTTCCTCAATAAACTTCTGATAGCGGAAATTGATTTCTTTCTGAGCCTGCTTCTTCTCAAGTTTCGCCACTTTCTCCCGCCGCCTCTCGGCTTTGCCCTTATAATGATGTTTGGAAAAGCGATAGACATCTTCTGCCCGCTGTTCTGTCTTATGGGCAGCTTCCACACCGGAATTTTCCTTTTCCACCTCGGCAACCTTACTGTGGGCGAAATTGGAATACTCCATCCCCGCCCTGCCTGCGGCTCTTTTTACCGGACTGTCCGGCTTGAATGGCTTATCTTTTTTTACCGTAGTCAGTACATACTTTGTTTTCCCGGTCTTTTCATCAAAGACACGCTCCAGAGAATACTCTGTTTTTTTCGGAATCCTCTTTCGGGCTGCCTCTGTCTTTTTCCTGACTTTCTCTGCCTTCTTTTGCAGCCTGTCTAACTTTTTACTGCCCTGAAATTCCGGTTCTGCTTCTCCGGTAAACGTAGCATCCTTTGTCTGGAAATCCTGTTCAAATCCAGAGGTTTTGTTTCTCTCCCGGCTTTGATATTCCCGCCTTTGGTATCTGCCCTTTTTCTGTGACTGATGATAAGTGTCCCTGCGGCGGTAATCATCTCCGGAATGCTGTCTGCCCTGTTCTTCAGTTTCCTCAGTAAAAGTGTTGTCCGGCTGTATAAAATCACTTTTGGACTTATCTCCGGCTTCTGTACCCCCGGACTTTTGGACATTCTGTCCAGAAGCATCTGTTTTCTGATACTTCATTGTACTTTTCGACCTCTGGACATCGTGTCCAGAAGTGGTATCTGCATCTCTCGGCTGATATGCTGCGGATTTTTTTCTCTTACCGTCCTTTTTCCCCTTTGGCACATCTTTGGTAAAAGCATTTTTCTCCGGTGTAAATCCAGCCGATTTCTTATTCTTATCTTCTGCCACTAATTTTCCTCCTGCCTTACGCTTTCCTCCGGTTTGGTATTCATTATCGCATAGGTCTTTGAATCTGCCGGGTACTTATCCACGAATGGAATAACCACGTTATCAAACAGTATCAGACCACATCCCGGCTCGGAATTTGTCACATGGGCAAGCTGTTTTTCTGACAGACCCAGTTTATCTGCAAGGATTGCCTGATCCTTTGCGTTCTGATTTAAGAGGTATACAAAATCAGAATTACCTAAAATTCCCTCGATTTCCTCTGACTTCAAAAAATCGCCTACATTCTGTGTCAGTCCCGTAGGAATACCGCCCCACTTACGAAAACGCTTCCAGATTTCCACCGAATACACGGCAGTCTGTTTTTCCTTCAGCAAAAGGTGGAACTCATCACAGTAATAGCGGGTGGCAATCTTACGCTCCCGGTTCTGCGATACCCTGTTCCAGACCGCATCCTGTACGATTAACATTCCAAGCTCTTTTAACTGGTTTCCCAAGTCCCTGATGTCAAAACACATGATACGGTTCTGACTGTCCACGTTCGTCCTGTGGTTAAAATAATTCTGGGAACCATGCACATACAGCACAAGGGAATTTGCAATCCGTTCTGCCTTTTTGTTCTTATGCTCTAACAGGGCATTATACAAGTCCTCAAGGATTGGCATATTCTCCGGTACGGGATTTTCAAAATACGCATCGTAAATATGACGGATACATTCGTCAATGATACCTTTCTCGTCATTCTCCAGACCGTTCTTTCCTCCGGCAATCAGGTCACACAGGGTAATGATAAAATCGGATTTCAGCTTCAACGCTTCCTTATCCCCTTTATGGGAAAGCTGAATATCCATTGGGTTTAAGTAATCTTTGGAATTGGTTGCCAGCTTTACCACCTGCCCATGCAACGCCCCTACAAGTGCAAAATATTCGCCCTCCGGGTCACAGACCACAATATCGTCCTTTGTCATCAGGAAACAGGAAAGGATTTCTCTCTTTGCACTAAAGGATTTTCCGCTACCCGGCGTACCAAGTATCACACCGTTTGGTGTACGCAGCCGTTTCCGGTCTGCCATAATCATGTTGTTTGAAAGGGCGTTCAAACCGTAATAAATAGCCGGGGCAGGCATGAATAATTCCTGCGTACAGAACGGTACTAAGATAGCTGTACTCTTTGTTGTCAAATCCCGCTCAATTCCCGTGTCATTACAGCCGATTGGAGCAGATGCCATCAGTCCCTGTTCCTGTAAATACTGCATACATCTCAGATTACAGTTTGCCTGCTGGATAATACCGGACACTCTCTGCGTGATATTTTCCAGTTCCCGCTTGTTTCTGCCATAACATGTAATGAGGAATGTCATTTTTACCATTTTCTGATTGCTGCTGTTCAGATCATCCAAAAGGTCAAGAGTATCTTTTTCATAAGTGATGATGTCTGTCGGAAGAATGTCCATATCATAACCGGAGCGTACCGCTTTCTTCTGCTCCTCAATCTTCATCTTCTGAATGTTCGTCAATGCCCCTTTTAACATCTTGATTGCCTTGACCGGGTCCATCGTCTGCATGTGCATGGTAACGGTCAGGTTTGCATCAATATCAAGGAGCTTTTTTAACAGCTCGTCATCAAACTTCGGGGCGATAATATCCAGATAATGCACACTGCCATACATCTTTCCCGCCTTAAAACGACTCGGATAACGAAAATCAAATCCCGGCGGAGCGATGTAGTCTTTCACGCTTTTTCCTGACTCTGCCAGTTCCTTAAACGAAAAACGGAAAGGCTCCATTGTATCCTGGTTAAAATACTCATGCAGGATACGCAGACGTTCCTTTCCGTCAAGGCTCTTAGCCTGTGTGCCAAGATTTGTAAAATTTTTAATCACATCCGCTTCAATACTGGCAAGTTTTGCTTTTGCCTCCTTAAAGCCCTTACTCTCAATTCCGAAAATCAGATACTTTGATTTGATAATGCCGTTATTTCCCTTTGCAGCCTGCTTTTTTAACATCTGCGTGTATTCCTCACGAATATCATCAAAATCATCCGCCTGCAGGGGAATGTCAAACTGGTCAATTAAGGTCTGCTCATTAACCTGTCGGTTGAACAGGAACAGCTCAAATTTAATTGACGGGTCAAAATAATTGATCAGCCTGCTGTATTCCTCCAGTATTTCCCCCTTATCCTCGATTTCCAGCAGATCATAGTTTATATCGTAAAACTCCACCATTTTCGTATAAAATGCAGGCGTTACCTGACAGATACCGTCCCGGTACATTTTTTTGAATGGTATGGTTTTCTGTGCCGTAGTCGGTTTTTCCGCATTTTTATGATTTCCTGAAAGCTGGCGTTTCAGTTCTGCGAGCCGCTTTTTCTCTGCAAAGGTAAGTCCCTGTTTCGGCTTCGCACTCTTACTATGCCTGTCCGGATTTCCTGCCGTTTGCTTTTTCTTCAAGTTCACGCACCTCCCTTTCCATACGGTCTGTTTTCTCCAACTGTCTGTAAAGATTTTCTGATTTATAGGGACGTATCCCCGGTGTAAGAAATTTCTGCCGTATCATAAAATACAGAATCTTCTCTGCCGGAAAGCCATCCTTTTCATACATTGCCAAAAAGAAAAACGGCAGCATAAGAGCCACCATGATAAGTGCGGATGCCTGTGTCCCAAGTATCCCTTTTGAGAAAATATAAAAGGGAATCCCTACCGCACCCGCACAGCTAAAGCAAATGAGCTGGCGTTTGGTTAAGTTCATCGCTACCTTTGTCTTAATACCGCTTAAATTCTTTGGCACTGCGACTGATATTGCCATAAGCAGCACAGCCGGAGCTTATACTTCAAGCCCCGGCCGCTTCCTCCTTTCCGCTACGGAACACCTTTTAATGGGCATTCCAGATTGATTTTGCAAGGGAACCTGTTTTGAACAGGCTGAAACACAGGATAACGGTATACGCTGCCACTGACCATAATGCCGTGTGCAGATTGTCTGCTACTGCAATGCCGGATACCAGCACCGCATAGATTGCCACGCATACCATAATGAAAAATCCCTGAAACGCCAGTGAACAAAGTCCCTTGATATAGTTATTGCCGATACCGCCCCATTCCCGGTTGCTGAATGTCGCAAAGGGAACGGGTGCAACTGAAACATAAAGGTAAATTTCAATCATTCTCCCGTAAAGCATGACGGTAATAAGCAGGGAGATGATTTTCATACATAAGCTGACAATCATGGTTTCAATACCAAGCCCGATCAGTTCGCCAATCCCCATTGTATCAAGCTGGCTGTCAAACATCGTCTGCAACGTATCTGTCACATCAATACTCGTCGAGCCGGAGATAATGCCTCCGGCTCTTGTAACGATATGGTTTCCCACATCAAAAATTGCCATAGTGATGTCAAACGTATAGCTAAGTAACAGTACAGCAACACATGCCTTGATGAGATAACGAAAGAAAAATTCGCTCCCTACCTCGTGCATATTGTTTTTAT
>OIYG01001500.1_pt1 | contig 17272 bp, 17 predicted proteins | sample 1587861 | NCBI WGS metagenome assembly OIYG01 (sample SAMN03283272) | human gut metagenome | biome: human-associated habitat; material: feces | host: Homo sapiens | place: Peru | collected 2012 | reverse complement strand
ATGATATTGGCGCTCAAAGTACAGTATGTGGTGGAGGAAGATACGATAGCCTTGTAAAAGAAATTGGTGGAAAAGATATGCCATCTTTAGGGTGTGGCTTTGGTATAGAAAGGCTAATGTTATTAATTGAAAGTTTAGAAATAGAAATTCCTAAGTCAAAAGAAGTAGAAATATATATAGCTGCAATTGGAAAACCTGCAATGTTTGAAACATTTGATTTGGCTGGAAAGTTAAGGGAATGCGGAATTCCTTGTGAATATGACATTACAGGTAGAAGTCTTAAATCTCAAATGAAATATGCAAATAAAATTGGGGCTAAATATTCTATTGTATTAGGTGATGAAGAAATAGAAAAAGGCAGAGCGATATTAAAAAATATGCAAACTAAAGAGACAAGAGATATTATTAAATGTGGATCATTTTTTAACTCAGTTTCAGAAGCTTATTTAGAAGTAAAAAAAGATGAATTTGAGAAAAATTTTGATATTTCTAATTTAATTTAAATAAAAATGAAAGGTGGGTATTACATGGCAATATATAGGATGTAATCTATATTGATGTCATGTATTAGATATGCTTAAAAGAACGAATTATTGCGGAAAATTAAGGATATGGGATTTATCTAAAGAAGTAACTGTATGCGGATGGGTTCAAAGACAAAGAGATTTGGGACAACTTATATTTGTAGACTTAAGGGACAGAACTGGCATAGTTCAGCTGGCTTTTAATGATAATACAGCTAAAGAAGTATTTGATAAAGCCTCTTCTTTGCGTTCAGAATATGTTGTGGCTGCTAAAGGAAAAGTTAAAATTAGAGATTCTAAAAATATGGAAATACCCACTGGAGAAATTGAAATTAAGGTAACTGAACTCGAAATTCTTTCTAAATCTGAAACACCTCCGTTTGAAATAGTTGAAAATTCAAATGTTAAAGAAGATTTAAGATTAAAATATAGATATTTAGATTTAAGAAGACCAGATGTTCAAGATAAAATTATAGCCAGACATAAGATTGTAAAACATGCAAGAGATTTTTTTGACCATTTTGGGTTTGTTGAAGTTGAAACTCCAATTCTCATAAAATCTACGCCTGAAGGAGCAAGAGATTATCTAGTACCTTCCAGGGTCTTTCCTGGTAACTTTTTTGCCCTTCCCCAGTCTCCGCAACTTTATAAACAGCTGACAATGTTGGCAGGATTTGATAGATATATGCAAATAGCTCGTTGTTTTAGAGATGAAGATTTAAGAGCCGACAGACAGCCTGAATTTACTCAAATTGATCTTGAAATGTCTTTTGTAGATGAGAATGATGTTATGAATATTGCTGAGGGCTTTATAAGATCAGCATTTAAATGTATTTTAGATATAGACATTAAACTCCCACTACTAAGGCTTACATATAACGAAGCCATGAATAGATTTGGTTCAGATAAACCCGATATGAGATTTGGATTTGAACTTTGTGATATAACAGATACACTAAGAAATACAGAATTTAGAGTGTTCTCAGGGGCTATATCTGAAGGTGGATCTGTTAGAGCAATAAATGTAAAAAAATGTGCCGATAAACTTACAAGAAAAGAAATAGATAAATTATCAACTTGGATTAAAGACTATGGGGCAAAAGGCCTTGCTTGGACAAAAATAAATCAAGATGGCTCATCGTCATCATCGTATGAAAAGTTTTTATCTGAAGCAGAAGTAAAAGGCATTAGAGAAAAATTAAATGCTGAAAATGGTGATATACTATTTATTGTTGCAAGTGATGATAATCAAATTGTTTTCGATAGTTTAGGTGCGCTAAGATGTGAATTGGCAAAGAGGTTAGACTTAATTGATACAACTAAGCCAAACCTATTGTGGGTAACAGATTTTCCTCTATTTGAGTATGATAAAGATGAAAATAGATATGTTGCTAAACATCATCCATTTACACATCCTAATATGGAAGATATAGATAAACTTGAAACAGACCCTGGATCTGTTAGAGCGATGGCTTATGACATGGTTTTAAATGGAAATGAACTAGGAGGAGGATCTATTAGAATAAATAATCCTGAGCTACAGCAAAAAATGTTTAAAGCTTTAGGTTTTTCTAAAGAGGAAGCAAATGAAAGATTTGGTTTTCTTATAGATGCATTTAAATATGGTGCACCTCCTCATGGAGGATTGGCATTTGGCCTAGATAGGCTTGTAATGTTAATGATGAATTGTGAAAGCATAAGAGATGTTATTGCATTTCCTAAAGTAGCAAGTTCTTCTGAACTTATGACTAGTTCACCAGGAGAAGTAGATAAAAAACAATTAGACGAATTAGGAATAGAAATAAAAAAATAAAAGAATCCCAAATCCAATATTCTAAATAGAATGTGGTGGATTTGGGTTTTTTAAAGCTTAAGCGATAAAGAAAAACCCTAATGTGCTAAATTAGAAATAAGGCTGACAGCTAGAAATAGCACATTAGGAAGAGTTAAGATGAAAGGGCAAAATAGCCCTGTGAACAGTTTAGCACATATAAGGTGGAATTGTAAATATCATATAGTGTTTGCCCCAAAGTATGGAAAGAAAGTGTTTTATGAAGAAAAAAGGGCAGATATAAGAGAAATTATAAGGACGTTATGCCAATGAAAAGGAGTAGAAATAATAGAGGGAGAGATATGTCGGGATAATATACATTTATTGTTAAGTATACCACCTAAAATGAGTATATCAAGTTTTATGGGATATCTGAAATGAAAAAGCAGTCTAATGATATTTTAGAGATATGAAAATATGAAATTTGCATATAGGAATCGAGAATTTTGGTGCAAAGGATATTGCGTAGATACAGCAGGTAAAAATACAAAGATGATAAAAGAGTACATAAAGAATCAATTAAAACAAGATAAAGAAAGCGATCAGTTAAGTTTTTATGATCCAAAACCCCTTTTAAGTGTAGCAAGTACTAAATGTATGGCTGTCAGACTAATAAAAGAGCCACTTGTGGCTTGCTAATAGTATTAGGGCTTTGCCCGAAACGGAAATACCATCCGCTTTGCGGGTGGATCTTTATTTATTATTTATTTTTTTGAGTTAAAGGAAATATTTTCCTAATTAAATATTTTAAATAACAGAGATAATAAGTTAAGGTAAGTGAATATATTAAAAAATGTTTATTATAATACAATAATTTATTTTGATTTCTTGAGTTTTTTGTAAAAAAACAGTGAAATATTTTTTAAGATGGTGTATAATCTAAATAATAATATAATTTTGGGGGAAAATCAAAAGTGAAGCATGTAAAAAAGAATAAACGTAATCCTTTACTTATTACGGTTATTATATTAATTTTAGTTTTATTAGTAGGAATAGTTGGTTGGTTTTTTGCTAAAAACTCAAATAAAAATATAATTAAAATGTTTTCATCTCAAGGACAAAAATCTACTGAGGTTAAATCTAAGAATGAATTAACAGGTCTTCCTATAGATGAAGAATACGTTAATAAAAGACCTATTGGAGTTATGATAAATAATTTAGAAGGAGCTCAACCACTTTTGGGAGTATCTGATGCAGATTTAATTTATGAGTGTCCTGTTGAGGGTGGAATAACAAGACTTTTAGCTATATTTAAAAATCCTAAAGGCATTCAAAAAATTGGAAGTGTAAGAAGTGCTAGACCATATTTTATTAATATAGCTCAAGGGTTAGATGCTATATATATGCATATAGGTGGAAGTGTGCAGGCTACAGAAATGTTAAATTCTCCTGATATAGATTCGTTCAGCCTAGGATCTTATGAAGACATGATGTGGAGAGATCCGACGAGAAAAGCTAATTTAGGCTATGAACATAGTGCGCTTACATCTGGCGATAGACTTATTAAGGGTATAGAAGAAGCTGGAGTTAGAGAAACATTAAAGACTGATAATAAATTTAAACAATCATTTTCATCAACAAATTCACAAATTGAAGCTGGAAATATTGCTCAAAATGTAGAAGTTGTATTTTCTTCTTATAAGTCTACAGTGTTTAAATATAATAATGAAAAAGAAACTTATATGATATACCAATTTAATAAACCTCAAATGGATGATAATAAGAATGTTCAGAATTCAAAGCAAAATGTTATTATTATTAAAGCAGATGTAACTACTATTAATCCTGAAAATGATTTAAAAGCTGTACAAATCATTGGAAATGGAGAAGGACAGTATATTAGTAAAGGAAAAACTATTAATATTAAATGGTCGAAAGCTTCAGCTAAAGATCCTATAAAGTATACGACAAATAATGGTAGTGAACTTATAATGATACCAGGACAAAGCTATATTTGTGTTGTTCCTCTTGATGCACAAGTAGATATATCTTAACAAATTACGAGAGCAGTTTTATGCTAAACTAAGGAAAAATAAATTAGTTTTAATATATATTTTTGGCTTTTTGAAACACTTCAGTTTAATAATGAAAAAAGCTTTATAAGCGTTTTAAAGGAAATATATAATGTAATTGGTATTATGGGACACATAAAAATAAAAATCTTTATACATCATCAGAAATGAGATATAAGTAAAATTTAAGTTAAGCCAATGTCTATGTTTACCGGTACAGTTTTAAAAAGGATAGAACAACTATTAAAATATTTGAGTATATTAGGAAAGTGATTAATCCTAAGAAAGGTAATGTATTATGGAGAAGCGTGGATATAAAATTATAATATATGTTTCTGTTATTGCTATATTTATAGGGGTAGTAGGTTTATTTATCTCTAGAAAATTTGACAATAAAAATGCAGGAATAGATTCTGTTGTGAGATCTGTAAAAGAGGGGTCATCTATAGTTTTTAGTGAAATACCTGTGAAAGACAGCGAAAACGATTTGCAAGTGTTAAGGACATTTGTGCCATACGGATATAGCGTAGAATCAAATGTCGATTGGACGTTAGCTAGTTACATTTATCCAGCAGAGATTTCACTTTGTGCTTATTCTAAAGATAAAAATAGGTATCTGTATTTCTTTTCTACGAAAGAATATATTGAACAGTTAGATGAAAATATTGATGAAGTTTTTGGCGGTGAGCCGTTAAATGATGTTAACAAAAAGTATATGGGTGCACAAGATTATCTTTTTGAAAAAGTTAGAGAAATGAATGCAGATGCCTCTAATATTTCAATTATAAAGAAAGAAACATTTACTGAAGAAGAAATTTCAAATATGAAAAAGCTTGTAGATTCAGATGCAAGAAATTTAGATATTTTGTTAAGCCCAGATGAAGAAAATGAAGATGATGAACATGGATATGTTAAGATAGAGGAAACATCAGTTGAGCCGGCTTCTATTATATTTAAGTTTGAAGATAATGGAAAAGAATATAAGCAACAAATGTCAACAATTTTAACTTCAATTATTATTATTCATAGAAGTGAAAGCGGAAAGATACATAGAGAAAGACTATGGTCAGCTGTTGCTGTATATGGATACAAGTCGGATGCTTCTACATTTAATGAGAACGATGAGATATATGAAATGTTTATAGAAAATACTGAGACAGATCAAAGTTGGTTAACGGCATTAAGTAGAACAAGGCAAGACATATTTTTTGATGATAAAAATAATAAGATAGACATAGAAATTGCTAAAGAAATGGCACCTGAAATAGTAAAGAAAGCATATTTTAATGAAAAGAATGGATTTAAGAGCAGCCATGATTTAATGAAGAGTATGATTGATATGTGGGACTTTTTTAATAAAGACATGCAAAAGTATTCATATTTGGAAGATGATAGCTTAACAATACCTAAGAAATATGCTGAAGCTTATTATAGTGAACCATTGCATTATATTTATATGGGGACTAAACACATGGAATTACCTGATAATTGGAATGAAATGAAAATAATTAGTTAAAATAAAATGTATGGATTGTTTCCATACGTTTTATTTAAATTATATAAAGTAAGAATAGGGCAAAAATCTTCATTTTAAAAATATAAAATTAAAAATTATCGAGGATTATTAAAATATAAAAAATGAGGCGTACTAGTATAAGAAAAGGATCTATTTGTATGACTTATTAAGGAGAATAATGAAAATGAAGTTTATGTCAATTGACAGCATTGGAGAAAGATTTGCCATATGCGAAGACGATTATTTTAGAACTGTGTACATTGATATATCGGATTTACCCGATGGAGCATCTGAAGGAGATATAATTCAGGTTAATGATGATGGAAGTTTAGAAATAAATAAACAAGAGACAGAACGAAGAAGAGCAGAAATAGCTAAAGTTCAAGATAAACTTTGGAAATAACTTTATAAAATGAGCTAAATATTTATATACGGTATATTATTAGTTTGCTTTATTAAGAATGGCGGCACCAATTATGCCTGCGTCATTTCCTAAATTTGCCGTGCATATTTTTGTTTGTTTTTTAGCATGTTTACTATATCGCTCTTTTTCAACTATTTTTGTAAGAGGTTTTAGAAGGAAGTCTCCTTGTTTGCTAACTCCCCCACCAATACAAATTATGTCTGGCTGGAAGATATTTATAACATTGGTAATTCCACATGCTAGGTATGATATATATTTATCAACTACACTTTTAGCGAGCTCGTCACCGCTTTTCATAGCTTCAAAGGGTGTTAATCCTGAAACCTTTTCAATATTGCTACCAATAGATTTCCACATTAAACTTTCTTTGGTGCTACTGGAAAGAAGAGCCTCCTTGGTTAAATTAATTAGTCCTGAAGCTGAAGCGTATCTTTCAAAACAACCATGTCTGCCACATGCACATTCAATTCCATTGTGAACTATAACCATATGCCCTATCTCTGCGCCGTTAAAATTAGAGCCTGTATATATTTTTCCATCTATTATAATGCCGCTGCCAATACCAGTTCCAAGAGTCATAACTATTGCAGATTGATATCCCTTTGCTGCACCTGCTTTATATTCTCCAAATGCTGCAGCATTTGCATCGTTTTCTATCTCAACAGGTTTGCCAGTTAGGTTACTCATTATTTCGGCAATTTTCCAATTATGAAAGTATAAGTTAGCAGAAAATTCAACTATACCAGTATTTCTATTTACAGAACCAGGAGCTCCTATACCAATGAATTCTATGTCATTAATACTAAGTCCAGCTTTTTCTAAAGCATTAAAACATAAGTTAGACATATCTTTGCAAATTTCCAATTCTGGACGAGGAACTGCTGTTTTACATGAAGATTTCGAAATGATTTTGTAATTAGAATCAACTACCCCTGCAACAATGTTGGTTCCACCTAAGTCTATTCCTAAATAATACAATTTATTTCCCCCTTAAAGAAAGAATATTTATAACTTATGATATAATATAAAAGTACAATAATCAACTAGATTATATAATAAAAAGGAGAATTTATGAATAATCAATTTATTAGGTCTGAGATTCTTTTGGGATATGATAAAATAGAAAAATTAAAAAATACAAAAGTTACTGTTGTTGGGATAGGTGGAGTTGGCTCGTATGTTTTAGAGGGACTAGCAAGAAGCGGTATAGGATCTTTTATATTAATTGATGATGATATTGTAGCAGAGTCTAATATAAATAGGCAGATTATAGCACTAAATAGTACTATAGGAAAAAGTAAAGTATCTGTAGCAAAACAAAGAGTTTTAGATATAAATAATTGCGCAGATGTCAAAACATATGAAACATTTTATGGACAAGGCAAAGGAACGAATATTATTGATAGTTGCGATTATGTAGTTGACGCAATAGATACAGTTACATCGAAACTAGAATTAATAAGTGAAGCAACAAATAAAGGTATACCTATAATAAGTTGCATGGGTACAGGAAATAAATTAAATCCACTAAAATTAAAAGTATCTGATATTTATAAAACCAAAACATGTCCACTTTGTAGAGTTATGCGGAGAGAATTAAAAACAAGAGGAATAAAAAAATTAAAAGTAGTTTATTCAGAAGAACAACCAATAAAACCGTTAGAACCTCATAGTGAAGAAGAACATAATGTACATAAAAAGAGGAAGACAGTTGGTAGTGTATCTTTTGTTCCATCGGTAGCTGGAATGATTATTTGTTCAGAAGTAGTAAAAGATATATTGGATATTAAGCCGGAAGATTAATCCTAACTGTATATTTAGTAAGTAAATATACAAAAAGTTTTGAAGCTTGGGTGAATATACATTTAAATATAATCATTTTTAATAATTATGAAAGGGGCTAGTAATTTGAGTATTTGGACTGGTAAGATAGGTAGAGATTTAGATGAGAAAATTAGAAATTTTAGCTCTTCTATATCAAGCGATGAAAGAATTTATAAAGAAGACATAGATGGAAGTATAGCACATATAAATATGTTAGGACAATGTGATATTATCCCCAAAAAAGAAGTTGATTTAATTGTTAGAGAGCTTAATATTATTAAAAGTGATATTGAAAGTGGATATTTAAAAATAGATGAATACTTTGAAAATATTCATACTTTTATAGAAAGTGAACTTACAAAGAGAATAGGAGAATCTGGACATTTAATTCGTCTTGCAAGAAGTGTTAATGATCAAAGCTCTTTAAGTCTTCGGTTGTATTTAAAACATTATATACTAGAAGCGGATAAACTTTTAAAAAAAGTAGTTGAGGCAATTTGCGATAAAGCAGAAGCTCACGTGAATACTATTATGCCAGGATATACACATTTTCAAAGAGCTCAACCTACAACATTTGGACATCACTTAATGGCATATGCTGAAATGTTTTTAAGAGATATTTCAAGAATTAATGAAACAAGAAGAAGAATGGACGAAATGCCATTGGGGTCGGGTGCACTGTCTGCTACTCCGTATAAAATTAATAGATCTATTGTTTCTACTCTTTTGGGATTTGGTAGGCTTACAAATAATAGTATTGATGCTGTTTCAGATAGGGATTTTTGTATTGAATTAGCATCTGCACTATCGTTAATAATGGTTCATCTTTCAAGATTAGCTGAAGAGATTATAATTTGGTCGTCAAGGGAATTTAATTTTTTACAAATAGATGATATTTTTGCAAAGGGATCTGCTATGATGCCTCAAAAAAGAAATCCAGATGTACCTGAGTTAATTAGAGGAAAAGCAGGTAGGGTTTTTGGAGATTTAAATACATTACTTGTTACTATGAAAGGTTTACCACTTTCTTATAATGCAGACTTGGAAGAAAATAAAGAATCTATTTTTGATGCTTGCGATATTGTTAAAACATGCTTAGAATTGGTTTCCCCTATGATAAATAGTATAGAGGTTAATGTTGAAAATATGAGAGATGCTGCACAGAAATCTTTTGTGAATGCTTCAGATTGCACTGATTACTTGGTTTCTAAAGGAATAAATTATATGGATGCATATAATATTGTAAGAAAAATAATAGAATATTGCCTGGAAAATGATATGTTTATTGATCATATTCCTTTAGATGTATTTTTAAGCTTTAGTGATAAGTTTGAACAAGATGTGTTTGAGGCAGTCTCTCTTGATAAATGTTTAGAGAGGAGAAATATAGAAGGTGGCCCATCTCCATTAAGAGTAGAGGAACAAATACACAGAGTTAGAAGTCTACTATAAAAAAGACACAAATCTTATTGATTTGTGTCTTACTTTTTATTTTTTAATAAGCATAAAATTTATAATACTATTTTGATTTTTTTGCTATATCTCTAGCAACTACAACTCCTGTAACCGATGCTTGCATTAATCCTCTTGTTATTCCAGCGCCGTCACCAATTGCATAGAAGTTATCTATATTAGTTTCAAAGTTGTTTTTTACAGATATTTTAGACGAATAAAACTTAACTTCAACTCCATAAAGAAGTGTATTTTTAGAATATAATCCAGGAGCTATTTTATCGAAAGCTTTTAAAGCCTCAACTATGCTAGTAAGATGCCTGTGAGGAAGTACAAAAGATAAATCTCCAGGAACAGCTGTTTTAAGAGTAGGAATAACTGTAGATTTTTTAAGTCGGCTAAAATCAGTTCTTCTGCCTTTTAATAAATCTCCGAGCCTTTGTACCATAATTCCACCGCCGGTAAGCATATTACCAAGTTGAGCTATATATTTACCATATTCTATTGGTTGATTAAATGGTTCTGTAAATCTTGTTGAAACAAGCATTGCAAAATTTGTATTATCGGTATGTTTAGATTCTTCAGCGTAACTATGTCCATTTACAACAGCAAGTTTTCCGTCATAGTGTTCTTCACTTACTATACCACCAGGATTCATACAAAAAGTTCTTACTCTGTTTTCAAATGTATCGGAATAATATACAAGTTTAGCCTCATATAAGTGTTTGGTTAAAGGATCCATTACTGCATTAGGAACTTCAACTCTAACTCCAATATCAACTTCGTTGTTAACAGTTTTTAAGTTGTTTTCATTTGCAACAGATGTAAGCCAACTAGCGCCGCCTCTTCCTGGTGCAGCAACAATATATTCAGCCCTTACAAGTTCACGGTTTCCTTTTCTGTCTACTAGCCATATGCCTTGTATTTTATTATCTTCAATTAAAAGTTTGTCTGCAGTTGTATATTCTCTAAATTCGAAATTCGGCTGTTTTTCAAGATATAAATACATATTTCTTAGCACATCAAAAGAATATTCTGTACCCATGTGCCTTACAGGAGATTGTATTAAAGAAATATTTTCTTTTCTTGCCCTATATGCTAATTCATCAGCAAATTTATCGCTTTCTCCAAATACTTTAGTAGGTGCACCGTAAGAAAGATAGATAGTATCTGTATATTTTATTAAATCTCTTACTTCATCAAGCGGAAGATAATCGTTAATATTTCCACCAACATTTTCAGATAAAGATAATTTACCGTCAGAAAATGCACCAGCTCCAGCCCAACCATTCATAATGTTACAGGGGTTACAATTCGTGCAGCGACCTAATTTTCTTGCAGGACAGGTTCTTTTATTAATTGAACTTCCTGAGTCGACAATTAGAACTTTTTTATTTGGATTTTGTTTGTTCATTTCTAGAGCAGTAAAAATTCCAGCGGGACCTGCACCTATAACTACAACATCAAAATTATACATCATTATACCTCATTAATATTCAAAATTTTGGATAGCTTAAAATTGACCCATGCAATATAGAAGTATAATATATATTGTTAATAATGTAAAGACAAAAATCTTTATGTTATAGCAATTCTTGTTAATTTAATAAAATTTTAATTTTTGCGCTATATATTTTGTTATAGAAATATTTACTATTAATAATAAAATGTGACAAATTTAAGGTTATAAAAGTCGCATGTCATTAAGTCGTTTGAATTTTCAGGATTTATTAATATAAAATTTGCACCTACTGCTAACAATATACCATCTCTAGATTCTAAATTACTAGTACCCACAATAAATTCAAGCTTAACACGTCTACCAAGTTGAGTGCGTAAAAATCCATTTAAATATTCAATACTTTCGCCTGTAACAGGGAATGGTTGATTATATGGCATAATTGGCATGAGTTCTTCGGGAGTTGAAGTAGAAACTGCTGTTTGAGTAGTAGGAGCTGTTTGGTTAGTATTTGTTAAAGGTGTAGTAGTGTTAGATGGTGTTGTTGGTGAATTAGCTGGTGCATTTGATTGTGCTGACATTATTGGAGACGTATTAGTTGTTGTTTGTTGCTGTGTAGATTGTAAACTTGGAGGAGATTCTCTTTTTGACAATAAATATTGGTTATATGCAGCTAATTCCTCTAAAGTTGGAACAAAAAGGCTTCTTTCAGCTTCTCTATATGGTGTAATGCCATATATTGCCGCAAGGTCTAAACTATTAGGCATGCTATTATTGTTAGTATTGTTCATATTAAGGTCGCACATATATAGTGCGATAGTTCACCTACCAATCAATATAATTTGTATTATGTTTCAGCGTATTTTTCTGTTGGAGCATAAAAACAATGATTGTTTATCTTGGTATACAGAATACCTGTGCCGTTATATGGAAAATACTGAGGGCAAACACTACTATATGGATTGAAGAAGAATAATGAGTTTCCTACAGCAGATAAAGTATTTCCGGCTAGAGCCCAGTCAGCAATTTCATAATGGACAGGTTCTGGGACTATATTATATACATTTTGAGGGTTATATCTTCCCCCAACGCTTGTTTTTAAACATGTAAATTGTCCTTCTTGTTCTATTATATTTCTTATATTACCACCCTGGCTAACTCTGAAAAATCCACCATAGGGGATATTTGTTCTATTTACTATTACAGAGGCAACCGCACGCATGCCGTCATCGCCTTCCCCACCTGCTTCACATTTTATTAATCTTGCTAAAAGTTCTCTGGTTTCTAGGGGCACAGTATCACCTGCCTTATTTGGTGCAAATTAGTATATATTATGTTAATAAGAATTTTTACGTTACTTATTTGAATAAATTTAAGCAGATAAATGTATTATATAGATAAAAACATTGAAATATAGAAAAAATTGTTGTATAATATGTTAAGTGAGCCTATGCTTTGCATTGCAAGATTTTTTATAATAGTAAAAAATGAGGAGGCAGATTGATGGTGACAACAATATCGGTTGCAGGTTTAATTTTTAATTCTTTAATTTGCTTTTTGGTACCGGTAGTCATATCGATTTGTCTTTTGAAAAAAGATAAAGAATTATTGAGTACAATTATTGTTGGTGTGCTTATTTTCTTTTTATTTCAACTAGCATTGAAAATTCCTTTGTGTAGACTTATTTCAAGTTCTTCTTTTTATGACGAAAAAGTAAAAAATATTTGGTTAGACAGTATTATTATGGGAATACTTTATGGTATTTTCGGTGAAATGGGAAAAATATTTGGTTTTAAATTTTCCCTTAAAAACCATAATAAATGGCTAGATGGAATAGCTTTAGGTGTAGGATATGGTGGAATAGGTGCCATTTATTCGTCTGGATTAAATGAAGCATTTTTATTAATTTTAACAAAAGTAAAAGGTTTTGAATATACAGAAGCAATAGTTGGGCAAGAGAAATTAGGTGCCGTTTTAGATAAACTTGAGTTTATGAATAATATAGAATTGTTTATAAAACCGTTAAATCAAGTATTATTTATGGTAATTCAAGTTGCATTGTCTATACTGATTTTGTATGCATTAAATAACAAAAAATATATTTATATTTTTATTGCTATATTATTTGATCTAATTATTTACATTGTTTATATTAATTTGTTTATAGAACTTGATTGGAACGTATTATCTATTAGCTCTATTTTATTAATTTTAGCAGGGTTTTCAATGATTTTTATTGTAAAATCTGAGAAGTTATTTTTAGTTAAAGATCGATATATTAAAAAGAAAATAAATGTATTATAATAAAAAGGAATCGAGGTTTAAGCTAAACTCCTCGATCCCTTTTTTATTTAGAACGTTTATATTTATTTCTTGTGGCTATTCCACCCCGAATATGTCTTTGGGCTTTATTTATTTCAAGAACAGTTTTGACCTCTTTATAAAGTTTAGGGTCAATATATTTTAATCGTTCAGACACATCCTTATGTACTGTACTCTTACTAACTCCAAATTTTTTGGCAGCTTTTCTAACAGTAGCCTTACTTTCAATAATATACTCACCTAGCATAGCGGCTCTTTCTTCTACGATGCCTTTCACATATTCACCCTCTCCTATACTGTTATAGGACATTTATATGTGAAATTGGTGAAAAATATGTTAGTCTGGGTTATTAGAGTGAATAATACTATCTACAATAAAACGTGGTCTTTGTTTGGTTTCAAGATATATTTTTCCAATGTATTCCCCTATAATTCCAATAGCAATAAGAATTAGAGATCCAATTCCCCAAACAGATACAATTAAACTTGACCAACCAACAATTGTTTGGTTGGAAAAGAACCTTATTAATACATATATTAACATAGCAATGCTTGCAATAAACATTAAAAAACCTATATATGTTATAAAGCGTATGGGTTTAATATTTATTGATGTTATACCTTCACATGCAAATGAAACCATTTTTTTAATGGAATATTTACTTTTGCCAGCAATTCGTTTAGAACGAGTATAAAAAACAATATCGCTTTTATAACCTATCATAGGTATTAAGCCTCTTATAAATAGGTTATATTCTTTAAATTCTGCTAGTGCATTTAATGCTCGTTTACTTAAAAGTCTGAAATCTGCATGATTATAAACAGATTCTGCACCAAAAAAGTTCATTAGCTTATAGAAATATTTAGCAGAAACCTTTTTAAAAAAGGAATCAGAATCGCGATTATTTCTTACTCCATAAACTATATCACAACCGTTTATATATTTATCGACCATTATATCGATTGCATTAACATCGTCTTGAAGATCGGCATCTATGGAAATTGTAAAATCGCAATACTCTTTCATAGTTAAAAGTCCACAAAGTAATGCATTCTGATGACCTCGATTACGGCTCAAATTAATTCCGCTGAAAATATTTGAACTTTCATGTAAATTTTTAATGATTTCCCAGGTACTATCGGTTGAACCGTCATTAACAAATACAATTTTGCTTGTCTTAGCAATTTTATTGGCCTTAATTAAAGATTCCAATTTATTTTTTAGAATTTTAGATGTTATTGGAAGTGCATCTTCTTCATTAAGGCAAGGAACAATAATATATAAACAATCCATAAAAATTACCTCTTAAAATAATTAATAATAAAATTATACATTAAATTGCAAGTAATTGATATGGGGAAAAAGACGAAAAAACAGCCAATGAAATTAATCATTGACCGTTTTTTGAAAATTATACTTAAACGTGCAAATCACATAAGATTAGAACTTAAGAGAAAATAATACCTTTTTGGTATAATGGTGAAATTCAAGTTATTAAAGGAAAAGAATATGTTATTTATGGTAAATAGTTATGTAGACATAATATAATGTTTCATATAAAAATATATGGAAAAATAGTATATTATAAATTAAGAGAGGATATACAAAAATCTTTACAAGTAAAAATTTTAGAAGGAAATTTAGCCAGTCTAGATGAAAATTAAAACTATGCCTGAAACTGTACCATACGCGCTATGCGTGGGGATATTTATTACACTGTGCGTTTCCACATGTAACAGGTAATATACGGTTGTAAATTATTATGTCCTTTACTATGTTCACGATGTGTATGAGGAGAACCACCTACTGCCCAGGCTGGTCCATCAGCATTATATGTGGCACCACTTTCGTTCGCTGGTCTCCAAAAATCTGTTACAACACCATTTGGCATATGTTTTTCCTGTAATGTTACAGTTTTTTCTCCTCCTGCCTTCTCTACAGTAGAAAAATCTGAATCTGATGTATCTACTCCAACTGGAACTTTACCAGATCCCCATGCTTCCCATGTTCCACCTAAATATGTAGATGGGTTTTCACTGTTTGTAGACATAAAAATTGAACCAACTGGATAAATTAGATTTATCATTTCAGTTTTTAATTTTGAAACATCAATACTTGACGTTTGTGAATCAGTGGATTCATTGGACGAAGATGTTGTGTGGTCTTCCATTTGTGAATTAGTAAGCTCAGTTATCTCTTTTTTTGTTACTTTGATTTCACAGAAGGTATCATCTCGATAATCTAATGGTACTTTTACTTCTTTTAATTGAGTGCATCCATTAAATATATTCCTAAAATTGGGTGGCTCGATGCTGCCTAGATAAGTTACAGAGGTTAAGCTTGTACAATCATTAAATGACTGTTTACCAATAGATATTACACTATTTGGAATAGTTACGGAAGTTAATCCAGTGCAACCCCTAAATGCTTCTGAACCGATAGATTTTATACTGTTTGGGATTCTCACTGTTTGTAAGTTTTTACAATTCATAAAAGCCATGTCACTAATTTTCTTTACCCCTTCTTTAATAAACACCGTTATAATTTTATCCTGAGGAATAGAAGGAGGAACAATATGAGTAATTGTTTTCTTTTCAATTGCTTTGTATATTATTAAAGTTCCAGTACCTTCATCAAATTCATAATCAGATTGTTTAGCATATACCGGTAAAGCTAAACTAAATGCAAACACCGCAGATAAACAAACTCCTATTATTTTTTTTAATTGTTCCTTTAACATAAAAATCTCCTTGAAATTATTTTTAATACCATTTAATATACAGAGTAAGCAAATATTATTTTATATTGCCAAATAAAAACATTTTCTAACCAGTTAAAAAATGTTTATTGAATTTACTTACATAAATATATTTCTTGTTCAAGAAAAAGGCAACCTCAAACACATTGAAGGTTACTTTTTTCTTAACATTTAATTTTGTATGAACTAAAAGTACTTTTCACTATACCTTATTTAAATTTAATGTATTATTCGCACCTTTTGAAACTGAGTAATAGGTAATGTTTCTTTTAGCTCTGTTTATATCATAATAAATACGATTTACTGGAGAAGCAGTTCCACTCAAAGTAGAAGTTAGTGCAATTTCAAAATGTAGGTGTGCTCCATATGACTCACCAGTATTTCCAACATATCCTATAGTTTGTCCTCGACCAACACTAGCTCCTTTTCCTACACAAGCTCGAGATTTCATATGCTGATATACACACCAGTAATTACCATGTTCGATTACAATAAAATTACCTCGTAAGTTGTCACAACCTACATCTCTTACTATACCTGAAGAAACAGCCACAATAGGAGTACCCTCAGGCGCAGCTATATCAGTACCTGCATGAATATATCCCTTACGGATTTTACCAGCAATTTCTCCTCTAATATTGCCTGCCCCACCAGCAAGTGGCCACATAAGTGATGAATTATTGGTAGTAGGTTGCACAGAACCAGAAAAAAGGTTTGAGTTCCAAATTTGCAGTCTGTCAGATGGATTATATGTTTTCACCAAAACATTGCTACCATTTTCGGAACCACTAGCAGATAGTACTAGGTTTGGATTATTTGCAGACCTTAAAATGTAACCACCACTAACACGTTCAATATTCCAACCTTGTGTGCTATGTCCTGTTTGCTGCCATAAACATACGTTACTTCCCACATTTGCACTATTTCCGTAAATATTTAATGCACGTGATTGAGCACATTGAGGAATAATAACATAGGAGCCTCCTCTATTTATAAGTTTCCAGTGTACACCAGTTGTTCCATCATCGGCCCATAGTGTAACATTAACGTTATTAGCATCTCCGTTTTTATACACGTTTAAAACTTTTCCAGATCCAACATTACTAATTGTAGAGTATGTATCTGTTGTTATAGCAGATGCAGACGTTG
>OIYG01001497.1_pt1 | contig 17314 bp, 22 predicted proteins | sample 1587861 | NCBI WGS metagenome assembly OIYG01 (sample SAMN03283272) | human gut metagenome | biome: human-associated habitat; material: feces | host: Homo sapiens | place: Peru | collected 2012 | reverse complement strand
ACCCAAAGATTTCGGTGTCAGACCGAATTTCGCTACAAAAGATTTTGGTATTAGGGCATAAATCCACAAAAAAGATTTTGGTATCAGACCGTATTTTGCCATAATAAATTTTGGTATCAGTTTTTTTTCATGTAACTTTGAGGGCAAAAAGGGAATTATGTCAGATGTGATATTCAAGCGTAAAATCTATTCCAAACTAAAAGAATGGAAAGAGACATCTAAAGGCAAAACAGCCTTGCTTTTAGAGGGAGCAAGGCGTATAGGTAAGTCTACCATTGTGGAAGAATTCGCTCAAAAGGAATACCGTTCATACATTTTGATAGACTTCAATGAAGCCTCAAAAGAAGTCAAGGGGCTCTTTGACAACTTGATGGACATGGATTATATTTTTTTGTTCTTGCAGAATATTTAATTCTGCTTCATTTTTCTTTTGTTGTTCATACATGATCTTATCAAAAGAAGCTGATAAATCATCAAGCATGGTGTTATAGGCAATGCCTAGTTCACTGATTTCATCTTTTATTTCATGTACTGGATAATAACTTTTTAAATCACCTTGTTGTGCCTTAAGCATACATGAACGTAATGTTTGTATAGGCATCATGATTGATTTACTTAAATATTTACCTAGATACAAAATAAGCAAAATTAAGATAATAAAGATAATACATGATGAAAGTAAAACATCATTGATTGCTTTATTGATATCTTGAAGACTCACAAGGGTCATAATGGCCCAATCTGAATAACTGCTGATAGGTGTAATAATCAGTTTTGATTTACCTTTAACAGCATCAACATCAATAATAGTTGAGGTAGTAATATTAGAAATGTCGATATCATTCAATAATTCAGTGTTGATATACTTCGTATTTAAATAATCTACATTTGTTGAAAGAATGACATGATCTTTATTAATTAACCATGTTTTACTATTATATAGCTGTATTGTATTTACAATTTCTTCTATGCGGGCTAAAGGTACAGCAGAAGCGATTAAACTTTCTTTTTTATTTGTATAACCATTAATAGAATAATAGAAAACAACGACAGGACGATTTTTAGAATCAATAACCGGGTTACCAATTAAGAATTCTTTGTCACTTGCATAAATATTTGTATAGTCGTCATAACGAATTAAATCTTCAGTAGCTGCAGCATTGATCCAGCAGAAACCGTTTTTACCGATAAAGGAAAATGTTTCCATAGTCTGATCGTTGAATTTATAACGGTTGTTTACTTCATTGATAATTGGTGTTATTTCTCTAACGTCCATACTTTTAATTGCAGGAATAGCAGCTAAAGTGCGGTATTCAACAATTCTTTTTTCTATCCACTGGTTTACTTCCTGGGCTTTAGTTTCAACATTTTGAAGTATTAAATACATGACATTTTTTTCGTTGGCAGGTCTAACAACAAAGAACAAATAGCTTGAACAGAATAAGAAAACTAACACACAAATAAAACATATTGTGTTTACAATTTTCTTCTGAATACTTGTATATTGGATTTTTTCTTTGTGCTTCATCGACAAAATTTTAACAAATTTCCATGTTTCCGCAACAATAATCCATTCTTAGTGAAAATGTATTTTTATATAATCCAGGTAGAAAAAAGGAGAGATTATGAAAAAGTTATTAAATTCATTTATTGCAGTATTAGCTTTAACATTAGCTGCATGTGGAACAAGTGAACCACAAAATACTGCAACAGGCGGTACATTCAAAGGTACTGGTAAAGGACGTAACGCAGACGTTGTCGTAGAAGTAACATATACAGATGGAAAAATTGAAAATGTAGAAATCGTTGAACACAGTGAATCAGCAGGTATTTCTGATGAAGCTATTTCTACAATTCCTGCTGCTATCGTTGAAAGTCAATCATTAGCAGTAGATACAGTATCAGGTGCAACATTCACTTCAGTTGCTATTTTAGATGCTGTTGAAGACGCATTAACACAAGCTGGTGCTGATGTTGAAAGCTTCAAAAACAAAGAAGTAGTAAGTAACACTGAAACTGTTGCTTTAGAAGATGCAACATATGATGTAGTAGTATTAGGTGCTGGTGGAGCTGGTTTATCGGCAGCTGTTGAAGCACGTAATGCTGGTGCTAGTGTTGTTGTAGTTGAAAAAATGCCATACGCTGGTGGTAACACAATCCTTTCTTATGCAGAACTAGCTTGTGCGAACAACTGGTTACAAAAAGAACAAGGAATCGAAGATTCTCCAGAAAACATGGCTCAAGAAATGTGGGAAGGTGGCGGAAAGGTTGCTGACAAAAAGATGGTAGACATCGTTGCTAACAACGCATTAGAAGCTGCTGAATGGTTAAAAGATGAAATTGGTGTTGAATACCAAGATTACCTGGTTTGGGAAGGCGGACACAGTGTTCCTCGTGCTGTAGAACCAGTTGCTAAAGGACCTGGAATGATCAACCCATTAGTAGATTATGCAAAAGAACATGGTGTTGAAATCATGTTAAATACAAAAGCTGAAGAATTTGTAGTTAATGATGAAGGTAGAGTTGTAGGTGTTAAAGTTTCTAACAATGGTCAAACAGCTACATTCACAGCTACAAACGGTGTAGTATTAGCTACAGGTGGATTCGGTGCTAACGTTGAAATGAGAGACAGATACAATACTCGTTGGCAAACATTAGATGCATCAGTATTAACAACTAACTCACCTGCAATTGTTGGTGATGGTATCGTTATGGCTGAAAACATCGGTGCTAACTTAATCAACATGGAACACATCCAACTATATCCATTCAACAACCCTCTAACAGGTGTATTCTACGGAATCGAAGCACCAAGCTGGTCTGGTGAAGGTCTAATCTATGTAAACAAAGATGGTAACCGTTTCGTTAATGAAGTTGCAATGCGTGACGTTAGAGCTGAAGGAATCTTAGCTCAAGGTGGAACAGCTTATGCTATCTACAACCAAGCAGTAGCTGATAGATTAAATCTTGAAGAAGAATTCGCTGAAGAATATGCTCGTTGCTTAGAAGGTGGAGTATTCTATAAAGCTGATACATTAGAAGAAATCGCAGATCACTTCGGAATCAACGCTGAAAACTTAGTTGCTACTATGGATAAATACAACGAAGGCATCAAGAACAACAACGATGAATTTGGTCGTACAACAAGTATGGTAACTATGGAAGAAGGTCCTTGGTTCATTCTTGAAGGTGTAGTTTCTGTCCACCATACAATGGGTGGTGTTGAAATCAACGAAAATGCTGAAGTATTAAATACAGCAGGTAGCGTAATCGAAGGCTTATTCGCTGCTGGTGAAGTTACAGGTAGCATCCATGGTAACAACCGTGTAGGTACATGTGCTATTGCTGATATCACAGTATTCGGCCGTATTGCTGGTAAGAACGTTGCTGCTAACAAATAGTTTCAATTAAATATGTAAGAGAAGTATATATGTCGTATTTCGCATGTATGCTTCTTTTTTTATTTGTATAATAAAGATGAAGGATTAAGAAAACACATATGAATAATAATTTGTTTATAAAAAATATATTCTTTGATTGGGATAAGGTGGAAGAAGACAGTTATTTAAGAGAAATTGAAGCTTTTCAAGATCTTGATAAATTAGACTTTAATGCACCAATAACGTTTTTTTTGTTGGTGAAAATGGCAGTGGCAAATCAACATTATTAGAGGCTATAGCTGTAGCTCATGGATTTAATCCAGAAGGCGGAACAAAGAATTATGCTTTTTCTACTTATGATTCCCATTCTGAATTATATGAAGCAATTAAAGTTGCAAGGGATATAGAAAAGAAAAAATAGGATATTTTCTAAGGGCAGAAAGTTTTTACAATGTTGCAACTCAAGAAGAGGAATATGCAGATTATTTGCATCCTTCTCTTAAATATCACGAAAAGTCACATGGGGAAAGTTTTCTTGAATTAACACAAAATTATTTACAATCAAATGGTTTATATTTATTTGACGAACCTGAAACGGCATTATCACCACAAAGACAATTAACATTATTAATGGAAATAGATGAATGTGCAAAAAATGGATCGCAATTTATTATCGTTACACATTCACCAATACTTCTAGGAATACCTAATGCAAATATTTATTCTTTTGATACTGGGCAAATACATTTATGCGATTATGAAGATACAGACAATTATCGTATTACTAAAATGTTTGTAAATGATCGAGAAGCATTCTTGCATCGATTATTAGATGAGGAAAATTAGAAATAGTAGAATTTTATCACGAAATTGTTTTTGATTACTTCCCTCAATTTTATCTTTTTCTCTCAAAATATGCTAAAATTTAAGGGCAAAACGAGAGGCTTAAGAGAATGAGAAGTTTTAATTACAGTAAATTAAAAGATCAAAAATGGGATTTAGAAATATTAAGTCTTATTGCAGCTATATATAAATATGTTGGAAAACAGGAATTATATTTAAGACAAAAATCAGATAAATTAGAAAAACTGATGGAAATTGCTAAAATTCAAAGTACAGAAAGTTCTAATGCAATCGAAGGAATAGTGACAACCAGTACTCGAATTAAGAAACTGGTTGAAGAAAAAACAACACCTAAAAATAGAGCTGAAGAAGAAATAGCAGGATATAGAGATGTATTAAATATTATTCATGAAAGCTATGATGCTATTCCTAATATCAAAAAATTATATATTACAACTACATAAGATACTTTATAGTTATATGAATAATCCATTAGCCGGAAAAACAAAAAATGTTCAAAATTATATCAGTGCAACTTATCCTGATGGACATACAGAAATTTTATTTACACCATTATCTCCATTTGAAACACCAGTTGCTTTAGAAAAAATATGTGATGAATACAATAGAGTTATAGGTAATTTTGAGATAGAACCGTTAATTGTTATTCCTATATTTATACATGATTTCTTGTGTATTCATCCTTTTAATGATGGTAATGGTAGAATGAGTAGATTACTTACTACACTTCTTTTATATCAAAGTGGATTACAAATAGGTAAATATATTTCTCTTGAAGCTAAAATTGCTACTAATAAAGATCTATATTATGCAGCATTACGAAAATCACAAGATGGATGGGATAATGGAGAAGAAGATGTTGTGCCATTTATCAAATATATTTTAAGAATTATTTTAGCAGCATATAAAGATTTTGAAGAACGCTATGAGATTGTTGAAGGAAAGCAATCTGCATTAGATATGGTTAGAAAAGCCACTAAAACTAGGATTGGTAAGTTTACAAAACAAAATATTAGAGAACTTTGTCCTTCCCTTAGTATCAGTTCTGTAGAAGGCTCTTTAAGAACATTAGTTAAAGAAGGAGAACTGTTGAAAGGTGGTACGGGTAAAGCTACATATTATATAAGAGTAAAGTAGATTATATATTTATATTTTTAGAAAAAAGAAAAGCCAGGAGGTCAACTAATGAACAAAAGAAAATTTAAGCAATTCTTTATTAGAGTATTATGTGCTTTATTCGTTTTTATGACATTACCAGTGACGATTCATGCGGATATTGGCCCAAAAGCATCTGTACATATCCAATTTAAGAATATGTCTGATGAACTATGCTATGGAACTTTACTTTCTGAAAAAGAATCTACAGGACCGGCATCAGTATGGGATGGTATAAAAGAGCATGCGAGAAAAGATGAAGAAACTGCAGATATATGGAATGCATTTGTAAATTACAAAGATTCTGATGGATATTATTATTTGCAACAACACTATAAAGTAAGTGATACAAATGAAATTGCATGGACATATTATCCTCCTAATCGTTTTAAGATTTTGTTATATTACCCTGAAACAGGAACATTTGTATCCAGTGGTATTTATGAGCGTTATGCGTTTGATACATATTACACAGTGGATATGGAGGGTATAGATATCCACGATGTTGAATATAATGAAGAACTAAGTACAAATGAAAGAATAGAAGCTTATCGTTCTTATGAATATCGTCAAGAAATGATAGGACTTGCTGTACGTATTGTCTTAACGATTGTTATTGAGATGCTAGTTGCTTTATTATTTGGCTTTAGAGAAAAGAAACAGTTAGTGATACTGGCAGTTGTAAATATCATTACACAAATCCTGTTAAATGTTGGACTAAATATTATTAACTATAATTCTGGATCTATGGTATTTACTATTTTCTATGTACTTCTTGAAGTGGTTGTCTTTATAGTAGAAGCGATATTGTATTGCACATTACTTAAGAAAGCTTCAATGAAAAAGAAGAAAAACTGGTACTATGTGTTATATTCTTTTATAGCTAATTTAGTATCATTTATAGCAGGCATGATAATCGCTAATGTAATACCAGGTATATTTTAGTGATATGTCTTTAACCATAAAAATAATTATTCTAACAGTAATATCATTTGTTGCGACTAATATTGATGATTTAGTTATTGATACATTTCTTTTTGTAGAAATTAAAAATGAGAAAGAAATAAAAACAGTTGTTGTGGGGAAATATCTTGAATTAGGGTTTCTTGTTTTAGTGAGTATAATCGCATCCTTCGGAATTAATTTTGTACCATTTGCCTATATTAGATACATTGGTGTTATTCCTCTTTGTTTAGGGATAAAAGAGATAGTACTATTGCTAATGGAGCGGATAGCATAGGTGTATATATTCCATTTATGATGGGCTTTTCTTCTTTGGAATACAGCATCTTTTGTGGTATCTTTATAATGTTAATTGCATTATGGTGTAAGTTAAGCTATAAATTATCGAATTTACCAATTCTTAAGAAAATAATAGATAAATATAAAGTGGTAATTGTTCCACTTGTCTATATAGTGCTTGGTATATATATCTTAATTTGATTGTAAAAAAATAAGAAAACAGTCTAAATATAGCTTAAAAACTATATTTATTCTGTCTTTTTATTGAAAAAAACAAACAAAATATTAGTAGGGGAGAAAATAATAATGTCAAAGATTGTTAATGAAGCGAAGATTAAAAACAAGTTCATCGTAAAGATTAGAGAACTATTAGAACATCGTGCATTCTGGCTTTATCTTTTAGTAGATGAAGCAGAAAAAAGAGGTCTTGATCCAAAAGATTTCGCATCTGCTGCTATAACAAGATGTGGTGTTTCTCAAGGAACAGAACTTCAACAAAAGAGTGGAACAAAGAGTTTAAAGGGACTAAAGAAGACTTTATTTACAAAGGCTGCTCAATGGGTATTTGAAATGGATGTTGTAGAGAATACAGATAATACGTTATATCTTGACTTCCATTATTGCCCACTTGTTAAATCATGGCAGAAAGCAGGATGCACTGATGAAGAAATTGCCAGACTTTGTGATATTGCAATGTGTGGAGATCATGGAATTGGTAAATGCTTTGATGCTAGACTTGAACTACCTAAAGCAATTGCCAAGGGTGATGATATTTGTGCATTAAGATATATTAAAAATGACGATAAATTGGACAAATAATGAAAAAGGTCGATACATCTTTAATTGTTCGATTGTGTCTTCCACAATTTGCAGTTGGTTTATTTACAACTATGCTAAATAACTACCTGATTTATTTTTATCAACCATCTAAATCATCAGGAATACCTAATCTTATCCCACAGGGAAGAATCGTTCTTGGGGTTTTAACGATTATCGGTACAATAAAAGCGATTGGTCATATTATTGATGCGGTAACTGATCCTCTAATTGCAGCTAAGTCTGATAAAAGTCAAAATAAAGAAGGTAGAAGAATACCACTAATGAAAAAAGCTGCTATTCCTTTTGGTTTATGTGCTTTGTTTATTTTCTTTGTGCCTGTTAATTATGTAAGCAGTATTAATGCTATTTGGATTGCAGTATTTATGTGGGGATATTACTTATTCTTTACTTTATATATGATTCCCCATAATGCCTTGATGCCAGAATTAATTCAAGATGGTCCATTGAGAGTTAATGCTTATACAATCAGTTCATTTTTCTTTGTGACAGGTAGTACTTTAGGATATGTCACACCATTAATTGTTAATGGTTTTAAGAAAACTGGCTTAGAGACGTTAACAGCCTGGAGAATGACATTTGTGATATATACAGTTATAGGTATTATTTTGCTATTAATACCTGCTTGTACTATTAAAGAAACGTATTCCGTGCTGATACTTGCAATATCTATTGCTGGCTCATTACTCATGTATCCAATGGTAAATAAATTTGCTAAACAAAAAGGTAAGAAGTTGCCAATAATACTTGGTTGTATTGTGTTTGCTTTAGCTGAAATTATTATCTGCTTCTCAGATAAAATACCAGGAAATAGACTTGTATTAGCTTGTGTATTTGCTTTATTTGTTTCTTTTCCTTTTGCGGTACTCAATGTATTACCAGGTGCGATGATGGCCGATATTATCCAATATGATACGATAACAACTGGTGTTAACCAAGAAGGTATATTTGGAGCAGCTAGAAGTTTTATTGTGAAAATGGGCAATTCATTAGCGATTATGATTGTTCCTTCACTTATTGTTACAGGAGCTGTAGAAGAAGAAAATGTAGGTGTATTAGGCTTAAAACTTACAACTGTAGCAGGTAGTATATTTTGTATTTTAGCTATTTTAGTATTATTGCAATATAAAGAAAGTGATGTGCTTCAAGCTATAGAAGCTGGTAAAGGAGAAGTAAAATGAGTAGTACATCTTTAGAAGATAAAAACTTATATTATGCAAAGCGTCTAGCGGAAATGATTAAGTGCAAAACAATATCTAATAAAGAAAAGATAGATGAAACTGAATTTTTTAAGTTAAGAGAAGTTGTTAAAGAGTTATTTCCAAAAATGCATGAAAAAGCTGCATTAACAATATTAGGTGATGATGCCTATCTTTATAAAATAAAAGGAAAAGATGAATCAAGAAATGTCATGGTCATGTCTCATCATGATGTAGTTGATGCAACAGGGGATTGGAAGGAAGAACCTTTTGGTGGTGTAATCAAAGATGGAAAGCTTTGGGGTAGAGGAACAGTAGATACTAAAACACCTTTATTTGCAGAGTTTAGTGCAATTGAAGAACTACTTGAAGAAGGTTTTGAATTTCCCGTGAATGTATATTTGTTTTCTTCTCATAATGAAGAAGTTAGCGGTAATGGAGCACTACTTGCATTAGATTATTTTAATGAAAATCATATACGTTTTGACTGGATCAGTGATGAAGGTGGTGCAGTGATTGAACCACCAATGGCGGGTATTGCAAAAAAATGTGCCATGATGGCAGTACATGAAAAAGGAAGATGTATTGCTGAAGCTGTTGCAAAAAACCCACAAGGTCATGCTGGTCTTACAGGAGGCTTTCAAACACAAGTAATGAGAGTAGCAGCATTTATCAAAGAAGTTGATGAAAAGAAACCGTATATTCGTAAACTTCATCCTGAAGTAAGAGGAATGTTTGAGGCTTTAGCTCCATATATGTCATTTCCAATGAAATTTGTTTTTTCTAATCTTAATGTATTTTCCGGCTTATTAGTTAAAATTATTCCTGGCATGAATGCTTCAGCAGGTGAAATGCTAGGAACAGGTTGTACATTTAGGAAAATAAATACTGATAAAGATGGTAATTGTACTGCCGAAGCATTTTTGAGATGTATTAATGATGAAGATTTAAATAAAGATATTAACACTTTAAGAGATATTGCTTCAAAGTATGATATTGAAATTAATGTTAAAGAAAATGAGTATTATAAACCATCATCTATAGAAAGTAAGGAATATCAATATATCAAAAAGACAGTAGAAGAAGTATTTGATTATGCTATAGCTGCACCATTTATCTTGCCTGCTGGTACTGATGCAAGAAGATTTACAGGACTATCAGATGCGGTAATTCGCTTTGCACCAATTGATATTGATAACAAACAATATGCTTCAGTTCATGGTGAAAATGAAAATATCAGTGTAGATAAATTATCATTAGCTGTAGCGTTTTATAAAAAATTATTAAAAAATTATAAATAACATTAAACGAAGTGGAAAAGTCTACTTCGTTTTAATTTGTTGAGTGCGTAATTAAATGCTGTAATGGTATTGTATAATGCAATTAATAAAGGAGTTTATCTAAATGGAGAAAGTGTATCATATTTTAAAAATAGCTATAGGATGTGTTATTGGTGTATTTGTTGGTACAAGTATTTATCAATGCGTTGATTATAGTATGCATAAAGATTTATATATGCTTACAAGTGCTCCATGGTATTTGAGTATTCAGATAAATGCCTTATTTACGATAATTGTTGTCACATTATTATTAGTAATTATGTATATTTTGAAAAAGAAGTCCTATTAAAGAAGACTTGAATAGTGTAGAATTTTAAACATGAAGAATTTTATACATACATGGTTTGGAAACCGGGAATTTTACAAAATGGTAATGGCAGTTTCATTACCTTTAGTTATCCAGCAGTTTATTTCTACTTTTGTTAGCTTGTTAGATAATATCATGGTAGGACAGGTTGGTACACTTGCAATGAGTGCAGTATCTGTATCCAATCAGCTATTAATGGTAGTAAATCTAGCAATTATCGGAAGTGTTAACGCTGCTGGTATTTTCAGTGCACAGTATTTTGGAAAAGATGATATGGAAGGAATGCAAGCATGTCTTCGTTTTAAGATTTATATTGCTTTACTTTTCAGTGCCGTAGGCTTATTTATCTTTTCTTTCTTTGGACAAGATTTAGTTGGTTTATATTTACATGAAGGTATAAACGATGCTGCTTCTATTGCAGTTACAGCAAAATATGCAATTGATTATATTGATATAATGTTGGTTGGACTTATTCCTTTCGCAATCACGATGGCGTTTGGTTCATCTATGCGAGATACTGGTAAAACAGTACTTGTCATGGTTAGTAGTCTTATTAGTGTCGCAGTTAACTTTTGCTTAAATTATTGCTTAATTTTTGGTCATTTTGGTTTTCCAAAATTAGGTGTAGAAGGTGCTGCTATTGCAACAGTTATTGCAAGATACGTAGAAATGGCTGTTGTATTATATGGTTCAGTTCGTCATAAACATGACTATTACCCATATGTTCCAAATTTGTTTCATAAATTAAGTGTTCCTTTTGATTTAGTGGAAAAGATTATTAAAAAGGGTACACCACTTATTATGAATGAAATATGCTGGTCAATGGGTATTGCGGCAATCTCTCAAAGATATTCCATTAGAGGCTTAGAAGCTGTTGCGGCTATTAATATAAGCGAAACAGTAGCGAATTTATTTGCTATGTCCTCAATGGCATTAGGTATTTCTGTTTCTATCCTTGTTGGACAAAGACTAGGGGCTGGAAAAGTCGAGGAAGCTAAGGATGTTGATAGAAAGATGCTCGCTTTTTCCATCATGGTGAGTTTGGTATTTACGCTGATATTATTTATTGCTTCACCATTTTTACCAAAGATATATAGAACAGATGCAGCTGTGCAAGATTTAGCTTGTACATTATTAAAAATAACCAGTTTATCACTCCCATTAGGTGCGATTTGTAACATTTGTTACTTCACCCTAAGATCAGGAGGAAAAACGGTTATTACGTTCTTATTTGACTGTGTATTTACATGTACTGTAAGTTATGGAACAGCAACAGTATTAACACTATTTACACCACTACCAATTGCTACTATTTATTTCTGTGTAAAAATGGTAGATATTATTAAAGTTGTCATCGGTTTAATTTTATTAAATAAAGGTATCTGGATTCACAATCTTGTTAACTAATAAAATAATTGTTTACGTTTTTTTGCTTCTTCAATTAAATCGAAAGAAGAATCATCATTTAAAAAGTGAATATTGAGTCCTTCTACTACAGAAAGGGCTCTTTTTAAATATTCATCCGTTAAAAATAATGAAGGGTTGTGTACGTCTAAACCAATAATCATTGGGCAGTTTTCTTTGGCAAATTCTTCAAATGCAACTCTTGTTGGGTAAGCGTAACGTTCACCATCTTCATACACTTTTTTACCATAGAAGACGCCACTACCACAGTTAAGCTCTAATGGCATATTAAATTCTTTGGAAATAGCTGCGATTCTTTTTACAGCAGTAATAACAGCTTCGTCAGTTCTAGGATAGCCATACATAAATAAATCTGGATGAGCAATGTAGTCACATAAACCATGTTTACAAGCTTCATATAAGCAATCTACATATGCTTCTATTTGATCTTTATTTGTGAACGAATAACTGCTTTTACCAAAATAGGAAAGATCATGTTGTCCTAAAATACAATAATCAGTATCTTTTCTGTGTTCTGTTAAAGTTTTCCATTCAGTAGTAAAATATTCAACTTCCATACCAACGTAGATGTTAATAGAGTCTTTATATTTTTCTTTCAAAGAAAGAATGGAGTTATAATATTCTTCTTTTTGTTCAATTCTCATACGAACAGTAGGATCTTTTTCAATATATGGGCAATGGTCACTGAAGCCTAAATCTGTTAATCCTGCTTCAATCGCATTTACTACATATTCTTCATCTTCACCTATAGCATGACCGCATCTTTTTGTATGTGTGTGATAATTTCTTTTAATCATTTTAAGTACCTCAAAACGCATTCAATCGTACCATAAGATTGTTAATAAATTGTTAAAAACAATTAAAATAGTGAAAATTAAAAAATGAACAGTTTCTTTTTTGTGTAAATAAGGTAGAATACAATCTCCAGGAGTTTAAGAAAATGGCTAAGAAAGAATTATCTTTAGATGAAATATTAAAAAAATTAGATGCGGCAGAAAAAGAATTTGATGAGAAAATGAAAAACAGTGGATTGGATAAAATAATTGCTGAAGATACCGCGAAAAAGACGGATTTGAAATAAAATTTTAAAAACCTATTAGAATGAGATAAAATAGTTCCATGAAAAAGATTTTTATATGTTTAATCGTAGCTTTTATGTGTTTTTTAAGTGTTGCACAAATTGGTGCTGAAGAAGAAAATACTTCTAGTGTAGAAGTAAGTGCTCCAAGTGCAATTTTAATCGACGAAGCTACAGGTACTGTTTTATTTCAAAAAGAAGCTGACGCCCATAAAGATCCTGCAGGATTAACTAAAATTATGAGCGTTTATCTCGCATGTACAAATTTAAAAGAAACCGATATTGTTACTTTATCTAAAGAAGTATCAAATTCCTATGATCATAGTACTAGTGTAATATGGGTTATGGAAGGAGAAAAAATTTCGGCTTTAGATCTTGAATACGCTTCCTTAATTCAAAATGCCAACGATACAACGGCTATGCTTGCGGATAAAGTGTCAGGAAGTGCTGATGCATTTGTATCAAAAATGAACGAAAAAGCACAAGAACTGGAAATGAATAACACGAATTTTCAGAATATTTTTGGCCTGAATAATGAAAATAATTATTCCAGCGCTAGAGATATTGCGACTCTTGTTAGAAAAGCAACGAAGAATGAAACTTTCGCAAAAATATTTGGGGCATCAAGCTGGACAATTGAACCAACAAACCTTCAAAGTAATGCAAGAGTATTAGCACAAGGATGTGAATATTTACGCTCAGGCAGTCATTACAACAGTGATGTAGATGGTTGTAAAGTTGGTTATACTGCTGAAGGAGGTTATGTTCTAGCAACCAAAGCGACTAAAGGAGATACCACATTTATTGCGGTAGTGCTTGGTGAAGAAACAGAAAGCAAATGCTATGAAGATGTAGATAAATTATTATCTTATGGGTTTAATAATTATCATACAATTGAGATTACGCCAGAAGATATCGGCACAAAAATAGTAGAAGTATATGATGGAAAAAAACATATTTCTAATATTACATTTACTGTGAATGATTCATTTATGGCTTTAGTACCATTAAATATTAAAAAAGAAGACTTAACAACAGAAATTGTTGTAGCAAATGAGTCATCTCCAGTAGCAGATGATATTGAAGCAGAAGTACATTTTATTTTAAATGGTGAAAATGTAAGTGCTTCCAAGATGGAAAAAAACGTTGAAGATGTAACAAAACAATCTTCAGAAGTAGCAAAAGAAACAGGTACATTAAGAACATATTTTGATTATTTCTGTATTGGGGTACTTGGAATATTGTTATTTGTTAGGATAAGTGTAGCTTTAACACCACCTAAACAATAAGGAGGAAAAATGAAAAAATTATTCAAAATGATATTAGTAAATGCTTTATCTTTATGGATTATCGATGTTTTATTTATTAGTATTCATTTTACAGATACGACAACATTAATCGTTACAGCTGCAGTACTCGGCTTTTTAAACAGTACTTTAAAACCTTTCTTAAAAGTTATTTCTTTACCTTTAAATATTTTATCTCTAGGTTTATTTTGTTTATTAATAAATGGATTAGTTTTCTCGCTTGCCTTAAATATTGGTGGAGGATATGTTTCAAATCTTACTTCTGCAATTATCGCTTCAATTGTTTTATCGATTACTAATAGTGGATTTGATACACTTTTGGACAATAAATAGTAATGAAGATATCGGTTATTTATTTTTCAAAAGGGAAAGATTTAAAACAAATTGCAGAATTAGTTGGTGAAGTATGTGGAGTAGAAGCGATAGATATGACATCGGCTCATCGCTTAGAATCTACCGATTTACTTTTTATCGGTATAGATGAAAGAAAAGGGAAAACAGATCAGGCAGTATTTGATTATTTGGATACATTTCCTTCAAATACAATTCTAGGGGCAGCCATATTCAGTGTCAGTAAAGATGATAAAGATTATACAGGATTTGTCAGTAATCAATTAATGCATAAGGGAATAACGATGTTTCCAAAGAATTTAGTTGTGCATTCAAGTTCCCTGTTTTCAAAACTTTCCCTGAAAGATTTAAATAAAGTAAAAAAATATACGGAAACAGTTCTAAAAGCTTTTAATGGATAATGGTATACTAGTAAAGATATGAAAGTTGTAATACAAAGAGTTAGTGAAGCTTCTGTCACAATAGATGGACAGATACATGGAAAAATCAAAAAGGGTTTTTTATTGCTTGTAGGCATTCAAGATGCGGATAATGAAGAAATTATTCGGAAAATGGCAGATAAAATATATAGAATGCGTATTTTTGAAGATGAAAATGAGAAGATGAATTTATCCTTACCACAGGTTGGTGGTGAGATATTGAGCATTTCTCAATTTACTTTATATGCGGATTGTAAAAAAGGAAATCGACCAAGTTTTTCTTTAGCAGGTGAAAGACATCACGCAGAAAAGATGTATTTATATTTTAATGAATACATGAGAAGTCTTGGCATAAAAGTTGATGAAGGTATTTTTGGGGCAGATATGAAAGTTCGATTATTAAATGATGGTCCAGTAACAATCATCTTAGATTCAAGTGAGTGGTAAATGATATGGGAGAACTTGTTTATGGAAGTGAATTATCACTTCTTTATAAAAAAGAGATGAAAGAAAAAATAGATGCTTTAAAGGCTGCTAATAAAAGAGTGCCTTGTTTAGCAGTTATTTTAGTTGGTAATAATCCTGCTTCTCTTTCATATATCAAAAGTAAAGAAAAAGCATGCAGTTCAATTGGTATGGACAGCAAGTTTATTCATCTTGACGAAGAGGTTGGCCAAATTGCATTAGAAAATGAAATTCAAAAGTGTAATGAAGATGATTCTGTTGATGGTATCTTGTTACAATTACCTTTACCAAAAGGTTATAATGAAAATAGAGCTATATTTAAGATTGATGCCAGTAAGGATGTGGATGGTTTACATCCCCTAAGTGTTGGTAAGTTGTATCTTGATGAAAAAGGATTTGTTCCATGTACTCCAAGAGGATGCATGGCTATATTAGAAGCGATGCATTGTGATATTGCTGGCAAAAATGCTGTAGTCATTGGTAGAAGTAAATTAGTTGGAGCACCTCTTGCTCGCTTACTTCAAAATGCCAATGCGACAGTAACAATATGCCATTCCAAAACAAAGAATTTAAAAGAAGTATGTAAAAATGCGGATATTCTTATTTGTGCATTAGGTAAACCAAAAATGGTAAATCATGAATATATCAAGCAAGGTGCATATGTTGTGGATGTAGGAATTAATCGTATGGAGAATGGTAAACTGTGTGGAGATGTGGATACGGATGATGTATTACCATATGTTACGGCAATAACACCAGTTCCTAAAGGAGTAGGACCAATGACAGTATGTATGTTGCTTGCAAATACATTAGATGCATATGAAAGCAGGAATCTATGAACAAAGTAGTAGAATATGATTTAAATGATATAGTTGAAATGAAGAAGGAACATCCATGCCATAAGTCAAAATTATGGACAATTATTAGAATGGGTGCAGATATTAAAATTAAATGTCAGGGTTGTGGGGCTGTCATTATGTTTCCACGACACGAGTTTGATAAGAAATTAAAAAAGGTGATTGAACATCATCAAGTGGAGGAGAATTAAATGTCATTAACAGCTGGAATTGTTGGTTTGCCAAATGTTGGAAAATCTACTTTATTTAATGCGATTACAAACAGCCAGGTATTAGCGGAAAACTATCCTTTCGCTACAATTAATCCTAATGTAGGTGTAGTAGAAGTGCCTGATGAAAGAATGGATAATATGGTGGAATTATTCCATCCAAAAAAGACAATCTATACTACATTTGAATTTACAGATATTGCAGGTCTAGTGAAAGGTGCTTCTAAAGGCGAAGGACTAGGTAACCAGTTCTTATCTCATATTCGTCAAACAGATGCAATATGCCATGTAGTGCGTTGCTTTGATGATTCAAATATCATGCACGTTGAAGGTTCAGTAGATCCAATTCGTGATATTGAAGAAATCAATCTTGAATTATGTATTGCCGATTTAGATACAGTAGAAAATAGAATTTCTAAAGTTGCTCGTAAAGCACAAACTAAAGAAAAAGATGCAATTATTGAATATGAAATTCTAACTAAATTACAAACTGCCTTAACAGCAGGAAAACCAGTTCGTTTACTTGATTTAAGTGACAGTGAATTAGAATACTTGAAAGGTTTTTCACTTTTAACAGCAAAACCAGTTATCTATGTTGCTAATATGAGTGATGAAGAAATCGCTAATCCAGAAGCGAACAAATACTATCAAAGTGTTAAAGAGTTTGCTAAGGGTGAAAATAGTGAATGTATCGCTATTTGTGCAAAGATTGAAGAAGAATTATCAGGACTTGATAAAGAAGAAAAGATTGCTTTCTTAGAAGATTTAGGTATCAAAAAGAGTGGTCTAGAAGAAATAATTCAAGCTGCTTACCATTTATTAGGTCTAAGAACATTCTTTACAGTAGGTGAACCTGAGTGTAGAGCATGGACATTCCAT
>OIYG01001491.1_pt1 | contig 17376 bp, 17 predicted proteins | sample 1587861 | NCBI WGS metagenome assembly OIYG01 (sample SAMN03283272) | human gut metagenome | biome: human-associated habitat; material: feces | host: Homo sapiens | place: Peru | collected 2012 | reverse complement strand
GAATTGTAATTGATGGTGAAGGTTCAAAGGTTATTTGCAAAGACTAATTTGAAAAATCCTTTTTTTGAAACTGGAAAATCGGAAGCTGAGGAGATAGACTATTGAGAACATATGAGAATAAAGACGAGCTTAAAAACGAGATAAATAAAAGCTTTGCAAAGTATATTTCAGAATTTAATGATATTCCGGAGCATTTAAAAGATAAGAGAATTGATGAGGTCGATCGAACTCCGGCAGAAAATCTTGCTTATCAGGTTGGCTGGACAACTCTTGTTATTAAATGGGAATCAGACGAAAGAAAGGGTATTCCTGTCAAAACTCCTTCGGATAATTTTAAGTGGAATCAGCTTGGCGAATTATATCAATGGTTCACAGATACATATGCTCAGCTGTCACTGCAAGAATTGAAAGACAGATTGAATGAGAATATCAACTCTATTTATGCAATGATTGATTCTCTGAGTGATGAAGAATTATTTAAACCACATATGAGAAAATGGGCTGACGAAGCAACTAAAACAGCTGTCTGGGAAGTATACAAATTCATACATGTTAATACAGTTGCTCCGTTCGGAACCTTTAGAACCAAGATTAGAAAATGGAAAAAGATTGCACTATAACTTCAAGTTTGTAAAACTGATGGAATAAAAAAATGTAAAGCTGGGAGCATTAGCTTACGGCTTTTTAAGTTAAAGCAAATAGAAGTAAATAATGGTCAAAAAACAATCGACATCCGACCTCGTACACGTTATAATATAAGTAATCTAATAAGAAAACAGTGTTATCATTACTGCATTGCTAAATGAGAATGGTAGCCATAAATATGAATTCGTAGGAACGGAATGGTTGAACCCTCAGGGTGACAATGTCACTCATTTGTCAGCGAGAGGTGCTTAACTTAGATGATTTTCAGTTTTCTTATTTTGACATGGATTTACAGGAAGGGTAGAAAAATCAATGATTTCATTGACTTATCTTAACTCAAAATAATATAGGTTTCCAACGGGGGCTTGAACTCCTAAGCGCTAGTTGTGGGTTCGATTCCCGCAGGGAACATCGATTTTTTTGCAGCAATGATTGTAAAAATTCATTGTTGCATTTTTTACTTTATAGGAAAGTTCTACCTTTGGGATTGTTAGATATGAAAAGTGCCAGCAAGTTAGCGGGCACGACAAATAAACGATAGGTTTTATGTATAACAACAAAGGAGAAAACATCAATGGACAAACAAAATGCAGTAACTAACAAGAAATTTGATCTTAGTGTGGCTACGTTACATATTCTGGCGATGACACTTATGCTAATGGATCACCTATGGGCAACCTTACTTCCGGCACAGGAGTGGCTGACTTGTGCAGGTCGTGTAGCATTTCCTATCTTTGCGTTTATGACGGTAGAAGGATATTTTCACACACATAGTTTTAAAAAATATATGCTTCGTTTGCTGGCGTTTGCCCTAATCTCTGAGATTCCATTTGACCTGATGTATGGTGGTACGTGGTTTTATCCATTTCATCAGAATGTCATATGGACATTTTTGTTGGCACTTCTAGGAATTCATTTGATGGAAACTGTGCACAAAAAACAGAATGTCTTTTTATATGTAATCACGGTTGTTCTTGTTGTTGTGGTGGGAGCCTTACTTGGAACATTAAGCATGGTAGATTACTATGGCGCAGGCATTTTGACAGTCTTTGTGTTCTATTTGTTCCGTGGAAGAAAATGGTGGTGTCTGTTGGGACAAATCATTGCGCTTTATTGGATTAATGTGGAAATGTTAGGCGGTCTGATGTATCCAGTACAATTAGGTGGAATGCAATTTGAAATATGCCAGCAGGGATTAGCTCTTTTTGCATTGCTGCCAATCTGGTTATATCGTGGAAGACAAGGACATCACAGCAAACCGTTCCAGTATCTTTGTTATACATTTTATCCTGTACATATGATGATTCTGGTGCTTATATTAAATTATGTAAACCGATGATCCACAACAAAGGAGATAATAGCGAATCCACTGATTTGTTGACCAGACTTCTTATCCGTCAGGCCTTTTCGATGAATGAAGCAGTGCCTCCTGTTGCTGTCAAGAGTGGACAGCAGACTCACTATATTCCGTCTGCCAGCATCATTTATCTGCAGAGTAACAGACACAAAACAATTATATACTGTGTAGACAAAGAATTTGAATGCTCTATGCTGCTTCCAGATATTATGCCAATGCTTCCGGACAATTTTTATTTTGTAAGGAGAGGCTGCGTCATCAATACGATGTATGTCACATCTATACGACGCTGTGAAGTGGAGTTGATATTTGGCACAACTATCCAGATACCTGTGCCCTCATACACCAAGGTGAAAAAGGATATCAACGCGCTTGTTATGTACAAAAATTAATTACATATGATGCTTCTCCTTTTCTGAATACATACGGCTGTCTGCTATCTTTAACATACGTTCAACTGTATCCCCATCGGACGGATATACCGCATATCCACAGCTTACTCCGATTTTTATTTTATGATCGTGTATGTTATATGGGCTGCAGATGATTTTTTCATAAATATTTTCAAGAGAAAGAAGCTCAGAGATTTTTTATACTAGCATTTTTGCCATAATGCAACAATATTATCTGCCCTAATCATTATTAATATTTCCCTAATCATTAATTTATGAATTAACTGAGCGTGTTGAAGACTTAATAAAAAAGGTACAAGGTTACCACTGTCGAATAAACCTAAAATGTTTTATAATTATATTGATGTATTATTGCTGATGAAATTGTATACATAAATTGTAATGCATAAAAAGGAAATGAGACATATGGAAAATCAGACAAAAGGCGAAAAAACAAAATACAGGCTGGCACACGCCATGAAGGAATGTATGGAAACAACTCCGGTTGAAAATATTACAGTGAAGCAGCTTACAGAGAAATGCCAGATTACCAGGCAGACATTTTATCGGAATTTTCTGGACAAGTATGATTTGATTAACTGGTATTTTGACAAGCTGCTTTTGAAGTCCTTTGAGTATATGGGACGTGGCAGCACGGTCTATGATGCATTAACCAGAAAATTTACTTATATCAGGGAAGAACAGACTTTTTTCAGGGAGGTCTTCCGCTATGATGAGCAGAATTCTCTCCGCCAGCATGATTTTGAATTGATTCTGGATTTTTACGAGAATATGATTCGTGAGAAAACAGGAAAGCTCCCAGAGGAAAATATACATTGGCTGCTTGAGATGTACTGTCAGAGTTCAATTTACATGACTATCAAATGGGTCATGGGAGGACTGGACTGCACTCCCGAAGAGCTTGCGGCTATACTGGTGGATGCCATGCCTGAGAAGCTGGTGGATATATTCATGAAGCTTGGAATACTGAAATAGGAAACTCTATAGGCATTTTTACCGAATAAAAGTGCGTGGATTTGGAATAAATCACGAAATTAATGGGAAAGGTTACACTTAACTGATTTTGTAACTTTTCTTTTTTTCTGGTCATTGTTAATATGATAACAAATAGAGAAGGAAGAGTACAGAAAGGAAGTAAAACTATGGCAAACAGAATTAACTTAAACGGTACATCTTATCACGGAGCAGGAGCAATTGCTGAAATTGCAAACGAGGCAAAAGCACATGGATTTAAGAAGGCATTTGTATGTTCTGATCCTGATTTGATTAAATTCAACGTTACAAGCAAGGTAACAGATATTCTTGAAAAAGAGAATCTGGCATATGAGATTTATTCTGATATTAAGGCAAATCCTACTATTCAGAACGTACAGCATGGAGTAGAGGCATTCAAGAAATCAGAGGCTGATTATATCGTTGCAATCGGTGGTGGTTCATCTATGGACACAGCAAAGGCAATTGGTATCATCATTGCAAACCCTGAGTTTGAGGATGTGAGAAGTCTTGAGGGCACAGCTCCTACCAAGAATCCTTGTGTTCCAATCATTGCAGTTCCAACCACAGCAGGAACAGCAGCAGAGGTTACAATCAACTACGTTATCACAGATATTGAGAAAAAACGTAAATTCGTATGTGTTGACCCACATGATATGCCAATTGTAGCAATTGTAGACCCAGAGATGATGTCATCTATGCCAAAGGGACTTACAGCTTCTACAGGTATGGACGCTCTGACTCACGCAATCGAGGGCTACACCACAAAGGCAGCCTGGGAAATGACAGATATGTTCCACCTGAAAGCAATAGAGTTAATCTCAAAATCTCTTCGTGGAGCTGTTGATAACACTAAAGAAGGCCGTGAGGGAATGGCTCTCGGCGAGTACATCGCCGGTATGGGATTCTCAAATGTAGGTCTCGGAATCGCTCACTCAATGGCACATACACTTGGTGCTGTATATGATACTCCACATGGTGTTGCCTGTGCTATGATGCTTCCAATCGTTATGGAGTACAATCAGGATTGTACAGGAGAGAAGTATCGTGAGATTGCCCGTGCTATGGGTGTTAAGGATGTGGATTCTATGTCTCAGGATGAGTACAGAAAGGCAGCAATTGATGCAGTCAGAAAGCTGTCTGTTGATGTTGGAATCCCAACAAAGCTTGAGGCTATCAAGGAAGAGGATTTACAGTTCCTGGCAGAGTCTGCACACGCAGATGCATGCGCACCTGGTAATCCAAAGGATGCAAGCGTAGAAGACTTAAAGGCATTGTTTAGAAAGATTATGTAATTAATAGCATAAAGATATTATAAGGGCAGGCAGTCTGGAGTAAAATTCAGGCTGCCTTTTTTGTATGTTGTTTGTATAAAAATTATATGCTAGAATAAGGTAGAAAATGCACCCATATATAAAGGGTGCTATTTTATTGGAAGCCCTAGCAATAGAGAGGAAAATATAATTTCATGCAAAAAAAATACAACTACACAGAAATAATAAAAGAAACCCTAATCCTGACAGCTGCAGTTGCGATCATAGTGGCAGCAGTATTTTTCTTTCTGGTGCCAAGCCATGCATCTGTAAGCAGCATATCAGGTCTGGGAATAGTTCTGACTAACTTCATACCCCTTCCCCTGTCAGCAATCACCATGATTTTAAATATAGTCCTTCTGATAATCGGTTTTTTCACATGCGGGAAGGAATTCGGGGTAAAAACAGTATACACAAGCATCATGCTGCCACTTTTTATAGGCTTGTTTGAGAATCTCTTTCCCAAATATGAATCCATGACAGGTTCCCAGGAGCTGGATGTATTGTGTTATATATTGGTGGTGAGCCTTGGCTTAAGCATACTTTTTAATCGTAACGCATCCTCTGGAGGCTTGGATATCGTAGCCAAAATCATGAACAAATATCTGCATATCGAGCTGGGAAGAGCTATGTCCATGTCCGGCATGTGTGTGGCACTTTCGGCAGCCCTTGTCTATGACAAGAAGACTGTGGTCTTAAGTGTGCTGGGTACTTATTTCAACGGAATTATTCTGGATCATTTCATTTTCCAGAACCATATAAAGCGGCGTGTCTGTATTATCACAGAGAAGGAGGAGGAACTCCGCAGATTTATAGTGGAGGATTTGCACAGCGGGGCTACCATGTATGAAGCCATTGGCGCATACAATTTTGATAAGCACAACGAAATCATAACTATTGTGGATAAGAGTGAATACCAGAAGCTCATGAAGTTTATAAATGAGGCTGACCCGAAGGCTTTTATCACGGTGTACAACGTATCAAGCATGCGCTATACTCCTAAGAGCAATTAGGATTGGGGGCAGAATGATGTTACAGCTATATTTTTTCTACTCAGCATAAAAATATAACTGTAATCAAACCACAAAATCTTGTTTACATGGATTCATGCAAGCAAGATTTTATGGTTAAAGGAAAAGGCCGGAATATAGAATTTGCAAATTATTGAAGATTTTGTTTTTCAAAGAGATATCGCCCTATAAAATATAAAACTAAGCCTCCTGATATATCTACTAGCATAAATTCCCAATGATATGCACTATTTTTCATAAGTAATGAATTATTAAATTTGTTTTCCGTTTCTTCATATAGCAAATATGGTACATAATCTGATTGTGCATATGGTGATAAAAATAAATGCGTATTGTGCACCTTTCTCTCAAAACCATCAACATACAGAGGATTATCTCTTATTTCTCCATCTGTACTGAAAAGCGTTGTTTCTTTAGGTTGATTTAGTGTATGCACTGTTTCATTTCCTCCATACATAAGTAAGACCGACAATCCAACTATAATAAATATAGAAAAAATATTATGATTGAATAGGACAGAAAGCACTGTCGAAATTACTATCACCGTAGAAATAATAGTGCAGATTATCATAAAATTAACTGCAAAATCAATATAGGATATATTAAAAGAAAATTTTTTAAATATACCAATAATAAATACAGATATTGTGTCAATTAAAAACAATAACAATCCCTCTATAATCCCCACTAAAACTTCTACGTTATAAAATTTTGATTTGTTATAACCACAAAACAACTTGTTATTAATAGTTCTGTTATCAAACTCCTGCATCACCTTCAATGATACGTTTACTACAGCACAAAGGCATATTAAGGAAGTTTTGTTAAAAAGGAAATATGGTATGTCTACTTGAAAGCCATATCGTGAACCAGCTATTTCTAAAAAATTATAAATTAACAAAAATATAATTTCACTAATATATATTACTGAGAATAATCTTCTAGATAACTCAGCACGCAATAATTTACTCATAAAAATCCTCCCTTTAATATTCGAATTCATCAAAATAAAATTTTTCCAAAGATTCATCGGATATGTCATTAGCTCTGCATTCATGAATTAGATTTCCATCTTTTAAAAATCCAATATGTGTAACAATTTTTTGCAATTCATCAAGAATATGACTTGAAATTACTATAGTTACACCTTGTTCTTCACTTAACTTTTTAATTAGGTTTCTCATTTGTCGTATTCCTGAAGGATCTAATCCGTTCAATGGTTCATCAAGAAATAATAAATCTGGTTGATTAGAAAGTGCCAATGCAAGCCCTAATCGTTGCTTCATACCTAAAGAATATTGCTGTATTGGTTTTCTTGTATCTTTTAATCCCACTATTTCCAATAACTCTTCCACACTATATTGGGGATTTTTTATAAGTGATAGTTGATATTTTAAATTTCTTTTTGCAGACCAAAAAGGATATATTGATGGACTCTCCAATATCGCTCCTGTTTTTATATTATTAGCAATTTCCATAGTGCCTGATGTAGGAGCTTGTAAACCTAATAGCAATCTCATAAGAGTTGTTTTCCCAGCTCCATTATTTCCAACTAATCCATAAATAGCAGCTTTGGGAATATGAATAGATACGTTATTCAATGCTGTTGTGTCTTTGTACTGTTTCGTAATATTATTTGTCGTTACAATATAGTTCATAAAAATCCTCCTTTGACCCTATCTTAGGATTGAGCATCTTAAAAAGTAAAGCAAAGATATATTTACATTTTATTTTTAAGGATATGACAAAGCATTTTTACATAATGTAAAAGATCTTTTACTTTCTCAATTTAAAAACTTGAGTTATGATTTATAAAAATACTCATTCACAATTACTAAAAAACAGCTTAGAATACAATCAGATAATCAGCGGAAAGTAAAGGAAGCACTACAATGACCATCGCAGAAATGATAAAGAAAACAAGGCTAGACAATAATATAACTCAGGAGGAATACGCCCAAAAATTTGGCGTCACGAGACAGACTGTTTCAAGCTGGGAAAATGGAAAAAGCATGCCAGATCTGCAGCTAATTATCACTATTTGTAACACATATAATCTTTCTCTTGACGCATTACTAAATGAAGATCAAATATATGTAAAAAAAATAGCAATTACTCAAAAACTAGTTGGTATACTCAAAAAAATATTACCTATTTTTTGTATAATAGTATTTTTTTATTTGGCTTTTCTAGGAATTTGGAAAATAAATGCAACAAAGCAAAATGAAAAATTTATTTCTAATGTTACAGATTTAGGTTTCTCCTTCGAAAATGGTCTTTATATTATGTACGATAAAGATACTGTGTACAAATTACCTAATCAAAAATTGCCATTTATGAAATTCGAATTTAATCTTCAACAAATTACTGCATCATATAGAGACGAGGAGTTTTCTTGTAATATTCTTTTAAGCTATGATAAATCATTATATACATTTAGTATAGACTACGGAATTGATGAACCTATTATAGGAAGCATCACAAGTGATGGTACAATAAAATATAAAAATTTTTCTGAAAATAATACTAATATACTAACTGAACACAAAGATACTTTAGAAAATATTTTGCAAAAAATGACTCTATACTATGACAAAGCATACACATAATTTACTTAATATATTTTTTAATCCCTGTTGAATTGCACCTAAGACATGCAATTCAGCGGGGATATAGTTAGAAGCACAAAATTTTCATTTTCTCATATTGCGGAGCAAAATGGCCGCATTCCGTTTCTGAAAAGCCGATTTTCTACCAGTTTATTTAGAATTTGGCAAGTCTTATGAGCATTCTTAGAGAGCAAGTAGTAAAAAGAGTCTCAACGTCATCAAGTAGCTTATGAAGGTATTCATTAGTAAAAACATGGAAAGTTAGTATTGACAAAACAAAAAAGATTGTGTACAATCAAAACACATTAAAGATTGTACACAATCTAATTGCAAACAATATTAAAGCCAAACCACTTATCAGACGAGGCTTAAATTAAGCCTGTAAATAAGAAAAGGAGACATGATACATGAAAGATGAATATTTATGATTTTAGCGTTGAAAATATCAATGGATAAGTTGTTGATGGATGACTCAGTTGATGATATAACGAAGAATAAGTGATAAAAGTTAATACACAGGAGGTGAACCCATGGAGAGATACAACATAGCAATTGTGGGCACAGGTCCTGCAGGACTTGAGGCTGCAATCACAGCAAAAATCAGAAATAAAAGCATACTTTTGCTTGGCAGCAAAAACCTAAGTAATAAAGTTGAAAAAGCGCATACTATTAAAAACTATCTGGGTCTGCCTGAAATATCAGGAGAGGATTTGCAGACTGCTTTCAAGAAGCACCTGGACCAGATGGACATAGAAATCACAGAGGACAAGGTAAACACGGTCTATGCAATGGGCGATTACTTTGCAATTCAGGGACACAGCGGCATGTATGAGGCAGAGACAGTAATCCTTGCATGTGGACTATCGGCTGTAAAGCCCCTGCCGGGCGAACTGGAAAATCTGGGACGTGGTGTAAGCTACTGCGCAACCTGCGACGGCATGCTTTACAAGGGCAAAACTGTCATTGTGGTGGGATATTCACCGGAGGATGAGAAGGAAGCTAATTATCTGGCAGAAATTGTAGAAAAAGTTATTTACATTCCCATGTATAAGGATGAAAATAAGCTTGATGAGAGAATAGAGCTCTTGCAGGACATTAAGCCCACAGGCATAGAAAAATGTGAGAAGGGATATATTCTCGAAACAGATAGTGGCAGGCTGGAAGCCGATGGTATTTTTATCCTAAGGGAGAGCGTTGCACCATCCCAGTTAGTTCCGGGACTTAAGCTTGAGGATAATCAGGTTGTGGTTGACAGGGCGCAGAGGACAAATATAGCAGGATTGTTCGCCTGTGGTGACATAACCGGAGCACCATATCAATATATTAAGGCGGCAGGAGAGGGCAATGTGGCAGCACTGTCTGCTGTAAGCTTTTTATACCAACGTATGCAATAAAAGCTGCTACTGGCAGGTTTTCTGCATCTGATAGGCAAAAAGATAAGATAAAATAGAGTAAAGGAGATAAGCAAAATGGTAAAGAAGATTTCACAGGAAGAGTTTGAACAGGTTAAAAATGACGATATTGCAGTTATTGATTTTTCAGCAGAGTGGTGTGGACCATGCAAGATGCTTGCGCCAGTAATGGAGGAGGTATCAGAGGAATTAGGAGATTCGGTTTCTTTTTATAATATTGATGTAGACCAAAATATGGATATTGCGCAGCAGTACAGAATCGTGAGCATTCCGGCACTTCTGGTATTGAAGAAGGGTGAGAAGGTTGATATGCAGATTGGATTCCAGCCTAAGGATGGGGTTGTGGAGTTCATCAAAAAAAATTTGTAGAAGCATGTTTAATATGAATACGCTTCCCACTTGGGGGCTATGTTAATCTCCTAGTATACAGTGTATTTTGCCGAAAAAATATGAAGTTAACTGCTGGAATGAATCGCGGATAGGGTGTTGAACTTTGATAAGTGGATGCCGTTGCTTATGTAAATGGAACCCAGCAGCAGTTCATATTTTGTTCTGCAAAACAACTGTATACTATCCGATTATCCAAGGTTATGGAGTGGGAAGCTGGTTTAACATAATTTCAAATGATTATGCTTAAAAAATATGGCATAAGTAAATTTGAATATAAATAAGCTTGAACAATAGTTTAAGTAAATAATTAATGTATGTATATGTGATAAGGTTAATAAATATAGATGAATGATAAGTATGATAAATTGAAACTTGAAAATCAGCTGTGCTTCCCTCTCTATGCGGCTTCCAAGGAGATAGTCAGGCATTACAAGCCTTTCCTTGACAAGCTGGACATGACCTACACCCAGTACATCACAATGATGGTCATGTGGGAGCACAAGGAGCTGACAGTTAAGGAGCTGGGACAGTATCTGTATCTGGATTCCGGAACTCTGACACCGCTCCTTAAGACCATGGAGAAGAAGGGCTGGGTTGAGAGAAACCGGTCCAAGGAGGATGAGAGGGTTCTTAATGTAAGCATAACTGCTCAGGGTCAGGCTTTGAGGGAGAAGGCTCTCTGTGTGCCGGAGCAGATGGCGGGCTGTGTCTGTCTGGAGCCTGAGGAGGCTGCGGATTTATATAAGCTCTTGAACAAGATATTGGGTAGACTTAATTCATAGTATTGCAGGGATGGATAGAAATTTCCATCCCTATTCTTTTAGCTGTCATGTATCCAGAAAGTTATCAGTGCATATTAGGTTGATATGCTGCAAATTTCCCTTTAAATTTGGGCGGAATTATGGTATCATACCTTCGTTGTGAATAAATATGCAAAAAAGGTGTATGAGATATGAATAAAAAACAAAAGAGATGGAGTATTTTTCTTCTTACCCTGTTCATCTGTCTATCAGTGGCAGGCTGTGGGAAAGATGATGACAGTAAGCCTCTGGCAGTAGAGAGCGTTGAGGATTTAGCCGGCACCACAATCGGTGTACAGATTGGAACTACCGGTGCAATTTATGCAGAGGACTTTGTGGCAGAGAATCCGGGCACAGAGGTTATCCGCTACAACAAGGGCGCGGATGCAGTTCAGGCTTTAAAGCAGCAAAAAATCGACGCGGTGTTGATTGATGAACAGCCGGCATTAGCCTTTGTGGAGAAAAATAATGAGCTTACCATTGCAGGTGAAGAGTTTGCGGTGGAAGAATATGCAATCGGAATTGCTAAGGAAAACACGGAGCTTTTATACCAGATAAATGATGCTTTGGAAGCTATCAAGGTCAACGGCACCATGGACGAAATCGTGGCAAACTATATAGGTGATGAAAAGGGAAAGCATCCATATGAATCACCTGAAGGGCTTACCCGCGGAAATGGTACATTAACTATGGCTACAAATGTTGCTTTTCCTCCATATGAGTATTACGAGGACAAGACCGCAGTTGGTATAGATATCGATATGATGCAGGCGATTGCTGACTATCTCAATATGGATTTGGTAGTTTCAGACATGGAATTTGATTCCGTCATCATGGCAGTCCAGAGTGGCAAGGCAGATGTGGCGGCAGCAGGACTTACCGTGACAGAGGATAGATTAAAAAATATAAGTTTTTCCGAGTCATACACAACTGCAAAGCAGGTAATCATCTATAATAATGGAGAAAAGGCTGAAAAGATGTCTTTGGCTGACAAAATATATCAGACCTTTATCGAGAAAAACCGTTGGCAGTACATACCAAAAGGACTTGCGAATACACTTCTTATCACAGTATTCTCAGGACTTATTGGCATACTTATAGGCTCAAGCATAGCGAATGTCCGGGTGGCATATGAGCGAAATGATGAGAAAAGCGTGTGGATACGCATACTAAATGCTATTTTTAAGGTATACATCACAGTTTTCCGTGGAACACCAATGGTGGTGCAGCTTCTGATTATGTACTATGTAGTATTTGCGCAGACTGCGGTAAATCCGCTGATTGCAGCAGTTATTGCCTTTGGATTAAACTCAGGAGCCTACCTGTCAGAGGCAATCCGTTCAGGAATCATGGCAATTGAGATTGGACAGTTTGAGGCTGGACGAAGCATGGGCTTTAACTATCACGAGACTGTAAGATACATCATTATGCCTCAGGCGATTAAGGTTTCCCTTCCTGCAATCTTCAACGAGTATATAGCCCTCTTAAAGGAAAGCTCGATTGTAGGTTACATTGGTCTTATGGATTTGACCAAGGCAGGAGACATCATCAGGAGCAACACCTATGAGGCTCTGGTTCCTCTGGTATCAGTTGCACTTGTCTACCTAGCTTTAGTTATGATAATGACAAGCTTTGTGAGCCGCTTAGAGAGGAGGCTTAAACGTGAAAAGTAATGAACCATTAATACAGATAAAGAATATGACCAAATCCTTCGACAAGCAGGTGATTTTAAAGGACATCAATCTGGAAATATATAAGGGTGAGGTGGTCTCAATCCTTGGACCTTCCGGCTGTGGCAAATCCACCCTGCTCAGAAGCATGAACCTTCTGGAAAAGCCTGATTGTGGAGAAATCATCTTCGAGGGGGAAAACTTACTGGATAAATCAGTTTCTGTGGATAAGGTGCGCCAGAAAATCGGTATGGTTTTTCAGCAGTTTAACCTTTTTCCTCATATGACGGTGCTGGAAAATCTGAAGCTTGCACCTATGAAGCTTAAGAAAATGTCAGACGAGGATGCCACAGCCCAGGCTGAGTCCCTGCTTAAAAAGGTGGGACTTCTTGAAAAAGCAGATGCTTATCCTGCCAGCCTGTCAGGTGGACAGAAGCAGAGAATAGCAATCGCAAGAACCCTGGCTATGAATCCGGATGTAATCCTATTTGATGAACCAACATCAGCTCTTGACCCTGAGATGGTTGGAGAGGTGCTTAACCTGATTCGTGAGCTTGCCAGAGAGGGCATGACAATGATTATCGTCACTCACGAGATGGCATTTGCAAGGGATGTGTCGTCCAGAATCCTGTTTATAGATGACAAGAATATCTGTGTGGACTCTGAGCCGAAGGAGTTTTTTGAGAATCCTGCAAATGACAGAGTGAGAGATTTCCTGGGACACTTCAATAATTAGTATGGCAGTTATATCCATGAAAGCATCAAGTGACTGGTCAGGATAATATTTCAAAAATTAAACATAATTGATAAGAAGCGTGATATAGTAGGGATGGAGATTTATTCTCCATCCTTATTGTATTCAGAATAGAAGAGGAAAGATGGTATAGACATGAAAATCAATGAAAAATACAAGGGCATATTTTATATAATTCTGGCGGCTTTAGGCTTTGCGCTCATGAATTTGTTTGTGAAGCTCGCAGGTGATCTGCCAGCCATAGAAAAGAGCTTTTTCAGAAATCTGGTGGCTATATTTTTTGCCTTTGTGGTGATGAAGCAAAAGAAGATAGAGTTTAAAATTCCAGAGGGCACTGGAAAATATATTTTTTTCAGGTCTCTTTTTGGAACAATAGGAATATTCGCAAATTTTTACGCAATAGGCAAATTGAACATAGCAGATGCCTCCATGCTCAATAAATTATCGCCGTTCTTTGCCATTATTTTTTCCTACTTCTTATTAAAGGAAAAGATAAAGCCCTACCAGTTTGTATGTGTGATTGTGGCATTTATGGGTGCACTTTTTATCCTGCGTCCGGGCTTTGACAGCGTAGCTACTTTCCCTGCATTAATAGGAATGATTGGCGGCATGGGAGCAGGACTTGCCTATACTAATGTGCGCCTTGCCACAAAGAATGGGGCACCGGGACCACTGATTGTATTCTGCTTCTCGGTTTTCTCCTGCCTGTGCGCAGTTCCATTTATTATTTTCGACCATGAACCGCTGACCTGGTGGCAGCTTGCATCCCTGATCATGGCAGGACTTTCCGCTACTCTGGGACAGTTTTCAATTACTGCAGCATACACCTATGCGCCGGCAAGCGAGCTGTCGGTATATGACTATACACAGATTGTGTTTGCTGCCCTGCTTGGAATCATCTTCCTGGGAGAGGTGCCGGATATCATCAGTATAGCCGGATATCTCATCATATGTGGAGCGGGAGTTGCCATGTTTCTTGTTAGAAAGAAGTCAGAGTGATAAAGTAAATGTAGATAAAGTAAATGTAGATATAATAGGGATGGATATTTATCATCCATCCCTATTGTTGCAGCAAAGTATGCAGGAAATCCTAGTTGCCAGCACATCCGTGCTTGTCCTCACCACACTGGTGTCCACCGCATGAGTGTCCGTGCTCATGATGCGAGCATTGTACATCAGGATTGTAATTCAGCTGTCCACTTATAAAGGCTTGTACAGCATCGTCGGCATTACCGCTGACACCACCAAATAACCTGATACCGCAGGAAGCCAGTGCAGCCTGGGCTCCTCCGCCGATACCACCACAGATAAGTACATCTGCCTGGGCCTGTACCAGGAAGGAAGCCAGAGCACCATGTCCCTGACCATTAGTATCAATTATCTGGGTCTGCTTAATCTCTCCATTTTCCACATCATACAATTTAAATTGCTCTGTATGTCCGAAGTGCTGGAATATTTCTCCATTTTCGTAAGTTACAGCTATACGCATTTGTTTATCCACCTTTCCTTTAATTGAGATTTGTTTAACCGGTACAGAGGCTTTACAGCGTTTTTTGTTACAGCAGAAGCTGTCATTTCCGTCACAGATAGTATAGTTGCCCCCTGATATGTATAATGGTTTTCCATTTACCACGCTGTCAGCAAGCTTATAGCGTACATTTTCATAAATTTCTGTAACAGTGGTTCGGGATATGCCCATCTGTCTGGCACATTCAGCGTGTGTGCAGTTTTCCAAATCAATGAGCCGCATGACTTCATACTCATCAACAGTCATGTTAACGGTTTCACTGGCAGGTATGCCATCTGGTCTGAAATTGTCATAAGCAGGTTCTAAGCATATTTTTCTACATCTGCTGGGTCTCGCCATTATAAATCACCTCTTTATTTCCGACATATGTCGAAAACTAATATATAGCTAATTATGTTAATTGTCAACACACAACTAAATTATCTAATTAAGCTTATGATTGTAAAAAATAGAAAACAACATCCCCAAGCCATATAATCTCTGGTATAATTGGCATAGCATAACAAAATTTGGGTGACGTATTTATGTCTTTATTTAGCGAACAGTACAATCAGGGAGTGTATTGCCACAAAAGTATGAATAAAGTAGAAAAAGTACAATTTTTACATGAAATATTACAAGAAATAGTTAGCGTTAAGTCGTATTATTGATACGCGGTTAAGTCGATATATGAGGAGAAATGATATGTCAGTAGAGAGAAAAACGTTAACACAGTTATTTGTACCGATATGTTTTGAGACATTGTTTTATATGTTGTCCGGTATGGTTGATACCCTGATGCTGTCATCAGTGAGCGATCAGGCAGTAGGAGCAGTAGGTACAGCAAATACATATATAAGTGTCTTTATCATCATGTTTGGAGTTATATCTTCGGGTATGGTGGCAGTAATGACACAGAATATTGGAGCCGGCAGACCGGGAATTGCCTATCAGGCAAGACAGCTGGGACTGGCATTTAATGCAGTGATTGGTGTGCTTATGTCTGTATTTCTGGCATTATTCTCAGGCAGCATGCTCAGGATAGTGAGTATAGCACCAGCTCTTATGGAGCCGGCGGAGACTTACCTTAAGATTGTAGGAGGTGCATGTTTTCTAAATGCACTTATACCTATTTTTTCCAGCTACCTGAGAGTGTTCGGATATACAAAGCATTCTCTGATAGGAACAGTTATTGGAAATGTACTTAATATAGTATTAAACTCAATATTCCTTTTTGTGCTGGACTGGGGAGTAATGGGCGTTGCAGCAGCCACAGTTATATCACGAGTTGTTAACTTAATCATTGTGGCAGCCATGGGAGCTGTGCTTATAAAGGCAAAGCAGAGTCCAGACCGTCTGCCGGCAGGAAGAATACTGGGACAGATTATAAAAATCGGCTTCCCATCAGCCTGTGAGACAGCCCTTTACAACATAGCCATGACATTGATTGTGCGTTATATGAACCAGATGGACACAGATGGAATAAATGTCACAGCCCGGTCATATACCATGCAGATAGCAAACTTCTCATACTGTATAGGAGCAGCTCTGGCGCAGGCAAATGCCATCATGACAGGCTGGCGGATTGGAGCAATGGAATATGATGAGTGCAATAAGGGAACCAAAAAGGCAGCCATATATGGAATCATCGCAGCCACCTGTTTTTCGGTAACCTTTGCGGCTTCAGGACATTTTATAGTCCATATCTTTACGGATGATGTACAGATGATAAATCTGGTGGTCAAGCTTCTGGTAGTAGACATCTTCCTTGAATTTGGACGAGTGACCAATCTGGTTTACGGACAGGCACTAAAAACCAGTGGAGATGCACTATTTCCGGTAGTGATGGGAGCTATATTTATGTACCTTTTCGCAGTAGGCGGAACCTACTTCCTCGGAATACATCTGGGACTTCTGGCTGTCGGAGCTTATATCGCCATGGCAGCGGATGAGTGCGCCAGAGCAGTGGGAATGGTAATCAGATGGAAGAGCGGTAAGTGGAGAAATAAGAGACTTGTAGAATCGTAGGAGAATAATATGTACTATGAATTAAAGGAAAACAAGCCACATGGTACAAAGGATAATCCCTTCAGCACCTATCATATCAAGGGTGTGAATCGTGCCTTTCAGATACCAGTACACTGGCATGATGAACTGGAAATAATATATGTGAAAGAAGGCTCTCTCAATGTGAATATCGCAGGAGAGAGCTATATAGGAACCCCCGGGGATGCCTTTGCCGTGTCGCCGGGAAATCTGCATTTTATGGGGTCACAGACAGGAGGAGCGGATTACTATACCTTTTTGTTTCCGATGAGATATGTCACATTTAATACAGAAGATATACTGGATAAGGAAGTGCTTGAGCCATTAAACAACGGACGACTTATGATATATCCACAGATAGGAAAAGCAGCAAGAGATATATGTGAAGAATTAATAGACATTCATCAGCTAAAAAACAGTGAAACAGAGCAGAAAA
>OIYG01001489.1_pt1 | contig 17378 bp, 10 predicted proteins | sample 1587861 | NCBI WGS metagenome assembly OIYG01 (sample SAMN03283272) | human gut metagenome | biome: human-associated habitat; material: feces | host: Homo sapiens | place: Peru | collected 2012 | reverse complement strand
TGCCTTAGTGACTACTTCCTTTTTCTTTTTTTCGATTTTATTTAGGACAATATTGTGTACGGCCATATTTCGCTGAAAGGCGAACTCGGGAAGGCTTTTTCTTTATAAGTCCAAGTTGCTTTCATGCATTAGGCGGCAACATTTCTTCCGGCCATACGATCGAGCGATTTCGCAGTGTCGCCGCGGTCCTTAATTGTCAAAATGCGGACAAACGCGCTTTTGTCCGACAAAAATAGGCTTCAGGCTGTGTTAAAATATGTCAACAAAACCATTTTTTTTCAAACCATTTCTTAAATTTGTCGGACGTTTTTTTACGTTGTAACCAATCTAACAGATACTTCTGATGATAAAAGCAAACAACCTCTCTTACGTAGGCGAGTCCGGTCGAAACACGTCGTTATTTAGAATGACAAAATATCTGATTGTCACGGTATGTATAGCTATGGCAATGTTCTCGTGTGACGATACAAACGAGCCAAGCAGGCCTGTGCCCACTGATGCCTATATCGGCACACAGAGGCAGATTATTTTAGGCGCCGAGATGAAAGGCTTTACCGGTATTGATTTCGAATGTGTAATCAAAGCCGAAGATGGTACTGTATTTCGTCGTTCGGGAAGCCACATTCGCATTAATGGCAAATCCATACTTACACTTGATACAGGACTGAAGTCAGGCGTCTACCGTCTACTGGCTCTCGAGATACCGACTGTGGGAGCCGAGTCCGATACCACGTGGGTGGATTATGGTTTGGGCTGTCGCGTACGTATATCTGCCGAGGCTCAAACAGCCATTGTTTTAGATTCGTATGATCCTGAAATGAACCTCGTTGGCGAGGGGTCTGAGGACGACCCGTATATCATATCGAGTGCCGAGCACTTGTGGCGACTTCGCGACTACACCAACAACGACGACAATAATAAGAAATTGACAAAGGATACGCACTTCCGTATGGAGGCCGACATCCGTATGAAGGATATATGTACATCATCAGATCGCCATTATGGTTGGTTGCCGATTGGCAGTATTCCGGAGAATCCCTTCCGCGGTGTCTTTGACGGGCAAAATTACAAGATTCAGGGTCTTTGGATAGATCGCCCGCACTCTCCCGGCGTTGGTTTGTTCGGATTTATAGACCAAGCGACAATCAAGAATGTCATTGTTTCAAATCCCGACATCACCGGCAACTACGCAGTGGGAGCCATAGTAGGTGGTACTACATCGCCCGGCGACATTCGCGGCTGTTCTTCGTTACACGGCTGTGTCGTAGATAGAGGCTCGGTGACAGCGCCCGAAGGTAGTGCCGGTATCGGCGGTTTAGTCGGCGTTGTTGACTGCACGGGTTTTTTGTCTGTTGACAGTTGTTACAATGCCGGCACTCGCGTATCGGGAGACTATGCCGTGGGAGGTATTGTCGGCGCCGGTTCGCTGTATTCGATGACTCAAGTATTGGCATGCGAAAACAAAGGTTCTGTCGATGCGCGGTACACCGGAGCCGGAGGCATTGTCGGCTCGGTGGACTCGCTAATGATTATAGGATGTAAAAACAATGCGACTATCAATGGCGGAACAGGCGCCATGAGCGGAAATATGGACAAAGGCGGGTATGGCACCGGCGGTATTGCCGGCGGTACCGGTGTGTCATTTATCTATTCATCACAGAATACCGGCAATATCACCGGAGCGGTAGGTGTGGGCGGCATTATCGGCAGCACACGCGTAGGCAACGATGATAGCAATTATGAGGGTGAGCTATTTTACAATAACTCGCTGGTAAAGAATTGTGGCAACACCGGCAATATCTCCGGTCGCACATCTGTTGGCGGCATTTGCGGAGAAGCGCAGTTCGGAGCATATGCTGTATATAATAAAGGTGCAATTACAGCCGCGGACAATCAATGCACCTTGGGTGGTATCGTAGGCAACACCTCAATAACAGTACTTCATAATGTCATCAATCAAGGTACCGTGACATCAACATCTGCCGAATCGGCTGCCGGTGTTGTCGGTAAAACCACTTGGGGTGCGCTCTATGGTTGCCAGAACTATGGTAATGTCGCGGTAACATCAAAATATGCCGGAGGTATTGCCGGATGGGTCGGCAACAACACTGTCGCAAACTATTGTCTTAACACCGGATTGGTAAGCAATAACGGCACTCGCGCCACCGGCGGTATTATCGGCGAAGCGGGTGACGCTCGTGTGTGGACCGGAATGGATATCGCCGGTTGCGTCATAGGTGCAGCTGAATGTGTCATGGTTTTTGCCGGCCCCGTTCTTTCGGTCACCGGCAATGCGGTCACGCAAAACGTGGTCAAGCATGCAGAAGCGTTCAAGAAGTTTTTCCATGTCTTGCATGTCGGTGAAGCCACTCTTGATTGGGCAATGGTGGCTTATGATGCTGTGACATATTCGATGAGCCTTTATGATATTTTCACCGAAGAAGATCTGAATGAAATCAATGTAAACCTCAACACCAAGGCTACAGCCATTGACAATGATGTGAAAGCCAAGATTAAGTCCATTCAGGACTCTTATGTGCTTGATGTCGCTAAGTTGCCGCAAGGTATCAACGGTGCTGCTATAACCGGATACTTCGACAATTTTAATAAAGCAATGGATTTTTATCAGGCATCAGACGACAATAATTCCATTATCAACTACAACCTAAATCGTACTCGCGAGGAGCGTGTCGGCGAGTTGGAACATCGTCAGGAGATTAAAGAAATAGTACAAAAATCAATAGCCGGCACATGCATTATAGTAGGCTCTGTGGCAAGTATAGTTGCATCTTTTGCCACTGCCGGCACAATGACTGCAGTCACCGCCGGAATTATGGCGTCGATACTGACATTTGTCGGCGGAGCAAACGCTGTGGTCGAATGTGCCACCAATTTCGAAGTCAACGCCATTGTCGTCAACCAATGCACAAACCTTGGCACTATAAAGACGACAACGTCTGACTATGTAGGTGGTATTTTGGGATACACTCAACAAAACTGCAAACTCACCGATTGTCTCAACGTAGGCAATCTTGATGGCAATATCAACAACGCGCATGCCGGCGGCATAACCGGCGAAGCCGATTATCGCTCTGTCATTATGCGCAACGTTTCAGTAGGCACAAACTGGTTCAACCCTATAGCCGCTCATGCAGAGTCGATTGTCGATTATTCAGACAACTTCTACTACTCAGGCGGCACGTATGCTGTTTTGCCACACTATACAAACGCCACATCTGTTACTCTCGAACAACTTCACGACAAAAAGTTCTTTGAAAAGGCCCTAAATCTCTCAGGATCGATACCGTTGTGGCAGATAACAGATAAATCGGGATTTTTCCCGATACCATATCATTCCGAAATGGAAGCCCCTATCCAATAACAAAAACATAATGCATCATAAGTATGAAAACAAAACACATTATATTCGCGTTACTACTCACTTTGACGCTGCCCATGTGGTATGGTTGCTCTGAGGACGACGAGCCATCGGTTACGGACAATAAAGTCGAAGACGTCGAAGGTTTCAAGCTCAGTTCATTTGCCTCCGAACTTATAAAATGGCGACTTAGCGAGGCCGGTGAGAATTATCACATCATACTGCATTCACATGCTGATAATAAGTTGTATAACTTTGAATTAAAAGTGAACAACAGCGGGGCCAAGCCAATCTTCACAATGTATATTCCCGATCACAAGACATTGCCCGATGGTGAATATGATGCCGTTGCCTTAAGCTCTGACGGAACAACAATCGGACCGCGTATGTATTTCAGAACGTCCAAAATGGTGGTTGAGGAGATCGCTACGCGCGAGGGAAAATTCAAATTGCGTGGTCAAGGCACACAAGAAAGTCCCTATGAGATTTCGTCAAAAAGCGATTTTGAAGAATTCGAAATTGGTCTTTACGAAGAAGGTAATTCAAATGGCTTCGGTCTCTTCTTTAAGCAGACGGCAAGTTTTGATGTGCCTCCTCGCAGTCAAATAATCATGGGCACATATCACGCTTGCGAATCATTTGCCGGCAACTACGATGGCGGAGGCAATACTGTCAATGTGCCATACACCGGTAGCGCTACAGAGGGCAATGATTCAAATATCGGATTGTTTAAAGAGCTGCTTCCCGGCGCAACAATTCACGATCTCACCATCAATGCCCTGATGCAGGGCATACATGATAATGGCGGTGCTTTGGCCGGCAAATCATCGGGAAGTGTTACCATTACAAACGTCAGCGTTGAAGGTTCAATCAACTCTAACAACCACACCAATATAGGTGGTTTTATAGGCTATGTCGCCGGTGATATTACTTTTACAGATTGCAATCTCACTGCATTTGTGCAAGGCAGCAACGCCGTCGGTGGTGTGGTTGGAAGACACGGCAATGGCACCTTGATAATCAAGAACTTTGCCAATCGTAAATCAGAGACGGATAAACTCGGCAACGTAAAGCAATACTACTCGCCATTTTCAGTTTCAGCCACAGCAGACAATGCCGGCGGTTTGGTAGGATCTGTCGATGGCGGTTCGGTTGTCGATGTTGAAGACATCACATTTTTACACTCTGTACAAGCCGAAGATGGCTCGGTAAAGGCCGTGTCAGCCGAAGGGAGCAATGCCGGCGGTCTGTTCGGGTCGCTAAACAGCGTTGCTTCTTGCTTGGCTAAGAACATCTCAATCAATGCGCCTGTATATGGAGGCAATAATGTCGGCGGCATGGTGGGATATGCCAACTTGTCGGCAGATGTTTCAATGGAAAAATGTGTATTTAGCTCGGTTGCCAGCGGCAAGGATTGTGTAGGCGGTTTTTTTGGCAAGGTCAACGGAAACAAATTCAATATCAAATTTGAAGGCTCTGACAAAACATCGTCAGTCAAGCAAACCGACAATGCGCTTGTGAAGGTGACAGGTGTTAGCAATATCGGAGGTTTTGCCGGCAGACTGTCCTATGCACAGTTTTCGGGCAGCAAGTTCTATATCAATACCGGAGTATCTTGTACGGAGACCAACGTCGGCGGCATTTGCGGCATTCTCGAATCAACGACGTTGAACACTGAAGTATTTGTTCTTTCAAACTCAATGCACATAAGTGGTCCCCAAAGTATCGGTGGTATTGTCGGATATGCCAAAAGCAGCACGATTACAGGCAGCGCTCATTTTGATAAAAAACTCCGGGATTGTGATGGCATACCTGCCGCTTCGACATTTGAAAGCTCGTTTGCCGGCACCGTAGGCGATGGAACCGATGCCACATGCGTAGGCGGCATCGTCGGTACGGCAGAGAACTCTGTACTGAAAGATATTTGTTTTACGGGCACATTAGTCGGTTCGCAAAACGTAGGCGGCATCGTCGGCATGATGGTTAACGGGAGCTCGGGGCAGCTTTATAACTGCTTTAACAACTCTCAGAAGATTACCAACAAGAAGTCCTCGTGCACCGCCGGCATTGTCGGATATATGAAATTCTCCTCGGCGTCATCCTTCGAAAATCTCATAAACTATGCAGATGTTGAAGGCTCTGACAAAACCGGTGGCATATTCGGATATGTGGAGTATATCAATTCTAATAGCAACTTTGCTCTCGCCAATGCTGTCAATGCCGGCAATATTACCGGTAGCGGAAACACCGGCGGTCTGATTGCCGGCCTGTATGATCACAAGTTTTATTACAAACTGCACAAAATAAGCTATTGCGCTAACTATGGCAATGTCTCCAATAGCGGAGGCGGCAATGTCGGCGGTGTCATCGGACAATTCAACTGCACTCTCGCCGTAGTGATGCATTGTGCAAACCACGGAAATATCAAGGGCAGTGGTAACGATGTTATGGCTGGCGGCATCGCCGGTCGTATGGGCACAAATGATGCAAGCGGAACAAACACCGAGAGCAACATGGAGCTGTCTTACAGCTGCAACTTTGGCGAAATATCAAGCGATACCGGTCAGTCGCACGTTGGCGGTCTGTTGGGCTATCAAGAGCAAGGTTCGCAATGGGACGACACCCATTATATGCTCCACAACTGCTACAATATGGGTGCGGTGCCCTCAGATCAAAAAGACGATAATGGCGGAATCCTCGGCTATGTCGACCACCACGGCGAAATACAAAACTGCATAAATGTCGGCAAAGTCGGTCACGGTAACGGCTGCGTGGGCACACATAAGGATGGCGGCATATTCTACCACCACAACTTATATTATCTCAAAGGCTCAGGTGGTGGATGGTGTGCAGACGATTTCAAAGAAGAAGACAAAGGTAAGTCCTCGACATTTAAAAACTTTGACTTTACTAATACTTGGATTATCGACAGCAACAACTATAATGGAGGGTATCCATATTTGCGCGACTGTCCGTTCCAATTCAAGAAACTGTCAAAATAGCATAAGCAGCTATAATCGAGAGCGCATCATCATAATATGGTGCGCTCTCTTGCTTTTATTCTTTGCATTCGGGTATTCGGACGCGTGGGTGTTGGGTGTTTGGCAAAAAAAAACTACTTTTGCAGTTATGATTGAACGAGTGAAACCGAAGAAGGCCTTGGGGCAGCACTTCCTTACCGATATGTCGGTGGCGTCACGCATAGCCGATACTATTGACGGATATGCCGAGCGCTATCCCGTGGTGGAGATAGGCCCGGGTACGGGTGTACTGACGCAGTTCCTGTTGCAGAAGGCTCCGGACCTTACGGTCGTGGAGATAGACCGCGAGAGTGTCGAGTATCTTGACGGACACTTTCCCGAATTGCATAACCCCGGTCGCCGCATAATTTCGCGAGACTTTCTGCGCGAAGACCTTGACCAACTTATGGGTGGCCGAGACTTTGTCGTTATAGGCAACTATCCCTACAATATTTCCTCGCAAATCTTCTTCAAAATCCTCGATTATAAAGACCGTGTGCCGTGTATCGCCGGAATGTTGCAGCGAGAAGTCGCTTTGCGTCTGGCCGCTCCTCCCGGCACCAAGGATCGCGGCATATTGAGTGTATTGCTTCAGTTGTGGTACGACGTTGAATACCTTTTCACTGTCGAGCCCGGCGTGTTCAATCCTCCGCCAAAGGTGCGCAGCGGCGTGATACGCCTGACGCGCAACGGAGTCACCGATCCCGGATGCGATCCGGAACTCTTGCTCCGTATAGTCAAGGCTACTTTCGGAATGCGCCGTAAGACGTTGCGCAATTCATTGAAATCTTTGCCGCTACGTCCCGGTGCGGTCATTGACAGCCCCTTGCTGGCATTACGCCCCGAGCAGCTCTCCGTGGCTCAGTTTGTCGAACTTACCAATATTGTCCAACCGCTGCTGGTCGCTTCAGCGCCGACGGCATCTAAAAACGTCGAAAAGTCATGAAAGAGTACACCGACGAATACCTCGAGCACATCCGCAAGATTATACATGGCAACGACATAGACCAGGCTCGCAAGGAGCTTAAGGACCTGCACCCGGCCGATATCGCCGAATTGTACCAGAATCTCGATCTCGAAGAAGCCGAGTTTCTGTATAAACTGTTGGACGAAGATACGGCTGCGGACGTCCTTATGGAGTTGGACGAAGACGACCGCCGTAAGTTGTTGGACGCCATGCCGGCCGAGCAGATTGCCAAGCAGATTGACCACCTGGACACCGATGATGCCGTCGACCTTATACAGCAGTTGGACGAGGAAGACCGCGACGAAATCCTCTCGCATATAGACGACGTAGAGCAAGCCGGAGACATTATAGACCTGTTGAAGTACGACGAAGACACCGCCGGCGGCCTTATGGGTACGGAGATGATTGTCGTCAACGAAAATTGGTCTATGCCCGAGTGTATCAAGCAGATGCGTATGCAGGCCGAGGATATGGACGAAATATACTACGTCTATGTCGTCGATGACGACAATAAGTTGCGCGGCGTATTGCCTCTGAAAAAGCTGATTACGCATCCATCGGTATCCAAAATCAAACATGTAATGGAGACCGACCCCGTAAGTGTGAAGGTGGATACGCCCATAGATGATGTGGCTCTCGACTTCGAGAAGTATGACCTCGTGGCTATGCCCGTTGTCGATTCGATAGGGCGCCTGCTGGGACGTATCACCGTCGACGATGTCATGGACCAAGTTCGTGAAAGCACCGAGCGCGACTACCAATTGGCATCCGGTCTTTCGAGCGATGTCGATGCAGACGACAGTATCTTTGCGCAGACCAAGGCCCGCATCCCATGGCTGCTTATTGGTATTGCCTCCGGAATTTTGGCATCTCTCATCCTCGGCACCTTCGAGGCCAAATTGGAGGCAGTCACGGCTTTGGCGCTCTTTATCCCGATTATCGGCGGTACGGGCGGTAACGTCGGTGTGCAGGCTTCTGCTATCGTGGTACAGTCCCTGGCCAACGGTACGCTCGAAATCAAGGAGTTCAGTCGACAATTAGGCAAGGAAGTCCTTATAGGTCTGATGAATGCCACGATAATATCGTCCGTGATATTTGTATACAACCTTATCACTTTGCCCGACGAGTTTGCCGTGACCATCTCGGTGGCCGTGTCGCTGTTTATTGTGGTGATGTTTGCCACAATTCTGGGCACGGTGGTGCCGCTGACGCTCGAGAAGCTGCATATCAACCCCGCTCTTGCCACCGGTCCTTTTATCCAAATATCCAATGATATCGTAGGTCTGGTCATCTACGTGCAAGTGGCGACGTACTTCCTCGGCGTGTTCGGCACGCCCATACCCTGATATTTGCCACCGCCAAGTTGCAATGATGCCGCCGATTAGCTCGTCGTATGGACGTGCGCTCGGCTATGCGCGATGACTGCTGCGCCGGGCAAAATGAATTTTTCTTTTGGTAGTTGGTGGAAAATTGGTAACTTTGCAGCCGAAAACCAAGGCCAAGCGTCCCGATAGAGACTGCGGCCTTGCAAAATGCAGAAACGCAATTCGACAGTGAAACGCAACATGTACATAGCATCGACAATGGTACCGCGGACATTGACAGCAGTCATGTCCATGGGTATGATGATGTACATGCGACGCTCAGGGAGTCGGATGTAGATGTTTCGCGCATAATTTCTGCGAGTATTGATAAGACATCGCGCCGACTCCCACACGGGGTCGGCGCTTTTTTTATGCACTAACGACAAACAACATAATCAAAGACACAATGGACTACACTAAGCTACACTTTGCGACACGCCAGATCCATGCCGGACTGGACAAAGACGACAAAACATGCGCCCGCGGACTTGCTATCTATCCTACAGCGGCTTACCGTTTCCCTACATGCGACCATGCCGCAGGACTTTTTGACTTGAGCACCGGCGGCAATATATATACACGTCTGATGAACCCCACCACAAGCGCCTACGAAGAGCGCGTGGCTGCATTGTATGGCGGGGTGGGAGCCCTGGCCACGTCTTCGGGTATGTCCGCCGTCGTGCTCACGGTCACATCGTTGGCTGCTCAGGGCGAGAATATCGTCGTGTCCCCCTTGCTGTACGGCGGCACCTACAATCTCTACCGCCATACGCTGCGCCGTTTGGGCGTGGACGTGCGTATAGCAGCATCCGTCGAACCGGAGGCTTTCGAAGCTCTCATCGACGAAAAAACACGTGCCGTGTATGCCGAATCTATGGGTAATCCGACGTGCTATGTACCCGACCTTGAGGGTCTTGCCGCTGTCGCTCATCGCCACAATGTGCCGCTGGTAATCGACAATACCTTCGGCGCCGGCGGCTATCTGTGCAATCCATTCGATTGGGGCGCCGATATCATCGTGGACAGCGCCACCAAATGGATTGGCGGACATGGTACGACGATGGGAGGCATCATCGTTGACAGCGGGCGCTTTGACTGGGCTGCTTCGGGTCGCTTTCCGCAGATTGCCGGCCCCGACGAGGGATACCATGGTCTCAACCTCTGTGAAGCCTTCGGCAAGGCTGCGTTTATCGTAAAATGCCGCGTCGACGGTATGCGCGACTTCGGCGTATGCCCGTCTCCGTTTGACAGCTACCTGCTGGCGGTAGGCGTGGAGACGCTTGCACTACGTGCGCGTCATCAGGTGCAATCGGCCCAACGCCTGGCCACGTATTTCAAGAACCATCCTAAGGTTAAGACCGTGAGCTATGTGGGTTTTGAGGACCATCCCGGCCATGCAAATGCGGCCAAGTACTTCCGCGACGGTCTTGGCGCGGTGCTGTGCGTCGAATTACGTGGCACGTTGCAGACGACGATACGTTTTGTCGAGGCGCTGCAACTGGTTACGCACGAGACGATGATAGGCGATTCGATTACCGCCGTATCGCATCCTGCCTCCACGACGCACCGTCAGCTCAGCGACAGCGACCTCGCTGCTGCCGGCGTCACTCCCACACTGCTGCGCCTGTCGCCGGGGTTGGAGGATGTTGAGGATATTATTGCCGATTTCGAACAGGCTTTCAGTAAGATAGACATCGATGAGTAATCCGCTGATATATCGTCATCCCGGGGTTTTCGCACTCGAACAGGGAGGCTCCATCGAGGGGCTGGAAATTGCATACCACACTTATGGTAAGCTCGATGCCGAGCGCTCCAATGTCGTTTGGGTGTGCCATGCGCTGACGGCCAATAGCGAAGTGGCCGACTGGTGGCCGCATACGATTGAGGCCGGAGGCTTTCTCGACCCCGCTAAATATTACATTGTATGCGCCAATATCTTAGGCTCGTGCTACGGCACTACCGGCCCTTTGAGTATTGACCCGTCTACCGGACATCGCTACTACGAAACTTTTCCGGCTGTCACTATAGCCGATATGGTGCGCGCTCATCGGCTCTTGGCCGACTATTTGGGTATCAGCCGTATACATGCACTTGTAGGCAGCAGTGTCGGCGGCTTTCAAGCTGTCGAATGGGCTATACAAGAGCCGCTGCGCTTTGGCACGCTTGCGCTCATAGCCACAGATGCATACGCCACGCCCTGGACGCTGGCCATAGACGAAGCCCAGCGTATGGCCATACGCGCGGATGCCACCTTCGGAGCACATACGCCGGACGCGGGTGCTGCGGGACTGGCCGCGGCGCGAGCCATCGGGATGCTGACATATCGTGGCGGCAGTGGATATAATGCCACGCAGCGCGATGTCGAGGGCTCGGACGGTGTGCCGACGTCGCATCGCGCCTGCACCTATCAGCAGCATCAGGGCCAAAAGCTTGTCAAGCGGTTCAATGCCTATTCGTATGTGTCTATACTCAATTCCTTTGATACACACGATGTCGGCCGCGGCCGTGGCGGGGTAAAAGCAGCCTTGCAACGTATCACAGCGCCCACGATAGTCGTCGGCATCACCTCGGACATTATTTTTCCGCCGGAAGATATGCAGCGACTTGCAACCGATATCCCCAATGCGGTGTATCGCCGGATAGATTCGCCGATGGGCCATGACGGCTTCTTGGTCGAGCACGCGCAACTTAATGCTATTCTCACTCAATTTATTTAGCCATAGTGTAATACAATATATGCCAATACAATCAAATCACCTCAATATCGGCCTGTTCGGACTTGGAACGGTGGGTACGGCTTTTTGCCGGGTTCTCTCGACTTGCGCCAATGCTCATGCCTCCATACGCCATATCGTTGTGCGTAATATAAATCGCCCCAGACCTGCGGACATTGCGACATCCCTGATTACGGATGACGCTGACAAGGTGTTCGATGACAATGATATAAATCTTGTTGTCGAAGTTATAGACGATGCCGATGCAGCCTTCGGTATCGTCAGCCGGGCCTTGCGGCGCGGTCTGTCGGTTGTGTCCGGGAATAAGGCCATGATAGCCGCCCATCTACCCGAACTCATATCCCTGCAACGCTCCGGCGGCGGGGCGCTGCTCTATGATGCCTCGTCATGCGGCTCGATTCCTGTGATACGCAATCTTGAGGAGTACTACGATAACGATTTGTTGCTTGAGGTTCGCGGCATTCTCAACGGGTCGTCCAATTACATCCTTTCGCGCGTCTTCGACCATGGTGAAGGCTATGGCGAGGCCTTGGCTTTGGCTCAACGCTTGGGCTTTGCCGAGAGCGACCCATCGCTTGACCTAAGCGGCATAGATTCACTCAATAAGTTGGTCATCATTACGATGCACGCCTTGGGCGTGTACGTGTCTCCTGCCGGGGTTTTTGCTTATGGAATACAGTCCATAAATGACAACGATATCAGCTATGCGCTCGAAAAACGGGCAAAAATCAAGCTTGTGGCACAGGTGGCCAAAGTCGCTCCCGACCGTTTTACCATGTTTGTGATGCCCGAATTTGTTACTCCCGACCGTTATATATATGGGGTGGACAATGAGTACAACGGCGTGGTCATACGCGGCGAGTGTTATGACCGCCAGTTCATGTTCGGCAAGGGCGCGGGCGGCAGTCCAACGGCATCGTCCATACTCAGCGATGTCATGGCTCGCTGTCATGACTATCACTACGAGTACAAGAAAATGGGTTTTGCCAACCGCCCGACCTTCACCGATGACGTTGTATTGCACGTATATGCACGCTACAATGCCACAGATGTTGTCGCATTGCTGCCGTGGCGGCACATAGACGAGAGCTATCGCAGTGCCGAGTACAAATATGTCATAGGGGACGTGGCTTTGTCTGACTTGTACGCCCGGCGTAAGGACTTGGCGGAAGCCTCCGATGTCTTTTTGTGCAATTTCAACAGATTCTTTACCGATCGCGACGATTGAGCGAGTCGCTACGAATCTGGTTTGTGTATCAGTGCTTGATGGGGATGGTAATGGTGAATATCAATCCCGAGGGGCGATTGTGCGTCACGGCTACGGTGCCGCCGTGCCATAGTATGGCGTTCTTGACAATAGCCAATCCCAGGCCCGTGCCTCCGGCTTGTCGCGAGCGCCCTTTGTCCACGCGGTAGAAACGTTCGAACAGTCTTGGCAGATGTTCATCGCTCACGCCCACGCCGTTGTCGGCGACGGTGAGTACTGCATTGTCCTCGGCGCATTTCAGGCGGACATCTATTACAGAGCCTCCGCTGTAGGCGATGGCATTGTCTATCAGGTTGTGCATCACTGATATCAATAGCGCTTCGTTGCCGTTGACAATCACCGGATCGTCGCAGACGCAGTTGATTGAGAGCCCCTTCTTGGTCGCCGCATCTGTACTTTCGGCCACCGCTTCGGAGACTATGTCGGCCAAGTCGACGTCGGCACGTGCTATGGCCGTGCTGCCGTCCTCAAGACGCGTGATGGCCGATACGTCAGCTAACAGGCTCTGCAACCGTCGGCAAGAGGCAAGGCTGCGACGCAGGAAGTCCTCGCGGTGCGCGGCATCCATCTCGGGGTGCGCCAAGAGTGTCTCCATACACAGGGCCATAGATGCCACGGGAGTCTTGAGTTCGTGGTTGATGTTATTGGTCAGCTCGCGCTTGATGCGTATCTTTTCCTGCTCTTGTTTCAGCGCTGCGCGATGCTCGCGGTCGCGGTCGACAACAGCCTGTTGCAGACGTGAATACAGCCGCACTATGTTCCCGGAGATTTCGCCCAGTTCGTCGTGTGGAAAACCGGGAGAGTCGTATATGCGGTCGCCGGCTTCGGCATGTCGCGCAAAGTCGCGTAGGCGTGCAATGTTTTGCCCGGCACGGCGTGTAACCCAGTATCCGAAGAAACACATTATTATAGTGATGCCTATCATGAACCACAGAAAACCGTAGTCAGCGCTCAAAAACTCCTGTAAATTAACCGAATAGGGCACTGCGGTGCGTACGATGCAATCGCGGCCGCGAGTCGCGCTATAAAAATATGTTTGGCCGGTACTCTGGCTGTGGCGCCGTGTGCTGAATCCGTGCCCTGATTTCATTGCGGCGGCAATTTCCTCACGGTCAAGGTGGTTGGCGTTCGGTAGGCGGTCAAGCGAATTGTCGTAAATCACTTTGCCGCCGTTGTCTATAACCGTTATGCGCATATCCTCGAAGGGGTAGGGGCGCGCGACATTCGGGTCAAAGATGCTGTCGGTGTCATATTCGGCCAGTACGCGGTTGTTAATTAGCTGCAACTGCGCATCCAGTTCGTCTGCCTTGTAGCGCCGTTCGCGGTAATACTGGAATACGGCAAAGCAGCCTACCAGCAACCACGAGTATACGACAAGACCGATGAACAGCCGATGATGGTAAGATGTCTTATGGCTTGAATCCATATCCGTAGCCCGCACGGGTGATAATATGTTTGCCGTAAGGAGCTATCTTGGCACGCAGACGAGTGATGTGTACATCGACAACGCGGTCTACGACAACCACTTGTTCGGGCCAAACTTTGGCCAGCAACTCCTCGCGGCTGAAGATATGTCCCGGGTCGGTCATCAGTGTCGCCAAAATCTCGAACTCCTTACGCGGCATGGCCACGTCTTTTCCGTCCACGGTGCATTGCTTGCTGTCGGTGTCCACTCTCAGGCCTTGACATTCAAGGATATGGGACGCGTGCAACGCCGGAGTATTGTCCGAGTGGGTGCGGCGCAATACGGCCTTTACGCGTGCCAGGACGTTACGCAGCGAGTAGGGTTTGGTGATATAGTCGTCTGCACCCAGCTCAAGACCCGCGACCATGTCTTCGACGTCATCGCGTGCGGTGCAGAATATTATCGGAATGTTGGATGTGGCGGGGTCGCTTTTGATCATTCGCGCCAAGCGTGTGCCGCTGACCGCGCCCATCATGATGTCCAAGAGTATCAGGTCGAATGTGCGAAAGTCCAGCGCCAAAGCCTCCTCGGCACTATAAGCCACGGATACTTCGTAGCCCTCGGCCTCGAGATTGAAGCGCAACGCTTCGCACAAGGTTTCTTCGTCGTCCACCACGAGGATGTGGTATGGATGCTCCTTTGTAGCCATTGTTTAGAGTTCTTTTGGATTATATCGTTTGGTATGGACAAAGTTAGCGTTTTTTTTGGTGGTAGACATATTTTATCGCGATTCTTAACAGATTGTTAATCTCGGCCGACGGGCTTGGCTTCCGATGCCGATACACATTATTATATTATAGGTACACATTATATATATAGGAATATTTCGGAGGATGATGAGATGCATCGCTTCAGTTTTAAAGTGTCGGGCGGTTCGGGCGTGGAGACGGATTACGCGATTACATGGTGGTCGTATAGTGTTAAATAATCTTTACGTTAGCAAATGATGTATAAATAATCTTAACAAAATGCTTCTACGTCCAAAAAAAGCGGTAAGTTTGTATGAAAATCCCGCAAGAAACCGATTTGAAGACCAATCAGAGGAAATCATTGGTGTGCTATCGTGATGCAATTGACGAACCAAAGCCTCGGAAAAACATCTTTCGAGTGGCACATCTTGCTGTGTTAATCATCTATAGACAAGTATGTTAACCTTGAATATAAACATTATTAATTAGTTATGAAAAAACAGCTATTTCTACTGTTATTTTCCCTTATCACGATAATGGCGCAAGCCCGAGTCGTGACAGGTACCGTCTACGACTCCGACGGCGAGCCCGCCTTAGGAGCTTCTGTCACCCTGAAGGGTGCCAAGACCGGTGTCGCTACTGATTTTGATGGTAAGTACTCCATCAATGTCCCTAATGACAAGGCCGTCTTGGAATTCTCTATGGTAGGTCACAAGACCGTATTCGAGACTGTCGGATCGCGTACAGTCATCGACGTCAACCTGCCTGCAAATGCCGAAGTGCTGGACGCCGTGGTCGTAACCGCCATGGGTCAGAGCCAGGCCAAGAGCAAACTTAACTTCGGCGTTCAGGAACTCAAGAGCGACCAAGTGCTTGCCGGTCAGTCCGCCAACTTCGTCAACTCGCTGCAAGGCAAGGTGGCCGGTGTGCAGGTCAGCACCTCCGGCGGTTCGCCCAACTCCGCTTCGCAGATTGTGATCCGCGCCATCTCGTCCATCAACAACGCTCAGTCCAACGAGCCCCTCTTCGTGATTGACGGTATGCCTATCCGCGGCGGTGGTTCGTCCATCGGCGATATCAACCCCTCCGATATCGAGACCATGAGCGTGCTCAAGGGCGCTGCCGCTTCCGCACTCTACGGTCAGGAAGGTGCCAACGGCGTCATCATCATCACTACCAAGAGCGGTAAGGAAGGTAAGGTCAACGTAACCGTCAACGGCGGTTGGGAAATCTCCAATACGCTCAACCTCCCCTCCCTGCAAAAAGAATACATCGGCGGTGCCAACGGCTTCTACGTAGCCAACTCCTCCGGTGGCTGGGGTCCCAAGATGAACAGCAACGACGTATACTATGACAACGTCGGCAACTTCCTCGGCACGGGCTTCATGCAGAAATACGACATCTCGCTCAGCGGTGGCAACGACAAATACTCGGCCTATGCTTCCGCCAACTTCATGGACAATGAAGGTGTCGTTCCCAAGGACTTCAAGAAACGCCTCGGTGTCTTCGTCAAAGGCGAATTCACTCCCTCTAAGGCTATGAAAATCATGCTCTCCGCCAACTTTATCGACAGCAAGGCCCGCGGCTTCGGCAACTCGATGAGCACCATCTACGGCTGGAGCATCAACCGCGATATGTCTGACTATAAACTCGAAAACGGCCTCCCCAACTGGAGCAACCGCTACGATGATTGGGATATCCTCACCAACAGCCAGCGTGTAGGCGCAACCTTATCGCCCTACTACAGCCGCTATATGGACAGCAGCCGCACCGAAAGCTCGCGTATCATCATCAACGGTTCTATCCAATGGGAACCCATTAAGAACCTCACTTTCACCGGTAAGGTCAACTATGATAAGGGCTGGTCTTCATACGAATCGTCCACCGTTCCCCGCTACTCCACTTCGGGCAAGGAATTTATCTTCGACCCCGTATATGATGCCGAAGGTAACCAAATCGGTTCCGAATTCCCCTCGTCCATCAAACAAGCTTACGACGAGCGCATGGGTACATATACCTTCCAGCCTTCGCGTAGCGAACGTGCCACCGCTCAACTTCTCGGCAACTACTACTGGAAGATCAACGACAACTTCAACTTGAACTTCTTTGCAGGTGCCGAGTACTCCGAGACAAAGTCCTACAGCGCAGGTCTCGGTGGTATTCACTACGTGCTTGACGGCGACTTCCACTCGCTCAACAACTGCGACAACGAATACCTCAAATACGGCACAGGCGACTACAACGTTTACCTAAACCACGCCAAACGTAACAAGTTCGGTTACTTCGGCGAAATTCGCTTCGACTATCGCAACGTCATTCAGCTGTCCGCAACCGCCCGCGTCGACGGTTCCTCGACACTCAAGCAGATGACCTCCACATACTTCTATCCCTCCTTCACCGGCGGTATCATCTTCTCCGAGCTTCTCGGTATAGGATCGTCCAACGGCGTGTTCAACTATGGTAAGATTCGCGGTAACTGGGCAAAGGTAGGT
>OIYG01001486.1_pt1 | contig 17422 bp, 15 predicted proteins | sample 1587861 | NCBI WGS metagenome assembly OIYG01 (sample SAMN03283272) | human gut metagenome | biome: human-associated habitat; material: feces | host: Homo sapiens | place: Peru | collected 2012 | reverse complement strand
TCCGGCGAAAAGGTGAAGGGTGAAGGGTAAAATTGAGAGTAAGGTTTTTCCCGGGTAAAACCACGCTTCCAGTAGCCGGAAAGCATACTCCGAATGGCGATGGTAGACCTCCCGAAATTTTTCTCCCGACGCATCACTTTGCGCCCGGCACTGGCAAAAAGTTGCCCCAGTTGGGGGCAATATTGTGCCATAGTCAGGCAATAAGTGGAATGAGGCTCTTTTCTTACCCTTACTTAAATCCCCAGATATTCTTAATAGCTTGTACATCCATTTCTTCAACCTGTTTCTCAATGTCATCAGGCAGATTACAGAAGAAATCAATGCCTGTTCGCTCCTCCAGGGTCTTGATGTTGACTACATAATTGCCTAACTTGTCCTTCTTGGAATCGAATGCCTTGTTTTCATGTTTAAACCAATAACCGAAGGCACTATAGCCGTAACTCTGAGTTTTTGTATTGAATTCTTTTTTCAGTACTGCAACGAAGAAATATTTTGGCACTGGGATGTAGCCTGGTAACTTTACGTCGCTGGATGCACCGTTCTTCTTCCATCCGATGAGGTTGCTTTCACTACCTACAGCATCAATAGTGCCACCCTTTACGATAAAAAGAGTATCGCTGTCAATCTTCGGGGCCAGCTTACGCAGCTCATCCTCCATCTTGAGCCAGGTACCACGCTGGTTGAAGTTTTTGTACTGTGGCTGCATGTTGGTCATGAAGAAAGTCTGCTTCTGCTGGGTAAGGTTCAGCTTGCGGTCGGCAGAAGGGCAGATATGACCGTGGTCGAATCCCTGGCTGGTTGGGGTAGGGTCTTCGGTGAAATCGGTGATGCCCCATTGTTCCTGCAGGTCGGTATCCCATGGGTATTGGCGTTCACCCTGTGGAGCATCCCATCGTTTTACGTTCGAAGCTATGTTGGTGGTGTTGAAAGTATAGCAGCTCCAACGCTGGCTTTTCATATCATCATCCCATTCGCTAGAGAAGTTTACAACGTCTCCGTCCATGTGAACAATGGCATAGCTTGTTCCGTTATCCTTGAGTTTAGGGAACTCAAGTCCACCGAGAGCGTTCTTTAAAACTTGTGGCATATTGGCTTTTACCATATTTTTATTACTGTTGTTCTTGTCTGTAGAACCGCCAGAATTATCACCCCCAGTATTTCCTCCACCGTTATTCTCTTTATTAGGGAAGTTAAACTGCAGGGAGTCGTCTGTACCGCATGCCGAGAATGTCATTGCAGCGATAAGCGAGAGAATAAGTAACTTGGTATGTTTCATTTCTCGTAATTGTTTTAAGTTATAGATTACTTTCAGAATAATAGTAGGAGATTACTTTCTGGTAAATAAGAAGTTAAAAAGTAATTTCCTAAATGTATAAGAAGAGAAAAAGTGCATTCCTACGTATATGCAACTACGTTGGAACGCACTTTGTATCTTTCGATAATAATATATCCTTATGAAAAAGGTATATATATTACTTCTTCAACTTACCGTAACGGTTCATGAAGCGGTCTACGCGACCAGCTGTATCAACGAGCTTGCTCTTACCTGTATAGAATGGGTGAGAAGTGCTAGAGATTTCAATCTTTACAACTGGATAAGTTTCGCCCTCGAATTCTACTGTGTCGTTTGTCTTGCATGTAGACTGTGAGAGGAACATATCGCCATTAGACATATCCTTAAATACTACAGGACGATAGTTCTCTGGATGAATACCTTTTTTCATTTTTTCTTTTTTATTTTTATTGGGTTATTAAAAATAGACGTCATGGGGATGCTTTCGCATCATTTCGTGTCCCTCATCGGGGCATGCCCATTATAGCCTGTTAACAATTTCAGGGTGCAAAATTACACTTTTTTCTTGAATCCACCAAATTTTTCCTCTTCTTTTTAAGAAATATTTGAGAATTAGTGGTTTGGCTCCAACATTTACTTGATAATCGCTGTACTACCCAACGAGAATGTGAAGTCATCTATGAGGACAGCTGCGCCAGGTTTCCTGGCATTCATGATGACGATGCTATAGGTTCCGTCTGCTGCTATCTCGATTTCCTGTTCTATAAGGATCCACTTTTCATTGCTAACGTTGACATATAGTTTGGTGTATACGTAGTTTTGTGAATCTACAACTCCGTCTTTTACTGCAACGTGTCCTGGACAAACAGAAGCACCTGTTGCTGTTGCTGCTTTAGCATAGAACTTAAGGGTGTATTTGCCTGCCTTGAGTTTCATCTCCTTGTAACCAAGTCGTTTGTTTGCTTTTGGCGAACCTGCCACCTGCACAGAATACTTGCCAGTGTGAGCGTCTTCGCTTTGTGTTAACGTAGCGTTACCAGCTGAAGTTGTATTCCAGTTTGTTGGTTTACCATCTGCCCAAGTCTCGAAGCCGCCATTCTCCCCTGTTGCTACTTCGCCTGGGTTTGGATCTGGTTCTGGGTCAGGAGTAACAGTGCCGCCTTCACCGCTGGTTTTACCATTTACGGAGATGAGCTTACCGCCCTGGTTGGTCTCAGGGGTGTTGCCCATGTAGTTGATGAGCTTAGCGCAAACTACGATTTCATCACCTTCCTTCAGCGTCATATCGCCCTCTTTCCACTTTTCGCCACCGAAGTAGTAGATGCGGAAGATATAGAACTGGGTGCTGTTGGCATCATCGGCAATATAGAATGAGCCGTTTCCGTAGGTTGCAGAGAACTGCTCCTTCACGCTCTGAACCTTACCCTTGATGTAGAATTCCTTGTCGGTAACAACTCCCGCCTCCAAAGCAGCTGTATATTTTTGAGCAGCAACGCTATTGAAAGGATTGGCAGCAGTACCATCACCCTTTGCCTCTCCTGCAGTTGGAGTGTCTGGAGTAGTGCCGCCTGCAGTCTTGCCATTCAATGATACAAGGTAAGTCTTGTTGGCTACAGTCTCCGGTGTATTGCCCATATAGTTCATTACTTTGGCGCATACAACAACCTCGTCGCCTTCTTTAAGCTCAGGATCGTTGGTTGTCCACTTCTTGTTGCCCAGATAGAGTGAGCGGAAAATGTAGAACTTTTCGCTGGTCTCATCATCGGCAATATAGAAGGAACCATTACCGAAGTTAGTAGAGAACTGCTCCTTGATACTCACTACCTTACCCTTGATATAGACCTCCTTGTCAGACTCTACGCCTGCCTCCAGGGTCTTGCAGTAATTGGCTACAGCCACACTGTTGTATGGGTCAGCTGCGGTACCGGTACCCTTAGCCACACCTTCTGTAGTGCCGCCAGTCTCCGGTTTGGTTGGCAGGGTATAAGGTTCTGGTACATCCTCGCAGCTGCTGAATGTGAAGGCAGCCATCGCCGCCATCAAAACTGAAAATATATACTTTTTCATATTGTTGTCTTTTTTATTGATGTTACTATATAATTAAGGTGTAATTTACTTGATGCTGATGAGCTGGTTGCCCGAGTTGATCTCTGCTATTCCTTCAGGGTCTTGCCCTCACCAACCTTTCCGTCTACGGAGATAGAGTAAGTGGCATTACCATTGGTGCTGTCGAGTACAACAGGGGTAAGATCATCTGTGTTGCGGATGATGATCTGCCATACATTATTATATCTAGTGAAGATACCGGTGATGTCGAAAGCACCATCAGGCAGGATGGCATTGGCGAATCTGGCATAACCGGATGTTCTTACTACTACTGTGTTTGAACTGATCCACTGACCTGACTCTGCATCCTTCAGGTTTTGGTTGGTTGTTTCATCGTTGGCAGCCCAAACGGTCTTTCCGTTGGCACTGTTGAATTTCACGCCTTTGATGGTCATCAGTTTGCCTGCATTCTCTTCCAGGTAAGTTGCATCTGTTGCCTTTGTGAGGTCGAACACTTCTGCCTCCACGTTGCTGGCATCCGCTTCATCAAGAAGCTTGAAGTGCTTCTGCCAGGTAGGGCGATCCATCTTTCCTACAGATGTAGCACCTGTCTTCAGGTTGGTGTAGATGCCACCAATCTGAGCCTGCTTGCCATAGCCACCGATGTAAAGACCGTTGAGGTCGATGAGAATCTCCTGTCCTACAGGAAGATAGCCATGTAAACCGCCTGCGTTTATGTCTACGAGGATAGCACCTGTTTCATCTTGGAGCGCTACCTGCTGATAGAGGTTGCCGCTGATGTCATTGCCTGTGATGTAACCTTTGATCATCATTGGTTTATCAATGAGCTTGTAGCCACCACCATTGATGGTAGTCTTATAATCGCTCTTGAGCTGTGCAATGGAAATTACGTTTTTCTCCCTAAGCAGATTGTTGCCATAAGGAGCTGCAGGAATAACCATGTCTGGGTCTGCGTAACCGTCACCCATACATGATCCAAGCATCAATCCCGTCATTGCCATTAGGGCCATTGCTATGAATTTTATCTTTTTCATTGTCATATAGTTTTTAGAATCGGTATCCTATCTGGAACATACCATTGGTACCAAATGCGTAATACTTCTTAGGATTCTTTGAGAACTGATAAATACGAACATTGTTGACCTCTCCGCCTGTGGTAAGCGTATAGCCTGAACGAGAGTTCTGCTCGTAGCCACCAGTCACCATCTTCTGGTTGTTGAAGAGGTTGGTAATCATGAGGTTGAAGTTGAGAGAGCCCTTCTTCAATCTTATGCTCTTACCGATGCTCATATCTACCATCCAACCGCCATGCCCCTTAGCCTGTGCAACAGCTTCAGGCAACCAGCTGTTGCCATCTTCTGTAACTACTGCCGGGAATATCTCTGGATACTTCTGGTGAGCCGACTGACGGTTCTTCAGCACTTTCTCGTAGCGGTAGCTAGGAGAATAAGAGAGGTAGATGCGGTCATAGTAGTTGGCTTTCACATCGATGGACCATCCGTTCAGATGTGTGCTCAGACCGATGCTTCCCACTGTGAGTGGAGTTCCGCTCTCTCGCATGTCAAGAACGTAAGCCTTGTCAGTGTAAACCTCAGCACTCTTGGAAAGCATATAGTTGGCTGTTACATTGTTGATGTTCTTTGCCTCGCTGATAGAACCCAAGGTATTGAGGTCGAGCCAAGAGGTGAGCTTGAACTTCAAACCAGCCTCCAAACCATAGTATTCCTTCTTCAAGCCTGTCATACTTACGTATGTGAATGAGTTCTCGTCATCGTTGTAGAAGTTCTGCCACTCTGTTACATGATCCAGACGGCTGTAGTAACCGCTCAGGTTGGCATGTAACCATGCATTGCGATACTGATAGCTGAATTCTGAGCTGAAGATACGCTCGTTCTTGAGATTGGTTACGAAATCATTGTTGATCTCTGGTGCAATAAATGCAGTATTAGCCATAGGTGCACGCCATTCGTAGCCAGCGCCAATGCTGAAAGCATGACCTCTGCCTAAGTCTACATTAAGACTTCCCTTCATGCCGCCATCCAGGAAGTTGGCTGTCTCACTGTTGCCGTAACTATTGTCGGCTGCCATACCATTGCGCATATAGCCATGACGCTTCATGCCTGTATAACCGATACGGCCACTCAACATTGCCTTCATGCGGTAGAATTCGCTGGTATAGGTGCTCCAGAGATTTGCCTTGTTTACATCGATACGATAGTCGTAACCGAATTTGTCACCCTCACAGACAAGTTTACCAGTGTTGTTTGGACCAGCTGTGTTAAGGTCATACTGTACACGTGGGTCTGTGATAGGGTAATCTCCGATAGCATAAGAGTTTACGTTGTGGAATATGGTTCCGCCAAGCATATCCTCCATGGTCTGATAATGGCGATTGCTATTGGTGCCAAGCATGAGACCTGTAGCCAAGTTTGACTTCTTGGTCAATTTGGTATTCAAGGTAGATGACAAACTGACATTGAGGTTGTCGTTATGCTTTGCCTGCAGATAGTACATGGTTTCCTGACCATTCTTTGCTGCCTGCTGGTTAGAATAGTAGAGACGGTCCCAATCAATCTGTCGGTTCGCCTTGCTTGCCTGCCAGTAATTCACTGCGTTATTCCAACTCTCCCAGTTGTAGGCGTTGTTGCCGTTCTGGAAGTCGCCCCATACATAGAAGTTAGCCGATGGCATGTTCTTCCAGTAGTCTGGCTGTGGGTTCTCGGCGTTGTTGTAGTTGAGCTTAGTACTCTTATACATAGAATACTTGCCAAACAGAGAAGTAGTGAGCTTCATCTTGTCGTTGATGTCCCAGTCCCATGTAGCGATGGCAGAAGGAGCAAAGTCGTTCACTACGCGTGAGTTTCTCTTGTGCCCGTTCTGATAACCCCAGTATGGGTTGTAATAGTAGTCGTTGGCGAGCCAGTAAGCCTCATCGGTAGATGCTCCCTGAGTGCTTCTTTCGGTAGGGTTACCCCAGGTAGAGAAGCTCAGTGAGTGACCGTTCATCCATTTCTTCTGTACTCCGAAGAAATAGGAGAGCGCATTGTAGAAGGTTCCCTCTACATATCCACGGTTTGCCCATCGATAGGTCAATCCGGCAGTAATAGCCCAACCTTTCTCATTGAAGCCGCTGGCATAGGTGTATAATCCACGAAGTGTGTAGTTGCGGTTGGCAGCTGCCACGCTGGCATACTGACCTTCCTGCATGCTTCCTGCGCGGAAATCATAGTTGTTAGAACCCGCCATTCCTGTCATTGAGTAATTGTTGGCTTCAAAAGGTAAAGAAAAGTCTACATTTCTGGAAAAACGGTTCAAACCGCCGATATTGGAAAATCTGAACTGGCCAGTTTCCATATCGTTCATGACTGTTCCATTAATATAGACATCATTGTACTTCTGGTTAAAGGCACGATAGCGGAAACGGACGGGCGAGAACAGGTAACCTGCCTTGCTGGCGTAAACGTTGCTGGTTGAATTGAGGATGGTGACATTTGAAGACATGTCATCGTCCTCACCCAACTGTGCCTCTGAGAAGGTAAATGCATTCTCGTCAAGACCTTGTGCTATGTGTTGCTCTGTTTTTTCATTTTGAGCCATAGCAAGCGTGCAGGAAAAGAGTGCTAATGTTGCTAAGTTTACTTTCTTTTGCATAGTTTATCGTTATTAAAAATTAATAATTACTTGTTGGACTGTACCTTTGTAAGGTTCTTGCCTAAAGATAATTATAAATTTATGTTTAATGCTGCAAAGTAACAAATAATTTTTTGAAAAAGAAAGTCTTTTTAGTTAAAAATGAATGAATTCTGAAAAAATATTCATTTTTATGGGGAAATCTGCGGTTTTTGTACTATCTTTGCCCAACAAAATTGCACGGTTGAGTGCTGTGTGCATAATAACAAAGTATATAACTTTAATATTAAATAGGTGGTATGAGAAAACAAATGCTATTTTTGGCAGCCTTACTTTTGATAAGTTTAGGTGCTATTGCCCAGAAGAAAACAAAGGCTTCTAGTGATAAACAGTTTCAGGTGTATGCTGTTGGATTCTACAATCAGGAGAATCTCTTTGATACTTGTCATGATGCGGGTAAGAATGATTATGAGTACTTGCCGGCAAAGGGTTGGAATGGTATGAAGTATACCAACAAATTGAAGAATATGTCCAGAGCCCTTGCTGATATGGGTACTGATGTGCTGCCTAACGTGGGATGTGCATTCATTGGTCTTGCCGAGGTTGAAAATGCCAATGTCTTGAAAGATCTTACAGCTCAGCCTCCTTTGAAGGCTCGCAATATGCAATTCTGTCATGTTGAGGGTCCTGATAAGCGTGGTATTGACTGTGCATTACTTTATAATCCTGCACTTTTCACTGTCAAGAATGTAAAGTTGGTTCCTTACGTCCAGGAATTGGAAAAAGATTCTGCATATAAGACTCGTGGATTCCTTACCGTACGTGGTGAAATGGGTGGCGATGATGTGGCAGTCATAGTATGTCACTGGCCTAGCCGTTTTTCTGTTTCGTTCTATCGTGAGAGTGGCGCTCGTCAAACTAAAGTAGTAAAGGATTCCCTGCTTCGCTTAAATCCAGAGATGAAGGTCTTTGTGATGGGTGATATGAACGATGATCCGACAAATGTGAGTATGCACAAGGTGTTGAAAGCAAAGGCCGAAATCTCTGAGGTTGGTCCTGATGACATGTACAATCCATGGTATAATATCCTGGCTAAGGAAGGTAAGGGTACATTGTTCTATAATGGCTCTTGGAACCTTTTCGACCAGATTGTGCTTTCGCCAAGTCTTTTGAATAAGGACCTGAAGAACAAGGATTATAGTAGCTTGAAGTATTGGAAGCACCATGTGTTCCGTAGAGATTATCTGATTCAGCAGGAAGGACAGTACAAGGGAGCTCCTCTGCGTACCAAAGCTGGTGGCAGATGGCTCAATGGTTATAGCGATCACTTGCCTGTTGTGTTGTATCTTGTGAAGGAGAAAAAGTAAGTGAAGAACGTTCATAATTCAAAATTCAATGTTAGAGAATCATCCTTTTGAACCGTGGTTGCCTGACAATGCCAAGTTGCTGATGCTCGGTACCTTTCCGCCTGCTGAAAAGCGATGGTGCATGCCATGGTATTATCCTAATTTCCAGAACGATATGTGGAGAATATTTGGGCTGATTTATTTCGAAGATAAATTCCATTTCGTAGATGTGGAACATAAGACTTATAGGCTGGATGCCATCAAGGATTTTCTGAAAGAAAAAGGAGTTGCCATTTATGATACCGCCCAAAAGGTGATTCGTACCAAGAATACGGCTTCAGATAAAGACTTGCAAATTGTGCAGCCTTCTGATCTGGATGGTATGCTTGCCAGATTACCCGAATGTAAGGCGGTTCTTACGGCAGGACAGCTTGCCACCAAGGTATTTACTGACCACTTTGGTATTCGTTCGCTTCCTAAAATGGGAGAATTTATTGAGTTTACTGTCGGAACTCGTCAGTTTAGGCTTTATCGCATGCCGTCCAGCTCCAGGGCTTATCCGATGGCGGTGGAGAAGAAGGCTGAGTATTATCGCAAAATGTTTGAAGAAATCTTATAGAAAATGGAAAATATAGATAAGGTAACGGTGATAGGTATTGCTGGAGGTACAGGTTCTGGCAAGACAACTGTAGTAAAGAAACTCGTAGAAGTGCTGCCGCCGCATTATGTAGCAGTGGTGCCGCTCGACTCTTATTATAATGACACCTCGCATATGACGGAAGAGGAACGCCATCAAATTAATTTCGACCATCCATCGGCTTTCGACTGGAAACTCTTGCATCAGCAACTTGCTGATTTGCGTGCAGGCAAGGCTATAGAGCAGCCTACCTACAGTTATATTAAATGTAACCGTGAGCAGGAGACGATTCATGTTGAACCAAAGCCGGTAGTGATAATTGAGGGTATCATGACCTTGGTAGATAAGAAATTGCGCAGTTTGATGGACCTGAAGGTATTTGTAGATACCGATGCTGATGAACGCTTGATTCGTAATATTCAGCGTGATACGATAGATAGGGGTAGAACGGTGTCAATGGTAGTTGATCGCTATCTCAAGGTACTTAAGCCTATGCACGAGCAGTTTATCGAGCCAACCAGGCGTTATGCGGATATCATCATCCCGCAGGGAGGTGAGAATGAAAAGGGTATCGGTATCCTTTGTCGCTATGTAGAGGGACTCGTTGAAAAATAAACAAATCGCCCCGCAAGTATTAGAAAAACTTGCGGGGCAATTTTGTTTCTATTCAATAAAAGTGATTTCTTCGTTTTTTGTACTGGTCGTATCTGAGTCTACCACAATTTTGTTTTTTGTATTGTTCTTTCTCTGCCAGTTACGTCGGTTGTTCGAAATTTTAAAGGTATTGGCACATTCCACCACACCATATACCAACATTGCCCAACCGATGATGAGTAATGGGGCTGAGGCTAAGGCGGAAGGCTTGATGATTGCCAGTATACCCAAGAGCAGAAGAGCTGTTGGCATCAGCCAGTAGATGATACCCACACGCCCCATCTTGGCAGCTGTTGCCAAATTTGCCATTTGAGTGATGGCACCTAGAATCAGAATTGCCGAAATGATAAACATCAGCCATGAGATGAATACATTGGGCATCAAGGCTAAAATTATGCCGAGAATCAGGCTGCCCAAACCGACAATAGGGAATTTTGGGGTGGTTCCGATAATCTGTTTGCCGTTAGCATCAGAAAGCACCTGTCCTTGCATCTTCTCTGCTGTTCGCTTAGCGCTGAAGTATGTGATAAGAGAGATGACTCCAGATAGGAAAAACAACACACCGATAGCGATGGTAATCCATGTAACTGTCTGTTCGCGATATTGGATGAGTAAAACACCAATGATGATGGCACAGACGGCACGAAACAAAGAGCTATGTACTACTTTCATACTTATCTTTTTTAAAATGATTTTGCAATGTAATATTAATCTTTATGCAAAAATACGAAAGAAAATCGAGAAAGCATGTTTTTTATGATTTATTTAACGCAAATTATTCCTTATTTTCGTCAATTATGAGTAATTTTGTAAGCAAAAACTATAAGCTATGACAAAGTTATATCTTGTGCGCCATGGTGAGACTGTAGATAATGCTGCTCAAATCATGCAAGGTCAAACACCGGGCAAGTTGAATGCGAAAGGTATTGAACAAGCCGAGGAAGTTGCAGGGAAGATGGTAAACGAACATATCGATGTCTTCGTTTCCAGTGATCTGTATCGTAGTATTCAGACCTGTGAGATTATTGCCCGTCCTCATATCGAAACTCTCTCTTTGACAGGCAATCTGACAGATGAGGAGCTTGATGCTCATATCGTTACCACTCCATTGCTGAGAGAACGGGATTGGGGAGACTTTACTGGCAAGTTCATTCCTTCCTTACCTAAGGACCCAAAGGATTGGCCAGATAATATAGAAACTTTGGAAAGGATGAAGTCAAGAGCGCAGAATTTTCTAACTTGGCTCAAGGTTACTTATCCCGATAAGACTATTCTGGCTGTGGGACATGGTATCATCAACAAGGCTGTACAGAGTGTCTATTTCAAACGCCCGATGAATCAGATAGAGAAAATGGCTAATGCCGAAGTCCGGGTTTTGGTGTTGTAAAGAGAAAACATAAGATAAAGGAAGACATGTATCCCGAAGAGAAGACATGTTATACTGAGATAACTAACAATATAATTTATAAGATATAAGAAACTATGGGAAAGATAGCTCTTATCACAGGTGCAACAAGTGGAATAGGTGAAGGTTGCGCTCGCCGCTTTGCAAGAGGTGGTTATAATCTGATTATCACTGGTAGAAATACCGGCAAGTTGGAAATCCTTAAAAAGGAATTAGAGGCAGAAGGCACTGAAGTCTTGGCTTTAGCTTTCGATGTCCGTAATCGTGAGGCAGCAAAGAAGGCTGTAGATTATATTCCTGATGCATGGCGCAATATTGATGTGCTGATCAATAATGCAGGATTGGCTCGTGGTCTGGAACCGGAGTATGAAGGTGATTTTGAGGATTGGGATCAGATGATTGATACCAATATCAAGGGACTTCTTACCATGACTCGCCTGATTGTGCCTGGCATGATTAAACGTAATCATGGACATATCATCAATATTGGTAGTGTGGCAGGAGATGCTGCTTACGCCGGAGGCAATGTTTATTGTGCCACCAAGGCTGCCGTTAAAGCTATCTCTGATGGGTTGCGTATTGATGTGGCACATACCAAGGTGCGTGTAACCAATGTGAAACCTGGATTGGTAGAAACCAATTTCTCTAATGTCCGTTTCCATGGTGATAATGCGCGAGCTGACCAGGTTTATCGTGGTATTACTCCTCTGAATGGTGATGATGTGGCTGATGTGGCTTACTATGCAGCTTCTGCTCCTGAACATGTGCAGATAGCAGAGGTGCTGGTTCTTGCTACGCATCAGGCAAACGGAACGGTTATCCATAGAGAAAGATAAAAAGTTAAGGATATAGAATGTAAAAGAGGGTAGTAAGGTTGTGAATAAAATCTTACTACCCTCTTTTACATTATTATATAATAATATGGCAGAGACGGTTGATGTCGCTCTCAAAAGTCTCGCGATTCTTTGCCTTTGCTCTCATGCCCGATTTATAGTTGTAGATGGTCTGGGTGGAATAATACAGCAGGGTGGCTATTTCCTGGCTGTCGGTTACGCCTAGTCGCATCAATGCATAGATACGGATTTCCGTGGTCAGGGTGTGGGTAGTAGGAAGTTCCAGTTGGCATTCTGGCAGCAGGAGCTTGTTCAACTCCGTCACGAAACCGGGATACAGTTCCATGAACGCCTTGTCGAAGCGGTTATAGAACATCTGTGACTCCTCCTCTTCCATCTTGTGGGTGTTGAGGGTTTTCTGCAGGTCGGCAGTCTGGTTAGCCTTGATCTTTCGGCTCACCAGTTTACGATAGTCGGACAACTTGCTGATATATGCAGCACTGATGTCCATGAAGAGTCGCATGTAGGTCTCTCGCTTGATGTTTGTTTCTATCAGCTGTTGGTTCAGCTGGGTGAGCTGTGCGTTCATTTCTTTCTGCTTCTCGTTCTGCTCTTCTATCTCCTGCTTGTTTTTCTTCAGCTTGTTCTTCTGTCGGTTGTTGACGAAGGAGAGAATGAGGATGATGATGAGTGCTACGCTAACACCGATGAAGCCGAAGAGGAAACGAGCACGTGATTTCTCGGCAGCCTGCTGGTTGGCAGAAGCAATGACTGGGAGAATATTTGAAATCTCCATCATGCGCAGTCGGTTGTTGAAGAACTGGGCGTCTTCCATCGTGTGCTGGATGTATTTGGCTGCTCTCTTACTGTTGCTTGCATCCTTTTTAAAAAGAAAGTAGGCAAGTTTCTGCAGGGCTACCGTTTCCTTGAGCTGGCATAGGCCATCACTCACAGATGCTTCCACGAGATATTTCTCGTAGAGATCGAAGTTACCTGTAAGTTTGTAATATCTGGCGACACCGTATGCTGACATGGCATGGATGCGTGATTTGGCTGGAGACATCTTCATTGCCTTCAGAAAATGTGTGAGCGATTTCCTGCTGGTAGGTTCATCGAGATAGATCCTTTCGCCTAGCAGATAATTGTAGTAGGCGGTGTTTCTTCTATCTTCCTTGAAATTCTGGAGCAATAGACCCATGAAATGCTTTTTCTGGTCACGGAATTCTTTTGCGTAATCAGAGTTTTGGGCGTATGATTCCCAGTAATTATAGATCCAGGCGAAGGTATAGTAATAGTATAACTTCAGCTTGTAGGGCATCGTTTCTGGGTTGAGTGTCTGGAGCAGGCCTTCGGCTTTGCCATAGAATCCCCTTACCGAGAGTACTGACGCCCGGTTAATCTGGTTGAGAGTTATATAATAGGTATCGTTGACCTTCTTTGCCAACTCCAGTCCACGCTGCATGTAAGCGTATGCCGAGTCGTAGCGGTAGGCGCTGTAGGCACGGTATATGCTGTCAAGGAAAAGGAGACGGGTCTTGTCATCTTCTGCATCAAAGGCTAGCTGTTTCAGATGTTTGAGCTCGTTTTCCTTGATATCTTGATAATGCTTGTCGTTATCAATCATGTAGTCGATACGCTCCAGGAGCTTTTTCTCGTCGGTTTTGCTTTGAGCGAGCAGTGGCATCATAAGCGTAAGAAGTATTAGTAATAGTCTCATCTTCTATTTATGTTTTGTAAATGACATAATTGTAGTCTCAAAAGGATAAAATTAGTCTATTTGTCGATTTTGTGTTGCAAAGATACAAATAAAAAATGGTATTATAGTATTTACTTTGATAAAAATGGTTAATTTTGTAAGTTTTTGATTTAAAACAAGTTAGGAAGGTAGGATTTTACATTCCATTTACTTTTCCCCTACTTAGGGATACAACTGTAGATTTTTTGTTGTATCTTTGCAACCGAAAAAGAAAAAGTAGTTATTATACTACCACTTCAAGTCTTCTAAGGTAAATATTCCTTTTGTTGATTTAGTATGTTGATTTAAATAAAAAACAGGTTTTAGTTTATCTAAGGGAAAAGAAAATTAGTGTATTAGGTTAAACCCGTCAGGCTCTTGTGAAAGATTCTGGCGGTTTTTTTTATCCGTTTGGTCGTTTACACCTTAATTATATATTATTAATATAAATTCCTTCTTTGTTTTTTGCATATCTCAGAAATAATCTGTACTTTTGCCCTATATTTAATAAATGGTAATATTTGAGACCAATGAACATTTTAGTAACAGGCGCTAATGGTCAATTGGGCCATGAAATGCAGATTTGCGCCAAAAACAGCAATCACAAGTTTGTCTTCACCGATGTGGCTGAAGGCTATGAGAAATTGGATATCACTAATCTTGATGCTATTCGCACTAAGGTTAAGGAAAATGATATTCAGGTAATCGTTAATTGTGCGGCTTATACCAATGTAGATAAGGCTGAAACTGATTTCGATTTTGCCAATTTGCTCAATAATACGGCAGCTGGCAATTTGGCTCAGGCTATGAAGGAAGTGGATGGTACTCTTATTCATGTAAGTACCGATTATGTTTTCCAAGGCGACAAGAATATTCCATGCAAGGAAGATTGGGAAACCAATCCGCTTGGTGTATATGGCAAGACTAAGTTGGCTGGAGAAAAGAGTATTGAGGCTACGGGCTGTAAGCATATCATCATCCGTACAGCTTGGCTTTACTCTCAGTGGGGAAAGAACTTTGTAAAGACCATGCAGAGTTTGACTGCTAGCCACGATACTTTGAAGGTTGTTTTCGACCAGGTTGGTACTCCTACCTATGCCGGCGACCTGGCTGCTGTCATCTCTCACATCATCGAGACCAACCAGCTCGAAAAGACTGGCATCTATCATTTCTCTAATGAGGGTGTATGCTCTTGGTTCGATTTCGCCAAGATTATCTGCGAACTCAGTGGAAACACCTGCGATATCCAGCCTTGCTACAGCGAGGAGTTCCCAAGCCCAGTAAAGCGTCCTCACTTCTCTGTGCTCGACAAGAGCAAGCTGAAGCAGACCTTCGGTTTCAAGGTGCCATACTGGACTGACAGTTTGAAGAAATGCATTGCCGAATTGTCGGAAGCAAAATAATTATTAATTATAAATTATTAATTGAAATGAAGAATATCATTATCACGGGCGGTGCTGGTTTCATCGGCTCACACGTTGTAAGACTTTTCGTGAACAAATATCCTGAGTATCACATCATCAACCTTGACAAGTTGACATACGCAGGTAATCTGGCTAACCTCAAGGACATAGAGGATAAGCCTAACTATACTTTCGTTAAGGGCGACATCTGCGATTTCGACCTCATGCTCAAGCTGATGCAGGACTATAAGGTGGATGGCATCATCCATCTCGCTGCCGAGAGCCATGTAGATAGAAGTATCAAGGATCCTTTCACCTTCGCTCAGACCAACGTGATGGGTACCCTGTCTCTGCTCCAGGCGGCAAAGATTTACTGGGAGAGTCTTCCTGAGGGATATGAGGGCAAGCGTTTCTACCACATCTCTACCGATGAGGTTTACGGTGCATTGCAGATGACTCACCCTGAGGGCATTCCTGCTCCTTTCACTACCAAGGCATCCAGCGGTAAGAACCACGAGGCTTACGGCGAGGAGTTCTTCGTAGAGACTACCAAGTACAATCCTCACTCTCCATACTCAGCATCTAAGGCAAGCTCAGACCACTTCGTGCGTGCTTTCCACGATACATACGGTATGCCTACCATCGTGACCAACTGCTCTAACAACTACGGTCCATACCAGTTCCCTGAGAAGTTGATTCCGCTGTTCATCAACAACATCCGTCATCGTAAGCCATTGCCAGTATATGGTAAAGGAGAGAACGTGCGCGACTGGTTGTATGTAGTAGATCATGCCCGTGCCATCGATATGATTTTCCATAAGGGCAAGATTGCCGAGACTTACAACATCGGCGGTTTCAACGAGTGGAAGAACATCGATATCATCAAGGTGGTTATCAAGACCGTGGATAGATTGCTCGGCAGAAAGGAAGGCGAGGATATGGACCTCATCACTTATGTAACCGACCGCAAGGGTCACGATATGCGTTACGCCATCGACTCTAGAAAGTTGCAGCAGGAACTCGGCTGGGAGCCATCTCTCCAGTTTGAGGAGGGTATCGAGGAAACTGTAAAATGGTATCTGGATAACCAGGAATGGATGGACAACGTAACCTCTGGTGATTACCAGAAGTACTATGACAACATGTATTCCAATCGATAATCGATACATATTATTATACATAAAGTCCTGCATTTGCCACTCAGTCAAATGCAGGATTTTTTGTTTTGTATGATAAAAAACGACTAAATCTATTATTATTTCTTAATTTTCAATCATTATTTTCCGGAAAACTGAAAAGTACGGAAAATTTTTCTATCTTTGCAAATCCTATCATTGAAGTCTTGTGAATTTCTCTTAGATAGAATAGGAATAAAACAGAAATGAAATAAAAAAAACGGGTATGGAAAAAAAAATAGTATTTAGCTTGGCAATAGCTTTGGCATCCTTATCTGGCCTTCCTGTACAAGGACAGAAAAAGGTAGTTCCATTAAAATATGGAAACATGGATCACTGGGTAATTAGAAACATCAAGGAGTCGGCTATCATTGGTGGAAATCAGAAAACCATCTATGCCGTAGGACCTAATATGACCCTCAATGGTAATACTCCTTATACCAACAAGGGTGGTTCCCCCTGGGGATCATCCAATGTTCTGGCACATGTTTCGGGTATCTACAAAACCAATAACTCGGTTTATCGTGACAAGCGTGGCAATGGATATTGCGCTAAATTGGAAACCCATATAGAGAAAGTGAAGGTGCTTGGACTTATCAATATCAAGGTTCTGGCAGCAGGTTCCCTTTTCCTGGGTGATGTACGTGAACCGATTACGAGTACCAAAGATGGTCCGAAAGCCATCAATTGGGGTATTCCGTTCACTGCACGTCCTAAGGCAGTACAATTTGACTATAAAACATATATGCCTCAATCAGCTAACCGTATCAAGCAGAATGGATTCAGTGGAGCATCCACTGTGGCAGGTCGCGACTATGCCATTGCCGTACTCTATTTGCAGAAACGCCATGAGGATGCGAAGGGAAACATCACTGCCAAACGAGTGGGCACGATGGTAGTAAAGTATGGAAAAAGTACCAACGGATGGGTGAATGATGCTACTTATACCATTCATTATGGCGACATCCGCCACATGGCAGGTTATGATGCTGCTACGATGGGACTTCGCTCTACCGACTATGCCCGCAACAGCAAGGGAAAGAGTGTGCCGGTAAGGGAAACCGGATGGGCAGGCGATCATGAGACGCCAACACATCTTATCCTGCAGTTCTCTTCATCCCATGGTGGAGCCTATATCGGTACACCAGGTAATACATTGTGGATAGATAATGTGGCATTGGTTTACTAGTAAAAATCACATGTAGAATCAAAGATTATAGACTTTATGAAGCATATTCTGACA
>OIYG01001484.1_pt1 | contig 17453 bp, 12 predicted proteins | sample 1587861 | NCBI WGS metagenome assembly OIYG01 (sample SAMN03283272) | human gut metagenome | biome: human-associated habitat; material: feces | host: Homo sapiens | place: Peru | collected 2012 | reverse complement strand
TTCCTCCCGGGAAGTCTGTTCTTCCTACAGAGCCGTAGAAAACTGTATCTCCACTGAAAAGTACATCTTCCTCTTCTATATAATAACAGCAGCTTCCTTTGGTATGTCCCGGTGTATGGATCATCTGAACGGAAAATCCCGCCAGTCTGATAACATCCAGATCCTCCAGAAATACATCCGGCACAATAGAACATCCCTGTCCATAATGTACAGTCATATTGATCGAAGGTTCGCGGAGCATCTCCTCTTCCTGACGACAGGCATAAATCGGAATATTATATTTCTCCTTTACTGCCTGTGCAGCCAGAATGTGGTCAAAATGTCCATGGGTAAGAAGAATCGCCACCGGTTTTCCATTCATCCGGGAAATCTTCATTTCAATCTTCTCCGGACAATCTGCGGGATCAACAATGATCAGTTCTCCGGTTTCTTTATTCTTAAGGAGATAGCAATTTGTATATACAGGTCCTAATATACATTTCTGTAATTCTAAGTTCTTCATGTTATTCCTTTCTGTCAATCTGCAGCAGTTCCATAAAATAATGTTTCAGCAGATTTTTCCATGATCAGCCTGTAGTTCTCTCTACGTCAATGACACTCTCTACCTGACGGATCTTCTCGATCAGGGAACGCAGTTCCTCTTTGCTTCCAATCTCAAAACTCATAGAAATAGTTGCCTTCTCCTGCTTGCTTGTACGGCTGTTGATACTTCGCAGGTCAATCTTACGTTCTGTAAATATTTTAGAAAGATCCACAAGAAGCCCTGTACGGTTATTTGCATAAACCTGAATCTCAGCCATATACTTCTCTTTTTCCTTGGTATCAGGCTGCTGCCATTCCGCCTCGATCAGTCGTGTCCTGTCCGTCTCAGACATATTCAGCACATTGACGCAATCTGTACGATGGATCGTGATTCCACGTCCTCTTGTAACAAAGCCTACAATCTCATCACCCGGAATCGGATTACAACACTTGGAAAAACGGACTGCCACATCATGGATTCCTTTTACCACAATTCCACTCTTGCTCTTGGCAATGTGAAGCTTCTCCTGTGTCTCAGAAGCAGCCTCAAGAACCTGCTCATCTGTCAGATTCTTCTTATTTTCCTTATCATATGCCTCCACCAGCTTATTGAAAACCTGACCTTCTTTCAATCCGCCATGACCAATTGCAGCAAGTACTGAATCCCAGTCCCTGAAACCATATTTACGCAAAACAGCCTCCAGATACTGGGTTTTTGTATAATTTGTGATCTTAAACCCCTTTGCACGCGCATACTGCGCAAGCATCTCCTTGCCCTTAAGGATATTATCTTCTTTTAATTCCTTCTTGAACCACTGGTTAATCTTGTTCTTTGCCTGAGTACTCTTAACCAGTTTCAGCCAGTCGCGGCTTGGTCCCTGAGAATTCTGGGAAGTAATGATCTCAATACGGTCACCGTTTTTGATCTCATATTCAATCGGAACCAGCTTACCGTTAACTCTGGCACCTACCATCTTATTTCCGACTGCACTGTGAACACTGTATGCAAAATCCACCGGTGTAGAACCGCTTGGAAGTGTTTTAACATCTCCCTGTGGAGTGAAACAGTAAACACTGTCCGCAAAAAGATCCAGGTCATTCTTCAGAAGACTCATGAATTCTTTGTTATCAGACATGTCTCTCTGCCATTCCAGGATCTGGCGCAGCCAGTTCAGCTTCTCTTCCTGTGTGTTCAGTCCTTTCGTGTTGCTTCCGCCTGTCTCTTTATATTTCCAGTGTGCTGCGATACCATATTCCGCTGTCTTATGCATCTCTTCTGTACGGATCTGGATCTCGAACGGCTGTCCGGAAGGTCCGATCAGCGTTGTATGCAGAGACTGGTACATATTCGCCTTCGGCATAGCAATATAATCCTTGAAACGTCCCGGAATCGGTGTATACATCTCATGGATCACACCAAGTGCTGCGTAACAGTCCTTCACTGAATCTACAATAATGCGGACAGCGAACAGATCATACACCTGATCAAGTGTCTTGTTCTGATTCACCATCTTCTTATAAATACTGAAGAAATGTTTTACACGTCCGTATACCTTCGCTTCAATATCAGCATTCTTCATATGCTTTGATACTTCTGCAACAATCTGCTGCACGAATTCTTCACGCTCTGTCTTACGTGCATTCAAATCATGCACCAGCTGATTATAAACTTCCGGCTGGTAATATTTCAGAGAAAGGTCATCGAGTTCTGTCTTGATCTTTGAAATACCGAGACGCTGAGCGATCGGAGCGTAGATATCCATCGTCTCTCTTGATTTCTCTTTCTGCTTCGCCGGTGTCATAAACTCCATTGTACGCATATTATGCAGACGGTCTGCGAGTTTTACAATGATGACACGGATATCTTTCGCCATCGCAAGGAACATCTTTCTTAAGTTCTCTGCCTGGGCCTCCAGCTTGTCCTGGGAATAGTTCAACTGTCCCAGCTTGGTAACGCCGTCTACAAGAAGTGCCACCTCTTCACCAAACTCTGCTGAGATCTCATCGAGTGTCATTGTCGTATCTTCTACCACGTCATGAAGCATTCCAGCCACGATCGTTTCTTTGTCCATCTCGAGATCTGCAAGTATGATTGCCACCCAGAGTGGATGGATGATATAAGGTTCTCCGGATTTACGGAACTGATTCTTATGCGCTTCTTTGCCTATCTGATAGGCCTTCTCGATCATCGTAATATCCGCAGAAGGGTGATACTTACGCACACGAGCTATTAAGGCCTGATATAACTCCTCCGGATCCTGATAATCCTCCGGTGCTTTTACTGCATGCCCGTCCACTATCTCCAGATTTTTATTCAGATCTTCATATTCCCGAGTGCCTGCCATATCATCTTCCCCCTTCATTCATCCTGTGTTCTGTTCAGATCCAACTTCCAAAATGCTTCGTATTTCGTCAGTATGGCATATCCGACAAATGCATTTTAGACACAAAACGCCTTAGTTCTGAACAATTAATATGATTTAGTATATCACTATTTTTCCCTTTTTCAAATAAGAACTTCCCATTCTTCTTCATTTTAAGCAATTTGTACGGTTTTTTTGATATTATCTACTGATAATTGACAATTGTAAGCTGAATTGTTCTTCGTCCCATGTACTCATTGATGGATGGATAGTATGTAAAGGACATGATCTGCTTCTTTTCCATCTGCTGCAGACAGTCTTCCACTTCTCCGAAATAAACCGCTTCCATCTGATTTCCCTGCTGATCTTCCAGTCTGCATTTCAGCACATTCCGGTTCTTTCCAAAGATTCTCGGCTGAATCACGCGCAGTTTGCTTTCTGCAAATAACGGTTTCCCATTGCCTTTTCCAAAAGGCTCCAATATCTTAAGCTCATGGATCAGCTCTTCATTAATATATGGAAAAGGAAGCCGCATATCGATTGACACCTTCATCTGCAGATCCTCTTCTGTCAGATCCGCAAGTTCATTGATCCGTTTCCGAAAAACTTCGACATTTTCCTCTTCCAGAGAAAGGCCTGCTGCCAGCTTATGCCCACCGAACTTCGTAAATAATTCCCTGCAGCGGCTCATTTCCGCAAACATATCATATGCTTCGATCGACCGTCCGGAGCCTTTTACTCCTGTCTCTCCCCTTGTCAGTACAAAGGTCGGACGATAATAACGTTCCTTGATCCTTCCCGCAATAATTCCGGCGATACTTTCGTGACACTCCGGAAGATACACAACCAGCACCTGATCATCCTTCCAGGAACTTGATTCAATCTGCCGGACAGCTTCTTCTACACCTTCTTCGGTCATTTCTTTCCGGCTGTCATTTAATTCTTTCAGATCTGCCGCCAGTGTCACTGCCTCTCTCCGGTTCGATGCATTAAGAAGTTCCAGTGCACGCTTGGCTGTATCCAGTCTTCCTCCGGCATTGATGCACGGTCCGATCACAAAGCCGATGTGATACGTATTCAGGTTCGCTGTATCTACCCCTGTACACTGCATCAATGCGTGAAGCCCTTCATTCTTCGTTGTCTTCAGAAGCTCAAGTCCCTTTTTTACAAAGACGCGGTTCTCTCCAACCAGATCCATCACATCCCCGATTGTAGCGATCGCAACATTTTCCATCAGGCTTTCCTGCAGATATTCTACCTCCTGATCTGACTTTCCAGAGACTCTGTACAAAACCTCAACCAGCTTATACGCTACAGCTGCGCCGCACAATCCTTTAAATGGATACCCGCAGTCTGCTCTGTGCGGATCGACCACTGCATCCGCCGGTGGCAGAAGATACTTTTTCTCACCATTTTCTTCCAGATACGGAACCTCATGGTGATCTGTCACAACAATTGTCATCCCATTTTCTTTTCCGTAAGCGATCTCGTTCCTTGCCGCAATTCCATTATCACAGGTGATGATCGTATCTACATCATCCTCCAGCGCACGGTCGATCAGCATCTGATTCAATCCATATCCGTCTTTGATCCTGTCCGGAATATCCGTATCGACATCTGCCCCAAGTCCTGCAAGCCCCTGTTGTAAAATGTACGTTGCATTAACTCCATCAATATCATAATCACCGATCACACGGATTTTCTTTCCTTCTTCTATCTTCTCCTTAAGAATATCTACCGCACAATCCATATCTTTCATCAGTAAGCCGTCATACAGATCCTCCACAGTTCCATTCAGATAAAAATCAATCGCTTCATCTCCGATCACATCACGGTTCCTCATCAGTCGTGCAATGATCGGGGAGATCTGATATTTCTCTGCTATTCCATTAAAATCCGCCTTTTTCATTGCGACGAACCATTTCTCCATCCAAACACCCTCCCAGTCTGTCAGTATCATATTTTCTTATTATAGCAAAAATCTGCCGTATCGAAAATCATTTTTCATTTCCGATACGGCAGATTCTATTTCATTACTGTTTCCAGGCTGCTATTTATTTCTTAGCGTTTTTTGCTCTTTTTGTTCTTGAAAGAAGTCTTCTTTCCTTTTTTCTTCCTGGAGCTGTCATCTGCAGATGTATTTGCTGCGTTACTCTCTGTGGAAGTAGTTCCTTCTTTCTTGTCTGCTGCTTTTACTGAAACTGTCTTTGTGCCAGAAGCTGCTCTTGCAGCCTTCGCTTCCTCACCAAGTCTTGTCTTCATCACATACCATAGCGCACCTGTGATACATACAGATGTATATCCACCGCAGATGATACCTACCATCAGAGGTGCGGCGAATTCCTTAATGGAGCTTACTCCAAGGATATACAATGCAACAACCATAACAAATGTTGTAAAGTTTGTATAGATCGTTCTTGTCAGTGTCTGAGTAATACAGCGGTTTACAAGATCCTTCAGATCTTCTGTACGGCTCTTTGTTGCCAGCGCCTCACGGATACGGTCAAAGATAACGATCGTACCGTTGATAGAATATCCGACAATTGTCAGCATACATGCGATAAATGTATTTCCGACAGATACTCTTGCGATCACATAGAATCCAAGAACTACAAGTACGTCATGCATCAGTGCGATAACAGCACTTGTTGCGAAACGGATATCTTTGAAACGGAACCAGATGTAAAGCAGCATACAGATTGTTGCAATGATCACTGCAATCACAGCGTCTCTTCTCATCTCAGAGCTTACTGTTGAGCTGATATTTTCTGTTGCAATGTCAGATGCCTCTACTCCGTAATTCTCGTTCAGGTAAGATGCAAGTGCTTCACGTTTCTCAAGATCAAGTGTCTGTGTCTTAAAGACTACCTGATTGCTGTCTTTTACTGTCTGAACCTGAATATTCTTATCTCCTGTGATCTCTTCCAGGCTTGGGATCATCTGACTGTCGATCTCTTCCAGTGTATATTCTTTATCAAATGTTACATTTGTTGAAGTACCACCTACGAAATCAAGGCTGTAGTTCATCGCACCGATTCCTCTTGCATGGTTCACACCCATCATGACCGGTCCTGCCAGACAAAGGATAATGGAAACAACGAAGAAGATTTTTTTCTTTCCAAGGAAATCAACCGGTTTACGCTCTTTCAGATGTCTTCCGTATACTTTCTCACTGCGGATACCTGCTCCATAGAATGAAAAGATGATCAGTCTTGTGATCACGAGTGCTGTAAACATGGATACAACGATACCAAGTGCAAGTGTCTGGGCGAATCCCTTTACAGTACCGCTTCCGCGAAGCCACAGCACACCGGCTGCGATCAGTGTTGTAATATTTCCGTCAACGATTGCGGACATTGCTTTCTGGAATCCTGATTTCAGAGAAGCGTGTACGCTCTTTCCTGCTGTCAGCTCTTCTTTCACACGGGCGAAGATGATAACGTTCGCATCTACCGCCATACCGATACCGAGGATGATACCTGCGATACCCGGAAGTGTCAGTGTAATGTCAAATGCATTCAGAAGGATCAGGATCAGTTCTGTATAAAGGATCAGTGCAAGGCTGGATGCAAGTCCCGGAAGGAGATATACCCAGCACATGAATACACATACGATTGCCAGACCGATTGCTCCGGCAATCAAACTGCCTTTCAGCGCGTCCTGTCCAAGCTGTGCACCAACGACTTCTGAACTCAGTTCTTCAAGTTCCAGATTCAGTCCACCGATACGGATTGTAGAAGCAATGTTATCAGCTTCTTCGTAATCCATATTTCCTGAAATCTGAGCTTTTCCATTCTCAATCACTGCATTTACGCTTGGCACGCTGATCAGAGAACCATCATAGTAAATAGCGATTGTGTCATGGTTATTGTTATAAGCTTCTTCTGTTGCTGTCTTGAACTTCTCTGCACCCTCATCTGTCAACTCAAGATCAACACCATACTTTTTATTTCCTGTTGTTGAGTCGTTGAGCACTCCGGCTGAAGCTGTCTTTACTTCTGTACCTGTCAGTACGATGGAGTCTGTATCTTTCAGTTCGTCGATTGACTTATTCAGTGTATATCCGGAAGCTGTCAGGGAATAGTTTTCATTTCCCTCACTGTCTTTATGCTTGATAAAGTACAGTGAACCCGGCTGTCCAAGTTCTTCCAGGATCTTGTTTGCATCGCTCACGCCCGGAATCTCGATACTGATACGGTTGTCTCCAACCTGATAAGCCTGTGCCTCTGTGCTGTACTGCTCCACACGTTTCTGAAGCTTGTACACGGTGTCATCCATGTCTGCCTGAGATGGCTTGTCACCTTTTACCTGATATGTAATGCTGACTCCACCTTCCAGGTCAAGACCGAGATTAATGTTCTTCGCAGCTCCCATTCCCTTTAAATCAAGTCCAAGCACACAGGTCATACCGAAGAGTGCTGTAACTGCGATTACGAGAATGAGGCTGAGAATACTCTTGCCTTTCTTCATCTCTTTCTTTCCTTTCTTGACTGCTGCTCTCTAACTTTATTGTTCTTCATCCGCCAGGGCAGCCTTTATCATGATCGCACATTCCACACGTTTTCTCTCCATCTCACAGCTCACTTCGTAAGTATCATGGATCGTATTGTGGAACTTGTAAGAATTCGCCATACAGCCACCGCTGCAGTAGAATCTGGCAAAGCAGGTTCTGCAGCTTTCCTTGGAATATACACTGCATCCACGGAATTCTTCCGCAATCTCCGGTTTTGTAATTCCCTCATTGACATTTCCCATGAGGAATTCTTCCTGTCCTACGAACTGGTGACATGGGTAGAAATCTCCCCACGGTGTCACTGCCAGATACTCTGTACCTGAACCACAGCCGGACAGACGCTTGGACACGCACGGTCCTCCTTCAAGATCGATCATGAAGTGGAAGAAATTGAATCCTCTTCCGCTCTTCTCGCGCTCGATCAGGAATTTTGCGAGTTTATCATATTCTTCAAAGATCTGTGGAAGATCTTCTTTCTGGATTGCATATGGTTCTGTATCATCACCTACTACAGGCTCGATGGACATCTGCTTGAATCCAAGGTCTGCGAAGTGCTCTACATCCTTGGAGAAATCCAGGTTATTTCTTGTAAATGTACCTCTGATGTAGTACTTCTCCTGATTACGGCTCTCTGCCAGCTTCTGGAACTTCGGAACGATCAGATCATAGCTTCCTTTTCCGTTACGGAACGGACGCATCATATCATTCACTTCTTTTCTTCCGTCAAGACTGATAACAACGTTGTCCATCTCTTTGTTCACGAACTCCTGAACTTCGTCATTTAAGAGGACTCCGTTCGTTGTCAGTGTGAAACGGAAATGCTTGTCATGAAGCTTCTCCTGCTCTCTTCCGTAAGCTACCAGGTCTTTGACAACCTGCCAGTTCATCAGCGGCTCACCACCGAAGAAGTCAACCTCAAGGTTTCTTCTTGTTCCTGAATTCGCGATCAGGAAATCAAGTGCTTTCTTACCAACCTCGTAAGACATCAAAGCCCTGCGGCCGTGGTATTCTCCCTCTTCCGCAAAGCAGTACTTACAGGCAAGATTACAGTCGTGAGCAATATGAAGGCATAATGCCTTAACAACAGTCTTACGCTGCTTTACCACGTCGATAAAATTCTCATAAATATCCTTTGTAAAAAGACGTCCCTGTTCCGTCAGTTCTGTCACTGCCTCTAAAATATCCAGCAGATCTTTCTCAGAATATTTCTCTCCAAGCTCTTTTTTCAATGCTTCTGCTGTTTCCGGAGCTTTCAATGTCTCCACTGTATGATCTTCATTCATGCGATTAAGCACTTCGATGACATCATACGCTTCCTGATCCACAACGTGTACAGCCCCACTGTTCACGTCGAGGACAATATTATATCCATTATTCTGGTACTGATGTATCACGTGGATACCTCGCTTTCTATATTTTTTCCATAACATGCTTAAGGCAGCGATTCTCACCGCTGCCTTCCCTGTGATCCTGTTGCTGTATCTCGCATAATTGCAGGCAGTGTCACTGTTCACAGTAACTCTGCAGCAACATTATCTTCACTTTCAGGATTTCTTATTTTGCGTGTTCGCAAGTCTGGTTTCCTACTGTACAGGATGTCTTACATGCAGACTGGCAAGATGTCTGGCACTCTCCGCATCCACCTTTTTTAACTGTGTTGTTCAGTGTCTGTGTATTCAGTGTTTTAATGTGTTTCATTTCTACTCCTCCTAACTTCGCACATATTGCTTTCGCTATTATAGCACACACAGCAAGGTTTTTAAAGTATTTTTTCACACATCCCTCTGGTTTTTCTTCATGAGACCATCCCTCCGAGCATTCCGCCTCCGGTACAAAGTACAAATGTCAGGAACAAATCTCCTGTCCCCGACGAAACCTCACGGTACATTCCAAATGAGATGAGCAGTAATAGAACAAAATAGATCACACCGGTTCCAAGCCCCCAGAGGAACTTCTTTTGGCCTTCCAGTTTTCCCATCACAAAGCCTCCGGAAAAAGTTCCTATTACATAAATAAGAATAATTCCCAGATTTACATTCTGCTCACTCAGTCCCGCTTTATAAAGAAGAAGTGCAAGAATTAACAGAAACATTCCTGTGACTAGATAGGCGCAAAGTAATGCCTTCACTAAATTTTCTGCGTATATTATCCCTTTTTTTCCATGATTTTCTCTCATTTTCTTTTCCTTTCGATGCATGTCCGGTTTTCCACTGATACTATTCTATGCATCCCCCCGGAAAAATATGACGCTTTTAACTTAACTGTCGCCCAAGAAGATCTGCCACACCTGATGCAAGCTTCTTTTCCATCTCCCCAAAATTCTTTTTCTCATTTTTCTGCAGAAAGATCACTCCACCTGCAATATCACCTTCACTGAGAATCACACTAATTATTTCCTCTCTGTATTCACTCCTGTCTTTTGTAATTGCTACAAAGTCAGCGTCACTGCTCTTTTTCAACACGGTCTTTCTTTCTTGAAACACTTCTGCCAGTTCTGCACTCAGCAGCATTTCCTGAAGCTCCTTCTTCCCGTTTCCTGCTGCCGCGATCACCTGATCCGTGTCAGTGATGCAGACCGTACAACCAAGTGTCTTCGAAAGACTATCTGCATAAATTCCTGCCAGTGATCCCAATTCACCGATCGGAGAATATTTCTTTAAAATTACCTTTCCTTCTCTGTCTGTAAAAATTTCCAGCGGATCACCTTCACGGATCCGCAATGTCCTTCTTATTTCTTTCGGAATTACGATTCTTCCAAGATCATCTATCCTCCGGACTATCCCTGTGGCTTTCATGGCACATTTCCTCCATAATTATATTTTAATTAGTATGTGGTAAAATATAGGAAATTATGTTCTTTTTATGCTAAAATAGTTACACCGTTTAATACTGATTCTGAAACAAGGAGATTTTAAATGAAAATTGTATTTTTAGATGTCAAAACAATCGGAGAGGATATTGATCTTTCTGCATATGATGAACTCGGTGAAGTTGTAAAGTACAGCTTTTCCTCACCGGAAGAGGTCCCGGCACGTGTCACGGATGCCGATGTGATCATATTAAATAAAGTTCCGGTCAATGAGCAGACAATTGGAACTGCAAAGAATCTGAAGCTCGTCTGTGTCACAGCCACAGGAACGAACAACCTGGATAAGGAGTATCTTGATTCAAAAGGAATTGCCTGGAGAAATGTTGCCGGCTACTCTACAGAGACTGTCGCACAGCACACCTTTGCAATGCTTCTCTTCCTATTAGAAAAGCTGCGCTATTATGATGATTATGTAAAAGAAGAGCGCTATGTAAATGACGTCTCTTTCACTCATTTTGCCGAACATTTCACAGAAATCCACGGAAAAACCTGGGGGATTATCGGACTTGGGGCAATTGGCAGACGTGTCGCTGAGATTGCACGTGCATTTGGAGCGAAAGTCATTTACTACTCCGCCTCCGGTGCTCCGACGCAGGAAGGTTACGAACAGGTTGACTTTGAGACATTGCTTACGCAGTCTGATATTATTTCCGTCCACGCTCCACTCAATGAGCATACAGAAGGACTGATCAACAGCAAAGCGTTTGAAAAAATGAAATCTTCCTGTATTTTCCTGAATCTCGGAAGAGGACCGATCGTCGATGAGCAGGCATTATATAATGCACTGGTCAGAAATCAGATTGCCGCAGCAGGATTAGACGTCCTTTGTGAGGAACCAATGTCCGCAGATAATCCATTGCTTAAGATCAAAGACAGTAAACGCCTGCTGATCACACCGCACATTGCCTGGGCAAGCGTGGAAGCGAGAACGCATCTGATGGAAATTATCCATGGACAAGTCAAGGACTTTTTTGCTTAAGGCAGACATTTTGTTTATCCATACAATTTTTTCCTGATTTGCAATCAATATTTTTCTGTAAAGTTTAAAGAAAATAATTGTAAACTTCAGGTAAAGTGTTTTATAATAGCCATGTACGTAATTTTTTGCAAGACGTAACATGTCAACTTAATAACTTAAGAAAAAGGAAAAAAAGAAAATGGGAATTACAATGGTTTTGTCCTTGCTCAGCGGAGTTGCCCTCTTCCTGTACGGAATGGCACTCATGGGAGACAGTCTTAAGAAGGTTGCCGGTAATAAACTGGAACTGATCTTATACAAGCTCACGAACTCCCCAATCAAAGGATTGTTGCTGGGTACAGTCGTAACAGCGATCATTCAGTCGTCATCAGCTACTACTGTTATGGTCGTAGGATTCGTAAACTCCGGTATGATGAAAGTTGCTCAGGCAATCGGAATCATTATGGGTGCCAACATTGGAACAAGTATCACAGGATGGATCTTGTGTCTTTCTTACATTGATGGCTCCAGCGGCATCGCGCAGCTTCTGTCCACAGCGACAATCTCTGCGATCGTTGCGATCATCGGTATCATCTTCCGTACATTTGTAAAGAAGAAGCCTTATTCCGATATCGGTGACATTATGCTTGGTTTTGCGATCCTTATGTTCGGAATGCAGACAATGAGTGGTGCAGTTTCACCTTTGAAAGAAAACGAACATTTCGTCAGCCTTCTGACAATGTTTAAGAATCCATTCATGGGTATTCTGGTTGGTATCGCATTTACAGCAGTGCTTCAGAGCGCATCTGCTTCTGTCGGTATCCTTCAGGCATTATCTATCACAGGCTCTATTACATTTGCTGCCGCGCTCCCTATTACAATGGGTATCGGTGTCGGAGCTGCCTGTCCTGTACTGCTTTCTTCTATCGGTACAAACAAGAACGGAAAGCGTACAGCACTTATTTACCTGCTGAATGACTTATTCGGAATGATCTTCTGGTCTATCGTATTTTACTCCGTAAATGCGGCGGTTCATTTTACATTTATGGACATGGTCATGAGTCCTGTCTACATTGCTTTATTGAACTCGGTATTCCGTATTGCTACGATCCTGATCCTTGCTCCATTTATCAGTAAGATTGAGAAGCTTGTCTTCTTCCTGATCAAGGATACAGATGAAGACAACGAAGAGCAGGCTGATTTTGATCTGCTTGAAGAACGTTTCCTCGATTATCCACCGCTGGCGATCAGTCAGAGCCAGATGGCTGTTAACGGTATGGCGAAAAACGCCCGTAAGAATCTCATGCGTGCGTTTGAACTTCTGACAGATTTCAGTGACAGCAAGTTCAACAAGATTCAGGAAAAGGAAAACATGATCGACAAGTACGAGGATAAACTTGGTACTTATCTGATGCAGTTAAGCATGCACGACATGACACCGGATCAGGCGAAGCAGACCTCCAAGTTCCTTCATACGATCAGTGACTTTGAACGACTTGGTGACCATGCAGTCAACATTTCCAGAGTTGCCCAGGAACTTCATGAGAAGTCCCGTGCATTCTCTGAATCAGCTACTTATGAGCTGAATGTGCTTGAGAAGGCATTGGTTGAGATTGTTGATCTTACAGTAAATTCTTTTGTTGATGAAGATCTTGAGACTGCTGCGAAGGTTGAGCCTCTGCGTGAGCTGATCGGTATCCTCTGTAATGATCTGAAGCTTCGTCACATTAAGAGACTTAGAAATGGTCAGTGTGATCTGAATACCGGATTTGCTTTCAATGACCTGCTTACAAACTATGAACGTATCGCAGCGCACTGTTCTAACATTGCTGTAGCGATCCTCGAGCTTGATTCTTCTAACTTTGATATTCATGAATATACAAAGAGTGTCCGCAAGCTGAAAGATGAAACTTATCTCACAGCATTTGAAGAATATGAGAAGAAATATGATATCAATGGATATCAGCCGGAAGCTGAAGCAGATAAGAAATTCTCTGCAAAAGCAAAGGATAGTGAGAAGGATAAGGGCAACGAGAAATCTTCCGGAAAGAAGAAAGATAAAGACAAGAAAAAAGATAAAAAGAAATAAATTCCTTTCTATTTCATTAAAAAGGAACAGTCCCACCTGGAACTGTTCCTTTTTTGTATGTATTCTCCTTACGTGCAATACCGAAATGTCTTATCCGTAAGAATTCTTGCAAAGATCAACCCTAACGGAAGAGCTGCAACAATCAGTATTGCCGCCGCAAACCAAGAAGCTGATGCAGAAAGATTCATTGTTCCCAGATTATAAAATCCACGGTACAGATACAATCCCGGAACCATGATTACAATCGACGGAACCGTGACAGAGATTCTCGGATATCCGACCTGATTCTTGATCATAGTTGCAAGCAGTCCGGCTGTCAACGCTCCGACAAATGCTGCTGCCGCCGGAGGCAGTGCCGTCAGATCGACCAGTTCCAACCGCAGTGTATTAGCGATCGCACCGATTCCGGCTGCCACTGCCGCAAGGCGCGCAGGGCTGTTGAACATAATTGAGAATCCGAACACACCACAAAAGCTTGCAAGCAGCCGAAAAATAATCCATTCAGCCTGCGTCAGGTCAAGCTTCAGGAAATCCACCGGCTGTAATCCTAAGATCAACGCCATGATCCACGCAGACATTGTAGCTACCAAAACAATGATCAGTGCATACATGAGTCGTTCCATTCCGGAACGCATATCCAATTTTGCAAGGTCAATTCCACTTGTGATAAAAGGGAAACCTGGAATAATAAATAGCATTGCACAAATATATCCCGCCTCATGCTGGATTGAAATCGCCCACAAAATCTCAGCTGCTTTCAAGAGTCCCGCATAAACCAGACAGGCTGCCGAAACAGATGAGGCTATACACAAAAATAATGTAAAGTGATGTTTACTCAATTTGCACCTGATAAAATTTCCAATCCCTGCACCGACAAATGCACAGAACATTTCAATCAATCCACCGCCAAGCAGAAATGTAAATCCTCCGCATGCTAAGGCTGCTGCCATTCCCAATGCAATTGGAGAATATAGTCCGTGAATCTCTTCAATCTGATCCAGCAGCTTATGCAGTTGTTCACCAGACATATCCTGTCCGCCCTGTTCGAACTCACGGATAAAGTGTTCCAGTCTGTTTAACTTAGATGTATTCACGCCTGTATTCGTCAGACACAAAGACTGCGTGAATCCATCGTCACCATCAAAACAGGTATACTCAATCGACATCAGGCCGATATCTGCTGTACAAGTAATCCCCATCTCTTCTGCCAGAGCGTTCATAGAACTCCTCACTCTCCAAGCTCCGGTTCCACAGGAGAGAAGCATAATCCCAACTCTTCCGACAATCGAAGCTTTCTCCGTCAGACTCGCCTGTGTTACCGGTATTTCTTCTCCACCTTTATCTGTATATTCATGCCAGAGAATATCCATATGGTTTTTTCTTATTTTCTGAGTCTGCATCTCATTCACTTCCTCTTTATTCCAGATCAAGGCTTTCCGCTCCCGCCTTTTCCATCATCTTCTCTCTGCACGAAAGCACAATCCCGTCAATTTCATCCAAATGATGAAGCATTCGTTTCTCGAATCCATGAATTGGAAGCAAAACTCCTATCTCATCAAATCCTTTTTGACGCTTCTCACCGGTATCCTGCCCATAATAAACTTCTACTCTCGGAGCCTGTCTCTGAATCTTCTGGAAAGTGTCCCATACAACCGCATAGGCCTGTGCTTCTGACAGTCCAAGTTTTCTCGTATCCGGTAATGCATACAACGCCATTACACCACGCTTCTTATTCTCTTTTTTCTCCCGAATCTGCATTCCTTCTGTATAAGAACGAACTATGTCATATCCGTCAGCCAGATACAATTTCGATCTCGGTGCACACTGATGTTGCCTGCACGTCTCATGGAACTTTTCATATTCATGAGCTGTTACTTCCCTTTTCCTGCTCTCCAAAAGCTTTCCGTTCACATCCGTCAGAAGAACCGGATTCTCTCCTGATTTTCCATGGAACTTCTTAGGTATCAAATACGCGTCTCGAAGCAGGTCAAACATACTTCCTCCGCACAATTCAAGTAGCAACGCGCTGACATCTCCATTTTTATACGCCTGGAGCAAGACCTCTGCAAAATGTCTGTCGCCATCGTCATTTATTTCCTGATAGTTTTCCAAATGCTCATAAAACACTTCATTCAACCGGTCACAAGCCTCCTGTGAACCGAGAACCTTAGATATAACCGCTTCTACAGCTTCTTCACGTGGTAATACTGTCTGCATACTCACACTTCCTTTGTTATTTCTTGTTTTTCGTCTGTTAAAACAGAACAAATTCCTACTTATTAATATAGAAAGCGCCGGTTCTAAAGTCAAACCGGCGCATACTGTTTTATTCACATATCTGATATATATTTTCTACATAGGAATAGATTGGATCCGCAATATCTTCTTTAAAAAATGCCTTATTTCAGAACCAACATTTTTTTGAACATCTCCGCCGCAATACTCGGCGGAAATGTGTGATTCTCAACCAGGCAGATTTCTCTTTTCGGAATGTTCTCCTTCAGTGGAATCTGACAGACCTTTCCTTCTTCGATCACAGGTCTTACAAACAGCTCCGGGAGGAATCCAACCCCCAGTCCGTTCATAATAAGCGGAAGCACCTGATCGATCGTCTCAACTTCCGTATCCGGAGATAGAACCAGATCATTCTCCAGGAAAAATTTGGAATAGAACTCATAGGTTGTACTTCCCTGTCCAAGAAAAATCAACGGATTCTCAATTAAATCTTTCAGCCTTATTGGTTTTTCTTTTCCCTGAAAAGAATGATCTCCCACTGCAATTTCCTTAAAAGACATTAAAGAAGTACTTTTCAACGGCTTCTTTGCCTGAAGCGGCGTAGTCACAACTGCAAAGTCCGCCAGTCCGTTCTTGACGGACTCAACTGCCTCCGGCGTGGAATGATTCAGAAGTCTCAGCCGAACACCCGGATATTGCTTATGAAAGCGCCCCAGTATAGGAAGAAGTAAAAGATGAAGTGCAATCTCACTCGCACTGATCGTGATACTTCCGCTCTCCATGCTTCGCTCCATTGCAAGTTCCGCTTCAGCCGCATGAAGATGCTGATATGCAACAGAAACATGCTGATACAGCTTCTCTCCTTCCGATGTAAGCGTAACTCCCCTGTTGGATCTGACAAACAATTTACACCCAAGCTGATTCTCCAGATTATTCATAAAATGAGTAATATTCGGCTGGTTACTCATCAACACTTTCGCCGCTTTTGAAAAGCTCTTATACATTGCTACATAATAAAAAATCCGATAATAATCGTAAGTAATTTCCATAAGTCCCCCCTAAACTGATACTAATCTGCTGCTCTCCACCTGCAGAGGTGGGAGCCAAACCACAACTGATAAGTTATACAAAAAATGTATATCTATCATAACAAATATGTATTTTTATTTCTTCGTTATTTATTATATACTGAATGACGAAAAAATCAAACACATTCATTTACGAGGGATACTATCATGATCAAGCAAAATATTAAATTTATCACAACCGGACAATTTCTCACATTTTCACACACTTGTAAAAATCTTTCTTCTGATGTCCGCATTCAGGATCTTGAAAACCACAAGCGCGTAGATATCAATGGAAAAGATCTTTCAGAACTTGCCACAATCCAGCTTGGTCTTCCGTTTCTCCTCGTTATTCATGGAGAAGACGAGAAAGCAGCAGGAAGAATGTTAAAGAAATATTGTGCATAAAAATTGTTGCCGCTTATACTCTGTATAAACAGCAACATAACTCTCTTTACTCTCCCCAGACTTCCTCTGCGATTTCTTTCACAAGCTTTAACTTTGCCCACTGCTCCTCTTCTGTCAGTTTGTTTCCAATCTCACAGGAAGCGAACCCGCACTGTGGGCTAAGATACAGTCTGTCTAATGGGATATATTTTGCAGCTTCATGAATTCTCTTGATCACAACTTCTTTATCCTCGAGCTCAGGTGTCTTCGTTGTAATTAACCCTAATACCACTTTTTTATTCGGAGACACCTTTGCAAGCGGAGCGAATCCACCGGATCTTGCATCATCATATTCAAGGAATAATGCATCCACATTTTCTTTTGCAAAGACATAATCTGCTACAGAATCATACGGTCCGCTTGTAAAGAATGTAGAATGATAATTTCCTC
>OIYG01001481.1_pt1 | contig 17486 bp, 17 predicted proteins | sample 1587861 | NCBI WGS metagenome assembly OIYG01 (sample SAMN03283272) | human gut metagenome | biome: human-associated habitat; material: feces | host: Homo sapiens | place: Peru | collected 2012 | reverse complement strand
ATGCCATATTCACAACCGCATATCCATAATCAGCTTTATTCAAATGCTGTTGTAAAAAGCCTAACAAGTATGCGATAAATGGATTAACCATGGCAACTAAAAACATAACTGTATAATGTGGATTCTGACTTAGGATCGTCTGTAGATTAGCACCTGCAGTTCCTTTGGCTGTAAGATAACCTAATGCCATAAATGGACTTACTGCCAATAATACTTTAATGATCGTAAATATGCGCTCAATTGAAGAATTTACTGTTACATTCTTCTGAATCGTTTTCATCATGATTCTTTCCTCCTGTACTGCAAAATCTTTATTACTTTAATTCTGGCCAATAACCTTTGTTTGCTTCGATCAGGTCATCTAAGATCTGTTTTGCTACTTTTGCACTTGGTACTGTCTTAGATAATGTCAGTGCCTGCCATAACTTCTGATAGCTTCCTTCGATCCATGCTTCTACTGTCAGTTTTTCTACGCTTACCTGCTGTTCCATTAATCCTTTCTGGAACTGTGGGATTGCTCCCTGACAGATCTTTTCGTATCCGTTGCTTCCTACGATACATGGGATCTCTACCATGGCTGTACGGTCAAAGTTCTCAACTGCTCCTTCGTTTGGTACGATCAGTAAGAATCTTTCCTGTGTATTTTCTGCGATCGCACATGCTAAGTCTACGATAAATGATGCGTGAACTCCTACCGCAAATTCATTTCCTTTTGAAGTACCATTTTCAACAATGGCTTTTGCCTGCCCAAATACAGTTTTTTCACGTCCATCCATAACTTCGTTAGCACGAGTATAGTTTGGATCTGAATGTTCTACTACAAAGTCTGGATATAAATAGTATTTTAAATATGTATTAGGTACTGTTTCTGGATCCAAAGCGTATACATCTTTAGCTTTTGTGTATGTTTCAACCCATGATGGATCTCTGTGTTGGAATTCAGGTGAATTATTTGCGTATCCCATTTCAGAAATGTGCTTCTTTAAGATTGGCATTAAATCATTACCCTCTTTATCTTGGATTTGTGTCCACCATCCAAAATGGTTCAAACCATAATAACGGATTTCCATGTCGTTACGAGTTAATTCTCTACCTGTTTCATCTTTAATAATTGAACACATATTTGTTTCCAATCCAACTGGCATATCACAAATATTAATGATACGGTGTCCTGGACGTAAACGACGAGTTGCTTCGGCAACGATAGCTGCTGGGTTTGAGTAGTTCAACATCCAAGCATTTGGTGAATATTTTTCCATGTAATCTAAGATTTCAATAACTGGTCCAATTGAACGCATACCATAAGCCATTCCACCAGGACCACAAGTTTCTTGTCCGACTACTCCATATTTTAATGGAATTTTTTCATCCAATTCACGCATTGCATATAATCCAACACGAATGTGTGCCATAACAAAGTCAATTCCTGTAAATGCTGTTTCAGGATCTGTTGTCCAATTGAATTCAATTTCAGGAGCTTTTTCTTTTAACATAATTGCACAAGCTTCTGCAAGTTTATCCTGTCTTTCTGCATTATTATCATATAAAGTGATTTTAGAAATTGGAAAACGTTCTTGGTTTTCAACCAACATTAATACGATTCCTGGTGTAAAAGTACTTCCTCCACCTGCAATACAAATAGCTGATTTTTCTCTCATATCTATTCCTCCTAACATGCTATTTTCTTTCGACAACGATACCTTACCACCAAGAAAAAACAGAAACAATAGTTCAACACGATTCAGTATTTGGGTGCATTTTAAGATGTTTTTTCCATAATGTGTAATTTTTTCCTATTGACTGTAAGCGCTTTTATGTTTATATTATATTATTAGGTGATTTTTATGAAACTCGATGAATTGGTAGATAAGTATTATAGTGATTTGAATTTAAATGATTTATATATCTGGAGATATATACTTGGTCACAAGAAAGCTTGTGAAAACATGTCCATTTCTGAATTAGCAGAACACTGTAATGTTTCAAAAACAAGTATTTTACGATTCACACAAAAAATTTCATTAAATGGTTTCAGTGAATTAAAATTCTATTTAAAAATGGAAAACAACAATGAAGATACTATCAATCAAGATTTAATTAAAACAATCAGTAACGATTATTGTAATGCCATTCAATATGCTGAAAATCAAAATTATCAAAAAGCCTGTCAGATGATCTATTCTGCAAATCATGTTTTCGCGTATGGAACTGGTGGGGTTCAACAACTTGCGATTCAAAGTTTAAAAAGATTCTTTTTCAAGCTAAATAAATCAATAAATATTGTTTATGGTTCAAATGAAATGGATTATTTGGTCAACAATTTAACAAGTGATGATTTAGTTATTGTTTTTTCTGTTCAAGCCAGCCAACAATCAGATGTAGAATTTGTTCAAAAATGCAAAGAAAAAAACGCAAAAATACTCTCTCTTACTTTGCTTCAAGATAATCCAATCGCAAGAATTTCAGATGAAACATTATATTATTTAAGTTCACATAGAGATTTTTCAATTCATGGAAGACATTTTTCTCCTACAAGTATGTTTTTTATTACTGTAGAAATACTATTCCTTCAATATGCTATTTATTTAGAATCCATTCAATAAAACCATCCCTAAAATTGGATATAATTCCCGTTTTAGGGATTTTTTGTTTTTTACATATATAATATTGCTAAGTGAAAAGAGGTTTATATGAACAAATTACAATTACTGATTACAGATATTGATGGAACATTATTAAATACGCAAAAGAACATTTCTAAACAAACATTAGATTATTTGATTCATTTGCAACAAAAAGGTGTAGTTATTGCTCTGTGTAGCGGAAGAATTCCTGCTGAATTGCAGTCTTTTGTTGAACAACTCCAATTAGATAAGTATGGCGGTTATATCATTCATACAAATGGTGCAGGCATTATAAATTGTAAAACTTCAGAATCTATAAGTTTTTCTCCAATTTATGTAAATGAAATGCAAGAGTTAATTGGCATAGCTAAAAAGAATAATTTATATACAATCGTCGAATACAACGATTCTTATGTTGTAGACTGTAACTCGTTTGTACAATTCAAAAGAATTCTAACAAAATTATTTTGGCCTGAATGGCTACGTTTTAAAAATCCTGTTCTTACACAATTTAGATATATGTCAAATCATTCTACAAGAGTTTCCAATATAATCACTACTATTAATGCACCCGTTAATAAGCTATGTTTTCGTGGTGCCCCTCGAAATGTGAATAAATTTGAAGAATACATATTGACTCATAACGATACATATAATGGTTTTCGCCTAACAAAAGGATGTATAGAAGTGAATCATGCAAGTGTTAGTAAAGGTGTTGCAGCTAAATATCTTGCAAATATGCTTAATATCTCACTTGAAAATACGGTTGCCTTTGGAGATAGTGCGAATGATCACGCATTATTAACGGCCATTCCTAATAGTGTTGCAATGCAAAATGCAGATTCTACAACTAAGTCTTTAGCAAAATACACAACCAAATCAAACGACGAAGATGGAATTGTTCATTTTTTAACCAAATCGAATTTTTAGATCTTTGATTTTTATGGATTTTTTTCCACTTTTTGAAATTTATACATTTATTAGGTAAACATTTATTGTTACAATAATTCCATTGTATTACAGTCCATTTTTTTCTATAATGATAGCGTTAACAAGGAGAAATAATACTTTAAGGAGGATATAACAATGTTTAATTTCTTTAAGAAAAAGAACGACAATAAAAAAATAGCAGCTTATGCGAAAGGTAAATTTATTCCTATTACCGATGTTCCTGATCCTATTTTCTCAGAAAAAATGATGGGTGACGGTGTTGCAATCTTAGTTGAAGGAGATACCATTTATGCTCCTTGCGATGCAAAAGTTGCGATGGTTGCAACTACATTCCATGCAGTAGGTTTAAATCTAGCAGATGGTACTGAATTGTTGATTCACATTGGTCTAGAAACTGTCAATCTCAAAGGAAAAGGATTTACACCTTTAGTAAAAACGAATGATGAAATCAAAAAAGGACAACCAATTATGAAGGTTGACTTAAGCGTTATGAAAGAAAACAACTTAGAATTATACACACCTTTGGTTGTTTTAAATCATGATTCACATCCATTTAAAGATATTCATAACAATGATAATATTGAAGTTGGAGATGATTTAATCCAATTTAACTAAAAACAGAGAGTGATTATTTTTCACTCTCCATTTTTTTATTCTTATAAATTTGATATTTTATATAAAAAATTTCTGTAAATATAAATAGTGAACTTAGCAATCCTACTATACGTCCATTTCCTGGCAATTGATATGAATGAGATGAAAAATACAAAGATTCTGTACTTAATGTTGCCAATGTATTATTTTTAAATTGTGTCACCGAAATTGTCGGTATATTTTTAAGTTTCAACTTTTTAGCTAGATCAATAACCGTACTCGATTCTCCATTTAGAGAAATAATCATCATAACATCACTCTCTGTTAAATTATACATGACATCTTCAATATCGTATTTACTATCAAAATAATGAAAGTATTCTCCACCATTAAAGAATAGTCGGTAAATTTCTTTTGCCACATTTAATTGTATAGATCCTGATCCAAATATAAAAACTCTTTTTGCGTTATAAATATATTCAAAAGCTTTATCCATATTTGCATTTCTCAAAGATTGTGCTGATTCCGCATAATTTAAACACAATTGATTCAAATAATCTTCTTCTTTTGTTTCAAAAGCAGGTTTTTCCTTTTCGAGTTTCAAATAAACCTTTAATTCACTAAAGCCCGATAAGGATAATTTTTTTGCGAAGCGAATAATGCTCGTTTTTGAAACGTTACAACATTTAGACAATTCTTCAATTGTATAATTACATGTTTTAGATTTATTTTTTGAAATATAATTCCAAATATATAAATCACTATCATTTAGATTTTCATAGTATTTATTAACTAATTCATCAATTGTCATAAATTACATCCCCTAATCTGCTTACGTATTATTTTACCATAATTTATTTAAAAACAAAAAAAGTCTCTAAGCCCTTTCATTTAGCAGATAAGATGACATAAATTCATCTACAATGTCAAGTACTTCTTTATTCCAAAATTCAGCACCACTATGTCCTGCATCTCGAATCTTATAAATCTGTACATCTTTTTTACATTCCATCAATTTATCATATAATAATACACTTTGATGAAATGGAACACTTTTATCCATATCTCCATGCAGAATCAAAACAGGAGGAATCATTTTATCTTTTTCAACATATTTCATCACTACTGTATCCAGGCTATTTTCTCTTGTGACAACCTGACCTAACAATAATCCTTCTGGACAGTCTTTTGTATAATGTTCACCTAAAGATGGTTGAAAACGCATTTCATAGACATCTGTAGGTCCAAAATAGTCGATTATACATTTGAATTCAAATTCTTTTAATTCTTGAGTTTTAAATTGATCAAGCCCTTTTGTGAATGCTGTTATTAAAGCCGTATGAGCCCCTGAAGATGTACCCCATAAGATCAAGTTATTCGGGTCAACACAATATTCATCCTTATGCTCAACCATATATTGGACAGCATATTTTACATCTATAATTTGTGCTGGAAATAATGCAACATCACTAGGACGATATTCTACTATCGCAACGACATAGCCAAGATTTGCGATTCTTCCCAATTGCACAATTTCTCTTCCTAAGGTTTGTTTATGCCAAGCCGAGCCTTGAACAAATATGATTGTTGGAAATTTTCTTGTTTCATCCTTATCTTGTGTAGGCAAAATTATGTGTAGATGTAATGTATAATTTTCAACTTCCCGATACACAACATCACAAATTGTCATACAGGAAGTTTCATCAATATGCGCTTGCAATGTCTTCATTCCGTCTCTTTGAATTGTACTACGTGGAAAATTTTCTTCTGTATATCTCATTTAGTACCCCTTCATTATTTTCATACCACAATCAATAAGGTTCATACATTGAATTGTTGCATTAACCAAATTTAATTGTGCATGATCCATAGCTTCCTTTAAACTACAACATTTTTGAATACATGAACCATATAATAGATTTTCTGTATTTTCCAAAACAACACTTCCACCAATAGAAAGTACTGGGATATCGTATTTAGCGCCCAATTTTTGCATACCCTCAATGACTTTTCCATATTGACTTTGTTCATCTATTTTTCCTTCGCCCGTAATAATTAAATCAAAATCATTCATTTCTTCTTCTTTTTCAATTTTTGAAAGCATATAATCCATGCCTGAACAAATCTTTGCGTTTAAAAAAGTTACAAGTCCAAAGCCAAGTCCACCAGCTGCTCCTGCACCCTCAAAATCATTTAGCACATATCCATTTGATTTGCATAATTCAAAAAATTGTAAATCCAGTTTTTCTAACAATTCAATTTCTTCAGCATTAGCACCTTTTTGTTTTCCATACATATGTGCACAACTATTCTGCCCTAATAAGGGGTTTTTAACATCCGATAGAACAATAAAGTTAGCATCTCTGATTTTAGAATCAACATTTGTTGCATCTATTGTTTTCATTTTAAATGCATTATTAATATAAGGTAACACTTCGTTTCCTTGTGCATCTAAAAATCTATAACCTAATACAGCTGCGATTCCTATCCCGCAATCATTTGTACCACTGCCGCCAATACCAATCATTATATTTTTATAGTCGAGTTCTAATGCCTTTTTTATCAATAACCCTGTTTTATAAGTATTTCTTCCTAATATATTCTTGTCAGAATCATCCATGATTCCATTTACACTTGCCATTTCAATAATGCAAGTATCCTCTTTTTCATTTACTCCAATTTCTACCGTTTTACCTTCACAATCTACAGTTATTTTATGCCCATAATTATATGTATAAGCATCTACAGTTCCTTCGCCACCATCCGCAACAGGAAAACATTCGACATTTGCGGATTTAAATACTGTCATTACACCTTTTTTTATGCATTCATTTGCCTGTACAGAAGTTAATGATCCTTTATAAGAATCACAAGCCACAAATACATTTAATTCCATGGTTTCCCCCTCTTTCTTAAATAAACAATAATGAACAAATAATAGGTATACTAAATAAACACATTACCGTTGTAATAAATACGCCTTCGCTTGCCAGTTCAATATCTTTATTGTATAAATTTGCAAACACAACTGTATTTGTTGCAGCTGGTAATCCAAATGTGATTGTTAATACAGCTATCAATATTGCATCATTGCAAATGAGTGATAAAAACAAATAACATAAGATAGGAAGCAAAAACATTTTAATTAAAATATTTATATAAAGACGAACATCTATTTTACGTATATCAATTTCACATGAAGCTAAGCTACTTCCAATAATCACCATTCCTAAAGGAGTTGTTATGCTACCTAAATAAGAGCCACACTCAATAATTAAACTTGGTAAATGTATGTCTAATATGCATAGTGAGCACGCAATCAATGCAGCAACAATACATGGATTTAAAATACTTTTCAATGCTTCATTTTTATTAAATCCCACTCCACTCATCAAATAAATACCATATGTATAACATAATATATTACTTGGCAGTTGAAACACTGTTGCATAAATAAGGGCTTCCGGCCCAAAAATTGCATTAATAACTGGAAAGCCTATAAACCCAGCATTAGGAAATACATACATAAAACGGTACACGCTTGCTGTATTTCCAAAACGAAATAATTTTGTGACAACTAAAGCTAATATAATCACAAATATATGAATAATCGTACATACATAAAGTACATTAAAAATATCATAATTATTTTCGAAAGGATTTCCATTTGCCACAGAACTAATCAACAATCCTGGTATACCAATCGTCAATAATAGTTTAGATATACATTTATTGTATTCTTTATTTAATATGCCTAGTTTATTGATCAAAAAGCCAATAGCCATTAAAAAGAATAAAACCGTAAGCTGTTCTATAATTATTTTTAAATCCATAACTGTCTCCCTAAAAAAATAAGCTTATAGAAATCTATAAGCTTTTAATTATCTAACTTTACGCAAAGAACATAATTCTTGCTAATAACACATCAACGAATAAATATCCTGCCAATACAACGAAACTTCCAGAAGTACCTTCCACAAATTTCTTGAAACTTAATGATTTCCAAGCACAATTAAATGGCTCACTATATGCATCGTGTAATTTGTATAGAATGAATACTAACAAGAAAATATAGAATGTATTCAACATGCAAATTTCACCAATCAATAATATGAATAAATTACGATAAACAACCGAAGGATCTTGAAATTCATTGGCTTTTTTTCGCATATTATCAATCATAAGTCCTGCAAAAGGATTGATAAATGCTGCAATCATATTAATCAATGTATAGGCATCTGTTTGGATATATCCATAAATGTCTCCACCTTGCAATTTCATATATAGATATGCAAAGTATAGGAAAGGTGATGCACAACACACAACCACACCAAATAACATAATATTATTTACTTTATTCATTTTATTACGCATAGCCGCGCTAATTTTTTTATTTCTTTTCATACAATCACCTTTCCATTTTTTAATTAATCAAGTAAATTTTCAAATTCTTCACGAACACTAGGAACACTTAATCCAACAATAATTTGGACAGCTTTTCCTTTGTGTACTAAACCATGAGCACCTGCTTTTTTGAACGCACTCATATCAGCTAATATACTATCATCTTTCAATGTTAAACGTAAACGAGTTGCACAGTTAGTTACATCTTCAACGTTATCTTTACCACCAACTAATTCCAAGAATTTTTTAGCTTTAGCAGCATCTCCACCTTCAACTTCGATGCTTCCAGTAGGATCATTACTTGTATCCTCTTCAGCAGCTTTAGCAGCCTTGTAATCTTTTTTAGACATTAATTTAGCTTCTTCATCATCATCTTCACGTCCTGGTGTTTTCAAATCGAATTTCTTGATGCAGAAACTAAAGATGAAGAACCAAAGAGCTGTAAAGATCAAACCAACAGCGATTTGAGCAAGAATTTGTCCCATGTGGTTTTTAGCCATAGGAATCCAGTCTAATGCTAACCAGTTAATTAAACCAGAAGAGAATTCACCAGAAATACCAACAACAAAGTATTCAATTGTAGCTAATGTAGCAGCTAGTACTGCGTGAATTGGCCATAAGAATGGTGCAGCAAATAAGAATGTAAATTCAATTGGTTCAGTGATACCACAAAGAATAGCTGTTAAAGCAACAGGAAGCATTAATCCCATAACTTCTTTTTTCTTGTTTTTCTTTGCAGTAGCATAGAATGCTAATGAGATACCTGGAGCAGCAAAGATTTTTGAGTGTCCATATAAAGCAAAACGTCCAGCTGGGAATAATGTAGCTAATGATTTGCTAGATGCTGCATATTCAGATAAGTTTAATGCCCAAGCAGCTTTAATTCCACCATCAACTGCAATAGACTCATATGCAAATGGCATGTAAACAAAGTGGTGTAAACCAGTAGGGATCAAAATACGTTCACAGAATGTAAATACCCAAACACCTAAAGCTCCAGATGCCATGAAGAATCCTTGAAGTGATTTCATACCTGTTTGAATAATTGGCCATACAAAGCAGAATACAATTGCCAATGCTAACATTACAAAGAATCCAATAGCACAAACAAAACAAGAACCTTTGAAAACACCTAGCCACTCTGGAAGTTTAGTATTAAAATACTTGTTATGTAAATATACAACAACACCAGCAACAACTAAAGCACCAACCATGTTAGTATCTAATGTTTTAATACTAGCAACTAATGCTAAACCTGTTCCATTACCTGCTTCTACGGAATAATCAACTCCTAGAGCAGCTCCCCAGTTTGTTAAAATAGCAGCGATAAAATAGTTAAAAGTTAAATAGAGTAGCAATGCCTCCATACAAGCACGAGCTTGCTGTTTTTTTGCTAAACCAATAGGTAAACTAACAACGAAAAGTAATGGAATCTGTCTAAAGATTGTCCAAGCTCCTTCCTTTACTGTCCACCATACTTTATACCATGTAGTAGTAGCTTCTGCAATTGATCCCACAATTACTTCACTAGTTAATACAGTGGTAAGTCCAACCATAATTCCAGAGAACGCAAATAGTAATACGGGTGTAAACATTGCGCCACCGAATTTTTGGATTTTTTGCATCATATTTGTTTTTCTCCTCTCCAAATTTTAGTCTTTTAAACCGTGCACATTTAAGACAAGTGAATAATAGCATCGAATGCAAACGCTTTCAAGACGTATGACGTGTGTTGTATCGATTTATAAAAATAGAGAATTGTTCCAAATTCCGAAAAATATTCCAACATTATTTCAATTGTTGAAACTCACCTTATTTCTTTTTAAACTATATATTATGAAAAGGAAGAAATTAACATGAAATTAATTAGTCAAGAAATGAGAAAATTAGCACCCGAACTTGATCCATTACGTATTGGAACAGGTTGGAAGAAAGAAGATTTGGAAAAAGTTCAAGTCATGATTGAAAGTACATATGGTGATAGTCACCCTGGAAGTGGTCATTTAAATGTACTTGTTGAAGAAGTTCGCAAAGGAATTGCCGAGGAAAATGGGTTTGGAGCCCGTTATTATTGTACAGATATTTGTGATGGGGAAAGTCAAGGTACAGATGGAATCAATTATAGTCTTGTCAGCCGTGAAATGATTGCAAATATGATTGAAATTCACGCGAATGCCACACCATTTGATGCCGGTGTTTATTTATCGAGTTGTGATAAAGGTGTTCCAGGAAACTTGATGGGGCTTGCCAGAGTCAATATTCCGTCGATCTTTGTGCCTGGTGGAACTATGAATGCTGGACCAGACATGTTGACGTTGGAACAATTGGGTATGTATAGTGCTAAATTTGAGCGTGGTGAAATTGATGAAGCTAAATTAGATTGGGCAAAATGCAATGCGTGTCCTAGTTGTGGAGCATGTTCATTTATTGGAACGGCCTCAACTATGCAGATTATGGCAGAAGCATTAGGACTAGCTCTTCCAGGTACGGCGCTTATGCCTTCTACAAGTCCAGATCTTTTTGCGTTCGCAAGAGAAGCTGGTAGACAATCTGTACGTATTGCCAAAACGGAAAACATGAAACCATCTGATATTGTAACTATGGATAGTTTTGAAAATGCGATCTTAGTCCATGCGGCTATTTCAGGAAGTACAAACTGTCTTCTTCATTTACCTGCCATTGCCCATGAATTTGGAATTGAAATTACTGGAGAAACATTTGATCGTTTACATAGAAATGCACGTTATTTATTAGATGTTCGTCCTGCAGGACGTTGGCCAGCTGAATGCTTCTATTATGCTGGTGGTGTACCAGCAATTATGGAAGAAATCAAAGAGCATTTGCACTTAGATGTTATGACAGTCACTGGTAAAACATTGGGTGAAAATCTTGAAGAATTAAAACAGAATGGTTTCTATGAAAAATGTGATCAATGGCTTCAAGAATTTAATAAACGCTACAATGTGAATTTGACAAAAGAAGATATTATCCGTCCTTACGATCAAGCAATCGGTACAGATGGAAGTATTGCCTTATTAAAGGGGAACCTTGCACCAGAAGGTGCTGTAATCAAACATACAGCTTGTCCAAAAGAAATGTTTAAATCCATTCTTCATGCTCGACCATTTGATAGTGAAGAAGAATGTTTGGATGCTGTTTTAAAACATAAAGTACAAAAAGGCGATGCCGTATTTATTCGTTATGAAGGCCCTAAAGGAAGTGGTATGCCTGAAATGTTCTATACATCGGAAGCTATTAGTAGTGATAAAGAATTAGGTAGAAGTATTGCCTTAATCACAGATGGACGTTTCTCGGGTGCTAGTACAGGTCCTGTCATTGGTCATTGTAGTCCAGAGGCTTGTGATGGTGGTCCAATTGCGTTAGTTGAAGAGGATGATTTAATTGAAATCGATGTGATGGAAAGAAAATTAAATATTGTTGGCGTTAAAGGTGAGCGTAAATCCATGGAAGAAATGGATGAAATTCTAGCTGAAAGACGTAAAAACTGGAAACCAAGAGAAAGAAAATATAAAAACGGTGTATTGCGTTTGTTTAGTGAACATGCCGCAAGTACTATGAAAGGTGCTTATTTGGAATATAAATAAGAGGAGATTATATGATCAGATATGGTTGGAAAAAGAAGAAATAACATCCATCCAAAAGAAAAATTAAAATTCATTAGAATAATTATATTTGGATTCGAGAAATAACTTTAAATTTGATTCTATTTTTATATCTACGAAACTTTAACTAATTGATAGAATCACTTTAATCTAATGAATAAAATATTATCAAGGAGTAACATATATGAAATTAATATTTTTAGATGCAGATGGAACACTACTACATAGTGATGGACATATTCCAAAAAGTGCAATTTTAGCTTGCAAATTAGCACAAAAAAATAGGCACAAGATTTGCTTAGGTACTGGAAGACAAGTTGTTGAAATCATTGGAGATTTAAAGAAAATAAATTTTGATGCTTCTATTTGTGGAAGCGGATCTACAGTTATTGTTGATGATAAAATCATATATGATAGTAATTTTAATTATGAAGAAAGTTCTCAACTAAAAAAATATTTCTTTAATAATCAAATTCCATTTATTGTTGAAGGAAGTCACGGTTTATTCTCTACGCAAAATGTAGTAGATTACTTAAACAGCAATCTTGATAAACTATGTTACAATCTGTCTGAAGAAGAGAAATCAAAGCACAGTCTAGCTTTAGTGATTCAACAAATTCATGTTGTAAGTACTGACGAGCTAAAAAAGTGTCCAATTAATAAAATTGCTTTTTTGAATTCCCCAATTCCCCTTGAAGAAATAGAAAAACAATTCAGTCAAAAATATGATGTGATTCCATCTACATATCCACCTTATGGAAAAATGAGTGGTGAAATCACACGCAAACATATTACCAAGGCAAATGGAATTGATATTATAGCTAAACACTTTAATATTTCGAAGGATAATATTATTTCTATTGGAGATAACTATAATGATCTTCCAATGTTTGAAAAATCAGGCTTTTCTATCGCTATGGGTAATAGTGTCGATGAAGTAAAAAAACAAGCTAATTATGTTACAGACGACATTCTACAAGATGGTATCTATAATGCCTTTAAAAAATTAAATATTATATAGGAGTTTACTTATGAAGAAAATATATACATGTATGCCTTTAAAGGAAGAACACAAAAAGCTATTAGAAAGTTCATCATCCAATTGTGAATTTATCCATTTAGGGCAAATTAAACCTAGTTTTGAGCAAGTCAAAGATGCGAATGTCATCATCGGAAATATTCCAGTAGATATTCTTAAAAACATTCCCAATTTAGAATTTGTACAACTCAACAGTGCAGGTACAAATGGATATTCAGACAATCCAGACTTTCCTAAAAATGTATTACTGGCCAATGCCACAGGTGCTTATGGAGTTGCGATTTCAGAATGTATTCTAGCTGGTATTTTAACTTTATTGAAACATATTCCTAGCTATATCAAAAATCAATCCAATCGTGAATGGAAAGATGAAGGAAGTGTTAAATCTATTTATAACTCTAATATTCTTGTACTTGGTTTGGGTGATATTGGTAAAGAGTTTTCTAAAAGAGCCTATGCGATGGGTGCTCATATTACAGGAATTAAAAGAAATATTAAAGATAAACCAGATTATATAGATAAACTATGTACAATGGATTCACTATATGATGAATTAGAAAAGGCAGATATCATTGTTTCAAGTCTTCCTGGATCTAAAGCTACATATCATTTATTAGATGAAGAAGCTTTAACTCATGTTAAGAAACAGCCAATTTTCGTCAATGTAGGAAGAGGAACTTTAATCGATTCAAACATATTAGAAATAGCTCTAAAAGAAAATATTTTCTCTGGAGCCTATATTGATGTTACTGATTCTGAGCCATTACCTAAAGATTCAAACTTATGGAACACAAACAATCTAATCATCACCCCACATGTAACGGGTGGCTATCATTTAGATGAAACTTTAAATCGTATAATTCAAATCAGTGCAACAAACATTAAAAACTATTGTGAAGGAAAGGAAATTATGAATAAGGTGAACCATGTTCAATTTATTTAAAAAAAGAGAAAAACCTAAACAAGAATTACCATCTGGAACCATTCGAAAAAGATATTATTTTGAAGGAACTGTTCAAAATATTGGGTTTCGTTTTGAAATCCAAAAGCGTGCAAAGCCTTTAAAAATCACAGGGTTTGCCCAAAACAATGATGGCGGTACTGTTACTGCCGAATTACAAGGAAGTGAAAAAAACATCGATAAAGTTATTACAGATCTTCAAAACATTGATCGTATTCAAATTGATTCCATGACAGAAAAAGACATTCCACTTGATTATCATGAGAATGATTTTATTATTCTATATTAAATTGAACAATGCTCATGATTTAGAACATTGTTCTTTTTCATTTTCTTCTAAATATCTTAGATATACAGCTTTAGTAGCTTCTGCATCGGCAATTGCTTCTTCAATTGTATCTCCTCCACCTACACAGCCTTTTAAATCTGGATATTCAACACACCATTCTGTTTTTCCATTTTCCAAATGCATAGGATATACTTTCATTGCATAATCCATACTATCTCTCTTCCTTTCTGCAATTAATCTCTTCAACTAATTCTACTGCTTTTTTTACATATACTTCTTTTACACTATTCCCATGTTTAGGAATTGGGAAAGGTCTATCTAACAAATCATGTGTAAATATTACATGACTTGTTCCATTTTGATTTTTCTTCTTAAAACCAAAATATTTTAAATACTTCTCATTTGCCAAGGCTTGTTTACATCTCTATTTTATCCTATACTTCAATTATGAACACAACTTATCATTCAAACATTCCAGTTGAAACTCTATCACTTTTAGATTGCGATGTTAGAAACTTTGATTTTATTCATCCCATCAAGAATATCTTCTTAGATAATGGCTTAGTGCTTAAGAACATACGATGAATGAAATATTTATATTTTGATCCTATAAAGAGTACGTTCTTAAACTATTATGACAGCTCGACCAACGAGCGACGTCAGAATAGCGAAGCACTAAGCCCATTATATCAGCGAGGCGTCGGACGAGCTGATATCACTATTAAAACACTGAATATACATACCAGTCGAATTTTGCCAAACAAAATAGTCGAATTTTATCAAACAAAATAGTCGAATTTTACTAAATAGAATCTAGAAATACTTTATTTAAAGGTATATAATAGGTTTAAGAGGTGATGAAATGAAGTACATAAAAAGAATAATTGATTCAAAAATAGATTTAAAAGAAAAAGCATTTGGGGCTATAAATATTATCGGTCCAAAAGGATGTGGAAAAACAAGAACCGCAAAGGAAAGATGTAAAACAATAATAGAATTTCAAGATGAAGATAAAAGAGATGGTTATTTAGCCGTTGCAGAAACTTCTCCAAAATTATTTTTAAATAACGCAAAGCCGATACTATTTGATGAATGGCAGGATGCTCCAAAAATATGGGGCACGTTAAGAAAAGCATGTGACGATAACCCCGATCAAAATGGAAACTATTTTTTAACAGGTTCAACAAGTGTTAAAGTTAATACCCCTCATACCGGAACTGGAAGAATATCAGAAATAACGATGTATCCAATGACTCTATGGGAAACAGGGGAATCTAATGGAAGTGTTTCTTTATCCGAGTTATTTAATAGTCCAGATATAAATATTGATGGAAATATTAGTACCTTAACTTTAAATGATTTGTTTTTCTCCATTTGCAGAGGAGGCTGGCCCAGAACACTTTCTATAAAAAACAAAGAAGCAAAACTAGAAATAGCAAAAGACTATTTTCATCAAATATGCAACAAAGACATCAACTCATTAGATGGAGTATCTAGAAACCCAGAATGGACTAAGACTTTACTCTGGTCCTATGCTCGAAACATGGGTACTTTAGCAAAAAGAAGAAATATTTACTCAGATGTACACGCAAACTACAACGTAAGTGATAACACATTAGCATCTTACATTGACGTACTAGAAAAATTATTTGTTATAAAAGATATTGATGCATGGACACCTCAAATCAGATCGAAAACAGCTATTCGATCATCCAAAAAACATATTTTTATTGATCCATCAATAGGTTTGGCCGCTTTAGGAATTAGCCCACAATATTTTAATAATGACTTAGATTTGTTTGGTCACGCATTTGAAAATTTAGTATTAAGAGACCTTTTGTCCTATGCACAGGCACACGATGCAAGAGTTATGCATTATCGTGATGACTTTGGAATGGAAGCAGATGCTATATATCAACTAAGCGATGGTAGATATGCACTCATTGAAATTAAAACCGGTGAAAATGCAATTCCTGCTGCTGAAAAATCACTTTTAAAATTTAAAGACGTTATCCACCAGCACAATGAAACTGTATCTAAAAACAAAGAACATCCAGGTGTTAAATACAGAGAACCATCTTTACTAATAATCATATGTGCGAAAGCAAATATCTCTTACACAACACAAAATGGAGTTAGAGTAATTCCTATCGGATGTTTAAAAGATTAATTAATCTTTATAATCATTAAAATACCTTCTTATCAAGCAAGAAGGTATTTTCCGTATTCCATAAGTAGTGCCAACAAAAAAAACAGCCCTTATTTAGGCTGTAATGTGTATTTCAAAATATAATCATCCATAATAAAACCATGACCAATATCAGTTTGAACAGAATCAATCGTTTTAAATCCATAGTTTTTATACACATCTAAACTATGTGTATTATATTTGTTACAAGTCAATCTTTTAAAACGATAGGTTTCTAAATCACTTCTCAAATTCTTTCTATCACCAAAACGAACTGATATCTCTTATTCTATCTAGATAAGTTTGTGCTCTTTGAATTCATAATTTTAAATACATCTTCTTGTGTCACCACATTAAAATCATGTTGAATCATAAGCTTTAATACACTTGCGCTGATTGCGAAATCGACTGTTTTCTGTGGATCAAATCCATTGATTAGTCCATGTACAAATGCAGCACCATATGCATCTCCTGCTCCTACTGCTTCTAAACTATGTACTCTATGAATTGGGCTTTGGTAAAACTTTCCATCTACATAATAGATTCCCATCCATTCTCCATCTTCTACTGTACGAATATTTCTTAATACACTTGAAACACTCTTCACATTCGGAAATTGACGAGTAATCTCTAACATACCCTCTTTATAAGAATCAATCTGATCAATACCTGTAGATAAGTCTCCATCAAAGGCATGAATTCCTAGTGTTGCTTCAAAATCCTCATCATTGGCAATACATACATCAACATACTGCATTAAATCACGCATCACAACCTGAGCTTGTTCTTTAGACCACATTTTTCCACGATAAT
>OIYG01001480.1_pt1 | contig 17493 bp, 16 predicted proteins | sample 1587861 | NCBI WGS metagenome assembly OIYG01 (sample SAMN03283272) | human gut metagenome | biome: human-associated habitat; material: feces | host: Homo sapiens | place: Peru | collected 2012 | reverse complement strand
TCAAGGCAGCAAAAGCCATTGAAGCCGCCGACATCATCTTTTATGATGACTTGATTGACGAGACTTATCTCAATGATAAAAAGGCAGAAAAAGTATATGTAGGAAAGAGAGCTGGATATCATCATAAAGAGCAGTCTGAGATCAATCGCCTTCTGCTTGATGCAGCCAGAAAGGGCAAGAATGTAGTTCGCCTGAAAGGTGGAGACCCAATGATATTTGCTCATGGAAGCGAGGAAATCGAATTCTTAGAGAGTAATCTCATTCAGGTAAATGTCATCCCGGGCATTACCACAGCCTCGGCTCTTGCCGCATCTCAAAAGATCAGTCTCACCCATCGGGATTTCTCATCCAGCGTGGCATTGGTAAGCGGACATACCCCACAACCAGTCACTCCTGATGCAGAAACTTTGGTGTATTACATGGGTGCTAAACAGTTGCAGGCTATCGCTACCCAACTCATCGACGAAGAGGGTTGGGCTTTCAATACCCCGGTTCTCCTCACCTACAATGTGAGCCGTCAGGACGAACAGACCTTTGAGACTACGCTTTGGGAACTCAGAAACGGAGAGAAAAAAGATCTCCCTACTCCTCTCATCGCCCTCATCGGTAACGTGGCTGGACTGAAGCATCATCAAGCTTCAGACATCAAGCCAACACTCTACACGGGCACATTGCCTGACATAAAGAAACGAAATGCCGACTACACATATACCCCGCTGATAGAAATCTATAATAGCTCTATTTTTAATTTACGAGACGCATTATATGATGAAGAAAACTATAAGTATTACAAAGGAAAAGGTTTAGATTGGGATGACGATGATGAAAAGAAGCCGAAATATGTAGTCTTTACAAGTCAACATAGCATATCATCAACAATAGAATGCATACCTGAATTACTCGAGGAGCAAGAAAATTATATATTTATTTCCATTGGGGATACCACGACTGAAGCTTTGCATAATGCAGGCATCAAAGATGTGATACAGGTAGAGGAAGACAATCGCTTCGGAATCATAAAATGGTTCGAAAAAGAGAAAGAGAAATACGATGAAGCCAAAGCACGATACGAGGATATTATCTATCCTCATTCCTCATTGTCACCAGAAGACATTCCTCTGGCATTGCAAGAATTGGGATTTTGCGTAAAGAGCTTCGTCGCTTACAAAAACGTGATGCCGGAGCATCCTCGCCTTGTGAATCTCAATCACTTCAAGCGGATTGTCTTCACATCGCCTTCCACTATCGACAACTTCATCGAGTTGTATGGTAAATTGCCAGAGAATACTGAGTTCATCACCCGTGGTCCTATCACTCAGAAACATCTGGAAGAAGTATTGGAAGCGCAGAACAATAGTAAGTGAAGAACGAAATTCAACATTCAACATTCAACATTTAACATTATACCCCCCCGACATAGATTATGAAAAGATTTAGAGATTTTAGAAAAGACCAGGCTACTCGCGACAAGTATGCCGACGTCTCATTGAGTGCCGCAGACTTCATCTACCCTTACTTCGTAGTAGAGGGAGAGAACCAAAAGGAAGAGATATCCACCATGCCGGGCGTCTATCGCTTCAGCATAGATACTCTTCTCAAGGATATCAAAGAAATCAAGGACCTCGGTATCAACAAGGTGCTCCTCTTCGGAGTGATTCCTGATGAACAGAAAGATGAACGAGGCAGTGCTGCCTATGCCGATGATGCACTCATCGCCAGAGCAGTGAAGGCCATCAAAGCAGAGTTTGACAAGGACATCATCGTCTTCACCGACGTCTGCCTCTGCGAATATACCAATCACGGACATTGCGGTCTTCTGCATCATCACGATGTAGATAATGATTCCACCCTCCCTTTGCTTGCCGAAGAAGCTTATGTTCATGCCAAGGCTGGTGCTGATTTCGTAGCCCCATCAGCCATGATGGACGGACAGGTGGAAGCCATCAAGAAGAGGCTTAAAGAAGGAGGTCTCGATAAACAGTGTAAGGTTCTCGCATACTCTGCCAAATACGCCTCTGCCTTCTATGGACCATTCCGTGATGCAGCAGATTCTGCCCCGAGCTTTGGAGACAGAAAGAGTTATCAGATGGACTTCCGCACCCACGATCAGGGTCTTGAAGAGATTGCAGCCGACATAGAGGAAGGGGCAGACTGGACGATGGTAAAACCAGCGATGCCTTATCTCGACATGATCGCCAGAGGTGTAGAGAAGTTCCCAAACATTCCAATGGTAGCTTATCAGGTGAGCGGCGAATACTCCATGCTCAAGGCAGCAGCCAAACTCGGTTATCTGGACGAGAGCCGCGTGGCATTCGAGAGCCTCATCGCCATCAAGCGAGCAGGCGCACAATACATCATCACTTATTATGCCAAGGAGATTATCGAAAAGGCAGAAGAGTGGAATATCAAAATAGGTTAAGAGCAATTTCCATTCAGTAAATACAAAACATTTAACACTAAACATTACTGAAATATGAACGAAAGAATCAAATCTGCCGCCGCTTTTGAGGAGGCAAAACAGATAATTCCTGGTGGAGTCAACTCGCCAGTGAGAGCATTGAAGAGCGTGGGAACAACCCCACTCTTCGTGCGTGATGCCAAAGGTCCCTACATCTACGATATTGATGACAACAAATTTATCGACTTCTGTATGTCATGGGGCGTATTCATCTTGGGTCATAACAATGATAAGGTAAGCAAGGCTGCATCCGATGCCATCTTCCACGGAAGCAGTTTTGGAATCCCGACTCTTGCAGAAACCACCTTGGCAGAGAAGGTAAGAGAGTCATTTCCTTCTATGGAACGACTTCGCTTCGTCAACAGCGGAACCGAGGCTACGATGTCAGCCATACGTGTGGCACGTGGCTTTACCGGACGAGATATTCTCGTGAAGTTCGAAGGATGCTATCATGGTCATGCCGACCATCTTCTGGTAAGTGCCGGTTCTGCAGTAGCTAAGTTGAACAATGCTTCGTCTGCCGGAGTTCCTGCAGGTTTCACTCAATATACCGTGGTATTACCTTATAATGATACCGAGGCTTTGGAGAAATACTTTGCTAAAAACGGAGACAAAGTGGCAGCCCTCATCATCGAGCCAGTAGCCTGCAACATGGGTGTGGTTCCTCCTACCCGAGAGTTTATTGAAGCAACCCGCAAGGTAACCCAAGAGCATGGAGCCATCTTGATATTCGATGAAGTCATCACTGGTTTCCGTCTTTCATACGGTGGAGCACAGAAGCGATTCGGCATCACACCAGACATGACAACTGTTGGCAAGATAGTAGGTGGTGGATTCCCTGCAGCAGCCTTCGGAGGTAGAGCGGATATCATGAGCGTATTAGCCCCAGAGGGTCCAGTTTACCAGGCAGGTACTTTGAGTGGAAATCCTGTGGCGATGGCAGCCGGATATGAAACTTTGAAACAGTTGGGCGAACCGGGCGTTTATGAACTTTTAGAAGAACGCAGCAACCGATTCCTCGCCCGTCTGGAGAAGATAGTAGAAGGCAAGGGCATCCAGGTGAACCACGTGGGCACCATGTTCACGATGTTCTTCAACGACCAGCCTGTGCGCAACTTCCAGGATACGAAGAAGAGCGACCAGGAGCGTTTCGCCCGCTACTTCCGCAACATGCTGGACCGTGGCATCTACGTAAGTCCATCGCAGTTTGAGGGCAACTTCATCTCCCTCTGCCACACCGATGAGATTCTCGACTACGTATTGAAGTCGATAGAAGAGAGTATCGAGTAAACACATATAACAAAAAAGTAAAGTCACAATACTCGGCTCTATCTGCCGTGTATTGTGACTTTTTTCAGAAACACCTCAATGTTTTTGGTTTGGAAATACATCGAAATAACGTTTTTTTTGGTTTGGAAATACATCAAAATAACAGATTTTTGGTTTAGAAATGCATCAAAATGACGGATTTTTTGGTTTGGAAATGCTTATTTCTTGCTTGATTTGTTTGGGTTCTTGAAAATAAGTTGTATCTTTGCGGCATATTTTAAATGCATTTGATTTCTGAAAGCAATCTTTCAATATGATCATTTGAATAAGACATAAACAAATATTTAAAGATAAACGTATGTTTGAAAGAATCGCCATCAAATATCTTCGCCAATGGGCGAAAAAGGAAGATCGTAAACCGCTGGTTTTGCGAGGGGCTCGACAGGTGGGTAAGACAACATTGGTAAAGTTGTTTGCCAAGGAGTTTGATACCTATATTTATATGAACCTGGAGGAGAAGGAATATGCTGAGCTGTTTGCAGCAGACTATTCTTTCGAAGATTTATTAGCTGGAATTTATCTCAAAGCTAATGAACCGATGGATTTCGGAAAACGTACCTTGATTTTTATCGACGAGATACAAAATGAACCGAAGGCTGTGCAAACCTTGCGCTACTTCTATGAGAATCATCCTGAAATCTATGTGATTGCAGCGGGTTCTTTGCTGGAAAGTCTGATGGGCAGACATATCTCTTTCCCTGTTGGCCGTGTAGAATATATGGCTTTGCATCCATGTACTTTCGTAGAGTTTCTTCGTGCCATGGGGCAGAAACTGATGGCTGACAGTATAGAAAACATGTCCTTGCCAGCTTCTTTGCATTCTTCGGCCATGGAGTGGTTCAAGAAGTACATGATTGTGGGAGGTCTGCCGGAGGCTGTAGCCAATTATGCCAAGTATCAGGATATTGTCAGGCTGAATGAGGTGTTTAATGCGCTACTTTCAGGCTATCGGGATGATGTGGAAAAATACGCCAGCAAACCCAAGGAGCAAGATGCTATCCGATACATTTTGAACTATGGCTGGACATTTGCTGCACACCGAATCCAGTTTTCCAAATTCACTGGTTCTTCTTTTAAGGCGGCAAACACAGGCAATGCTTTCCGGATATTGGAGAAAACGCTTTTATTGGAGTTGGTATATCCTCAAACAACAGCGTCATTTCCGATTTTGCCCGACTTGAAGAAAAGTCCTAAGTTGTTATGGATAGATACGGGCTTGGTGAATTATGTTGCAGGCATACAAGAAGACCTGCTTTTCAGCAAAGACACCGATGAACTTTGGAATGGTGACATAGCAGAGCATATTGTAGGTCAGGAATTGTTAGGCTCAACGTTTATGTTTGGCGAGAAAAGATTGTTTTGGGTACGTGAAGCCAAGAACTCTCAGGCAGAAATCGACTTTCTGATAAGATACAAGTCGCACCTGATTCCGATAGAAGTAAAGACCGGTAGCAATGCCAAACTCCGTTCCTTGCATCTCTTTATGGATGAATCGAAAGAGAAGGTGGCGCTGCGTCTCTGGAATGGTCCGATGACCTCGGATACCGTTACGACTCAGAAAGGTAAGTCTTTCACTTTATATAATATTCCGCTATATTATGCCGGTTATCTGGAAATATTCCTGGATAGAATAAGCAATACCATCTGAGACCGATGAACTTGTTACAGCCGCAGCACAGTTGAAACTACACCTGTGCTGCGGAAATCAAAAGTAAGCATTCCGGTTGCTGGTTGCATAATTACCATTTTTATAAGAATACCCAACAAATTATGCGTTATATTTTTGTTAAAATTAGAAGTTTTTCCTTTTTTCTTGCATCATTAAGATAAAAAGCGTATATTTGCAGCAGATTAAAAACGCAAGCTTATGAAGGAGAAAAGATATACATTGCCAGAAGAGCAGAAAGATGCAGCTTTCGTAGCAGAGTCAGCACCAGCCTATCGCGGAAATGCCGCCATGGTACTTCCCGAGGATGAATGTGCAGAAGAAGATATTGACTGGAACAAGATTCCGGTTGGCTGGCATCCGGCTAATGAAGAAGAAGCCGTGGCTAGAATTGAAGCTATTGAGGAAGAGTATGAAAGGACAGGCAACGCTACAGATTTTGATGATTTTATAGAAGAACTTAAATCTGAAGGATTATGGCTCATATAAATTATCTATTGCTACGACGAAACCAACGACCTCGTCATTTTCGTAGATTTATGGGATATGAGAAGAAGCCCCAGATATCTGATCAGACAATTTAAAAGAAAACTATAAAGGAAAAAGCCCATGAAAGAGAAAAGATATACATTGCCAGAAGAGCAGCCGATTCCAGTTGGCTGGTATCCGGCTAATGAAGAAGAAGCCATGGCTAGGATTGAAGCTATTGAAGCGGAATATGAAAGGACAGGTGTTAGCTATAATGAAGAAGAGTTTTTCAATAAACTAAATAAAGAACGAACATGGTCAAATGCAGATGACTTTGAAAGAGAACTAACGGCACAGTACCCGTGGTTAGAAGATTGGAAGCGTTCTATCAGTATAGAAGATTTCAGAAAGAACTGCAAGAATAAACTGAATAAGCTTTTTCCGTAACTTTTCTCCCATTTTCCTTGCACCATTTTTGCAGCGACATACAAATAACAATATAATTTATAGGAGGATAAAATTATGTCAAGACCAATTAGAGAAACGCCAATATTATATGGCAAAGATGCAGAACGCTTTGTTGAAGAAATGAAGCGTGTAGAGAGTTTAACACCTGAACAGCGCAAAGCTAATAGAGAAAAGCTACAAGCTGAAATCTCTGTTCTTGACAAAGAATGGAATTTAACCTATAATGCACTTCGGGGATAAAGATTCTTTCTGATTTTTGCAGGTGGTCAAGAACGAACTGAAGCCCCAAAAGTTCTTAGCCCAGGGCAGTACTCTGGGTACACTAGTAATCAGCAATGCGCCCGGCAAGGGCAAAAGCTTTATATAACATTTTTTGCCACTGATAACCATCCATAAATACTTCGGGATTGGTTTATACGAGTTCCCGAAGTTTACACTCCAGTATTACAGCAGACTCTCTGTGAATCATCAAATCATATAATTCCTGGTCTATCTCTGCATAGGCAAAACCATCACGCAAAGCCTTTAAGCTTGAATAAAATTTTCTGTCTTTGCCTTTCTCATTTTTTACCAATCGCCAAAAGGGTTCATGCTGCAAATGATAATAAGGGTTCTCTATACTACATTTATAAGGATAAGAAAGAGGTATATCCATGGCTAAACCCTCTGCAACTAAAATGCTATCACCTGAATTCTGTTCACCAATATACAATCTCCATAACCTTTTAAACTCCCCAACCAACTCACTTGAAAGAACAATATGATTGTCATTTATGATACCTCGCTTGCAAAGATTTAAAATAGCCAAGAGCAAAAGGGGCTTATGCGGAGCTTTCACACCCCGCATAATCGCCCTTTTCATCTTTTCAAATGCAGACAGATAATAGTCTATATCTTTATTCATTATCAAATAAGATGAGTAACCTTAATTTTCTTCCAATGTTTGCCGATGCCGAGAGACATAGCTTGGGCATCCTTGGTTATCAGTTCACCTTTCTGCAAACCAGCAATAGCTTGCTTTAGTTCCTGTAGAGCCATGCCACTCACACCAAACAAATCTTTCAACACTCCATCATTCTGCTGCTGTTGCTTCATAATGAGTGGATATTGGGCATTGGCATAGAAATCAAAAGAAGCTTTCTTAAACGAATCCATATTCTGTGTGGCAAGGATGATGCTCATGCCCTTGTTTCTACCCACAGCTATCAAGTTCTGCAAAGGCTTGTTCTCGAAACCAAGCATATAGTGAGCCTCATCGATGATGGTGAAATGGCGCAGCTCCACCCTATCCTCATTCTTTGCCTGTGGAGGCAGTTGCTCATAGATATTATTCAACTTCGAAGTCACGAAATATACGATAGCTTTTGCCATAATACCTTCCTTATCAAACTTTCCCAAGTCAATAATATAGCAACCTTTCACCAAATCCACCTTGTCTTCCTCTGCAAAAATGTTATTAAGAATCAACTGGTTCAAGACAGATTTTACACTATCCATGTCACCCTGTTTCTTCTCAGGCATCAACATCGTATAATGGTCAAAGACTTCCTGAAAGGTGATTGGTTTCTGGTTCTTCGCCTTGTAGGCATTGATGATTGCCTCGCTCAGTCTGTTGTCCATCAAAGCACCTATCTTAGCAGAAGATATGGCACAGATGGCATTTGCCAAGGTCGTGGAATACAGGTGGATTTCATTGAGAGGTCTGCCAGTAAAATCCTTGAACGGAGTAAACGGCAAAGGTTTCTCCATCGGATTCAAGATGGCTGAGGAATCGGTCTCAAACTTCGACAGCCAATCGGCATGAGCTGGATCAGAGAACTCTCCCTTATAGTCAAACAACAAAAAGTTGACAGGATAATAAGTATCTGCCGATGCCATTCTGATTTGGTTGATAAGAACAGCCAATAAGTTTGACTTACCCGAACCTGTAGTTCCTGCTATCAATATCTGTGTATTTGGAATTGCAGTACTGTTAATGTCTAAAGCCGCATCCATTCCATCCTCATACTGACCGATATAAAGATTCAACTCAGGAATATCCATCAACGACTTTCCACCCCTCAATGGACAGAAGTGCAGCCATTCATCAATACCTCCTTCTTCCATCAAAATACTCTTACCCCTCATCATTTCGCTAAAAAGCACCTTGCTCAGAAAAGTAGAATTCTGCCAGTCGGCATCAATATCACTATAACGCATCTTGATAAGAGCCACGAATACCTCCTTTATATTCGACTTGGTAAAGAAAGAGCCACCCAATGGCTGCATACCTGCAGAGGTTTGCAATTCCTCTACCTTTGCCTTGCTTCTTGGTGTCTTATCACTCAATCCAACAAGGAGACAGATTCGCATAACCGTAGTAAAGTTCAATACTACAGGGCGAACCATGTCTGAGTAATCTGAAAGGTTCAGTTTCTGCTCGATGGCATATTTCACTTCTTCAAGCAAATCATGAGTTCCTTCCAGAATTCTCATTCCCTCAAGTTTTATATCTTGTACATTCATTTCTACTAGAATTCATAAGTTTGTAATCCAAAGTAATCATCGCTGACAGTAGTACACTGGCTTTCCTGATCTCTATGCAATGTATAGGTTCTTGCCACGTAAGCCACTATCTTCTTGAAATCCGTTTCTGTCGTAATTTCCGTATCTGTACTTAACAGGATGGTTTGATGAGCCAAATCCGGGAAATAACGGTTGATGATAACTTCACGACTCTCCTTGTCAAGAACACCCATCACAGTATCTATCATTACAGGTGGGTCGTAATCACCAAGTTCATACAGGACTTTCAGCAACACCTGCATCACAGTTTGCTTGGCACCAGCATTCAGCTGACTCAGATAAATCTCATTACCATTTTTATGGAATATCTTGAACGAGATTTCATCCGAATCATCTGCCGAAAGCTCAACCCTACCGATGTAACCAGCATAAATCACCAAGTTAATGTTCAGCTGTTCTTTCATCATGCGCTCAATACTTGCCTTCTTCGCTTTGAGTAACTTACTGGAAAGCGATTTGAAGAAGCCTGGCAGTTTGCATAGCATATCATATTGAGGGTCTGGTACTTGCGGCATATCATAATCATAAGTAGAGATTTTCCTCTCCATTTCCTTGATAGCATTCTTCTGTTCCACGATTTTTGCCTTCAACTCCTCTATTTTTCTGTCATTAGTCTCATAGAGTTCGATAATACTATAATCGTTTCCTGTCAAGGCACGTTTGTATTCTTCCAGTTGTTCCTGTTTCTTTGGAATATCCGCCAACTCTAAGTTTAAACTTTCACGTCTTTCATCCAGCGAAAGATAAGGATTGGAATATGATTGCTGAACCAAGTTTCTCAACACATTGACATCAGCATCACTCAGAAAACCATATTTGTCATTATAATCATCGCTGTTATCTTGCTCACGTTTGATTTCCGTAATAATCTCGGCAATTGAAACCTCTCCTACCTGCGGATATTTCTCCTTAACCAATCGTATTACATTCTGAGTAACCTTTTCTATCTGCTGGTCATTGAGGATATTGCCTCTTGCAGAAGCCACCACCTCCTTTTCGTTCAGAATAAGTTCCACCTCTGTACTGATGCAGTTGGCTACCTTGGGCATAATTACTTTCCACTCTAAATCTTTGGAGATAGCCTCAGCATCCTGTCTATAGTCCTTTTCCTTCAGATAGAAGCTGTTGATGCTCTCCTCTATCTGATGCATTTTATCACGAATCACATCATCCGAGTTCCTTCCCTCCTTCAGTTGCTCATACTGTTGCTTATGATCATTGGCATAGTTCAATGCTTCATTGTAGGCATCGTTAAGACTTGCCACATCCCTTTCCATCTCCACCTTCTGTTTGGTCAGTTTCAAGTATTCGGCACGCAGGTTCTCGTTCTCCAAGCGTTCCGCCTTCTTCTCGTCAAGATAAGCCGAGGCTGCGTTCTGCAACTGAGTGTATTTGTTGAAACCCATCACCGAATTGATGTTCTTCATGATGAGCTTGTTGATTTGTTCTTCCTTTACAAGGTCGGAAGTCTTCATGGCATCAAAGAGAAAATAGTTGCTCAATTCTGCTGGCAGATTGGCAGAAATAATCTTGTTGACTATCGCTTCATTGGTGCTGCGTTGGATAGCCGTGGAACCAGAACCGTAAGTGTAACTGTTACCATTCATATTGAGCACATTGCTCTCCTGTATTTTACCATCCACAAACCTATAGGCACGACACAACCGATAAGGCGTTTCTTGCCCCAGAACCACACCAGAGAAAGTAATCTCTAACATGATAGCCTTGCCTTCTATACCGCTCTCGTTCTTCACGCCCGAATTGAAGATTTCCTCAAACTGTCGCTTGTTGGAAATCTTCAATCCATAGAGCGCAGAATAGATGGCATCGAAGAGCGTTGTCTTACCACAACCATTGGCACCACCTATCAAGATGATAGGACGGTCACTTGTTACCTCCAAATTTAAGTCCAACTTTCTGTAGGTCTTATAATTCTCTATGTAGATACGCTTCAGTTTCATTACTTTTTAATTTCTTTGAGAGCTTTCTTGAGTATTTTCGTCACCTTCTTTTCCTCAAGACTTGGCTCATTTTGGTTATTACGTTCTTCATGGAAAGGCTTGAGGATATAATCCTTGAGCCATTCTGCATCTATACCCTCCGATTGACATGCACTCTCTATGAGTTGCATATCTTCCTGCCTGATTCCATAGTTCAGGAATGTTCTGTCCAAGCTTTTCTTCATACCTTATTATATATGATTACCTTATTATATTATAGGGCTTCCAGATGCAATGCCGACCACCCATCTATATTGTCTGTGTTATCGATAATACCTCCAGGATAATACCAGTTGCTCGTACCCTCGTCTTTGATGAGCACGCCACCCACTATCTTCTTGCCTGTAGCTTGATAACTGGAGATGTAATCCAAGAGGGCATTGTTCTTCTCTGGCGCATCCGCATCGCTGCCCTTGGTCTTGGTATCGAAGAGACAGATGGTACCCGACTTCAGTCTAACGATGAAATCCACATAGAAACAACGTTTCCTACTACCCGAATCCGTATAAGGCACGGCGAAATGCTGCTTTCCCTCATCTCCATTCTTGTACCACCACTCCACATATTCCATCTTGTCATCCAACCAACGGGCAAACTCTTGCTCAGGTCTCGATGCCGTAATCTGCTCAAAATAAGGATACAAGGCATGGTTGAAGATTTCACCTTCCGTGGTTCTCACCATTGCCGCATTATAGAGACGAGTCTCCGGCACTTGCCATACAGACTGCTGATATTCCATCGTCACATCCTTGGCATTTCTCTTCAGCGTAGCCTCGTAAGTAACCAACGCCTTGCGTATCAGTTCCTCGAAGCGCGGACGGTTCTGATGATAGAGCACCACCTTAGGCACATCCATCGAAAAGACTTGCAGGTATTCCTCCAGGGCACTCTCGATGGCTCCTTGCAAGACTGGCGTACTGTCAAATTTGGAGAATCCACCCACATTCTTACGGCAGAATAGCGTAAAGAGATTCTGCAATTCTGATGCGTTCAGAGCCAGCCTTGCCTTGTCCGTTATCTCCACGATGCCTGAGTCACCCGTAAATGGGGTGTCCTTCGGGATTGCCACCAAGATTCTTGAAACATCGGTCTGCACGCCATGTCGCTTAGCATTATAGCGATTCAACTTGATTTTGGCATCCATGTCTGCCTCCTTTTTTTTTACCTCATCAGCATCCTCTGCCTCACCATCATCCTCAAAGAAATCTTCTGCAGAGAAGAGCAACAACGGGTTTTGTTCCCATTCCCGTTCCATGGTCTTATAGAAGATGCTGCGGAACTGGGAGCCCAAGCGGTTTCTTGTTGCCCCATGCTTATCCGCATAATAGGAACGGAGCGTGATGTTCGGCAAGTCTTTCTTGCGATTGGCGTAGAGGGTGCTGATATAGTTCATGTCATCTCCCACAATACTAATCATGTCAGCCGAAAGGTCGGTATAAACATAACCGTAGTTCAGAACGTCGTTCTTATAAAAATGCTGCTCTGGCATTCGGAGTATTCGTCCCACGGTCTGCGTGGTAAAGGTCATGCTCTGCAATTCTCTGAATATAAGAAGGACAGAGGCACGCGGGCAATCCCAGCCTAAGGCTATGGCCTGCTTAAACAGCAAAACCTCCGTAATATCATCAGAATGAGTGATATTCTGAAGATTGGGCGATTTATCCTTTGATAGCCATACAGCCAACCTGCCATTTGCCACGCTGATGTCGCAAACCTGTTCTAAGTAAGCTTGCATCTCCTCGGCGATGGTCTTATCCTTCGATGACATAGTTTCGCTGCTATCATTAGGCAACTGAATGAGCAACAACGGATTGATGCCGTATTCCTTGTAAGCCTCAGCCAGTTCCTTTCGCTTTTCGAGAGCCTTCTTCAAGAGTCGCTGGTTCACCGTAAGCTCCGACTGTTCCTTACTGCTCTTTACATTCGGATTCAGTTCTATGCCCTTCTTAATCATTTCTTCATTGATTACCTCTTGACGTTTCACGAGAACTGCATGATAGCTTTGGGTGACTGGCGTTGCTGATACGCGAAGTTCTATGTGTGGCTGGATAGCTTGCAATACCATCTCGCTTTTCCTGGCATTACGTCCGGCAAACATGTGTTCCTCGTCTATGATAACCACCACTGGCAGATGCTGCTCTATCTTGGTCTTTCGTATCAGTTCGTAGAGCGTGCGGTTCTGCTCATTGTCACGTATCATGACGGCATTATCCTTGTTGATGCTCTCCCAGTTCAAAAAGAGCACATCGCCAGGATGCAGACCATCTACATGATCACACTCATCAAACATAACAGGACGCAACGATCTTCGTTCACTAAAGAAATTGCGCATAGAGCGATAACTCTGCTGATGCAACTTGTTAGGAGCAATCCAAACCCAGGCTACACGAGAATATCGGCATTGGCCATTCATAGGTAGGTCACGAGTCAGCTCATCCAGCAAGGTACTCACCATCACCGTTTTTCCTGCTCCTGTAGGAGCCTTGAATATCAACTTTTGGCGGTCTTCAGAATCATTGAGCATGTCAATCATCTTCTGTTTCAGTTCACGTACCGCCTTTTTCTGGTAATCTCGTAGTTCTATCATTTTCGTTACCTCCTTAGTCTATTATGTCATTAGTAACATTATCTTCTTTCTCCTTCAACACATAATCATAGTCATCGCTGAGAGCTTCTTTCACAACCTCCTCGTTTTGCATGGCGAGTGCCTCGTTTTGCTGAAACTCTTTCATCATAGCCTCACTATACTTTTGCTTTGGCAGAATATCCGTTCCACCTTCTAAAGCTTGAAAGAAAGCATCTGGCATGGCACACAGTTCTATAACAGGCATGACTTTATGGAATTCGTCCTCATATGCGTATGCGCCATCACTATAAACATAAACCTTCAAAGGATTCTGCTTGGTCGCAACCTCAGCTATCATCGGAATGATAATACTGACTACACGCTCGTCGAGGACAACAAGCATCTGTCCAGCCTCATCCTTAAAATAGCGCAATACGCTCTTCTTAAATTTCTTGCCTCCAAATGTTTCTTGCTCTTGATAGATATTGTTCTTGATGCAGAGGAGGTCAACGAGAGAAGCCATCAAAGCTCGACGACTTTTGAAGTTGCTTTGGTCACGAGGCACAAACTCCGTTTTATAATAACGAAGATTATTGTGAGTCAAGCCAGAGACTTCTTCACCCTTTTGGTTCGTATAACCATTAATGACTCGTTTGTTTCTCTCGTAAGTTACTTTTTCGCAGATGTTATTCTCGTTGTTGGTCACTAAGATACATTTGCGATGACCGCCATCTTCTGAGTTCAATTGCATCGTTGCGTGGAGAGTAGTGCCTGAGCCAGCAAAGAAGTCGAGGATGGTGGAGTCCTTAGGTCGCAAAGACAACAAAAAAGTGATTAACTTTATTGGCTTTGAGAAATCGAAAACAACTTCACCTTCAAACATATCCTTCAGTAAAGCACTACCTTGTTTGGTAGTAGCAATATTCCTCAAAACAGAAGGAGGATTAATTGTATCTCTTTCTTTTCTACAATATAACTTTCCATTATCCCTGAAATAGAATTCTATAACTTTCTGTCCTTTCGAATCAAAGGTTTCATTTCCTGCGAAAAAGGAATCCATCTGATTTTTTTGCGTCCAACATGCAGCCAATACAACATCTTCCTTCAATTTTTTATTTTCACAAATAAAGCGTCCACTAATTAGTTTAGTTTTCTCTGAACCACCCCATTCTCCTGAAAGTTCAAAACCATCAGGAGCTTCAAATTTTGTTCCGGCTTTAAAACGATAATTAAATTCAGCATTCTTTGCTGACTTCTTTTTTATAGCCCTATCATCTATTACACCTTCTCCTCCACTAAAATTAGGAATAATACTTTTTTTCAGTGCATAAACAAGTACATATTCATGAGCTCTAGTAAAATGTCCTGCGGAAGTTCCTGCTCCTAAATCCCAGACCATATTAACCAAACAGTTATTTTCGCCAAAGATATCATCACATAGTAACTTTAAATCAGCTTGTTCATTATCATCAATAGAAATGAATATTACTCCCCTTTCAGAGAGCAACTGCTTTGCAATATTCAATCGACGATTCATAAACGACAACCATTTGGAATGGCGGTAACCATCCTCTTTATCTACAAACGAATCGTTATAGATAAAGTCCTTGTTACCCGTATTGTAAGGAGGATCGATATAAATTACATCAATCTTCCCTGCATAAGCATAAGTAAGAGCAGCAAGAGCATTGAGGTTATCACCCTCTATGAGAACATGATTAGGTGAACCTTCTGGCGCAGAATCCAAACGTTTACTTTCGTCTTCAACAAAAACTGGAAGTTGGTCTTGCATGTCGTCCCAAGCCGCTTCTGAGCTTTTTTCCCATACAAGTCCATAATACTTCTTCTCATTGATAACCTCCAACAAATCATGCTTTAAATCCTTATCTATCTGAAGTTCCATTATCTGTTGGCGCAAAGCACCCAAATCCATTTTCTTTGCCATAACGGTGTACCTTCCTCCCCTTTTCCGTGCTCCACCGACTCCCTAAGTAGAGAAGATTATTAGACACAGGATTGCTATCATAAAATGAAGGCGTAGGGAATCTATCACTCGCATTATCCTTGCCTATTGAGGTTCTGGTAAAACCCTGGTGTCAAGGATAAGAAGCAATAGAGCCTACGCCTAACGGGTATATATGATAGCACAGAGCGTACCCCTCCAAACGAAGGGGCACACCTATGCCATGTGTATATACACAGTGGGTAGACGCCCACTGCTGTCTCCCTCTGAACACCTTTTGTAATTTACCAGATTTCAATAGGTCAGAAGAAAACGTAGAGAACGTCTTTCTTATTATGATAGGCCAAGCCATGGACTTTCATTTAGCCAGCGACTCATCGCCAGCCATCCACAGCAAGACAACTGCAAAAGTAATAAAAAGAATTGGGATTTGCAAGAAACTTTCCGATTTTCTTGCAAATCCCAATAAAATTGTTGATGTATTACTTCTTAATACGGCATCTTATACTCATGCCTAAGCATCCAGATATTTCATCATATCCTCCAATGTATTGAAGTTCTTGACATTCCCCATTTGTTCTGAATAAGTCGTTTTCATATGTTCATGCTTCCATTGCTCAATAGTATTTTCATCTATCAAGCCCTTACCCCACAATTCATCTGCGGCATCTATTGCTTTTTGCGCAAGATCACGACTATCTGTTGCCATAACATTATCCTTTTTATCTAGCATACCAACACTCCTTCCTCTTCAACGTTATTATAAAAAGGACTGCCAATTTTGCTATTCCAGTCTTTCATTGAATACACTATCGGGTGAATCATCTGATTGATTTTCCAACCCAATTCCCAAAACGGATAAGTATAATCATCATGATCTTGCTCATCTATCTTATCCTTGTTCAGAAGCACAAGGAGGTCCCAGTCGGAATCTGCCTTCGCATCTCTTCGCGCCCTTGACCCGAAAAGAATGACCTTGGCATCTTTCGGCATAATCGATTCCGCTTTCAAACGTATCGCATTTAAAACCTCATCTTCAAGATGTTCGTTTTTCAATATCGTCATAACTCTATCCATTTAGTTTAACTGCGACAAAGATAAAAAAAAGAATTGAAACTTCAAAATCTCAAAGCTTTTTTCTTACATATATAGGTTATTTTCTTAACCATCATTCCATGCGCTTCACCCAAACCTTGTGGCTTCCTCTTCCAATCGAGCGGATAGGTGATGTCGGGTCTTGGGTTATCTCCTTCAATTCGAGGGAAGCGGCGGTGCGGCTCATATCGTTGATGTAGGCATAATCGCCGAGAGTGATGGCAGCGTTCTTTTCTAATACCGATAAGGCACGGGCAATGCGCTCTTCCTTGGAATAGAGTTGCTTGCGGATAACCTTCACGCCACTCATCTCTCGCTCCAAATCACAGTCGGTCTCCATCTTCACAGCCTTCACAAACTCAGGAGAAGAATTGAAGTTGACGTTCTTCACCCCTACCTTGCGATAGTTCATCTTGTCGTCATCCGCCTGCATCTCCGTAGGCTTGTCATCCTCAAAACCAAGGGACAAGGAGAAGGTGCCCAGGCCTTCGAGATTCACATTATAACCCATAGAGAGCATACGGACCAACACGTCTTCCACATCTGTCAGAACCGCTTCGATAGTGCCCTGAGAAAGGTCACGATGATAACTCTGCATCTTTTCGATGAACTCCTTTCTGGAAAGCGTGCGATAGGGCACCATCTTGGGATAAACTCTGCGCTTGCCTTCATCACGCATATCACTCATTTCCTGCAATTTGTACTTTGCCATTTCTTTTCCTTTCTTATTTAGATTGTTAGTTTTCTCACTTAATCGGTCCTTCTATCTCTGAGAGATATAATCTCTACTAAGTAACAGGATCTTCCTACTTAGGAATAAAAGTATCTCATCCTAAGGAGGGCACTGAAAAAGTCCCTTTATGGGTTATGTTAGTTTAACATTCGATCTTTGAAATAGTGTACCCAAAAGTTGCA
>OIYG01001478.1_pt1 | contig 17507 bp, 12 predicted proteins | sample 1587861 | NCBI WGS metagenome assembly OIYG01 (sample SAMN03283272) | human gut metagenome | biome: human-associated habitat; material: feces | host: Homo sapiens | place: Peru | collected 2012 | reverse complement strand
TATCTGGATAATAACCGCGACATGGCCGAAGAACTATTTGACGGACATATTGCGAATGAGATGACCCTTGGCGAAGCAGTTGTCAGGGGCATTTTGCCTGCCCCGAAATATGTGACTACCGTTTATCAGTACCAGAAAACCTTTGCAAAGTATCAAGCACGGGTGGACAATCTGCGGGCGCCGGGCGTTCAGGACGCAAACCAAAAGTATCTGGACGCGCTCCGCCGGGCACTGGAACAGGCGGACGGCTTGGATCGGGTCTTTGCCCATCATATCACGAATAAGTGCGGCAAGTACATCGTGTTCTGCGCCAACAAAGAGCATATGGACGAAATGGTGTCTCATGTGCCGGAGTGGTTCGCCGGAGTCAATCCGGACGTTGTGGTATACGAAGCTTACTCGGATGACCCGAATACGGACAAGGCCTTTGCAGACTTCAAAACGGACACGAGCAACCGGCTGAAGCTGTTGTTCTGCATTGATATGCTCAACGAGGGCGTCCATGTAGAGGGCATTTCCGGAGTCATCCTATTCCGGCCTACCATCTCCCCTATTATTTACAAGCAGCAGATTGGTCGGGCTTTAACCGCTGGGGATAATACGACGCCACTTATCCTAGATGTTGTCAACAACTTTGAAGGATTGACCAGTATTTCCGGTCTGCAAAGTGAGATGCAGGAGGCCGTTCATCGTCTGTATGCAAACGGTGAGAGTGACAAGATCGTGACCGAGCGGTTTGAGGTCATCGAGCAGGTGCACGACTGCCGGGTGCTGTTCGAGCAGCTGCAGGCAAGCCTTTCTTCCAGTTGGGAGCACTATTTCTCTGAGGCAAGCATTTATTATGCAGAGCACGGAGACCTGAATATCCCAAAACTGTACACCACGCCCGGCGGTCTGAGTCTCGGTGTGTGGCTGGTTACGCAGCGCCGTGTGCGCGAGGGCCAGATCCAAGGAAATCTGACCGAGCAGCAGATCGCGCGGCTGGACAGCATCGGCATGGTCTGGGGTAACCGAAAAGAACTCGCGTGGCAGCACGGCTTTGAGGTTGCAAAAAAATACCATGATACCTACGGAAACCTGATGGTTGCCGGAAAATATGTGGACCCGGACGGTTACCCCTTGGGACAATGGATCATCAAGACCCGACAGCAGAAGCTGAATGGCCGCTTGAAGGAAGAACGCATCGCGCAACTTGATGAGATCGGCATGGTATGGAGCGTTTTTGACGCCAAGTGGGAAAAGGCTTATGCGCTGGCTGCGGCCTATTACGAGGAGAACGGCAACCTGAACATCCCTCGATCCTACGAGACGGCCACTGGAGAACGTCTTGGATTATGGCTTGCAAGCCAGCAATGGGCGTACCCGAAAGGAAAACTGACGGACGAACAGGTCGAGCGGCTCACCAGAATCGGGATGTATTGGGGCAATCGCAATGACCGCCAGTGGAACGAAGGGTATCAGGAGGCTAAGCGCTACTTTGATGCCCATGAGGATTTGAATGTCCCAATCAATTATGTTTCGCCGGACGGATATGCCCTCGGGAAATGGGTCAAACGGCAGCGGTATACTCGCCAGAATCCTGAAAAAAGCGGTGCTGTTCTGACAGAGGAGCGTATTGCAAAGCTGGATGAGATCGGGATGCGGTGGGAGAAGGTGGATTCGGGGCCACATCGGTTGGAGCTGGCGCAGGGGTCTAAGAGGAAAAACAGAGATCTAAATGTTTCAGCTGACCACAAAACGGGGGAAGAAATCGGTTTGTGTAGTTGATAGCGCGACCCCAAAACAGTTGCTGTAATGTGGGTCGGAAAATTCGAATGAGTCATAAAAAGAAAATCTAAAGGAGTTATTGGGGTATTATGTCAAAAATTCAGCATGATGTGATGTTGCGGGTCGTGAAGATCCTGAATGTTCTGATGATCGAGTTGCCGTTTGCGGCCTGCTGGTTCCTGTACTACTCGCACCAGACCTATGCATCGATGGCTTGGAAGGGCCATCTGGCGATTTTGGGCCTGTTTTTTATCCTGTACATTGCACTAGGCAAGGTCTACGATGCGTTCTGGATGTCCATGCAGCGGGTCTCGGAGCTGGTGTACGGCCAGATCCTTGGCGCTATGGCAACCGATGGTATTTTGTACATCGTGATCTGCCTGATGTCGGCAAAGCTTTGCAATCTGTTGCCGGGCATTGCGGCAATTGTGGGACAGCTGGTGATGGCTGCGGTATGGGCGTCTTGTGCACATAAATGGTACTACACGACTTTCCCGCCGCAGAAGACCGCTGTGGTCTACGATGTGCGTCATGGCATGGAAAAGCTCATCAACGAGTATGGTTTGAGCCAGAAATACGATGTGCAGGTCACCCTGAGCGTGTCGGAGTGCTTGGCAGATCTGAGTATTCTGGACGGTATGGAAACGGTTTTTGTCAGCGGCGTCCACAGCCATGAGCGCAACATTATCCTGAAGCACTGCGTAGGAAAGGGCATCAATATGTTCGTCATTCCCCGCGTAGGTGACGTTATTATGAGCGGCGCATGGCCGATGCACATGTTCCATCTGCCGATGCTGCGGGTCGGTCGCTATATGGCAAGCCCGGAGTTCTTGTTCATCAAGCGTGCGATGGACATTGTGATCTCGCTGGTGGCACTGGTGATTCTGAGCCCGGTGCTTTTGATTACGGCCATAGCGGTCAAATCCGATGGTGGTCCCGCATTCTACAAGCAGGTGCGCTTGACCAAGGACGGAAAGCAGTTTGAGATTTTGAAGTTCCGCTCTATGCGTGTGGATGCAGAAAAGGATGGCGTGGCACGTCTTTCTACCGGCGACAAGGATGACCGTATTACGAAGGTTGGACACATCATCCGTGCCTGCCGTCTGGACGAGCTGCCCCAGTTGCTGAACATCCTGAAGGGAGATCTGTCTGTTGTCGGACCCCGTCCGGAGCGCCCGGAAATTGCAGCGCAGTACTGCGAGGAGATGCCGGAGTTTGCGCTGCGCCTGCAGGCAAAGGCCGGTCTGACCGGTTATGCGCAGGTGTACGGTAAATATAACACTACCCCCTACGATAAGCTGCAGATGGACCTGATGTATATTGCACATCCCAGTCTGATCGAGGATTTGAAAATTATGCTGGCAACCGTGAAAATTTTGTTCATGCCGGAGTCTACCGAGGGTGTGGCAGAAGGTGCGACTACGGCGATGGGGCAGGAGAATGACGTATGATGCAAAATGATTTTGGCCTGATTAGCGTCATTATGGCTGCCTACAATGCAGAAAAAACAATAGAGCAGGCAATTAACTCAGTCCTGAGCCAGACTTACGCGAATTTTGAACTTCTTGTGGTTAATGACTGCTCGAAGGACAGAACAGTGGAATTGGTTAAGGACATCGTGGCGAAGGACAGTCGCGTCCGCCTTATTTCTAATGTGAAGAACAGTGGCGTATCCTACACACGCAAGCACGGTTTGGAAGAAGCGAAGGGGGATTGGATTGCGGTTCTCGATAGTGATGATGCATGGGAACCGGAAAAGCTGGAGAAACAGATTGAGCTTCAAAGGAGAACGAATGCTGATTTGCTTTTTACGGGTTCCGCTTTTATGGACTCGGAGGGGCATCCAATTGATTGGTATCTTCATGCTCCGAAAGAAGTCACTTATCGTCAGTTGCTGAAGCAAAATGTATTATCCAATTCCTCTGCGCTGGTGCGTAAAGATTTATATGCAAAGCACTATGCAATCGGTGATGGGATGCACGAGGACTTTGCCATCTGGCTCAGCATCCTGAAAGAAGGAAAGAAGGCATATGGCGTGGATGAGCCGCTGCTCATCTATCGCATTGCAAAATCATCGAAGTCGGGCAATAAGGTCAAGGCTGCGAAGATGAATTGGAATACATATCGGTATATTGGACTGAACCCGATAGAGGCTACTTATTATGAGGGCTGGTATATGATAAAAAACATGATTAAATATACGAATCTGAAAATTTCCGGGGGGGGGGGTACAAGATGAGGTAATTTATATTGCTTCGCTTGATATCCTGATTTTCCCTGAGCAACTGCATGAAGAACAACTGGAGGCCGCATAATGGTTTCCAAGTATTCTGTATTGATGTCAGTTTATTACAAAGAAAAACCAGAATATCTGAAGCAGGCAATTGAGAGCATTCAAAGGCAGACTGTTCCCACAGATGATTTCGTGCTGGTATGTGATGGACCATTGAACGAACCACTAGATAGCGTAATCGCTGCAAAGCAGCAGGAGATGGGAGAAACATTGAATGTTGTCCGACTCGCAAAGAACGGCGGGCTTGGCAATGCGTTGAACAAGGGCATCAAGCACTGCAAAAATGAACTGGTCGCTCGGATGGACAGCGATGACATTGCTTATCCGGATCGATGTGAAAAACAGATCGCTGTGTTTAACACACATTCGGAGGTGAGTATCTGCTCCGGTATCGTGGAGGAGTTTTCCAGTGATCCGAACATTGTCGATGCGAAGCGCGTGCCACCGGAGACAAATGCGGAAATCGTAGAGTTTGCAAAGAAGCGTAACCCGTTTAATCACCCTTGTGTGATGTATAAGAAATCCGCAGTCGAGGCGGTTGGTTCTTACCAGGATTTCTACCTGCTGGAGGATTATTATCTCTGGCTTCGGATGTTGATGGCAGGATATCAGGGGTACAACATTCAGGAATCGCTGCTCCATATGAGAGCTGGCTCTGATATGTATTTAAGAAGAGCGGGTTGGAAATATGCCAAGACGCAGGCAAGGCTGTTTGAGTTTATGAAGAACCAAGGCTTTATTGGCAAAGGGCAGTACATAAAGAGCTGTGTGATTCGTAGTGGCTCGGCGTTAGCTCCAAACTGGTTACGGAAGTTTATGTTTGAGAAAGTGTTGAGGAAATAAGAATGGCAGACAAGAAAATAAGTGTGATTATTCCGGTCTATAATGCGGAAAAATATATAACACAGTGTATCGAGTCAGTGTTGCAGCAAACATTTCAGAGCATCGAAATCGTGGTCGTGAATGACGGATCTACAGATAGAACCCCCGAGATTGTTTCTGAATATGCAAGTAAATATGAGAATATCAAGGTTGTTTCTCAAGAAAATCAAGGGCTTTTTAAGGCAAGGGTAAATGGCTTTAGAGCTTCTAGCGGAAAGTATGTTGGATGGATCGATGCAGATGATTTTGTGAAACCAACAATGTTTGAGAAGCTATATGATAAAGTTATTTGTGAACAAGCAGATTTTGTTAACTGTGACTATGATTTTTACCCTGAAAAAAATGAGTTTAAAGAAAAGTGGTTTAAGGAATACAAAGGATCCATGGACTGGATGTTCTTGGAACGTAATATGCAGCCATGGTGCAAACTGGTCGACCGCGCATTGATTGAAGAAAATAATATTTTAAGCCTTTGGCCAAGTTGTGGGGATGGCGTATATTATAAAATTGCGCTATGTGCCAATAAAATTGCGACTGTAAATGAACCATTATATTGCTACCGTGTAGGGCACGAAAGTATGAGTGGTGGTACATTCAAGGGAAAGACCAAACATTATATTGATTGTGTTGCATGGTCTAAAGCTACTATGAATTTTTCTGAAGGAACAAAGTATCAGGGAAAACTGGATGTTTATTTTGAATATCTCTATGTATATGCGCTGATTCAACTTTGTTGTGTTTCGGCCTATAATTCAGAACGTGACATCTATATGAATGCAAAAATGGAAATGAAGCCGTATTTAAAAAGGACAAGGCAAATCTCCAAAGACATATTAGACTTTAACTATGGAAAACTGAAAAGTTTTGTGCTAAGAGTCATGATTCCTAATAGCTATTTCATGGCAAAAGTATCGACACAAGTTGCATTTCACTAAATCTATGAGAGGTATTAAATGGAAAATATAAAATCAGGTGTTGCAATTATAATTTTAAATTATAATTCTTGGCAATTGACGATTGATTTCATTGAAAATGAAATTTCAAAAATTGAATTGCCAGAACGGACACAAATTGTAGTTGTTGATAATTGCTCACCCAATGAATCTATAGAGCAGTTGAAAAAATGGAATGAAACGCACCAGAAATTTATCCTAATTGAAAATGAAAAGAACACAGGATATGCCGCCGGAAACAATGTTGGATTACGGTGGGCAGAAAAAAACAATTATGCGTTTGCATGGGTGACAAACACGGATATTTTGTTTGATGACCCGCAGACATTGAGAAAAATGATTTCTGTTCTGAAAAAAGACCCTTCCATTGGTGTCGTATCGCCTAGAGTGTTTACACCCAGCGGAATGGAAACGAATCGCAATCTGTTTCGCCCTTCCGTGTGGGATTTGACCTTTGGCAAAATTCAGTATCGAAAAAAAGGAAGAACATTGCCGGAAAACCTCAAGGGATGGGATAATACATATTGCTATAACTATAGACCCCAAGGATGCTGTATGCTTTTGAACCTTGAAGCCGCAAAAAAGGCGGATTATATGGATGAGCATACATTTCTTTATATGGAAGAACCAATTTTGGCAGAGCGACTTCTAAATAATGGATATAAGGGTGCGTGCTGTTTGGATGTAAATGTAGTGCATAATCATTCTACAACTGTAGCAAGTGTGGCTAAAAGAAAACAGATTTATAAATGGCAACACGACAGCGAAGTGTACTACTATAAAAAATATAGAAGGTTTAACATTTTGGAACGCGAAATTTGTATTGCGTTTTCTACAATATATTTTTATTTTGTGTTGCAACTAAAGAAATATAATTAAATTTATGAAAAAAATCAATGCGTTAAAAGTACCACCTCGAACGACATGGCTTGAATGGTTACTAATTTCTATTTTTTTAATATTCCCGGATGACTTGTTTCAAATCACTGGAATTTATAAAGTTGAATCTCCAACATACGTTCCCTATCGTTGGCTAAATTATTCGTTTAGTCTTTTGTTTCTCATACCTGTAGTAATAGGTGGAATACAAGCAATAAAAAGCAAAAGAATAGCATGGATGTTGCTTCTGACTGCTATACTTGCTCGTTCATGTATTTTTAAGATCGAGCATAAGAATAATATTTTTGATTATGGCGAATACGAAATAATTCTTACTATAATGGTAGCTTGTTCCTTGTTTGAGTGGTTTAGAAATCTGTTGAACAAGAGCAATATACGACTTGATGCCTTTTTTGTTGTATTTGTAGTGTTCCATATAATAACACAATTTGCCCAATTTGCTTTATCGCTTTCTAGAATAGAGGGAAGATGCAATGCAATAAATCTTGATGTTGAAACGACCGGTTTCCTTTGTGGTTTTGCAGCGATATATTTAAAAACTCTAAGAAAATATAATACGACTATTTTTCTGCTATGTATAGCAGGATTATTGCTGTCGGGTTCAAGAATTGCATTGATTTTGACGATTGGATACTTGTTTTTCTATGAGTTGTCTCAGCTTAAGAAGAAAATAACAATCAAGAATTCGACCGTAATAATTATGCAGTTGGGTGTAAGTGTTGCATTAGTAGTTGTTTTACTTTTCCCTCGAGTATTTGATGCAATTCTTAACAGCGACTTTCTTTCGGCGATAACTCGAACTTTGAACTTCACTAAGGGAACGGATTTGGGGTCTTATGATGGAAGAACAATGTCTCTCATGGCTGGAGCTGAAATTGTAAAGGAACATCCTTGGGGAATAGATGCTTTTTTTACGAATATACAAGAAAGCACGGTTGCGCATGGATATCCGACGTTTCCGCATTCTACAATGGTATCATACTATATAATGCTTGGACCATTGATTCTAATTCCATTAGGTTTGCACTTTGTTCATCAGGTGAGAAAAGCAACATATAAAAACAGTAGACAAGGTAAAATGCTTTCGCTTTTTAAGGTTTCATTTATAGTGCTATTTTGGATAACTACTGGAGCGCCCATAGTTAATTATAAAATCATCTATGTGTATATTTTAGCACTTGTGATGTCGCTTGAAATTCAAAACTAATACTTGAAATATGAAAAAAAATATCGCTCGCGTTTTTAGCACTAATCTAATAAAAATGTGCGTCACTTTTATCACGGCATTTATAGTGCCGATGGTATTGGATGTTGATAGCTATGGCTATTTAAAGCTGTACCAGTTTTATGTATCTTATATCGGACTGACTCATCTGGGATTTTGCGATGGAATCTATCTTGAGTATGGTGGAAAGGATACAAAAAGCATTGATGCTCATAGAATATCCTTGCAGGGAAGCTCATTGTTTGTTTACGAAACCATACTAGCAGTGATTGCTATTATTTGCGGTGTTTTCGCAAAGGATTTTATCATTGTATGCTGTGGCATAACAATGCTACCACAGATAATGTACACATTTTATAATTATGTGTTTCAAGCAGTGGGTGACTTTAAACGTTATACACAGGTTATGAACACATACTCTGTCGTAAATCTTCTGATTAATCTTTTACTGGTCGGCTTGAAAGTTCGCGATTACAAAGTATATGTACTACTCTATTTGATTATTGAAACAGTACCATTTATTGTTGGAACAGTTCTTTTTCAGAAAAACGGCTGGTGCCAATTTACTGGATTTAACAGGCTGATATTTGTGAGTAGTGTAAAGCTTGGCTTTTTATTGATGATTGGAAACTTTGCATACACTATTTTTCTTGGAATTGATAAGTGGTTTATCAAGTTTACAATGGGAATTGAAAGCTTTTCGTTTTATTCATTTGCAAGTCAATTGCTGACTGTTGTGAATATGTTTATCACACCTGTTGCAATGACACTGTATAGTACGATGAGCCAAAGAAAAGATAAAGAGTTCGAAAAAAAAATAAAACGTTTGCTGGTTGTCTTTTTGATGGCTGTTCCACTTGTGACGTATATGCTCAATTTTATAATTGAAATATTTATGGTGCAATATAAACCGGCAATCAAGGTGACAGCATTGCTTTTCGTATCGCAGATTTTTCTGTGTCTAAATACAGCGATTTTTGTGAATTTGTACAAAGTATATCGCCAGCAGAAAGAGTACTTTAAGAGGTTGTGTATCTCAATTTCTGCGGCTGTGCTACTTGATGGTATGATTGCATTGATAGAACCGAGCATAACTTATTATTCATTCTCAACGTTGATCAGTTGTATGATATGGCTTGGCCTTAACTTAAAGTATTTTCCATATCTTTGTCCTTCACGGACAGAATTGTGTTATGTCTGCGCATTGCTTGGGGTGTATGCAGTGGCGTTTGATCTGCCGTATGTCGTTAAAATAGCAGTTTATATGGTTGTGTATGTCGTGCTTACTTGGAAATTAATGCACCGTGAGTGGGATTATTGCAAACAACAAGTAATTGCTTTGATAAGGAGATAAGTATTATGTCAAAATACTTTGGAACCGACGGCTTCCGTGGTGAAGCTGGAATTACTCTGACTGCCGACCACGCCTACAAGGTTGGTCGTTTTCTGGGATGGTATTACAACGCTTTGCGCGAGCGCAATGGCGACAACGAGCCTGCGCGTATCGTCATTGGAAAGGACACCCGCCGCAGCTCCTATATGTTCGAATATAGTCTGGTTGCAGGCTTGACCGCTTCTGGCGCAGATGCCTACCTGCTGCACGTCACCACTACCCCCAGCGTGGCCTACATTGCCCGTGTGGATGACTTTGATTGCGGCATCATGATTTCTGCCAGCCACAACCCCTATTACGATAACGGTATCAAGCTGATCGACTGCTATGGCGAGAAGATGCCGGAGGAGACCTTGCTGCTGGTGGAAGACTACATCGACGGCAAGCTCCATGTATTCGATAAGGACTGGCCTGAACTGCCCTTCGCGCACCGCGAGCACATCGGCTGCACTGTGGACTATGTGGCAGGCCGCAACCGCTATATGGGCTATCTGATCAGCCTTGGTATCTATTCCTTCAAGGGTGTGAAGGTCGGTCTGGACTGTGCCAACGGTGCAAGCTGGAATATTGCCAAGTCCGTATTCGATGCTCTGGGCGCAGATACCTATGTCATCAACAACAAGCCCAACGGTCTGAACATCAACAACAATGCTGGCTCTACTCATATTGAGGGTCTGCAGAAGTTCGTGGTAGAGAAGGGGCTGGACATCGGTTTTGCTTATGACGGCGATGCTGACCGCTGCCTGTGCGTGGACGAGAAGGGTAATGTGATCACCGGCGACCACATCCTGTACATCTACGGCTGTTACATGAAGGAACACGGCGAGCTGGCGAACAACACCGTGGTCACGACCGTTATGTCCAACTTTGGTCTGTACAAGGCTTTTGACGAGCAGGGCATCGGCTATGCTAAGACCGCTGTGGGCGACAAGTACGTCTACGAGTACATGGCGAAGAACGGCTGCCGTATTGGTGGCGAGCAGAGCGGACACATCATCTTCAGCAAGTACGCCAGCACCGGTGATGGCATCCTGACCAGCCTGAAAATGATGGAAGTTATGCTGGCGAAGAAGATGCCCATGAGCAAGCTGGCTGAGCCGCTGAAGATCTATCCGCAGGTGCTGGAGAATGTTCGCGTTACCGACAAAAAGGCTGCACAGAACGACCCGGCGGTGCAGGAGGCGGTCAAGGCTGTGGCAGAAGCACTGGGCGATACCGGCCGCATTCTGGTGCGCGAGTCCGGCACGGAGCCTGTCGTGCGCGTGATGGTGGAGGCCCCTGACCATGATACCTGCCAGAAGTATGTCTCTCAGGTCGTGGAAGTTATCAAGAACAAGGGCTACGCTGTTTAACGCATATTTTGCTGATATATATTTCTTGCCATCCAATATTTGTAATGCTATACTTATGTTATAAATACTGAATGGAGGTGTCCCATATGCCCCGTCCCAAAGGAAGCAAGAACAAGCCCAAGACCGCAAAAGCAACTGTTGATTTTACTGCACAGATCACTGAAAAGCAGTCCGCAAAGGAAGCTGTCACTGCTGAGATTGCATCCATTACCGCGAACATCGATGCGCTGAAAGCTGACCTGAAAACCAAGAAAACAGAGCTGAAATCTATCGACAAGGAAATCGCCAGAATCGAGGCTAAAAAGGTCAAAGCTGAAACCAAAGCAGCGGAATCTGCAAAGAAAGCCGAAGCAGAGGACGTGCTGAAAAAGCTGCTGGCCAGCGGTGTGAGCGCAGACGAAATCCTCGCAAAACTGAAATAATATTTTCAAAATCCAAAACCGTGTGGACGGAGTTACAAAACTTTATCCATACGGTTTTATAATAGGCTTATTGTTTGATATCAAACAATAAAACGACCATTTTCCAGCTCTCTATCCTGAAAACGTGTCCGGTGAAATTATTGTTATAGACGATGCCACTAGAGCAACTTCCCGGCGGAACGCTGTCCCATGACACAAAACAAACAGTCAAAACGTTTCCTTTGGAGTCTAAAATGTTTTTGCTGTTATTCTGATTCTTTTTCGAGTCCCTGGCCCTCTTTCTCTAAAAGGGTGATTTTTCGTATTTGGAGTATTACGGTGGGTACCACAAAAGCGCCCCATTTTGTCTGAATCGTGCACTTTGAGCACTGTTTTTTCGCATAGTTCCTAGAGAACATATGGACAATTCGCTCATTCGAATTAACGGCGTTTTATGGTCCTGTCCTGTTTATTGGATCAAAAATTTTGCGACTTTTATGTGACAACACCATGCAATACGAATGATCAATCCATAATGCAAATCATAGAATTTTACGTTTTATCATTAAATTTATATCTGATTTGGCAATGAAATTCCAAATATGGAGTCTCTTTTAATCAGAGGGCCAGGGATTCGAGTTCCCTCGAACACACCAAAATCCCACGAAGAATCGTAAGATTCCTCGTGGGATTTTCCGTTTTCTGGGGCCCTGCACACTTTTGCACACTTTTTGCACACCGGCAGGAAAGCCGTGTTTTTCCTTGCATTGTCTGCATTCTGTGCATCGTACCCCGACAAACTCGGTGGGATTTGTGACAGAGAATATCATGGTTAGCAGGGAATCTCAAGATGCTTTTGCAAAATTTATTGCAGCAAAGCAGTAATAGCAAAACTTATCATCTGGAACCGCGCGGAAATCAGCAGTTCTGCGATTGATACCATTTATTGAAATAGTGGTTGCTTTCCTCTTCATCGTGAACCCACTTTTTGCAAATATCCGGCAGCGCACGACGTCTTCTTTCGAAAATTTTCGAGAAGCATCGAAAAATTATCAAGGATTTTCGGTAATTCCTGCTGGCTCTATGCTCCTGCAAGAACGGTTGTTTTCACAGGGCGTCAAGTGCTATGCGCTTACATATTGACAGAAACAGTGGATCGTTGTATAGTGTTGATGTAAGCTAGTTATAGCAAACTAACCTACGTCAATGAAAGAGGAGTGAACCATGTTTCTGCAGCTCAACCAAATAAAAAAGTCCTTTGGAAAAGGAGATAACCGCATCGAAGTATTGAAAGGCATTGATCTGTCTGTGGAGAAAGGCGAGTTCTGCGTGCTGCTCGGCCCTTCAGGATCAGGCAAATCGACCCTGCTCAATATTTTAGGCGGTATCGACCGCGCCGATTCGGGAGATATTCTGATCGGCGGGGAGCGTATGGCCGATATGAATAAGAAAGCATTGACCCTGTATCGCCGCCGGCATCTCGGCTATATCTTCCAGATGTACAACCTTATTCCGAACCTGACGGTGCGGGAGAATGTTGAGGTCGGTGCGTATCTGTCCCGCCATGCGCTGGACGTGGATGAACTGCTGCATGTATTGGGGCTGTGGGAGCACCGAAGCAAGCTGCCGAACCAGCTTTCCGGCGGACAGCAGCAGCGCACCTCGATCGGCCGTGCGATCGTCAAGAACCCCGATATCCTGCTTTGCGATGAGCCGACCGGAGCCTTGGATTATAACACCAGCAAGGAGATCCTGAAACTCATTGAGACCGTTAATCAGAAGTACGGCAATACGGTCATCATGGTCACGCACAACGACGCCATTCGTCTGATGGCAGACCGCGTGGTCAAGCTTCGGGATGGGCAGATCCGCAGCAACACGGTGAACGCAGCAAAGGTTCCGGCGCAGGACCTTGAATGGTAAGGAGGCGGACCGTGAAAAACCCATTGAACAAGCGTCTGCTGCGTGAATTGCGCAGCGAGGCGGGCAAATACGCCGTCATTGCCATCCTGCTGGTTGCAACCATCGGGTTTGTCTCCGGTTTTCTGGTAGCAGACTCCAGCATGATCGCCGCCTACAATGAGGGCTTTGAGAAATACCACATCGAGGATGGACATTTCCGTGTTGAAAACGCACTGAACCGCGCGCAGGTCAAGACCTTGACGGACGCGGGGGCCACCTTGTATGACCTGCATTACCGGGAAGCCGCGCTTGAAAACGGCAGCACCCTGCGTATCTACCCGAACCGCACGCAGGTCAACACCGTTTGCCTGATGCAGGGCGCGCTGCCTGCCGCAGCCGGAGAGATCGCGATCGACCGGATGTATGCCGACAACAATGATCTGACCATCGGTGATACCCTGATCGCCGCAAGCGGAGAGCGCTGGACGGTGACCGGTCTGGTGGCTTTGCCGGATTACAGTTGTCTGTTCAGCGATAACAGCGATGCGATGTTCGACGCCGTCAAGTTCGGCGTTGCGGTGATGACCCCGGAAGGCTATGATGCACTGCAGGAAGCCCAGAGCTGGAACTATGCGTGGACCTACGATACACCGCCCGAGGGTGAAACTGCGGAGAAGGACGCTGCCGAGGCGTTCATGAAGGTGGTCAACAAGACCGTATCCCTGCAGGATTTTGTACCGGCTTATGCAAATCAGGCCATCACCTTTACAGGAGAGGATATGGGCAGCGACCGTGCCATGATGGTCGTTCTTCTTTATATTATCATCGCGATCATGGCGTTTGTCTTTGCCGTTACAACTGCGAACACGATCGCCAAAGAGGCTTCCGTGATCGGAACACTGCGTGCCTCTGGTTTTACACGCGGAGAGCTTGTGCGCCACTACATGGCAATGCCGGTGCTTGTCACCCTTATCAGCGCTGCGGTGGGAAATCTGCTGGGGTATACTTTTCTGAAAGATGTCTGTGCAGAGATGTATTACGGCAGCTACAGCTTACCCACCTATGTGACCCGGTGGAATGCGGACGCTTTCTGGATGACCACGGCCGTGCCGGTGGTGCTGATGATCTTTATCAACTGGTTTGTACTGGCCCGCACATTGCAGCTGTCTCCCCTGCAATTCCTGCGTCATGATCTGAGCCGCCGCAGCGGGCGCAGATACGCATTGCCGCTGCCGAAGCTGCTGCCGTTTTTTACAAGGTTCCGTGCACGGGTGATCCTGCAGAATCTTGGCGGTTATGCCGTGCTGTTTATTGGGATTCTGTTTGCGAATCTGCTGCTGAGCTTTGGCCTGATGCTGCCGGATGCACTGAACCATTACAGCGAGACCATCGGCGATAATATGCTCTGCAATACGCAAACGATCCTGCAGATCCCTTACAGCGCAATGAACGAGGACCGGAAGCTGAACACGCTTGTTTCCATGATGCTTTTCCGTATGGAGACCGAGACGGAGGAAAACAACGCAGAACCATTCAGCGCCTATACCTTGCAGACCCTCAGCGTGGAAGAGGGCGGTATCGCCAATCCCGAAAGTGTGATGCTCTATGGAGTAGAACCGGACAGCCGCTATGTGGCCTTGCCCGGTCAGGGTGTTTATGTATCCGCTGCTTATGCTGAAAAATACAATGTCGGAGCAGGAGACACTGTGACCCTGCGCGAAAAGTATGAGGAAACGCAGTATTCCTTTACCATTGACGGCATCTATGATTATATGGGCGCAATCGCGGTCTTTATGCCGCGGGAAACGCTGAACCGCACCTTTGATCTGGGCAGCGGGTACTATGGAGGCTATTTCTCGGATGCACCGCTGACGGAAATTGACGAAAAATACATCGGTTCGGTCATTGATTACGATACCCTGACAAAGATTTCCCGCCAGCTGACGGTATCCATGGGGTCCATGATGGGATTGGTCAACGGGTTTGCCATCATGATATTTGTTGTGATCGTCTACCTTTTGAGCAAGATGATCATTGAGAAAAACGCCCAGTCTATCTCGATGACGAAGATCCTGGGTTACAGCGGCAGAGAGATCGCACGCCTGTACCTGCTGTCCACAACGGTGGTGGTCGTGCTGTGTCTGGCGGTCAGCCTTCCCATAGAGGTATCCGTCATGCGGGTGTTGTTTCATGCCATTATTCTGGAAAGCATGACAGGCTGGATCTCTCTCTGGGTCGAGCCGACACTGTATCCGCGCATGATGGCAGCGGGACTGATCAGCTACGCTGTGGTGGCTATTCTGGAATATCGCCGGATCTGCCGTGTTCCGATGGACGAGGCGCTGAAAAATGTGGAGTAATGCTATGAAAAAACTGATCCTGATCGTACTTTCGGCAGCGTTGCTGCTTTCTGCCTGCGGGCAGGCGACGGAAGCTGCACCTGCGGAGGAGCCTGTCACCGCCAACACGGTGACAACGGCAGAAACTGCTTCTTCCCCCAAAACAACGCCGAACGGCGTGGACAAAGCAGAAACTGTTTATGCAAAAGCAAATGCCGATGGCACCGTTACCGAGACAACGGTGGAGGTGACGCTGAAAGCGCAGGAGGGGCAGACCATCCCGGATGCTGCCGCTTTGCGGGACATCACCAATAAAGAAGGAGACGAGGACTATATCTGCGGGGCAGACAATGGGCTGACGTGGCAAAACCACGGCACATCCATCACCTATGAGGGCAAGTCCGATGCAGCCTTGCCGGTAACGACCCGCGTGACCTACTATCTGGATGGGCAGGAAATAGCGCCGGACGCTCTGGCCGGCCGCAGCGGACGGGTACGCATCCGGTTCGATTACACAAACAATACCCGCGAGACCGTAACGGTCGATGGGCAGGACTACACGGTCTGTGTGCCCTTCACCGCCGTTACAGCGCTGATCCTGGACGGAACGAAGTTCACGAATATTGAAGCAGAAAACGGAAAGGTCATGGATCTGGACGGGCAGACCGCAGTGCTGGGGATGGCAATGCCGGGTCTTGCGGACAGCCTGTGCCTGAGCGGATTCGAGCCCATGAAGGATGTGGAAATTCCTGCGTTCTTTGAGATCAGCGCGGATGTTACAGATTTTGCGCTGGATTTCACAGCAACGATCCTGACCCCTTCTGCGCTGGATGATCTCGACCTGAGCGATATAGAGGACCTGACCGATCTGAGCGATGCGCTGGATAAGCTGACCGATGCGACCGATGAAGTTGCCGATGGTGCGGGCGCCTTGGCAGACGGGATACAAGCCTACTACGATGGCTTTCAGCAGTACGCGGACGGCGTGAAGAATCTGAACGAGGGTGCACAGACCCTTGCGGACAGTCTGACACAGCTGTACGACAATGGACAGACCCTCTTGACCGGGATCAATACCCTGCGGGACGGCCTGAGCGCCGTCAGCGGCTCGGTGAGCGGCGGGACAGCCACTGCCGGCAAGGAGACGCAGGCGAAGCTCAGCGAAGCGCTGACACCTGCCATCACGGACTACGGAACCACGCTGGTGACGGATGTGTGCAGTGACGCAGAGCTGCAGGCGGCCCTTGGCACGCTTACGCCGGAACAGCAGAAAGTTCTGCTTGCCGCACTGCAAAGTGCGCTGGGAAAAGCGACAGCAAAGGATACCCCCGCCTTTGCCGGTACGGTGGCGGCAACCGCCTCCGAACTGCTGATGCAGTCAATGCCCGGCGGCTTTGCGCAGTTGTCGGTGAGTCTTGGCCAGCTGGCCCAAAGCACCGATGCCTACATGAAAGCGGTGGGTCAGGTCAGTCAGGGAGCCAGCACACTGGCGGACGGCAGCGCACAGCTGAATGATGCAAGTGCAGGACTTTACAGCGGCTTGACAGAGCTGCACGAGGGTGCTGCGGCTCTTCGTGATGGCGTGCAGGAGTTCAGCAAGAAAGCCGGAAAGGAACTCGGTGATGATTTTGGCGATGGACTGCAGAATGTAGTACGCCGCTTAAAAGCCGAGCAGCAGGCCGGAAAAGCCTACCAGACCTTTAGCGGGCTTGCCGATGGAATGACCGGCAATGTGAAATTTATCGTGGAAACAGCGGAGATCAAATAAGCGACCGAGTCTGCACAGCAAAAACGGCATAGCGTGTTTTCCAGAGGTCACCCGGATCGGTGGCCTCTTTTTCATGATACAAAAAGGCCGCCGCACAAAGCACTGTGCGGCGGCCTTAAAAATCGTACTGCTATAAAAAGCGCTTACTTGCCCAGCATCTCGTGGGCGGTCTTGCAGATGGTGGCAGCGTCCAGACCATACTTCTTCAGCAGGTCCCATGCGGGGCCGGAGCAGCCGAACACGTCCTGCACGCCCACGCGGCGCACGGGGGTGGGCTGCTTCTCGCTCAGGACGGCGCAGACGGCCTCGCCCAGACCGCCGATGACGTTGTG
>OIYG01001477.1_pt1 | contig 17516 bp, 14 predicted proteins | sample 1587861 | NCBI WGS metagenome assembly OIYG01 (sample SAMN03283272) | human gut metagenome | biome: human-associated habitat; material: feces | host: Homo sapiens | place: Peru | collected 2012 | reverse complement strand
ACACCCCACTTGTTAGATAGTATATCATACTGTCTAACAAATGGGGTGCAGTTCAGTTTGGACGCGCCTGTTCTGCTTTTGATTTTAGAAATCAATAGGAACCCGCGGAGAACACATACCCGCCGCAGCGGCGGCATTGGCTCAACACGGCACGGCAGGCTTCGTCTGCCTGACGCAGATACTCTTTTTTGCGGGCGGTTTCGGCGCGCTGCTGCTCCTGCATGGCCCGCCAGCGGGGGCAGGTTTTGTGGCAGCCTTCAAACGCACAGGTACAAGAGGAACGGCAGGGAAGCATGGGACATCATCCATCCTTTCAATCCAGAGCTTGCCCAAAATGGTTTGATCTGGTCGGCAAAGAAGTATTTGACGATAATTCCAGTATATCGGGGCCAAACGGACGCTGCCACCATGGCGGCGTTATATTTGTGTAAATTTTGCGTGAGGCTGACGGCGGTGAAGCTGCGCACTGGGTGGGGTGTTTGTCGGGATGTTGGCGGCGCGGGGCAGCAACCATATCGACCATGCCATTCTGGGCAGCGGCGGCCTGGAGCAGAACAGCCCGCTACCAGCAGCACTTTGCCTGGCCCATCCTGCACGAACAGGATTTGCAGCATGAAAAGCTGCTGGCCTGCTACCCGGAGCGCTGGGGCAACCTGGTGCGGGACATCTGCCTGAGCGAGTGAGGGCCGGAAAATAAAACGATAAACTATAAAAAGAGAAGAGCCTGGCGGCTGTTAGGGGCCGAGAAGCTCTTCTTTATTGTATCATGATTCATACACGCGCTGGCGCTGGAATTATTCCTGCACCGGTGCGGGGTCCACGTTCAGGATGTCATTAAAATAGTTGTTGGCAATCATAAAAACGCCCATTGTGGTAATTACCACAAGCTGCTCTTCAGTAAAGGTTTGCTGCATCAGGCGCATCAGGTCCTCCGGCACATGCTTGGGGTCACGGGCAATGGCGCGGCCATATTCGATCAGCAGGCGCTCATCATCGGTAAAATCAAAGGTGGCAAAGTCAATATGGTTCTTTTCCAGCAGGCGGGAAAAATAGGCGCTGCATACCAGGCAGTCATTTTGCAGCGAGATGGCGTACTCATAAAAATCCGCGGCGCGTTTGCCGATCAGCCGCTGCAGCTCACGGTCCAGCTCATAGGAGCTTTCTTCCAGCGTATGGAACGCCGTTACATTATGCAGCAGGGTCAGCTTTTCGTTGGTCAGCTGGTAGCCCTGGGCCAGGTGGTTATCCACCGCGGCGCGGACCTCCTGCGGGGCTGTGGAAAGGTCAATCTTTGAAATATATGCCATAGCGGGCCTCCTATTTATTTAGATAAAAAAGAATAGAGAATAATGAATAATGATTGTGTGATGCCCACGGCATCACATTTTAATTAGGTCAGCTGCTCCGGAAAAAAACATTCTGACCAGAGCTGCCAACTTATTTTATTCGCGCCGCCGCGGGCGGCGCACCGACATTATTCTTTATTCATTATTATTTATTATTTACCACATAAACCTATTATACAACTTGATAAGTTGGTTAAATGATGCTGCCAGTATACCACCTGCCGGGCGGTACGTCAACGCCAAACGGGCAAAAACAGGATTGCAGCGAGAAAGAATTCGTGTTACACTGGCAGAAAGTGAAACTGCGAAAGGGATGCAGAACAATGGAAAAGGAACAGGCATTGCAAGCCCTGCTGGATCAAGTGGTCCGGCAGGGGGATTTTATCGGTGTCAGCGCGCTCTACCTACGGGATGGCAAACAGCTGGCTTATGCACAGGCGGGCATGGCGGACCGCGAACGGGGCATCCCCTTTGCGCGGGATACCATCTGCCGGGTGTTTTCGATGAGCAAGCCCATCACGGCCTTTGCGGTGATGAAGCTATGGGAGGATGGCAAACTGGACCTGGACACCCCGGTGGCAGCCTATCTGCCGGAGTTCGGGGATGCCGAGCATACGAACCTGACAATCAGGCAGCTGCTCTGCATGACCTCCGGGTATGGCTACAATGATAACGATTCGGTACAGTCGGCGGGGTTGGGCAGGCTGTATGATGAAATTTCGGAATCCTTTACCAAAGGTGGGCAGCGTACCACGCGTCAGGTGATTGCCGAAATGGCGAAGCTGCCGCTGCTGTATCGCCCCGGCAGGGGCTGGCGGTATGGCGTCAGCGCGGATATCCTGGCCGCAGCGGTGGAAGCAGCCAGCGGGATGAACTACCGCGATTTTTTGAAGCAGAACCTGCTGGACCCGCTGGAGATGGTGGATACGGATTTTTATGTGCCGGAAGCCAAGCGCGGCCGGTTTGCCCAAGCGTATGATTTCAATTCCGGCGCAGCGGTGCCCGCTGTGGTGAACCGCCTTGGCATCCAGATGAACATGAAAAGCCTGCCGGAGTTCCTTTCCGGAGGGGCAGGCATGGTTTCGACCATTGACGATTATGCCCACTTTGCCACCATGCTGATGAACGGCGGCGAATGGAACGGCTGCCGCCTGCTGAAACCGGAAACGGTGCAGGCGATGGCGGAGCCGCTGCTGAACGCAGAGCAACGCAAGATTTTTGTGGGGCAGGATACCATGCGCCTTGGTATGAGCTATGGCCATTTGATGAGTGTCTGTGTTGCTCCGGAGGAAAGCCCGGTGCCGCTGCACCTGGGGGAATACGGCTGGGATGGCTGGCTGGGCACCCTGTTCACCAACGACCCTGCAACCCGCAGCAGCCTGCTGATGATGCTGCAGCGCAACGGCCCCTGGGACAGAGTGGTCAACCTGCGCGTTGGCGTAAAGAAAATTTTGTGGGAATGAGGGGGATGATGGCATGGAGCCATACCGCCCGAACTGTTATAAAATACCGGAACTGAACGGCCTGCGGGTGCTGCTGGTGTTTATCGTCAGCTGGTACCACTTTTGGCAGCAATCCTGGCTGACGCCGAGCATTGGCAGTTACTCTCTGGATTATCTGCTGCGCGCCGGGTATATGCCAGTGGACGGAACGATTTTGCTTTCCGGCTTTTTGCTGTTCCTGCCCTATGCCCGTGCCATGCTGCTGGGAGAGGCGGTACCAAACACAAAACAGTTTTACCAGCGCCGCATCATGCGCATTGTGCCCAGCTATTATTTTGTCACGCTGGCGCTGCTGTTTGCCGTGGCGCTGCCCTGGCACCTGTACTACAACAGCTCCGATATGGTGCGGGATGTTGTGATGCACCTGACCTTTACCCAGACGTTTAACCCGGCAACCTATATTGCAACCCCCATCGGGGTGGCTTCCTGGACCATTGCAATCGAGATGCAGGCGTATTTGATCTTCCCGCTGCTGGCGCGGTGGGCGATGAAAAATCCCCTTGGCACCCTGATGACAATGGCAGCGGGGACGTTCGCCTTCCGCGGGTGGTGCGTCTGGCGGCTGGATGAATACAATATGGTGGTCAACCAGCTGGCAAACTTTTTGGATATATACGCGCTGGGCATGGGGGCGGCACTGCTGTATGTCTGGCTGGTGCAGCGCTACCCGGCAGCGGAAAAACGCAAAGCGATGGCATGGCAGGGGATCGCAACGCTGCTGTGCGTGCTTTCCACCTGGGGGATGCTGCGCATTTTCCGGGTGCAGGCAGGGGAGAGCGGCCAGGCGGCTTTGCAGGCCGGGCAGATGATGCGCCGCCCGCTGCTGGGGCTGGCCGTTGCGGGAATCCTGCTCACCCTGCCGTTTGCGGCGCGCCCGCTGCGCTTTTTGATGGGCAACCGGGTGATGGGCTGGCTGGCGGCGGTTTCGATGAACTACTACCTGCTGCACCAGAACCTGGCCGTTCACCTGAAACGGCTGAGCGTTCCACCGTCCGTCAGCGCGGAACCAAACCGGGCAGGGGAGCAGCCGTGGCAGCTGCAATATACCCTGCTGTGCTTTGGGCTGTCCCTGCTGGGGGCAGCGCTCATTACGCTGTTGATTGAAAAGCCGTGCGCGAAGGTGTTGAAAAAGATGTTTGAGCGTGGAAAAGCGGAAAACAAGGCGTAACGTGCTGTGGGAAAGCGCGGACATTGATGACCTGACAAGCAAAAAGGCACCGCCGGACTTTTCATCCGGTGGTGCCTTTTCTATTTCTATTATAACATGCCCGGCGGGGCTGTCAATAAGTATGGCTACAGCACATTCTGCTTGCGGAAAGCGCTGGGGGTCATGCCTTTTTCTTTTAGGAATACGCGGTTAAAGCTGCGGATGGTGCCAAAGCCGCACTGTTCGGCCACCTGGGTGATGGGCAGGCTGCTGCCCTGCAGCAGCGCGGCGGCATGGCTGATGCGGTACTGGTTGATAAAATCCTGAAAGCCGGTGTGCAGGCTGTGGTTGAAGTAGGCCGAAAGATAGGTGTAATTATATCCAAGGTCGCGTGCCATCTGTTCCAGCGTCAGGGTGTGGGTGTAATTCTTTTGCACATAGTCGATAATTTTGGAGGAAAGGTGGGCATCCACATCCGGCACGGGGCGCGGCTGCAAAAAGCACTGCTCCAACGCTGTACCGCAGATTAGGTAAAGCCCGGCCAGCTGCTTGCAGCGGTTGCCGCCCGGCCAGAGCAGTTCCATCAGGGGTGCAGCTTCCATGCGGAACACAGGGCTGATAAACTCCCGCTGGCCCAGCTGAGAAATAAATTCTGGCACCCAGTCGTTAGAAAACACCCATAACACGCTCTGAGATTCGCCAATGGTGCGGTAGCTGTGGATCTGGTCCGGCAGCACCAGCAGGGCTTCGCCGGGGTGAACTTCGTACTGCTCGGTTTCCAGCGTACAGGCCAGTGTGCCGGACTGTACACACAGGAATTCAAAGCTGTGGTGCAGATGCGCCGGAAAATTAAAGTTATGGTCGCGCTGGCAGTACAAATAATTGTGTTGGTCAGAACGCTCAGACTCATAGAACAGCATACGGGGGAACCTCACTTTCTTGTTACACAAAGTTTGGCCGGGTGAAAACACCAAAACACCCAAACTTCTGTCTATTATTTTATACGCTCTTTCTTGCACTTGCAAGGGGAAGTTCGGTAAAATAAAGAAAAAGCGGAGGGAACCGCAAGAAAAAACACAACGCAAAGGAGAATGGCTCATGTACTACATTGGTATCGATCTGGGCACCTCGGCAGTCAAGCTGCTGCTGATGCAGGGCGACGGGCAGATCGCCAACATTGTAAGCCGCGAATATCCCATTGCATTCCCGCATCCGGGCTGGAGCGAGCAGAACCCCGCTGACTGGTGGGACGCTGTCTGTGCAGGCATTCCGGAGCTGCTGAACGGCTTTGATGCTTCGCAGGTGGCCGGTATTGGTGCCGGCGGCCAGATGCACGGCCTGGTGGTGCTGGATGCACAGGACAAAGTGATCCGCCCCTGCATTTTGTGGAATGACGGCCGCACCCAGAAGCAGGTGGAATACCTGAACAACGTCATTGGCAAAGAAAACCTGAGCAAGTACACCGCAAACATTGCATTTGCCGGCTTTACCGCCCCCAAGCTGCTGTGGATGCGCGATACCGAGCCGGAGAACTTTGCAAAGATCAGCAAGATCATGCTGCCGAAGGACTACATCAACTACAAGCTGACCGGCGTACACTGCACCGATTACTCCGATGCTTCCGGCATGCTGCTGCTGGATGTGCAGCACAAGTGCTGGAGCAAAGAAATGCTGGATATCTGCGGCGTAAGCGAAGCCCAGGTGCCCAAGCTGTTTGAAAGCTGGGAGCCGGTTGGCACCCTGACCGCCGAAGCTGCTGCCAAGCTGGGTTTGCCGGAAGGCGTTAAGGTCTGCGCCGGCGCCGGCGACAATGCTGCCGCTGCTGTTGGCTGCGGCGCTGTGGGCAATGGCAAGTGCAACATCTCGCTGGGAACCTCCGGCACCGTGTTCATCACCAGCAGCACCTTTGGTGTGGATAAGCAGAACGCCCTGCACAGCTTTGACCATGCAGACGGCGGCTACCACCTGATGGGCTGCATCCTGTCCGCTGCAAGCTGCAACAAGTGGTGGATGGAAGACATCCTGAACACCCAGGATTTCGGCAGGGAGCAGGAGCCCATCACCGCTGAAAAGCTGGGTGCAAACGATGTGTACTATCTGCCTTACCTGATGGGTGAGCGCAGCCCCCATAACGATCCCGCAGCCCGCGGTTCTTTCATCGGGCTGCGTATGGATTCCACCCGCGCCGATATGACCCAGGCTGTGCTGGAAGGCGTTGCCTTTGCCATCAAGGATTGTGTTGAAATCGCTCGTACACAGGGCGTTGAGATCGCATCCAGCACGCTGTGCGGCGGCGGCGCCAAGAGCCCGCTGTGGCGCGAGATCATGGCAAATATTCTGGGCATTCCCCTGGCGCTGCCCCAGACTGAGCAGGGCCCAGGTTACGGCGGCGCCATGCTGGCAGCCGTTGCCTGCGGCGAATATGCCACGGTGCAGGAATGCGCGGATAAGCTGATCAAGATCAAGAGCGTGACCGAGCCGGATCCGGCTCTGGTTAAGAAATATGCAGCCCGCTATGAGCTGTGGCACAAGCTGTACCCGGCCCTGAAGCCGCTGTATGCAGAGATGGAGGCATTGCAATGAAGATCTATTCTGTAAATGATCCCGAATTCAAGCCCTATGGCCGTGTGGTAACCGGTCTGGAAGCTGCCAAGGCAGAGATCCTGCAGGCGTTGGCAACCACCCCGCTGCCGGAAGCTACTGACTATGTGGCCGAGGAGCCTGTTCTGCAGGAGCTGCCCGCAATGGTGGAAGTTTCCGAGCATCTGTTTGGCGGCATGCCGGTCCAGCTGGGCTGGTGCAACGGCTACAACACCAAGCTGAACTGCCTGGAATACCACCGCGACAGTGAGTTCAACCTGGGCACCGAGGATTTCATCCTGCTGCTGGCCAAGATGGACGACATCACCGATGGCAAGCTGGACACCGCAAAGGTCAAGGCTTTCCGCGCACCGGCAGGCACCCTGGTGGAAGTTTACGCCACTACCCTGCATTACGCACCCTGCCATGTGGACCCGGCCAAGGGCTTCCGCGTGCTGGTTGCACTGCCGCAGGGCACCAACACCGCCAAGCCGGAAATCAAGGCTGACGGCGGTGACGACGCCCAGCTGTGGGCCTGCAACAAGTGGCTGCTGGCCCATGTTGAGAGCAGCGAAGCTGCCGCAGGCGCTTATGTCGGCCTGGAAGGCGTGAACATCGACATCGCAGACGATCTGTAAAAATAGTTAGGAGTTGGAAGGGAGGAGTTAGGAGTTACAATGTGCGTGCAGGCGCACACCATCAACTCCTGACTTCTAACTCCTACTTCCTAACTTGATATTGAGCAGAGCAAAATTAAAAAATAAACGGAGGGCAAACTTATGAAGTCTACCAACATCCCTGAAGTCAAGCTGGGCATTGTTGCCGTCAGCCGTGACTGTTTTCCCATTCAGCTGAGCGAAAAGCGCCGCGCCGCTATCGTGGCAGCCTGCCAGGCTAAGGGTCTGGACCTGTACGAGGCAAAGACCACTGTTGAGAACGAGAAGGACATGGAAAAGGCTGTTGCCGAGGTTACCGAGGCTGGCTGCAATGCTCTGACCGTTTTCCTGGGCAACTTTGGCCCCGAAACTCCGGAAACCCTGATCGCAAAGTTCTTCAACGGCCCCTGCATGTTTGTTGCAGCTGCTGAAGGCGACGGTGACATGATCAACGGCCGCGGCGATGCTTACTGCGGCATGCTGAACTGCTCCTACAACCTGGGTATGCGCCACCTGAAGGGCTACATCCCCGAATACCCCATCGGCACTGCTGATGAGATCGCTGACAAGATGATCGAGTTCGTTCCCATCGCCCGCACCCTGCTGGGTGTGCGTGATCTGAAGATCATTACCTTCGGCCCCCGCCCGCAGGACTTCTTTGCCTGCAACGCACCCATCAAGGGCCTGTACGAGCTGGGCGTTGAAGTGGAAGAGAACAGCGAGCTGGACCTGCTGGTTTCCTACAAAGAGCATGCAAATGACCCGCGCATCGAGGATGTCTGCAAGGATATGGCTGCCGAGATGGGCGAAGGCCACTACTATCCCGACCTGCTGGCCCGCATGGCTCAGTTTGAGCTGACCCTGCTGGACTGGGCAGATGCACACAAGGGCAGCAAGAAGTACGTTGCTTTTGCTGACAAGTGCTGGCCTGCATTCCCCTCTCAGTTCGGCTTTGAGCCCTGCTATGTCAACTCCCGCCTGGTAAGCCGCGGCATCCCCGTTTCCTGCGAAGTTGATATCTACGGCGCTCTGTCCGAGTACATCGGCATGTGCGCTTCCGGCGATACCGTTACCCTGCTGGACATCAACAACAGCGTGCCCCAGTACATTTACGATGAGGACATCGCAGGCAAGTTTGATTACAGCCTGACCGATACCTTCATGGGCTTCCACTGCGGCAACACCCCGGCCTGCAAGATGTGCAACGACCGTGCCGTTAAGTATCAGCTCATCCAGCACCGTCTGCTGGAGCCGGCCGGCAGCGATCCCGACTTCACCCGCGGCACCCTGGAAGGCGACATTGCACCTTCTGACATCACCTTCTACCGTCTGCAGTGCGACAGCGAGGGCAACCTGCGCTCCTACATTGCAGAGGGCGAGATCCTGCCTGTTGCTACCCGCTCCTTCGGCGGCATTGCAATCTTCGGCATCCATGAGATGGGCCGCTTCTACCGCCATGTTCTGGTCCAGAAGCGTTACCCGCACCACGGCGCCGTTGCATTCGGCCATTACGGCAAGATCCTGTTTGAGGTCCTCAAGTTCCTGGGCATTCAGGACATCGCTTACAACCAGCCCAAGAGCCTGCCGTACCCGACCGAGAATCCGTTTGCCTGATCTGGCATAAAAAGCTGAACCAAAATCCAGCAACAAGAACGGAATCCACTATTTTGTTTCGGTAACAGTCACGATACTGTTAAGCGTAGGGAAGAACCGTAAGAAAACAAAAATCTAGGGAGGAACATTATGCTGAATCCGTCCGAACTGAAAAAGATCGACGCCTATTGGCGCGCCAGCAACTACCTGGCAGCAGGCCAGCTGTACCTGCTCGATAACCCCCTGCTGCGCCGTCCGCTGACCCGTGACGACGTGAAGAAGAAGATCGTTGGCCACTGGGGCACCGTGCCTGGCCAGAACTTCGTTTACGTTCATCTGAACCGTATCATCAAGAAGTACGACCAGGATATGATCCTGATCTCCGGCCCGGGCCACGGAGGAAACTTCTTTGTTGCCAACGCTTACCTGGATGGCACCTACTCTGAAGTTTACCCCAACATCAGCCGTGATGAAGAGGGCATGAAGAAGCTGTTCAAGCAGTTCTCCTTCCCCGGCGGCATCTCCAGCCACGTTGCACCCGAAACTCCGGGCTCCATCAACGAAGGCGGCGAGCTGGGCTACTCCATCGCACACGCATTTGGCGCTGTGTTCGATAACCCGGATCTGATCTGCGCAGTTACCGTTGGCGACGGCGAAGCTGAGACCGGCCCCCTGGCCACCAGCTGGCAGTCCAACAAGTTCCTGAACCCCGTGGGCGATGGCGCTGTTCTGCCCATCCTGCACCTGAATGGCTACAAGATCTCCAACCCCACCATCTTTGGCCGTATGACCCATGAAGAGATGGAGAGCTTCTTCCGTGGCTGCTCCTGGAAGCCGTACTTCGTTGAAGGCGACGACCCGATGACCATGCACGAGAAGATGGCTGAGACCCTGGATACCGTCATCGAAGAGATCCACGACATCCAGAAGCGCGCCCGTGCTGGCGAGGATATGGGCCATATCCAGTGGCCTATGATCGTTCTGCGCACCCCGAAGGGCTGGACTGGCCCGAAGGTAGTGGACGGCAAGCCCATCGAGGGCACCTTCCGTGCACACCAGGTTCCCATCGACATCACTGTCGGCACCCCGAACCAGGAAGAGCACCTGAAGCAGATCGAAGAATGGCTGCACAGCTACCATGCTGAGGAACTGTTCGACGAGAACGGCACTCTGATCCCCGAACTGCAGGAACTGGCCCCCACCGGCGACCGCCGTCTGGCTGCCAACCCGCACGCAAACGGCGGCAAGCTGCTGCGTGACCTGCGTACCCCCGATTTCAAGCAGTATGCAGTGGATATCCCGTTCCCCGGCTCTGTCGAGAAGCAGGATATGATCGAGCTGGGCGGCTACATCCGCGACGTGCTCAAGCTGAATGCTGATGCTAAAAACTTCCGCATCTTTGGACCTGACGAGACCATGTCCAACCGTCTGTACAAGTGCTTCGAAGCTACCCAGCGTGATTGGAACTCCACCATCATCCCGGGCGATGAATTCCTGGCAAACGACGGCCGCATCATGGACTCCATGCTGTCCGAGCATATGTGCGAAGGCTGGCTGGAAGGCTACCTGCTGACCGGTCGTCACGGCTTCTTTGCTTCCTACGAGAGCTTCATCCGCGTGGTGGACTCCATGGTTGCACAGCATGCTAAGTGGCTGAAGGTTTGCAGCCAGCTGCCCTGGCGCCAGAGCATTGCTTCCCTGAACCTGATCCTGACCTCCAACGTATGGCAGCAGGATCACAATGGCTTCACCCATCAGGATCCCGGCTTCCTGGATCACATCGCCAACAAGAAGGCAGACGTTGTCCGCCTGTACCTGCCGCCGGATACCAACTGCCTGCTGAGCTGCTTCGACCACTGTGTCCGCAGCCGTGACTATGTCAACGTACTGGTCACCTCCAAGCATCCGCGTCCCCAGTGGCTGACCATGGAGCAGGCTGTTAAGCACTGCACCCAGGGCGTTGGCATCTGGGATTGGGCTTCCAGCGATGCAGGCGAAGAGCCGGATGTCGTCATGGCCTGCTGCGGTGATACCCCGACCCTGGAAACGCTGGCTGCTGTCACCATCCTGCGCGACGCAATGCCCGAACTGAAGATCCGCGTTGTCAACGTTGTTGACCTGATGAAGCTTGAGCCCAACACCAAGCATCCTCATGGCCTGTCTGACGCTGATTACGATGCTCTGTTCACCAAGGATAAGCCGATCATCTTCGCATTCCATGGTTACCCGACCTTGATCCATGAGCTGACCTACGAGCGTACCAACCGCAACCTGTCTGTCCATGGCTATCAGGAAGAGGGCACCATCACCACGCCGTTTGATATGCGCGTGCAGAACGAGATCGACCGCTTCCACCTGGTTAAGGATGTCCTGCAGCACCTGCCGCAGCTGGGCAACAAGGGCGCTTATCTGATCCAGCAGATGAACGACAAGCTGGTTGCTCATAAGAACTACATCCACGAAGTTGGCCAGGATCTGCCTGAGATCATCGACTGGAAGTGGCACCTGCCTGAGAACAAGTAATTTGTTCTGAACCCTTTGTTTACTAACCCCAAACCCTGAAAATATGCCGCCCGCCGCAGCCCCCCGCAAGGGGACTGCGGTGGGTGGTTTTTTGTGCGCTGATATTTTCTTCTCTTGTGCGGGCTGCTGTGCATGCTGACCCGGCAAAATAAAAACACCCCCGCTTCGGTGCGGCACTGCTTTGCAGCAGGCCATGCGCCGGGGCGGGGGTGTTACTCGTTACAACAAATCAAGCCTTAAGTGGCTTGTGCACAGAACTTGCAGCAGAAATTACAGCTGCGGGCCGGCAGAGACCAGAGCCTTGCCGTGCTCGTTGCCTTCGTACTTGGCGAAGTTCTTGATGAAGCGGCTTGCCAGGTCCTCAGCCTTCTTGTTCCACTCAGCAGCATCTGCATAGGTGTCACGAGGATCGAGGATAGCGGGATCAACGCCGGGCAGAGAAGTGGGAACTTCGAAATCGAAGTACGGGATCTTCTTGGTCGGGGCTTCGTTGATAGCGCCGCTCAGGATAGCGTCGATGATGCCGCGGGTATCCTTGATGGAGATACGCTTGCCAGTGCCGTTCCAGCCAGTGTTGACCAGGTAAGCCTTAGCGCCGCTCTTTTCCATCTTCTTGACCAGCTCTTCAGCATACTTGGTGGGATGCAGTTCCAGGAATGCCTGGCCGAAGCAAGCAGAGAAGGTCGGGGTGGGCTCGGTGATGCCGCGCTCGGTGCCGGCCAGCTTTGCGGTAAAGCCGGACAGGAAGTAGTACTGGGTCTGCTCCGGGGTCAGGATGGAGACCGGGGGCAGAACGCCGAATGCGTCAGCAGACAGGAAGATAACATTCTTGGCTGCCGGAGCAGAAGAAATCGGGCGAACGATGTTCTGAATGTGGTTGATGGGGTAGGAAACACGAGTGTTCTCGGTCACGCTCTTATCAGCGAAATCGATCTTGCCTTCGGCGTCGAGGGTGACGTTCTCCAGCAGAGCGTTGCGCTTGATGGCGTTGTAGATGTCAGGCTCAGAATCTTTGTCCAGGTTGATGACCTTGGCGTAGCAGCCACCCTCAAAGTTGAAGACGCCGTTGTCGTCCCAGCCGTGCTCGTCGTCGCCGATCAGCAGGCGCTTCGGGTCGGTGGACAGGGTGGTCTTGCCAGTGCCGGACAGACCGAAGAAGATGGCGGTGTTCTTGCCTTCCATATCGGTGTTGGCGGAGCAGTGCATGGAAGCCATGCCCTTCAGCGGCAGGAAGTAGTTCATCATGGAGAACATACCCTTCTTCATCTCGCCGCCGTACCAGGTGTTGACGATGACCTGCTCCTTGCTGGTGATGTTGAACAGCACAGCAGTCTCGGAGTTCAGGCCCAGCTCCTTGTAGTTCTCGACCTTAGCCTTGGAAGCGTTGTAAACAACGAAATCAGGCTCGAAGTTCTCCAGCTCCTCAGCGGTGGGACGGATGAACATATTGGTAACGAAGTGTGCCTGCCAAGCCACTTCCACGATGAAACGCACTGCCATGCGGGTATCCTTGTTGGCGCCGCAGAAAGCATCCACGACGTACAGGCGCTTGTTGGACAGCTCCTTCTGAGCGATCTCCTTGACAGCCTTCCAAGCCTCCTGAGAAGCGGGGTGGTTGTCGTTCTTGTACTCATCGCTGGTCCACCACACGGTGTCCTTGGAGTTCTCGTCCATCACGATGAACTTGTCCTTGGGAGAACGGCCGGTGTAGATGCCGGTCATCACGTTCACAGCACCCAGCTCGCTGACGTGACCCTTCTCGTAGCCTTCCAGCTCGGGCTTGGTCTCCTCTGCGAACAGCTGCTCGTAGGAGGGGTTGTGCACGACTTCAGTCGTGCCGGTGATGCCATACTTGGTAAGATCCAACTTTGCCATATTTGCGTACCTCTACTTTCGTTTGATCCTTACATAACTCTGTGTAGGAGATGCAGCGCCATTTATGGTACGGACACCGCATAAGGGAGACTGCACAGAACGATGCAATGCAAATTCTCCTGTCTATCATTATACACAAAAGCTTTCCAAAAGCAATAAATGGAAGGTTCTGTTTGCAAAAAAGAAACAAATTTCATAAACAGGCTTTCCCGCATAAAGTAATTTCACGAAGCCCGGCAGGGATGCAGACTGTGAAAAATAAGGCGGGACGGGAGAAAACCGACATTTTGATAAAAGTTTGACAAGCAAGGATACATGAAAAACCGGGTCGTTTTTTGCAGTTTTTGTCCCGATTTTCTTCCCGCTTTGTTCCAATGTGCAATTTTTGCGTTGGTTCAAACGTTTTTCTGGCAAAAGGACTTTACTTGTGCTATACTTATTTAAGTTAGAAACACTTTTCCGCCCGCTGCGGCGGCCTACATATAAAGGAACTGCCATGAAAACCATCTACATCCTACTCACCCGCTCCGGCACGCTGCTGTCCAAGCTGGTCTATGCTGCCACCGGTGCCAGCTATACCCACGCCTCCATGGCCTTTGATGCAGAGCTGAGCTGCCTGTACAGCTCCACCCGCAAAAACGGCTACACCATGTTCCCTGCAGGTCCCAGCAAAGAATACCTGAACAAGGGCGTTTTCCGTCTGCGGGACGATGCCCCCTGTGTGCTGTACGCGCTGGAAGTGTCCGACGAGGCCTATGTCCGCGCCCTGCGCCGCGCCGAGGAGTTCATGCGCCACAGCGAGGAGTACAGCTTCAACACGCTGGGGCTGATCTTGTGCGGGCTGCATATCCGCTGGCAGCGCCGCCGGCATTATTTCTGCTCCCAGTTCGTCAGCGAGGTGCTGGAAAAGAGCGGCGCATTGACGCTGCCCAAGGACAGCACCCTGATGCACCCCAACGACTACACCCAGCTGCCCCAGCTGAAGTGCCTGTACAAGGGACGCCTTGCCGACCTGCCCCAGCGTAAAGCCATGGAGCTGGGCGAGACGCCCTCAATGGTCAGCATCTATACCGGTCTGCTGGTGGAGCTGCTGCAGCACCGGGCGCAAAAGTTTTTTGAGTGACCTTGTTGTATAAAACTGAAATTTCCGCTTTTTTAGGTGTCGCTCTTGCTTTTTGCAGCCAATTGTGGTAATATTATTCGGCGGTATTGTTTTGTCGCAGAATATGCGCTCGTAGCTCAGCCGGTAGAGCATCTGACTTTTAATCAGAGGGCCAGGGATTCGAGTTCCCTCGAGCGCACCAAGAAAAACCCACGATCAGCCGTTCAAAATGGCGTTGATCGTGGGCTTTCTTTTTGCGTTTTCGGGCTGTTTTGGGGTAAATTTTGCGACTTTTTTGCGACAAAGCGGAAAAAGGCAAACCGGATGCAAAGAATAATAAGACGACGCATCGACTAAAAACGCCCGGAAATTTGAAAAAACAAGGTAAATTTGTTGCATGGAAGCGCGGTGGCTTTTTGGCCATCAGCGCTTTTTCTTTTGGTAGTTTGGGATTTGAGCCAGTTCGCGGGCGTGGTGGAGAAGAGCCTCCCGACCCGTTTCATTTAGGTCTTTCAGAATCGCTTCAAGTTCTTTTGCAGGATTTTTAGCACGCGGTAATTCATCAGCCTCCGGGACTTCAGCCGTGACTTGCGGCCAAAGACCCAAATCTTTATTCAGTGCTTCCTTTACGTCCGCTTTTGAAACCTCATGTTTTTCTGCTAAGGAATCAAGGTTCTCTACCGCCCATCTTCTTTGCTGATCGGGCGTCACGGTGCCGCCATCCGATTCAACCTGAGCGGTTTTATCATCTATAATTTTCTCAATTTCATAAACAGCAAAACTTATACGATCTTCACAACTGCCGTATTTTTCTTTGTATTCCTCTCGTTCTGGTTGCAGCATCAGCTCCGTAATGTCGATATCCAAGGCCCTTGCAATTTTTTGACGGGTTTCAAGTTTTGGGGTGCGCCGATTCTGTTCCCACTGAACAATGCCAACCTGGTTGATGCCAAGTTTGTAAGCCAGATCACTCTGCGTCCAGCCCTTTCTCTTTCTCGCAGCACGGATAAGTTCACCATACATCGTCGCTTCACCTCTTGATAATATTATCATATCATAAAATGCGCTTAAAACAAAGCATAAAATATGATTTGATAAGATAACACTTTTTTGAAAAGAATATATTGACTATATAATCATGCTGTGTTAAAATATAGTCATAAGGAGGCCAACGGCCACGACAGCTGCCCCTCAATTGCCGCTGTCGGCTCCGGATGCCTACCTTTATTATAACAACATACAGGAGGTTTCCAAATTATGGAAAACACTATTCAGTATCCGATCCGCTACCCAACCATGGCCACCGTGAAGGAGGCTGCTGCCCAGTTCCGTGTGACGGGTGCCTACATCCGCAAGCTCTGCAAAATGGGCAAGGTCCGTTACACCATTGTATCATCCCGCAAGTGGCTGGTCAACATGGATTCGCTGGCGAAATTTTTTGAGCAGGGCGAACCGATCGTGCAGGAGCCGCAGGTCGTCAACGGCATCCGTCGCGTAGCTTCCTATTAAGAAAGGAGGCGTTCCCGTGGCACAAATCACACAGCGGGAGAAGAAGGACGGTACCATCGCATATACCATCCGGGTGTACAGCGGACGGACGCAGGAGGACAAGGTTGTCACAAAATGCAAAACCGTGACCCCTCCCCCCGGGCATGACCAAGAAAAAGGCCGAAAAGTGGGTGCAGGAGCAGGCAGTTTTGTTCGAGCGACAAATCACTGATGGAATGCTTCTGGACTCGAATATGCTGTTCGCAGACCTGATGGACCGCTGGTTTGAGGAGTATGCCGACAAGCAGCTGGGACCACAGACGCTGTACAACTACCGAAGCTTCGCACCCCGTATTCTTACCGCGCTGGGACATATGAAGGTGTCCAAAATCAAACCGTCGCACCTGATGGCTTTCTATGACAATCTGGAAGAAAAAGGTGTACGACAGGACAGTACATTTACCGCGACCCCGGCATTGCTCAAGTGCCTTCCACATGGGTCCCGCGGCGAAATTGCTCGAAAAGCCGGAATCGGGCAGGACACAATGCGTCAGGTCTACGCAGGCAAGCCCGTCAGCAAACGAACGGCGGAGAAGGTATCCGCTGCAGTCGGTCTGCCCTTTTCCAAGTCCTTCACAGAGCATGTCAAAAACGACGGAAAACTGAACCGGAACAGTATCCTGCGCTACCACGCCATGCTATCCAGTATCTTTAAAAAAGGTGTCCAGTGGGGGCTGATCAGCGAAAATCCCTGCTCCCGCGCCGAGCACCCCAAAGCAGAGGAGGTGAACGTAGCCATACTGGGGGAAGAAGACCTCTCCAAGCTGTTGGAAGCGCTTTCCGATGCCCCTCCGCAGTACAGCGTGATCACACAGCTGGCTCTTCTGACAGGTGCCCGCCGGGGTGAGATCTGTGCGCTGCGATGGTCGGACATTGACCTGAACAAAGGGACGCTGTCCATCAATCGTTCGGTGCGCTTCATTCCCGGAGAGGGCATCCTCTTTACCCCGCCAAAAACCAGACGCTCCCGGCGATGTATCCGAATCGGTGAAGACTGCGTGGCACTTCTGAAGGAATATCGTCAGCATCAGATCCAAGAGCGCCTGAGAGTCGGCTCCCAATGGGTGAAAACAGTGACCCTTGAGAATAAAAAGGTCGTGGACAACGATATGCTGTTCACCAAATGGAACGGCGCACCCATGGACCCGGAAGAGATCTCAAGCTGGTTCCCGAAGTTTTTAGCTGAGCACCACCTCCCTGCCGTGCACTTCCATAGTCTGCGGCACACCAATGCTACCCTGCTGATTGCGGCACACGCACCGATCACAACGGTTTCTGGACGGTTGGGGCATGCGCAGACCTCCACGACCCTGAACATTTATGCATCGGCCATTCAGAGTGCAGATGCGGCAGCAGCAGACGCCTTGGAGGGAATTATCAAGATACCTAAAAAATTAGAGGCATAAAGGAGATTAAAATGAGCTTTTTAGAAGATGTATTTCAGACCGCTGACGAGATCAAGCAGAATGAAGAGAAGTTCAAAAGTGCTGTGGAGGCAAGCTTTCATCAGCTGGATGTGCTTATTCGACCGTATTTGGGTGAAGCACAGAACGAGATCTTATCTGAAATTCTGGAAGGGCTGGTCGCGGCCGTTGCCGAGCATTCGTTCCAAATCGGCTACAGCAGCGCCATGCAGACGTTTGC
>OIYG01001475.1_pt1 | contig 17525 bp, 17 predicted proteins | sample 1587861 | NCBI WGS metagenome assembly OIYG01 (sample SAMN03283272) | human gut metagenome | biome: human-associated habitat; material: feces | host: Homo sapiens | place: Peru | collected 2012 | reverse complement strand
CACTCGGAGGGGAGTTGCGGAATTTTGGACTGTCACTGTCACCTGTCACCAAGTTCTTTTATTTTCTTTCGAAGTTTTCCGCTCTAAAATTTGGAGGTTACAGAAAAACATCGTATCTTTGCATCGACAAATCCCGCTCGCTTCCCATAAGAACAGCGTACCCAGCGGGACATTTTTATTTTATGAGGGTATGAAATATACAAAGCAAGCCATAACTACAGCGGAACAAATCAGCATTCTCAGACAACGAGGACTGATTGTCGAAGATGAGAGTCAGGCAAGAGAAGCCTTGCCGGCAATCCCGACTTCTTCCACTCTAACTTGGAACATATCCGTACCGAGGTGAAGCGTTCTCGTGAAGAGTTCATTACAGAGCATTTCCTGAAATATGCAGAGCCAGACCTACCTCCTGTATGGAAGACTTTGGAGGTTGTCTCGTTTGGCACGCTTTCCAAGCTGTTCGGCAATTTCAGGGATGCCACTGCCAAGCACCAAGTAGCTCGTGAGTTCGGTCTGAACCACCATAAGTTTCTGAAGAGTTGGATGGAGACATTGGTGGCGTTGCGCAATTATTGCGCCCATCACTCCAGAGTTTGGAACCGTCGATTCCCTGTCAAGCCTCAGACTCCAAGGAGAATGCCACAAGATTGGATTTCCGATTTCTCCTTTCGCCAAGAGACCATCTATCCCCAACTGTGTTGTATTACTTATTGGCTGAATAGCATCTATCCCAAGAATACCTTTGTAGCTGATTTCAAAGCAATGCTTGAAAAGCATCCTTCCGTCAGCACTCGACTGATGGGCTTTCCTGCCCATTGGGAGGAAGAGCCGCTGTGGAAGTAAGTTTTCTCCGAAAACATTTGGCGATTACTAATAAAACGTTAAAATGAAACAAGATATTTGGAGATACGGAAAGAAAAGCGTATCTTTGTCATCCAATATAGACTAAACGTTTTAACAACGAAGACTATGGATACAAGCAAAAGAACAATGCAAACCACGGAGACATACAATGCCTCCGAGAAGCAGCATAGCAAGACATGGCTCGCCATGCAGAAATACAGAGGCACCGTAACGGTATATGACAAAAGCTTGTTCTACTAAAGAAATTAGCAAAGACCTTGATTCCCAATAGTCCCTGAGTATGTCTCAAACTATTGGGTTTAGTTTTTATATTAGCCGAAAAAACACGCTTGCATAAGTTTTCAAACAGAAAATTTGGAGATACCAAATTAAAACATTAACTTTGCCACAAAAAGGACCAATATGTTAGAAAGTATAGGCATAGGATATTTCATCGTGGTAGTAGGAGCCATTATGTTCTTCATCATCAAGGCATTGCTGGGTGTGTTTGCCGTAGGCACTTCAAAACTAATAAAAGAGCCTAAGCCTCGCCTCTCGGAAACAGAGAAATACGAGGCTCTGCACTGCAAGTCTGGCGAGCATGTGTATGGCGAGGTGAAGACCAAGCGATACAGCGAGTACAATGGCGGTACGGACATTCGTATGGATGAGGAAGGCAGACTTTATCTCAAGGTTTACAACTTGAAGACAGGCGAGAGCCATAGGCTTTCCGCCAAGTATCTCTATGAGTTGGAAGACTTGATGACGGAAGCATTCAAGGCTATGGCTGAGAGGGAGAAAGAACTGGATGTAGAAACTGAAAGTGTGCAAAAGGAAAATATAAAACGAAAGGAACTGAATGATGAAAATTCAAGTGTTGGATGAGAACTTGAACGTACTTTCTGAACACGAGGCGAAATTGAGCAAACATCCTCGTGCCAGAATAGTACGAGTAAAGTACATGAAACTCAATGGACCTGTACCGAAGCCGAAAATGATGACGCGGGCTGAGGTGTTTGGTAATCATGTAGAAATTAGCAAATAGAGGAATATGAAGAGCAAAAGCCACAATAGACTATGTTAAGGACGGAGAAGTAATTCTTAAATAACGCCTATGAAAAGAAAGAAAATATTATTTCTGGACCAATTTGCAGTAAGTAACATGTACAACGCAATCCCTACATCTTTGTGGGGACAATTACGTGCTATTATCATAGAAAAAGTAAACAAAGGGGTACTCTCTTGCCCTATGCCACTTGAACACTTGTATGAAACACTTGGACGTTCTAACATAGATGAAAATGGCAATGAAAATATTGAGTATTCAAAAAGAATTGCTCAACAACATAGTTTCTTCTCCCAAATTGCAAATGGAACGGCATTTTATGGATATGAAGAGGTCGCTGCAACAGAAATTATGATGTTACTAAGGCAGGGTAACGTAAAAACAATGCAATCCATGTATTTGCATGAGGCTTGTTATACAGATATAGGCATTCTTGATATTTATAAAGATGGTCATACTTTCAACCAAGAAAACCATTGTTATAACCAAGAGTTGTTCAAATATGTAAATGGTTGGCGAGAATCGTTGAATACGACAAATCCAAGGCTCGCAAAGCAAGACAATTCTTTGTTTTTGAAAACTTTATGTAAAATACAAGTCAATGATTATATATTTGGTCTCAAAAAATTCTACGAAAAAGGATATGTGAAAGTTCGTGGAGTACAATGTGGTACATTCAATGTTCACCATAAAGTTGACCTGTTAATAAAAAAGCTATGTGATAAAAGAATAGATAAAAGAATGACCCAAAAATTGATTTGTGAATTGGAAACGCATGGATTTGAAAGAATTCCATCCATGAATATTCGTTCTTTATTAAGTGCTAATATAGCACTCTGTGGAAAAAATCAAACTCCGAATGATGAAATTGATATAGATAGGGCTGCTATCGGATTGCGTATTTCTGATTATTTCTTTGCTGACAATGAAAAGAAACTAACTATTGAAAAATATCAATTAGATAAAAAATATAATACTAAAGTATATTCAGCAAAGGAAAAGTCTATTTTATCTCTAACAGGAGAATTGTCCACATTGTAACTCAGACAAGAAAAGATTGAACCAATATGGTATAAAAAAAATCCAAAAGAATTGGTAGACTCGATAATTTTTATTACCTTTGCCAATAGTTATAAAATAAAATTAGAATGAAGGACTGTAATCAAGCTAAAATGGACAACATGGCTTTTAGATATTCCGACCAGAAGGATGCCAAGTTCTTGCTCGGCGCATATCGCTCGGACAAGAACCAACTGGCGTGGATTCTTGGCGAACAACCTCGCAGATATCAGAAGATATACAACGTGAGGTTGAACGACTCTCTGTTTTCACAAAGAAACGGAGGGATTACGCATGTTTCCAAGCCCGATTACATCCTGCTATATGATTTTCAAGGAATAGACAAGGGATACCATCTCTTCAAGTGTGTGTCCTCTGCCGTCAAGACGGAAGAGGAAATGCGCTCGTTGGAATATCCCGACCCACAAGGCGACTACATGACCTATCTTCTTGGCGACGAAATCCTGACCGAGCCTTTGGATATGGAAGACTTGGTAAAAGAGACCCATGAAAGCGAGGCTTGCAAAGTGCCATTTTCACCAGTATTCATCACAGGCAAGGACATCGCCCCTAAAGTAGATTACAAGAAAGAACAACCTCAGATGGCAAAGACTACTCAAGAACGTACATTACGATTCATAGATTTGTTTGCTGGTATCGGTGGCATCCGATGCGGCTTGGAGCAAGCGGCACGAAGTGCTGGCTTGAATCCTGTATGTGTGTTCACTTCGGAAATCAAGCCTTACGCAGTAAAGGTGCTTCATGAGAACCATCCTACGGAGACCATCACTGGCGACATCACAAAGGTAGAGACTTCGGACATTCCCGACTTTGACGTGCTTTGTGCTGGATTCCCATGCCAAGCCTTTAGCTCGGCTGGCAAACGACAAGGATTTGCCGACACACGAGGCACGATGTTCTTCCAAGTGGAGAGAATATTGTGTGACAAGAAACCACAAGGATTTATCTTGGAGAATGTGGAAGGCTTGGTAAACCATGACGGAGGAAGAACTTTGGAGGTTATCACGCAACATCTGGATGCCTTAGATTATCAATATGACTTCAAGGTACTCAACTCCAAGTATTTCGGTGTACCACAGGAAAGAAAGCGCATTTACATTGTAGGAAGCAAGAAAAAGAAGCCTAACTTGGGAAACTTCCCTGTCGTGGAAAAGAAGCTCTCCGACATCTTGGAGCAGGGCAAGCCTACGGAGGATACACCATTTATCCACAACTTGCTGAAACACTTTACGGTGGAAGAACTTTACGGCAAGTCCATCAAAGACAAACGTGGAGGCGATGACAATATTCATAGTTGGGACTTGGAAACGAAGGGCGCAGTATCAAAAGTGCAAAAGCAACTTCTTGACCAACTTTTGAAGGAGAGAAGAAAGAAGAAATGGGCTTCCATCATCGGCATAGACTGGATGGACGGAATGCCTCTTACCCTCGAACAGATAAAGACTTTCTTCGATGTGCCAGACTTACAGGAAATCTTGGATGACCTCGTGGAGAAAGGCTATCTCAAATTTGAGTATCCTAAGAAATTGGTCGTGGAGTACAAGGACAACATCAAGACCACCCATCGTGAGTATGACACCACCAAGCCAAAGGGATATAACATCGTGGCAGGCAAGTTGAGCTTTGAGGTCAACAAGGTGATGTCGCCTAACGAGATAGCACCTACGCTTGTGGCTATGGATATGCAGAAATTGTATGTGGGCGACAATGGAGGCTTGCGCCGCCTGACCCTTCGTGAGGGGCTTCGCCTTTGCGGATATCCTGACACCATCCGCTTTAATGTGAGCGAGAAAGAGGGCTTCGACCTTTTGGGTAACACGGTGGTCGTGCCTGTCATCAAGGCCGTGGCAAGCCGATTGTTGGAATGTATAAATATAAAATAAGTGCTTATGAAACTGACAGCAAAGGAAGTTTATGATAAACTTATCAACGACGATAAAGTGCTGACCCAGCAAGGGCGCATTACATTCAAGTTTAGCAATGTTGACATCATCGTAAAACAAAGGGATGTTGTTGGCAATATTATGCAGGAGTGGCTTGAAGGTTGGCTTTGCCATAATGGCATAGAGTATGCTCCTAATGACAATACCCAGATGCCACCAGATGTATTCCTTGACCCAGAGGACAAGAAGCATAACCTCATGGAGGTAAAGGCATTCAACTATGCCGCCAATCCAGGCTTCGACATTGCCGACTTCCGTATGTACGAGCGAGAAATCAAGGCAAAGCCTTGGATGCTTGACGTTGACTATCTCATCTTCGGCTATGATATGAGCGAGAACGGCGTGGTAACGGTCAAGAACCTCTGGCTAAAGAAAGTCTGGGAAATTTGCCGACCAATGCTTTCTGGCTCGGGCAAGAACAAGGTGGTATGGCCATTGAACCTACAAATTAAGCAAGGAGTTGTTCACAAGATTCGCCCTGCCAAGTGGTATGGTGTATCTAAAAACTTCAAGACTTTCGAGTGCGTGGAGGATTTTCTATCGGCTGTGGAAGAGACCGTTTATAAAAACAAGGACACTCGTGACGATGGTCCAAGTTGGCTTGATGGAACGCTTCAAAGCTATGAAGCCTTCTATGGCAAGAAACTCCGCATACCTCGTTGGTATGAAATAGAAGGAAAATATTACCTAAAGAAATAAGTCAAAAGAAGTATAAAGGCTGAGCTTTCAAGGTTCAGCCTTTATATAACAAAGAGCATACTCGATATGGAAATAAAGATTAGTATAGAGTCAAGAAAAGAATTTGTACGAAAGCTTGCCGATTCACTATTTGAAGTTTGGCATAATTCTAAATTGTATGTAAATACAAATGACGAAAATTATATCATTGCTCAATGCTTTGTGCAAGCATTCATCTTGAAAACACAAGCCATATTGAAATTAACTGAGGGTGTAAGATATTACTCTGGAAGCGAGACTTTATTAATAGACCCAACATCAATGTATCCTATTTTCCGTTCCTTTTACGAACACTATATTATGTTTCATAGCTTGTTCGTGCAAGAAAGAGAAAAAGATGCACGAGAGGTGTTGGTATTGTTGTGGAAAATCGCAGGAGAATCAAACAAAGTCGGCATAAAAAACTCACCCAAGAAATTTAATCTAAATAAAGAAACATCTTCGGCTTATATTGAACATTTGAAGAAACGTGTGATAGGCAAAATAGAACTACTAAATGCTTCGCCAAGAGCAAAAAACATTTTGCTAAACAAAGTCAACTCAGGATTTACCAAATGCAACGCCATTGTTTTAGAAAGAGATTCACAAGATAAAATCATTGAGGTTAAAGTCTTCCAATTCTGCGACTATGCCCAATATATTTTTGAAAACAAAGAACTTCAAGACATATACACAGTCTTATCAGTTGATTCCCATCCTACGATTATTGGTATTGAACATTTTGGTCAAATGTTCAATCATCCGGAATTACTTGAAGATTTATTAGCGAATATTCTTGATAGTTGTCTAATTCTAATCCAAAAAGCGATAAATGCTTACACGGAAGCATTTGAGTGCAAACAAGTATTAGAACTCTTATCACAAGAAGTAAAAGGTATATTACAAATAAAATGTTAATCGTAAATAAAATCAAGATTATCTTTGGCTCTCTCAGATTATTTTGTTAAATTTGTAGTCATATTTTAAAGAAAAAGGAAAAAATGATTACATTCATCGTTTACAAATATTACTATAAGAGAGTACGCAAACTTACCAAGTTGGAATTCTCCGAGTCTAATGAAGACCTGACCAACCCAAACAATAGGGAAAACGCCATGTCAACATTCGAGGAAGTGCTTGACAGCCTTTTGACCACCAAGTCCATTGCCATCACGGAAATCAAGAACAAGGAGACGGAAATCCACGAAAACAGAATCTGCAAGCGACCTTGCGGAATAGCCATTATGGATGTATGCAACAAGAAGAACAAGTTTGTATGGCAGGAGTTTCAGAAAGTGGGTGTGAAGGACGAGCCTTATTGCAAGATTGTCATCGACAACAGACCCGACTGTGGCTATTTCTACATGGAGGAATCCTCTATTTTCGGCAAGGACGGAGCTGATAAATTGGCAAGACTTCTGATGAGCAACCTCAACAGCAAGCTAAAGGAATATGGTTGGGAGATGGAGATTTTCGCCAAACTCCCAGAGACCACCCTGTGGGATGTCGTGGAAGAAAGAAGAGCCAAGGGAGAGTTTGTGAAGTCGGTCAAGTTCGAGCTTCCAAATCCCAAGCGGATGGCAAGTAATGAGCTGCATCTTTCGCTCTCAGAGAGAGTGAAACAGATGGTCTATCTCTCCGAATGCTTCAACGCCTACAAGACTGTTTTTCACCCCCAAGCCCCAAAGGGAGAGGCAGTTCCCTTTGACCGCTTGAACCAAGACATGGCGCACTTGGTGAGCCTGTGTTCCGTGGCTGGCTATGGCGTCACCGTATATTTCAACAAGGGGCGCAAGTACTCGCAAGCAGACTCCACCCACGTAAGGGTCAGCATCCCAGAGAGCGAGATAGAGAATTTCTTGCAGGGCTATCTGAGCTTTAGCGAGGATGGCAAGTCGAAGTTTAGCATCGAGAATGTATTGAACGAATTGAACAACAAAGTAAAAGGCTGTCAAAATGGGAATATTTAACCAAGAACAGAAACAGAACATCAGAAGTCGCTATGGTGACACCACCGTGTGGAGCTTTATCCAGAGCATCTGCAGTCAAGTGCTGGGCAATGAGTTGGAGCAACTTAGAGTTACCAACCAAGGCATCCTCTACGAGGTGTTCCGCATCACAGATTACCTGATGGGCGAAAATACGCACGAAGAGAAAGTTCATTTTTGTCACAGCGCATTTGAGGTGGAAAACGAGAGAGTGAACGAATATAGCAACGAGACGGCAGGAAGAACGGAGATACAGATTACGACATACCTGATAGTTCACCTTGCCACGGTCTTACTTTGTACAAGAGACGAATACGCCCACTATGCCTTGGAAATATTGAACTCATGCCATTCGCAAGTATCCTCCAAGGTGCGTGAGAAGATAAGGGACGGCGTGGCTTGCATCTTGGAAGAGGAAGACAACTTGGTAGGCAACAGATTGCAAATGTTCATGAAATCGTACGGGCAGAATGGAAGATGGATTTCCAAGAACATAGAAGCCATGAGCCATACCAAGAAGGATGATTCTTCGGGGAAAGGCTATGGCGAAAGTGTCCCAACTCAGCTTCATGTTACTGGTAATGTAACGTACATCAACAATAACAATGCTCCTTTTATATCTGGAATGCAGACCGTCACACCCAACCATCTTTCTGCATTGCAAAATATGATGGGAATGTCGGGAGGTCAGCCATTGCAAGCCATTCCTACAGCAGAGGATTTTTCGGAAGTGAAGCAAGAAAACCCTTCAGTAGATGTTCCAAGCTATCCCGAATCGCAATTAGATGCCGTCTTATTCAACGAGGCTCTTGATATGTTCAAACTAAAGCAAGCGTTAGGAACTCTTGTTGCAAGAAAGCGACAACGTGACGAGCTGAAGATAGCCCATTGGTTCATCGTGTGGAAAGTTTTCAGACGACACAATTTCATCCCAAAACAACAGACGCAATCGAAGTTCATACAATGGGCAACGGATGTGTTCGGTTGGGACTGGCAAGCCAAGGACTTCAAAGGGTCGGTTGTGCCTGAGGGTGTGAGAAACATCCCTTTGGACGAATGGACGATAGAAAAGCTATCAGCCCAACGACCACAAGCAGAAGAGTACATGGGCTGGCGAGATGCCTTGACGGAAGCATTCCTCACGGATGGAGGAAATGGGCGAAAGGATTGCAAAGACGAGCTATGCACTCGTTGGTTTGACACAAATTTAGGCTAAAGGTACTTTATACTTACTCTACCACATACACCACACTTCATATACCAATCAGAAAACTTCATACACCCTCATACACCACTTGGCGTATGGGGGCTTATTTTTTTGTTTCCCCTCTGAAAATCTCACTAACTTTGCATTGTCGAAAAGAAAACCGACAAGCATTATTCTTTGCAAGTATCGATGTTTTTAATTGGTTCATATTGTTTCAAGGCGGTCGCCCCGAAGCGTCAGAATCCGACGGCCGCCTTTTTCTTTTTCGGCAAGACATATAGGATATGTTCGATAAGTTCTCTTGGGAGGACGAAAGATATAGAATCAAACAAATTAGTAAAATTAATAAAAGAAAGGAAACAAAGAAAATGGAAAAAATGAAAGTAGTAAAGCTCCTTGCCACTCAGAGCGGCGTGAGCCAGCAGACAGGCAACCCTTGGAAGAGCCGTGACGTTATCTTGGAGGCAGTGCAGAACGCCGTTCACCCCGACCGATACGTGGCTCGTCTCTTCGGCGATGCCGTCGATAAGTTTACCGCCAAGGAGGGCGATGTGCTCGGCGTGGCTCTCTACCACAAAGTGGAGGAATACAACGGCAGATACTTTGGGAAGACTTCCATCGTGGACTTCGAGGGAATCAAATAAAGAACTTAAAAATTGAGAAGAATATGAATGTAACAGTACAGATTTCGGACGAGGTATATAAGAGCCTCGTGGCAGGTGGCAACAGAGTGAAGGGCACTATCGCCTTGGTGAGTCCCAACGAGGGCAACTTCAATGCTTGGCGTACAAGCAATGGCAAGCGAGAGATTCGCCGATACATCAAGCTCCCTCACGGCAGAGCGAGCGTGGGCATGGAGAACGTGGGACTGCACCTCTGCATCGACCGAGAGGAAACCGACGTGGTGCCTGCCTCCGCCATCATCAGCGAGAGTGCCAAGGCAAGCGCATTCATCGACAGAGTGATTCCCATCAGTTGGTAAGTGATAAATGTATGTAGAACAAGACAAAAGAAGAAGTAAATGGCTTTTGGAATATCACAGAGTGTAAGAAGCCGAGGGGTGCAGGTCTGCACCCCCGAGCTTTTCCACCAAGCTACCCAGAGTAGCCGGGTGAAGGACGTTTGCGCGCAGATTGAGGACGCACTCGAACGCAAGCGCCGTGGCGAAATCTGCCAGGAGGACTATGATGCGATGAAGACTCAGCTGAAGAGCCAGCTCCCTATCCTCACGCCACACGCCACATTCAAGAATGGTCGCCGCCTCAACGCTGACGCCATACCGAGCGGACTGAGCATCTATGACAAAGATCATATCCCAAATCCCAAGGGATATTGGGAAGTGAAGAGTGAAGAACTAAGAGTGAAGAATCCAAGTGCTTTGGAGAGAATCCTCTTGGTGCATGTAACGCCATCCTTGGAGGGCTTGCGCCTCGTCTTCACGATTCCCGATGGCATGGACTTGGCTCAGGCGCAGAAGTGGATGTCGGAGCAACTGGAGGATGCGGACTATGACGTTTGCGTAAAGGACTTGGCGAGACCTTCCTTTATCGTGCCAGAGGAGTATATCCTCTACATCAACGAAGGCGAGCTATTCAAAGAACACAATTCATCAATCAACAATCAAAACAACAATCAAATCAACACCCAAATCAACAATGACACTAACGACAAAGACAATCGACTTTCGGGCAACAATGGCAATCCTGCTGTTTCTCTTGGCTCTCCTGCTGAGCATGCCCAACCTGCTGATACTAATCATTCTGATGATAATCATATCGGCGATAATGGAGGGAATCAAGGCAATGGCGGAATGGAGACCGAGAAAAACTTCCCGATGGAATACGACGGAATCCCATATTCGTCGATAACCTCGAAGCTGGTTGAGCTATTGGGAGGCGAGCCTCAGCATGGCTCACGCAACAGCTTCATCTTCACGCTGTCGTGTTACTTGCGCTACCTCTGCGATGACAATCGAGACTGGATAAAGGCTATCCTCCCGACCTTCGGCGAGGAGCAGCAGAGAGCCTACGCTACGGTAGATAGTGCCTGCAACCGCAAGCAAGGCCACCGAATGCCGAGCATCGTTCGCAAGGCAATCTCCCTCTGCCAGGACGAGCAAGCACGAGGCAGAGCCGCCAACTACGACACGGACGATTTCGGCGACATCGGCAACCCCGAAAGCTATTTCTATCGCATCCACGAAATGCCAAGCAAATTGCCGAAGCTGATAAAGCTATTGGTGAGCAGAACCCCGACCATTTACCAGCCAGCCGTATCGCAAGCCGTGTTTCCAAGCCTTGCCGCCCACCTCTGCGACACACGCTTCCGCTACATCGACAACGTGGAGCATGAGGCGACCTTAATGAGCATCCTTTGCGCACCGACTGGAAGCGGAAAGGAATCCATCACCCAGCCGATAAATCATATCATGGCTGATATAAGAGCGAGAGATGCCGAGCAACGAGAGCGTGAACGAGCTTGGAAGGACGAATGCAACCGTAAAGGCTCGAACAAGGACAAGCGAGAGCGTCCCGAAGGCTTGGTTATCCAAGAGGTGAACATCGACATGACGAACCCTGCTTTTGTATTGCGCATGAAAGAGGCGGAGAACCATTTTCTTTATGCGAAGATAAACGAGCTGAACCTCTTCGATGCCCTCAAAGGCAAGACCAACCAGCACTTCCGCATCATGGAGCTTGCCTTCGACATCGGCAATTACGGTCAAGACCGTGTGGGCGTGCAATCAGTGACCGAAACGGTAAAGGTTCGCTTCAACTGGAACGCCTGTTGCACCCCGAAGAAATGCCGCGACTACTTCCGCAGAGTGGTGACGGATGGTCCCATCTCTCGCATCAGCTTCGCCACCATCGAGCGCAGACCGTGCGGTTCGGCGATGCCCATTTATGGCACGTACGATGCCGCCTTCGACGAGGAATTGAAGCCCTACATCGACAACCTCCTAAAGGCTCGTGGATTGGTGGATTGCCCTCAGGCTATGAAACTCGCCAAGAAACTGGTGGAGGAAAACGCCGAGTTCGCAAGGCTCTCCCAGAACTACGTCTTTGAGAATCTTAGCTTCCGAGCCAATGTCATTGCCTACCTAAAGGCGTGCGTCCTCTACGTGGCTAATGGCATGAAATGGGAGAAGAGCATCGAGGAATTCATCCGCTGGAGCGAGCGTTACGACCTATGGTGCAAGCTGAAACTCTTCGGGCAGATGATATACGATGCCGACGGCGAGCAAGACAAGGTTTCTCGCACGGCCCCTAATGGTCCGAAGAACCTGCTCACCCTCTTGCCCGACAGCTTCACCGAGGACGACTACGTGAAGGTGCGCCGTTCGCAAGGCTTCGACAACGACGACCGCAAGCGCATCAAGGATGCCTTGAAGCAATGGGTGCATCGTGGGTATGTGGCAAGGATGGAAAGTGGTGACGGTGACAGTGACAGTCCGATTTTCCGCAAGTTGAAATTTTTAAAACAATAAACGACAATGGAAATCATTTTGAAACGAATAGCAAAGAAGAACACCTATACCATCGGAAGACTCTTTATAGTGAAGAGTGAAGAGGGAAGAGTGAAGAATTCATGTGCTAAGGGAGCTGATAGCAAGCCAGTGGTGCAACGAGAAATCCTCCCAGGCAAACGCTTGGGCGACAAGCGAATCATCCACTATGAGGTGGACGAGAGCCAACTCACCAAGGAGTATTACTTCTGCGACACCTTGGAGCCGACTTGGCGCAACCTTCTCGGCATCGACTTGAAGCCCGAAGAGGTGGATGCCCGATACAGCCGACAATCGGGCAAGAAGGCTCGCAAGATACCAGGCAAGACGGCTATCCCCGAAGGCTCTTACCCAGTGGTCATCACGAAGTCGCCCCGATTCAAGACGTGGCTTCCCCTCGTGCAAGGCGTGCCAAACTTCGAGGGCATCCGCATCCACGCTGGCAACTATCCCGACGACACGCAGGGCTGCATCCTCGTGGGGGAGAACAAATACAAGGGCATGGTGGTGAACTCCCGACAGTGGCTGAAACGCCTCATCGACCGCATTACTGAGGCGAGGGAGAGAGACGAGGCAATCTGGCTCACCGTCATCTAATATCTAAGGAATAAATAAAAACGGAGCGTGATTTCACAAGCACGCTCCGCTCAAACTTAAACAACCTATGTTTGCTTGAAATTTTATAATATTGTAATGTGTTAAAAATCAAGTATTATGTAGGAAATAGGTATCGCTTCTAAAGGTAAAGGAAAAAGTGGTGGTGCTAGAGTTATTTCCTTTATGGCAATCATGAATGAAGAGGATGGTTTTATAGAACTATTGACCATTTATGATAAATCAGAAATGGAATCTATCTCTGATAAAGAATTGTTGAATTTAATGAAACGGAATGGTTTGTTTTAGAGCATAATAACGCAGAATCCTGCTGGTATCACAGCCAGCAGGATTCACTTTCAAAAACTGAACCTAAAAGTCTACCTTGTAATTTCTATCTATGCAATATCTATTGTAACCTGAATAAGTCTAATTACCTTTAAAAACTAAATCCTATATATGAATAACGCTGCAAAATGAACTGTTCTTTATCTTTTACTCGGCAGTTGTCTGCTGCTCTGTAGCATTCTCTGTTGTAGTCTCAGTAGCATTCTCCTGCTGTGTAGAATCCTCAACACCTGCCTGTGGCTGGATAGAAGTACCTGTTGCCAATGTATCTGCTGGTGTTTCTGGCGCTACGGTATCAACTGGTGCTACCTCTGAGTTATTTACCATTTTGCTTGATGCAAAAACGTTGCTTACTGAAACCATTACCATAGCTGCGATAGCTGCAAAAACGAACTTCTTCATAATCTTATCTTTTTAAAATTGTTACTATTTATTGTTATTTACTTTCTTTGTGGATTCATTGTCGAACCCGCTATTCATAGTCACAATCGGCGTGCCAAAAAGATGAAGAAAATGGCTCTGTGCTGATAGTCAGCAGTTTATGTAAAATGTGCCAAAAATGGATGGTGTGGAAAATGAGGAAAGTATGTGGAAACATTCCCCAAAAAAACTGGGGAATGCATTCCTGGTATTTATCTATAACTTTATTCTCTATAATTGGTTTAAGCAATTTTCATCCATCAGAAAATCAAGTAAACCAATGGTAAGAATGCCATTTTCATCTCTCCATGGTTTAATGTCATCCTTCACAACTATGACTTTCTTAAAAGTATCATTGATTTTAAGGAGAGAAGCTGTTTCTTGCTTTCGCTTTTCTTCATCAGGTAAAGCTAGTGCTGACTGTATGTAGTATCGTAAGCTACCTTCATTTACCACAAAGTCAACCTCTAACTGTTTGCGTTGCCATTTACCATCTTTGTCAATAAAGCGTTGTTCTATCATCCCCACATCAACTTTGCAGCCACGACGTCGCAACTCATTATACAGAATATTCTCCATGATGTGAGTTTCCTCCTGTTGGCGCAATCCGAGTAGCGCATTTCTTATCCCCATATCAGAAAAATAGTACTTAGCTAAACTGCCAATATATTTTTTCCCCTTTATGTCATAACGAATAGCCTTTTCTATGATAAAAGCATCTTGCATATAGCCCAAATAGCGATCTATCGTAACAGAAGTGATGTTTACCTTCTTTACGCTTTTAAAGGTGTTGGACAATTTTGAGGGATTCGTAGGCGCACCAATCCCTGAGGCAATAATGCGTACTAGTTCCTCAAACTCAGCTCTGTTCTTAATCTTGTTTCGTTCTATAACATCAATTAAGTAAACACTTTCAAACAAATTGGTCAGATAATCGAGTTTCTTCTTCTCTGTTTCTAATGATAATACTTGAGGAAGCCCACCATAGGTATAATAATCTTTCCAAGCATTCCTAGGTGTCTGACCGGTTCCTTCGCAATACTCTGACAGTGATAAGGGATAGAGATGAATTTCATCGCCGCGTCCTCTGAATTCTGTGATGATGTCGCTGGATAAGAATTTAGAATTACTTCCGGTCACATACACATCGGCATTGTCTATTCTCAGAAGACTATTCAATACTTCTTCAAAACGAGGTACTAGCTGCACTTCATCCAAAAGGATATAATATAAATCGCTATCTATCATACTTGCCTTGATGTTTCTGTAGAGGCGAAGAGGGTCACGTAATTCGGCATTCTCAATATCATCTAATGCAATTCGGATAATATGATCGTCGGCTACACCAGTCGCTATCAAGTGCTGCCGAAAGAGTGTGAAGAGTAAGTATGACTTTCCACATCGTCTAATTCCTGTGATAATCTTTATCAACCCATTCTGTTTTCCATCTATGAGTTGCTGTAAATAGAAGTTTCTTTTTATCTGCATATTATTTTTCTTTGCGATTTTTTTTTGGCAATATTGCCACTTTTTCTTCGCAAAGATACGCTTTTTTTCTCAAATATAAGAATTCTGCGAAGATTTTTTGGCAATATTGCCACTTTTTCTTCGCAGAGTGTGTTTTTGCATCAGCAAAAAGCTATTCATCTTCCGTAATGATTTCTAAATCTTCAGCTATTTTCTTCAGTCTGTTTCTTATCTTCATCGCCAAGGTTGGTGTTTTTTGCTGAATGACAGGCTTTTGGGGCTTTTCTTCTATGACTGGAGATTCTTCTATCGGAGCATCGGGGGTGAGTGGAGCTGGCTTCTCATCAGGGATGTCTGTAGATTCTGTGTTTGATGGCTCTGCTGGAATATCCTCTTCTGGGGGATCTGCCTTCTTTTGAGATTGGAAGTCGTCACGTATCGAATGATAAAGCTTGTCGATAATTCTCTGGTAATCATCTTCATCCTTGGTGGTTGTGACAGGATTGTCCTGAATTTCATCTGCCAGTTCGTTGTTGAGACCTGTTGCCAGGATGGTGACTTTGGCATCCTCATCCAGACTGTCATCATCTGAAAGACCCCAGATAACCTTAATGTCTGGATTCAATTCATCGAAGAAGGCATCAATCTCTCGCATTTCCCTAACGAAGATAGGGTGCTTGCTGGAGGTATAGATGTTGAAGAGGATGCGCTGGGCATTGCTGATGTCGCTGCCGTAGAGCAATGGGGAATCCAGGGCGTTGAGGATGGCATTTTGAACTCTGCCTTCTCCGCTGGCTCTGCCCATCGCCATGATGGCACCGCCGCCACTCTTGATGGTGGTCTCAATGTCACGGAAGTCGAGATTGATGGTTCCTTCTACGGTAATCAGTTCCGAGATGCTCTTGGTGGCATCACTCAGCACCTTGTCTGCCAGTTTGAAGGCATCCTTTACGGTAATTTCAGAATCGGCATACACATCGCAAAGTCGCTCGTTGTTGACAATGAGCAGGGCATCTACGTTCTTGCGCATCTCTTCTACACCCTGCAGGGCCTTCACGATTTTCTTTCGCTTTTCAAAATAAAATGGGATGGTGATGATGCCCACCGTCAGGATGCCCATGCTTTTGGCGATGCCGGCGATGACAGGGGCTGCTCCTGTACCGGTTCCGCCACCCATGCCGGCTGTAACGAATGCCATCTTGGTTCCGTCATTCAGCAGTCGTTGGATGTCTTCCTGGGTGTTCTGCGCTTCGCTTCTTCCAACTTCAGGGTTAGCACCTGCTCCCAAACCGCTCTTTCCGAGCATGATTTTTACAGGCACAGGTGATTTGGATAGCGACTGGCTATCCGTATTGCAAACGGCAAAGCTCACATTTACAATACCTTCTGAGTACATATTCTTAACGGCATTACATCCGCCACCACCCACACCTATCACCTTGATGATGTTCTTGGTGGTGTCTTCTGTCTGTCCGAAATCTATAGGAGTCCAATCTTCTGTCATCTTATCTATATTTCTATTTTGGGCACAAAGATATATAAAAAGGAGTAATTATACAATAATAAAAGAAACGCAAGGCTTGCGAAAGAAGATTTTTCGATTCTGGGAAACGTTTTTTCCTATTCTTTTTGTATTTTTGCATCCAGTATGCAAGAAGAGCTGAGAAATATGGATGCTGAGGAGAAAGCTGCTATCATACAAACGCTTTCCTCCCAACTTTTGGCAGAAGGAAGAACTGACCTTTTGCTGAAAGCTATCAGTGTGCCTGTATTGGAGCAGCTTCGCATAGAGGCTGCAAGAGCTACCCTCAGCCCATTGGTCATTACTGAGGATTATCGCTTCCTGTTGCCTGAGTTTGGTAATAAAGAGGTACAGCTCAGTCCTATCCACAAGGCGCTCTATATGCTCTTCTTGAACCATCCGGAAGGTATTGAATTCAAGAATTTGGTAGACTATCGGGAAGAATTGTTTCAGCTTTACCAAAAGACAGGAAACAGAATAGATCAGGGTAAAATCTCTGAGACTGTGAATCGTCTGGTGAATCCGCTTGATAATGCGATAAACGAGAAGTGTTCTCGTATCAAGGCTGCCTTTTCTGATTTAATGGATGAGTATCAGGCAGACTATTATATCATCAACAGTCATGTGAAGCGCCATCAGGGAGGTTCTATGAAATTGTGGTTTGAGAGGTTGAAAATCATCAACCTCCCAAGAGAATTGGTTGTTTATCAATGTTCTTGATATTTGCTCTCACCTTATTTGAAATCTATCCCCATATCTAGGTATTTCTGCGAAACCATCATTTTTAGGTATTGCAGATAAAGGGAAAAGGCTGTATCTTTGCAC
>OIYG01001466.1_pt1 | contig 17653 bp, 17 predicted proteins | sample 1587861 | NCBI WGS metagenome assembly OIYG01 (sample SAMN03283272) | human gut metagenome | biome: human-associated habitat; material: feces | host: Homo sapiens | place: Peru | collected 2012 | reverse complement strand
CTTGCATGTGTTAAGCACGCCGCCAGCGTTCATCCTGAGCCAGGATCAAACTCTCGTTAAAAGTGTTTGTATCCAGTTCAGAACCAACTAACTAGCTAATTCTTCCCTTTTTACTGTTGTTTTGGTTTGTTTAAAAACCGTTCTTAAAAATCTTCTCTTAAAGAAATTTTCAAGGGTTGTTGTTGTCTATTGTTCAGTTATCAAGGTTCTTACTTCGCTTCGTTCATTTGCGACAGCTCATTTATTTTATCATAAGCATTTCGCTTTGTCAAGAACTTTTTTTGAAGTTTTTTTATTTTTTCGCTTCATTGCTTTGCTTCAGCGAATCAGCTCATTTATATTATCATGTATTTTTCAGAAAGTCAAGAACTTTTTTAAAGTTTTTTTATTTTCTTTTTACACGATTTTTAACTTTCTTCAAAACCAGGAGAAGTCGCCAGACTTCTGTTGTCCCGCTCTTTTGATTCAAGTTAAACGGAGAAAGAGGGATTTGAACCCTCGCGCCGGTCGCCCGACCTACACCCTTAGCAGGGGCGCCTCTTCAGCCTCTTGAGTATTTCTCCGTACACTGAATTCTACTATAGAATCTATAGCTTTGTTCAATTGTGTGCACCAACAGTGCGAAATTTATTATAACAACACACTGCCATCTTGTCAATCACTTTTTTTCATTTTTTTAACAAATTTTTAAACCACCTGTTCTACGCATTTTTTCAGCTTCGCAGTTGCTGTCTCAATATCCTTTTGGGCAAAGATTGCACTGATCACTGCAACGCCATTAATTCCACTACCCGAAAGCTCTTTTACATTATCTTGTGTAATTCCTCCTATGGCAACAACCGGAATATCAACTTTAGAACAGATTTCCTTCAACACACCGTGTTCTACTTCCCGTGCATCTGTTTTTGTTCCTGTTTGAAACACCGCTCCAACTCCCAGATAATCTGCCCCATGCTTTTCAGCTAATAAAGCCTGCTCTACTGTCCGTGCAGAGACACCTATGATTTTATCTTCTCCCAGCTGCGCTCTTACATCAAGAGCTTCCATATCACTTTGCCCAACATGTACTCCATCCGCATCGATTTTCTTCGCAAGCTTCACGTTATCATTAATTATGAACGGAACTCTATATTTTTTGCATAACTGTTGTATCTTTTTTGCTTCTTCTAAAAACTCTTCTTCTGTCAGATCTTTTTCACGTAACTGAATAAAGGTAGCACCACCTTTCAGCGCTTCCTCAACCTGTTCATAAAGTGTCTGGCCATTCAGCCAATGTCTGTCCGTAACAGCATACAGCAACATCTGTTCCCTTAATTGTTCCTTAGTAAAGCTCATATTTAGCCCCTTTCTCCAGTTCTTCTCCTGTCATATTATAGATGGCATCAATAATTCTATTTCTATATGTAGCGTTACCATCGCCCTCCTGCATTCTCGTCCATGCTATTTCACCGGCAACACCCATCATACAAACTGCTGCCAAAGCTGCTTCCAGTTTCCTTTTCGGATTTGCCGCCAAAAAAGCGGTCGTAATACCGGATAGCTGACATCCTGTGCCAGTTATTCTTCCCATTTCCGAACGTCCATTTCTGATCACATAGCATTTCTCGCCATCTGTCACAAGATCTATTGCTCCTGTAATTATAACAATTGCTTCTTTCTTTTTCGCAAAATCTTTAATAAACGATATACTCTGTTGCAAATTTCTTTCATTAACAGCTTCTGTAAGATCAGCATCTACACCTTTTGTACTTCCACTTCCATAAGCCAGTGTCTTAATTTCCGAAACATTACCACGAATCACAGAAAACTTTATCTCTTTTATTAATTTCAATGCCGTCTCTGTCCTAAACCGGCTCGCTCCTGCTCCCACCGGATCCAATAACACCGGATGCCCCAGTTCATTAGATCGATGTCCGGCTTTAAGCATTCCTTCAATACTCGTTTTATGTAATGTTCCCAAATTAATATTCAGTCCTCCACATATAGATGTTATTTCAACTACATCTTCCGGCTCATCTGACATAATCGGACTGCCACCACATGCAAGAATCACATTCGCAACATCATTCACTGTTACATAATTTGTTATGTTATGCACCACTGGGGCTGTTTTTCTAACTTGATCCAAGCATTCCTTTAACATTTCTCTTCTACCTTTTCTTTCGTCAGGTTCTTATTGATTGTTTCCTGGATCTGCTGTTCTACTGCTGCAGCAATTTCCACTGTCTTCATATCTTTATAATCTTCATAAAGCATCGGTTTCAGAAAATGCACCTGCACCGTCACTGGTCGGGTGCTGTTTGTATCAAACGGTTTAAAAGAATCAACAAGTGCTACCGGAATGATCGGACACTTTGCTTTGGTTGCTGCTTTAAAACTTCCCCCTTTAAAAGAACCTACATTATTTCCATTTTTAGAACGCGTTCCTTCTGGAAAAATGAGATAATTCCTCCCTGATGCAACTTCTTTTGTTACACTTGTAATTGTTTTCATTGCCTGACGGACATCCTCACGATCAATCATAAATGCTTTCATGATTTTAAATACCTGTTTTAAGAACGGAACATTTTCCACTTCTTTTTTAGCTACAACAGAAAATGGGTGCGTACACGCTTCAACAATTGCCAGTACATCATACAAACCTTGATGATTTGGAAAAAACATAAATCCATCCTGCTTTGGAATATTCTCCTGTCCATGTACATCAATTGTTACATTTCCACCTTTATTTGCACGAAAAACAATCCAACGCAAAAATTCATAATTATCTTCTTCTGTATATTTATCCACATGTGAAGCCCGATAGCAGAGTTTAATCCATCCCCCCGGTACGATTAAAAGATTCCGCAATACCATCAGTAGAATTCTTCTCATGCATCCCCCTCCACTCTGCAATAATCCTTAATTGCGGTTTCATAAAGATTATTCCCATCTTTATCTATTACTACAATAACAGGAAAATTTTCAACTGTCAGTTTCCTGATCGCTTCTGTTCCAAGATCGTCATACGCTACCACTTCTGAAGATGTGATACATTTTGAAAGAAGCGCCCCCGCTCCACCAACAGCCGCAAAATATACTGAACCATTGCGTACAATTGCATCAATTACCGCCTGACTTCTTTTCCCTTTTCCTATCATAGCACCAAGCCCAAGATCCAGGAGCTGAGGTGCGTATTTATCCATTCTGCTTGCTGTCGTCGGTCCTGCCGAGCCAATTGGGCGTCCTTCTCTTGCCGGTGATGGTCCCATGTAATAAATCACCTGACCTTGAATATCAATTGGAAGTTCCCCGCCTTCCTGTAAAATCTCATACATTCTTTTATGTGCAGCATCTCTTGCTGTATAAACTGTTCCTGTAAGATAAACATAATCTCCCGCCTTCAGTGTTGCTGCGGTCTCTTTCTTCATTGGTACTGTTATATGCTTGTCCATTTTACTTTCCTCTTTCACTTAACTTGTTGAATTAAATTGTACGAATCACATGGCGATTTACATGACAGCAAATATTAACTGCCACCGGAAGTCCCGCAATATGTGTTGGATAAGTATTAATATTCACCGCAAGTGCTGTTGTCGTCCCTCCAAGTCCACCAGGTCCGATACCAAGACTGTTTATTTTTGTAAGGAGTTCTTCTTCCAGCTCTTTTACGTATTCAATTTCTGAATGTGATCCCACTTCACGTGTCAGAGCTTCTTTGGCCATCAAAGCACACTTTTCAAATGTGCCACCGATTCCAACACCAACCACCATTGGTGGGCATGCATTCGGTCCGGCATCTTTTACCGCTGTAAGAACCGCATCTTTTACACCTTCAATTCCTTCTGCCGGTTTCAGCATAAATACACGGCTCATATTCTCGCTTCCAAAACCTTTCGGTGCTACTTTTATCTTTACCTGATCTCCATCTACAATTCTTGTATGCAGAACTGCCGGAGTGTTATCCTTTGTATTCTCACGGATCAATGGATCTCCAACGACTGATTTACGAAGATAACCTTCTACATAGCCCTGTCGCACCCCTTCATTTACCGCATCTTCCAATGCTCCTCCTTCAAGATGAACATCCTGTCCAATCTCAAGAAATACTACTGCCATTCCTGTATCCTGACAAATCGGAATCATATCCTCTCCTGCAATCTTCAAATTCTCTTGCAGCTGTTCCAATATCTGTTTTCCAAGTGGAGCTTCCTCATTCTTTTCGGCACATTTCATTGCCTCTGCCATATCTGGTGACAGAAAATGATTTGCTTCAATGCACATTTCTTTGATGTTTTTTGTTATTTCTTCTACTCGTATTGTCCGAATCATTTCTTCTATCTCCCTCTTCTTTGAAACAGGTACGCAAGCGCAATGCAAGCGTACCTGTATTTTTATATCTCAAATTCAATTTTTCTGCCTGTTCGATGGTACTGGTGATATCTCACGCCTGCCGCATCCATCATTCGTTTTGATGCTTTCACTCCCGTTGTATCCGCGTATTTGTCACAATCATAAATAACTTCTTTAATTCCTGCCTGAATAATTGCTTTTGCGCATTCATTGCATGGGAAAAGAGATACGTAAAGTTTTGCTCCCGCAAGACTTCCGCCATTATAATTCAAAATTGCATTCAATTCACTATGTGTTGTATATACATATTTTGTCTCTAACGGATCTTCGCCTTCGCGCGCCCATGGGAATTCATCATCAGAACATCCCATCGGAAGACCATTATATCCCATGGAAAGAATCTTGTTATCCTGACTTACGATACAACACCCAACCTGTGTATTCGGGTCTTTTGATCGCATTCCGGAAAGCATTGCCACACCCATAAAATATTCATCCCATGATAAATAATCTGTTCTTTTATCTGACATTATTCTTCTCCTTCTGCATATGAATTCAGTTTGTCTGCAAGTTTATCTATAAGCCCTGTCAGTATCTCGAAACATTCGCCATATGCCGTCAGGGGTTTTCCATAAGGATTTGGCAGTTCTTCTGATACTCCGACAAATTCATTTATTGTATATACATTTTTTACGTTTTCATAATCCAAAAGGACTTTGTTCTTAATTGTCTCATTCAATGTCAATACAAGTGTGTCTCCTTGTAGATTGCTGCCATCAAACTGCTTTGACACATGATTTTCCAACGTCATCTGCGCGCTCTTCATAATTGCCTCTGCCTTCTGGTTTACCGGTTCAGGAAAAAGCACAACCAGTCCGCCGGATTCAATAATATACTCTTGCTCAAGATCCTGGTGACATAGTAATTCTGCCGCCATTGGTCCTACTGCCGAATCCGCCTCGCTGACAAAAATCACTCTGCGATACTTCTGCTTCTTTGTGATCTCTGTTGCCTGCAGGTGCATATGTCCTGCCGCCTTTTCAAGACGATTCATAATCGCCTTTCCTATTCCGTTCATAGCAAAAGATTCACTATAAATCAGATCAACGTCTTCTTCATCGAATTCGCGAAGCACTCGATAAAGGTTTCTTGCAATAGTATTCTCATTCTCACGGGTTCCTATATTCTTCACAATCCCATAATTATAGAACTGAACTGTTTCTCCCGTTGCAATGATTCCGACTTCCTTTCCTTCCCGATGCGCGGCATAAGCAAGCTGACGGATTGCCAGAATCTCTTCTCTTATATTTCCTTCCACAATCATCAGTTTCGCTTTCGGTGCATAATGTCGGTACTTCATTCCCGGAGCTTTCGGTGCCTGCTTGCTTTCACTGTTAACCAATGTCTCATCAACACCGACCGGTCCAATTACCTCTTCAAACATATCCGCTGTAATTGCGCCCGGACGTAAAATCATCGGTGGCTCTACCGTCATATCAAGAATTGTGGATTCCAGTCCGATATCTACCGCACCTCCATCCAGGATCATATCAATCTTACCTTCCAGATCCACCCGCACATGCTCTGCTGTCGTCGGACTCGGACGACCGGATGTATTCGCACTCGGAGCTGACACAAATCCACCTGCTGCCCGAATCAATGCCGCTGCAATTGGATCACTTGGCATACGGACTGCAACCGTATCCAATCCTCCGGTTGTCCCATAAGGTACACTCTCACTTTTTTCAAATATCATCGTCAACGGACCTGGCCAAAAATGTGCTGCCAGTGCGTCCGTCTCCGGTGGAATATTCACTGCTACTTTCTTCAGATCCTCATAGTCTGCAATATGAACAATCAACGGATTATCTGATGGACGTCCTTTTGCTGCATATGTTTTCTTTGCCGCCTCCTCTTTTAATGCGTCCGCCCCAAGTCCGTAAACCGTCTCCGTAGGAAATGCAACAAGACCTCCTTGTTTTAATACATTTCCCGCTTCTTCTATTACATCCTGGTTTATTTGGTTTTTATCTATTTTTCTAATAATCGTTTCCATAAATTTTATTATATCATTATTTGTTCTAAAAAAAAACTGTTTCTCTTCTGCTATTCATTTTCTTTTACATAAGACAAAATTCCTTCTGCCACTGCTTCTGCTACTGATTTCTGATAATCTTCCGTAACCAGCTTCTGTGCTTCTTTATAGTTACTCAGAAAACCGCATTCTACGATCACTGTGGGGACCTCCGTCTTTTTTAATATATAATATGTATTATTTGCTTTTATCTTTTTGGTATTATCAGGATTTACCTTTTGTAAAGCGTCCTGTATTATCCCCGCAGCCTTCTCTCCTTCCATCGATGTCTGATAATAGAAGACCTGCGCACCGAAAACATTTTCTTCATGATAACTGTTCTGATGTATACTGACCGCCAATACAGGAGAAGCTTCATTCATAATCTTTACTCTGTATTTCAAATCTTCTACTTTACTTTGTGCAAGCTGTTCATCTGTTTCCCTGGTCATGATTACCTGTATATTTTCTTTTTCCAAAATTTTCTTTACAGAATTCGTAATCGTTAAATTAATATCCTTTTCTTTCACTCCATTGATTCCGACCTTCCCCGAATCAGTACCGCCATGTCCTGCATCTAAAACAACTATCCTGTCTGACTTTTCCGCTTCTCCGATTGTCTCCATTTCTTCTTTTAATTCTTTCTGTAAGTTTTTCGAAACTTTCCAACAACCTGCGATTATCCCCATCATAATCAGAAGCCCTATCATCAACCTGATTTTTCTTTGCAAAAAAACGACCTCCCTTCACATATTCTATCTATATGCAATGAGAAGCCGTTTTTTAACTTATCTTTTATTTAATTTACATACTGAGAAATGAGCTTCCATACACTGTTTTCTTCTCTTCCCAGGCTCCATTCTGCCACACCTGCCAGTTTATTTTCCTGTATCACCTTCAGCTTCGCTTCCAATGATTGAGCATCTTCAAGCCAGATACGGTAGGTTCCTCCATCCGCAGACCATTTTGCATAGTTCTGCTGTGTCTTTTCATCCCACTGCGCTGTTGCTCCCGCATTCGCAACACTTTGAGCTGCTTCTTCCATTCCCAGTGCCTTACTTGATACTTTATTCGGATAGGATGCTGCTTCTGTGCCGGCTTCTTCCGAAAGTTCCTCCGGACTCTTTGCTGTCTCAAACCATAATCTGGTGAAAAACGGAATTCCGGCAATTACTTTATCAGCTGATACCTTTTCTAATGTTTTCTCTATTCCATTCTGTAAATAGCTGATCGATGCCACCGATCCTGCTTCATAGGACCCTTCTGTATGTTCATCATAAGCCATAATCACTACATAATCTGCCACAATCCCCTGCTCTTTAAGATCATAATGTGAATTGTATGACTGTGGCACATAGTTATCAACTGAAAATACAAGATTATTCTGGTGGCACTTCACAGACAGTTCTCTCACAAGCTGCACGTAATGCACTCCACACTTGGAAGAAATCAATTCAAAGTCTAAATTAATTCCATCCACTCCTGCCGCCACCGCCGCAGCTACAACCTGATCTTCCAGTTTTGCTCTTTTTGATGTATAACTCAATGTCTCATAGGTCTCATCATAGGAATTTATTCCACCATGAAAATCTCGGAATACAGCCCATACTTCCAGTCCTGCCGTATGTGCATAATTCACATAGTCCGTATCTGCAATTGAACTGATATTACCTTCCGTATCCGCAAGACTAAACCAGGTTGGTGCGATTGTCGTAAGTCCACTGGTTGATGCAAGCACCTGCTGAACCGCATTATTTGCTGCCGTATTCGTCACATTATGCCATGCCATATTGATTGAATGATCTTCTGTCATGTCTGAATAAACCGGTTCCGTAAAATCTCTGGATATTTTTTCTTTTTTCTGGTTCTTTAAAGATTTGGTCTTAATATATCCTACATAACCATCTGCTGTGGCAACTTTCATCCAGTCATCTTCATCTTCAAGCACTGTCACCTTGTCCGATTTTTTAACCTCTGTCAGTATCGGACTCTTAACGCCACCAAGATAACGAACCTGTGTGTCTTTCTTCACTTCTGCTGTCTCGATCTCGCCCCACTTCGATGTGATAATTGCTCTGTTTGGTTCCTGTTCCACAGAGTATTCCATATTCGTATACTCTTGTATGAACGGAAGTGCGATATATGCGATATCTCCATCCGTCTTAAGAATTACATAATCTTCACTTTTTGTTTCGTTCACTGCTGTATATTCACTGCTGTTCTCACTTACAGAAATATTTCCATCCGGCAAGGTATATAAAAGTACCCGTTCGTTCGTATCCCAGTAAAATCTGCTGTTTATCTTATCACGAAGAACCGGATATGCTACATAATATTGTCCATCAAAAACCTTACCCGGTATAACACTGTCTGTAGAAGAATCTGAAGAAGATTCTGCGGAACTTTCTTCTTTTTTCACTACTTCATTATTAATGATCAATGCCAGATCATCACTGTTTTCTATTCCATAATATTGTTCTTTATCGGCTTCCTCATTTGATGAACCGTATCTCTTAAAGAAAACTGCGCCTGCTGCCAAAATCATGATCAATAATATGATGATCATTCCGAAAAGAATTTTGTTACGTCTTTTCCGCGCTCTATTCACTTTCTTTGCACGACGTGTTCCTGACCTTCCATTTCTGCCTCTGCCTGTTGTCATTGGTCTTCCCTTTCTCCGGGAACTCCCCGGATGCCCAGATTGTCTTTCTACTCTTCCCCTGCTCCGTGCATGGGTACTGCCTTTTCTTTTGTCCATGCCAACCCTCCTGATTGCAATTTTTATATCTCTGGCGCTTTCTTACACAAACAGTTCCTTACGCTCTGCTCTGCTGTGTGTATTTCTAATATCTCCACATCTCTGGATAAAATAGTGATTCTGGAATTCATTATATCATATTTTCATCTTGCGTCATTAACAAATTGCATCTGCAACAGTTGTACATATCAAAAAGTTGTTATACCTTAAATGTCTGTCCATCTTCTGCTAATTATGACAGCTTACAAATATACTTCTGTCCGGCAGTTCAAGGGGTAATCTCTGCCTGTCTGTTATGATTCACATCTGTAAAAACCAATGATTCTATCCTTCCTTCCGGATCAATCACATAATCTCTCATATAAGTACCTTCTTCTCTGGCCATATATGCTGTCACAATCTGCAATGGACTCATCGGATATCCATCCATAACTATGTCCACTCCTTTTTCTTCATAACCTCTTAGTTCCGCATATAATTCCTTATATCCATCTTCCGTTCTCATATCGTATGTACTCCTTCTCTCCTGAGATCCTGATAAAACGTTGTCCGCCATCTTCGACCATAAAAGGTATCTGTGACATACTGTAGAACAAGTGACGGACAAGAAGACAACCCTGATCTTTGGAGGGTCTCCTTCTCATAATTATTGTGAATCTTCCCTTGATTTCAGGGAATTGAATTTTTTTGAAAATCAGAAATGCTTTCAGTGCCTCCTTTCTTAACATTCCGTTTTATCAAATGGTGTGTCTTCTGTAAGTGCCATTATATGGGCAGCCTTTTGGAATTTCAATGTGTTTATTGTTGATAAGTGGGTGGGATTTGTTGATAACCTAAAATAGTTATAAACAATTTTCGTTTTCCTTTACATCTTTTCTTTTTTTGTTTATACTAAACGATGAAAAGATATATCTAGTTATGAACATAATGAACAGTTCTTAATCCACAGATTATCTTAATATCATAAGACATAAGGATGTGATCATATGAAAATTGAAAAAATCAATGACAATCAGATTCGTTGTACTTTGACACATGCCGATCTTGCAGCCCGCAATCTCAAGATCAGCGAACTGGCTTATGGTACCGAGAAAGCAAAATCACTATTTCGAGATATGATGCAGCAGGCATCTTTCGACTTTGGATTCGAGACAGATGACCTTCCTCTGATGATAGAAGCAATTCCTTCTTCTTCAGACTCTATCACCTTGATCATAACAAAGGTTGAAGATCCGGAAGAACTTGATACACGTTTTTCCAAGTTTACACCTGCCGGAGATTCTGATACACTGAACAGCAATGTTCTTGAAAAGCTTCAGGGCGCAGATGAATTCTTTGATCTGCTTAACAAAGTGAAGGAAGTGGCTTCCGAAGCAAAAGAGCCGGAACCTAAAGAAACAGTACCGGTATTCCCGGTCCGCCTGTTCTCCTTCGACACGTTAGATTCCGTAATTGAGGCTTCCCGCCTGCTTGCTCCGTTCTATACAGGTGCGAATACATTATATAAGGACGAAGAGAATAATAATACCTTTATCCTTGCGTTGGCACCTGCTGATGGCGCAGATCAGGAATTTAACAAAGTATGTAATATGCTTTCGGAGTACAGTTCCCCTGAGAAGGGAGATTCTTCTGTTCTTGCATTTCTGGAGGAGCATTGCAAAATCATTATTTCCGCAGACGCAATTCAGAAGTTATCCACAATTTAAACAACGAATAAAAAAGACAGTCTGGAATTATGGGAATAACTTTTCCCACACTCCAGGCTGTCTTTTTCACTTGTTATCCACAATAACTTCAAACAGTACCAAAAAAGCTGCCATGCTCTCTTTTTTGAAAGCACAACAGCTTCTTGTATATCTTTTCTCTTAATTATTTACCAGCGGCTGCCATTGCTGCATTGATCTTCTCTACAAGCAGATCTGCATCGATTCCGTGAACCATAGCTGCTTCCTCAAGAGACTCCATCTGAGATGACGGGCATCCAAGACAATGCATTCCAATCTCCATCAAAATCGGAGCTGACTCTGGAAATGTTACCAGAAGTTCGCCAATTGTTGTGCTTTTAGAAATTGCCATCACTGTTTCCTCCTTACATATTTCTATTTTCAATTAATTTCTGTCACCCTTGAACAGTAATTTTTATTATAATCCCTGATCTATGATTTAGCAACCTTATTTTCATTATCATTCCATGAAATTTTCTGAAATTTTCACACAACTTTTTCCGTTTATCACACTACTCAAAAGTCAATCAGTTTTCTTTTTTTTTTCGACAAATTGTCATTTTCATAACAATGACCAAAACGAATGTTCTTTTTATTTCCAAAAGTTATCCACACTATTCACATCTTTCTTTGTTGATAATGTGGATAACTTTCAGGAAATCTTTTATTTTTCCTCATTTTTTCGATTTTTCAATGTTGATAAGTTGAAAACTACTTTTTTTCATTTTTTTGCTATTTTGAATATTCTTGTCATATTTTGTGCATTTTGACTATCCATATATTTTTCCTGAAAAATACCAATTTTAGAATTTACAGTCAAATCTTTCATTTCCCACACATATTCTAGACAATGCATTGTTTTCTTTTCTATTATTCTTTAATAAATTCGTCTGACAGCCACGATATTCGTATACGTCGCACTGCTGATGCCAATTCCCTGAGCTTCATTCATTGCATTTACGATCTGATCATTTCCTATATACAAACCAACATGTCCTTCATATAAGATAAGATCCCCCGGCTGTGCATCTTCATAACTCACTTCATATCCTGCACTTCGCTGTTCATAAGATGTTCGTGGAAGGCTTATACCGAAATGTGCATACACGGACTGGACAAATCCTGAACAATCCGCTCCGTCTGTTAAACTTGTACCGCCCCACACATATGGATTCCCGATAAACTGACAGGCATAATCAATAACTTCCTGCCCTAAAGCAACTGACTGAGCCGCCGCTTCTGCAGCCTGGGCTTCTGCTTCCGCCTCCGCAGCCGCAGCTTCTTCTGCTTCCATTCGTTTTTGTTCTTCCTCTTTTGTCTCCCCGTAAGAATAAGAACTTTCCTCTGTAACATAATCACCGCACACCCAGCCATTAACTTCACCGACCTGTATCGGATACCAGCCATCTACAGGATCTGCTGTCACAAGATATTCTTCTCCCTGACCGATCTGAGTTAATACAGTGGTATCTGTCCCATGTCCTTCTCTGACATTCAGACAATCTGCTGTGACTGTAACATTCTCATTTGTATACTCATCTGACCTCGAACGGGCTTCTTCCCCTGTAAACAATGTTTCCGTCGGAACATACCCCTCTGCATTTCCCGACCGGATCTTTGTCCATCCATCCAGATATTCCAACACAACTGCCGCTGAATCTGGATATAATTTTCCAACCCATTCACTGTTTTCATCTGCTTCGCTTCTAATATAGGTATAATCCCCCGTATTAGAAAACGCTATATTCAAATACTCTCCCTCTTCTGTCGGCACCAAATACAGATTGATATTGTTCTTTATTTCTGTCTGATATGATGCTTCCAAAATGTTTTCAATTCCTGTAACCGGAACCAGACTCTTCTCACCGTTATCAGTTTCTGCCGCCTGTGTTCTGACTACACTCCCCGGAATTATGATCATCCCTGCCATCATTGACAGGATAAGCTTATGCTTCATCCGCATGTTACTCATATAAAACCTCCTTTATTTCCAGCCTTATCTTTTGTGGGAAGTTTTAATTGTTACGTAATTGTTAATTTTGTTACGTCGTAATTTTATCAACCTACCATAGATATGTCAACCGTTTTAATAGTTTTTTCATAATTATCGCCCTCCACTATTTGTAATTATTCCCCTTTTTTATTAATCTCAACGCCTTTTTTGTTAATTATTCTGTAACATTTTGTCGAAACAAATAAAAAAACTTATTTTTTTCTCTTGACAATTTTAAAAATATAAGTTATATTCTAATTACAGTAATCGTTATCGTTATTGATTCAATTTTAGAAAGAGGTGAATCTATGGCTGCAATTAAATATAGCCGACAACGAGAAGCTATCAAGCATTATCTCGCTTCAACAAAAGAGCATCCCACTGCCGACACTGTTTATCTGCATGTCAAAGAGGATTTTCCTAATATCAGTCTTGGTACTGTTTACCGGAATTTGAATCTGCTGACAGATATCGGCGAAGCGATCAAGATCCCCACACCTGACGGCGGAGATCGATTTGATGGAAATGTTATTCCGCACAATCATTTTCTCTGTACAACCTGTGGTCGGTTGCTGGATCTGGAACTGGATATGAAGAGTATTGAAGAAGTGAACCGGCTGGCCGGGGAGAATTTCGATGGAATCATCACTTCAAGTTCCACTTTGTTTTATGGAGAATGCAGTGACTGCATTAGGAAGTCTTAAGTTATAAAAAAATTAATAAGAAAAAGGAGATTATCATTATGAAAAAATTTGTATGTACAGTATGTGGTTATGTTCACGAAGGAGATGCTGCACCGGCTGAATGTCCAGTCTGTCACGCACCAGCTTCCAAGTTCAAAGAGCAGGAAGGAGACAAAGTATGGGCTGCTGAGCACGTTGTAGGTGTTGCACAGGGTGTCAGCGAAGATATTCTTGCAGATCTTCGTGCAAACTTCGCAGGAGAGTGCTCTGAAGTAGGAATGTACCTTGCAATGGCAAGAGTTGCTCACAGAGAAGGCTATCCGGAAATCGGACTTTACTGGGAAAAAGCTGCTTACGAAGAAGCAGAGCATGCTGCAAAATTCGCTGAACTTCTTGGTGAAGTTGTAACAGACAGCACAAAGAAAAACCTTGAGATGAGAGTTGATGCTGAGCACGGTGCTACAGAAGGTAAGTTCGATCTTGCAAAGAGAGCTAAAGCTGCTAATCTGGATGCAATCCACGACACAGTACACGAGATGGCTCGTGATGAAGCTAGACATGGAAAAGCATTCGAAGGACTTCTTAAGAGATACTTCGGTTAATTTAAACAAACCTTATCAGCAGATGCGATTGTTTCTGCTATGAAAAAACTGTCTACCGGGAATGCAATATTTCCTGATGGGCAGTTTTTTAATCTTCTTTCTCTTTTCTTTTATCCGATAATTTAACTTCTTTGCCGGCAATGAGTTTCTGTTTCTCTTTTCTCCCTAACTGCTTAATCGCATATTCCCGCTTCATTGCCTGTTCTTTTGTCTCAAATTCCTCATAATAAGCCAGCTCCACAGGCCGCCGTGCCTTCGTATATTTCGCACCTTTCCCGGAATTGTGCGCCTCCACACGTTTTTCCAGATCATTTGTCCAACCCGTGTATAACGTTCCGTCACTACATTTTAGCATATATGTATAATTCAAAAACTCACCTCTGCTATATCCTGCTTTACTCTTTCGATGTATGTTATTTATTATATCATGAATCCCTTATCCAAGACCAATACTATATTATCAGGAAAACTTTTTCCTGTATTCAATACAATATAGTATTGGTCCTGCACCCGTAATCAAAATTCTGATTCCATCATTTTATCCAGACAAATACAACTTTACTCCATAAAATTCATTGGGTCAACCGGCTCCCCATCTTTCATAATTTCAAAATAGAGATTCGGTCCTTCAACACTATAATATTTTGTCGGTGAATTAAGTGTTCCCACTTCTTCTCCGGCTGCGATATAATCTCCGACTGCTGCCACCACTTCATCCAGCTGACCATAAACCGCAGTATATCCATTTCCCATATCAAGTGTCACAGTAGTTCCTGTCTGGGCAGTCAGATCAATACTCTCTACAACTCCTGCTGCCGCTGCGTGGATCACTTCTCCCTGCGTTCCACCAATAATCAGTGCAGGATTATATTTATACTGCTCCAATGTCGGAAAATATACTGTATGATCCATACTAAAACTTAAAAGTGTTGCTCCGCTTGCCGGCCAGGCAAGTGTGCTTTCCTGAGTAAACCACACATTCTGTGTATCCGAAGATGCTGTGCTTTGAATTTCCTCTGTGGATATATTTCCATTCTCCATACTGTTTTCATTCTCTTGTTGAACATCCTTTTGGGATTCCTGGTTTTCTACATTATCCTCTTCTGAATCTGTGTCTGTAGGAAGAATATCATCTGTATTCGCCGGTGTACTATCATCTTCTGTAAGCTGTTCTGCTGTTGTTTGCGCGTCTTTTATCTGCTGCTTCATGTCTTTTTTGTAATGATTGTATGTGTAGCTTCCAACCATTGTAATTACCGCAACAAAACAAAGTACTGCGCCAACTGCAGCTCCCTTTCCTTTCAAAAAGGCCGGTCTTTCATTTTTATTCATAATCATCACCTCTGGCTATAGCATTGCCTGAAATGATTGTTCTTATTCATCTATGTGGTGTAGTTCTGTTCCTTCATAAAAATATTGCAGGATCTCTTCATAATTTTTTCCATCCTTTGCCATTTCCTGTGCAGTCCACTGACTCATTCCGAATCCGTGCCCTTTTCCAACAGTTGCAATTTTCAACCCGTGTGGACTTTCATAAAAAGAAAATGAACTTGAAGGAAGTTTCAGTGCATCACGGAACTGATCTCCTGTACATATCGTCTCTCCGATCCGCATTTTTCTGACATAACCGGAAGAATCCCATTCCTGGATTTCAAAATCTCCGTATCCGTACCCATTTTCTGCTTTTTTCTGTTCCTCCGCCACAAGGAATTCTCTACATCTCTTTTGAATCTCTTTATATTCTATCAAATGTACCTGGATTTCATCTTCTGCCGCCTTATCAAGCGGACATTCTTTCGCTGTGATATACGGATAATCTGCATTCCCAAGCACCTCCTGCACATCTCTTGTCTTTCCATTACTGGATTGATGAAAAGGTGCCCATGCAAAGTTCTCATGATACCACAATACAATTCCTTCTGTTTCCTGTGCTGCCTGTTGACATTTCTTATAATTCTCTTCGTACTTTGTCCCCCACTTTTTCTTCATCTGAGTCTGCGTCAGACATTTATCCAAAAAAGTCTGCTTTTCTTTTTTCTCTGCTCTGTACAGCTCGGTACGTAAAACAACCGCCTGTGCCTTCAATGCTTCTATTTCATATCCACCATCTGTTTCTCCTGCGAGCATTCCTGCGAGATACACAGATGCATTATCGCTGTCAGCTCCCTGCGCTGCATTTTTTCCGTTTATAAAAACAGAAATGATGTAAGGAAGTAAAAACAGTATGATAAGAAATGCAAAAAATGACTTTATTTTCTTTCTAATTGTATCACGCATAAAAACAGCCCTCCATACTCTATTGTATGGAAGGCTGTCCTATCTTAGAACTTATCCGGTTGTTTTTATCCGGTTTCATTCTCTGTGTAATTGCTTATTCGAAAAGGTCCTGTCCTGATGGAACTTCAACCTTCTCCAGATGCCAGATATCACGAACATATTCTTCAATTGTTCTGTCTGATGTGAACTTACCGCTGCATGCTGTGTTCATCATTGCCATCTTAGACCATCTCTGCTGATCTCTGTAAGCTTCTTCTACTCTCTTCTGAGCATCTGCATAAGAACGGAAATCTTTCAGAATGAAGTAAGTATCTGCTTTGTCTGTACACTGTGTATTGAGCAGTGAGTTATACAGATTGATATACATGTTGTGATCACCGTTTGAGTAGGTTCCATCCATCAGCTGATCTACCACACGTTTAACTTCCCAATCATTGAAATAGATATCTGTCGGGTTGTATCCGCCATTGTTCTCGTAGTTGATTACTTCCTGTGAGCTCAGACCAAAGATGAATGCATTTTCCTCTCCAACCTCATGAACGATCTCTACGTTTGCTCCGTCCATTGTTCCAAGTGTCGGTGCACCATTCAGCATGAACTTCATGTTACCTGTACCGGATGCCTCTTTGGAAGCTGTTGAGATCTGCTCACTGACATCTGCTGCTGCGAAAAGAATCTCTGCATTGGATACTCTGTAGTCTTCGATAAATACAACTTTCAGTTTTCCGTTGATGCTTCTGTCGTTATTTACAACATCTGCTACGGAGTTGATCAGTTTGATCGTCTCTTTCGCACGAAGATATCCTGCAGCTGCCTTAGCTCCGAAGATAAATGTTCTCGGATAGAAGGACATCTCCGGATGCTCTTTGATCTGATTATACAGATACATAATGTGCAGGATATTTAACAGCTGGCGTTTGTACTCGTGCAGACGTTTTACCTGAATATCAAAGATAGAACGTGGGTCTACATCGATTCCGTTATGTTCTTTGATGTATTTCGCAAGGCGAACTTTATTCTGGTATTTAATTTCCATAAATTCACGTCTTGCATCTTCATCTTCTACAAGCGGTTTCAGTTTTGCGATCTGAGACAGATCTGTGATCCATCCGTCACCGATCTTATCTGTGATCCAATCAGCAAGGAGCGGATTTCCATGTGCAAGGAAACGTCTCTGTGTGATTCCGTTTGTCTTGTTATTAAACTTCTC
>OIYG01001465.1_pt1 | contig 17657 bp, 18 predicted proteins | sample 1587861 | NCBI WGS metagenome assembly OIYG01 (sample SAMN03283272) | human gut metagenome | biome: human-associated habitat; material: feces | host: Homo sapiens | place: Peru | collected 2012 | reverse complement strand
TAATCAATAGTATCATTAGCTGTCTTTAATATGTTAGACATCGCAATAGCATTACTTATAAAAAACGTGAGCAAACAAATCACAAAACCAATAAACAACGGCAAATAAACTCTTCTTCTCTTATTCATTGCCATCCTCCAATGTCATATCACTTGTATAACTATCAACAATTCTTTTAATAGTTCCATCATTTCTCATTTCATGCAAAGTATTAGCCAACAAAGTTAAAAAACTTTGATCATAGTCCTTCTTAAACGCAACACCCAACATGGAAGTCAGAATACTATCATCCAAAAAACGATAGTCACCACTACCCCTAACTAAAGTTTTTATAGCCAACTCATGACCTGCAATCGCATCAACATAACTTCTTTGAATACTAGTAAATACTTCATTAATAGTTGAAAAAGTATATAAATAACGAATATTACTCAATTCCTCTTTATTCTCAAAAGCCCACTCAGCCTTACTAGTAGCCTGTACTCCCACGATCTTATCCTTTAAATCAGTCAAAGAATAAATATCACTACTCTCTTTAACCATAACAACCTGATTACTGAAAAGATAAGGACCAACCCAGGCGTAAAGCTCTTCTCTATCATTCATAGAAAAACCACCCCAAAGACAATCAATCTCACCTTTTCTTAGATACTCATCCTTCTTTTGCCACTCAATTTGTTTAAAAACAGGAGTATATCCCATTCTACTTAAAGCCTCTTTAGCGATATCAACATCGATACCCCTCATCTCACCATTATCAATATATGAAAAAGGCTCAAATTGATCACTGCCAATGACAACCTCACCCTTACTGTTATCTTCTTTAACAGTATTACAAGCACATAATATAAATAATGCCAAAACAACAGTAACAAACTTCCTCATTACTTAGCCATCTCCTTTTGTAACCAACCACTAAAGTGATAGTAACAACCTGTAAACACCGCAGCCAAAATCCAAGTTAAACTATAACCCCAACCAATCATACTAATATCCCTTGTAGTCTTTAACACAATAGCCAAATAAATCTGTCTAATAACTACAAACGCCATAATAGATGTAAACATAGGCACAAAACTTCTACCACTCGCCCTTAGAGCACCAGAATATACTTGATGGAAACATAGGGCAAAATAGAAAGGACACATGATTCTAATAAAAGTAGCACCAGCCTCAATAACATCCTTGTCACTATTAAAGATTCCGATACAAGAATCCGCAAAAGTCATAACAATCACACCCAAGACAATAACAGTAGTCAAAGACATAATCAAAGTAGCCCTAATACCTTGTTTTACACGATCATACTTCTTAGCACCCAAGTTCTGTGACACAAACGTTGTGATTGCCAACATAAAACTATTAACAGGCAAACCCAAGAAATTATCAAACTTATTAGCGCTTGAAAAACCAGCCACCGCAGCACTACCAAAACCATTGATATAATACATAACCATGACATTAGAAACAGAGACTACCATACCCTGCAAACCAGCTGGAACACCCACAAAGACTATTTCTTTTAAAATACTTAAATGAATTTTTAATTTTTTAAAAATCAATTGATACTCACTCTTATTCTTGCACAAGATATACAAAACAAGAACCATCGCAAAAGCCTGACAAATAATAGTCGCCAAAGCTGCACCAACTACTCCCAACTTAATAACTCTTACAAACAATAAGTCTAAGAACACATTAATTATTGAAGAAACAATAAGAATAAACAAAGGCGCTTTCGCATTACCAACTGATTGTAAAATACCAGTACCTGCATTATACAAAGTCACAAACACATTACCCAAGAAATAAGTCTTCAAGTAAGCATTAGCACTATCAAAACTATCACTAGGCGTATTCATCATCTCTAATAGCTTAGGTGAAATTAAATAGCCAAAAACAGATAAGAAAATTCCAAACAATAACGAGAACATCACAAAAGTATGAACTGCCTTAGAAACATTCTCCTTATCCCTTGCCCCATAATACTTAGAAACAATAACACCAGCACCTGTTGCCAAACCCTGGAAAAACGCAATCATCAAATTAATAATAGGAGTAGATGTTCCAACGGCTGCCAAAGCATGCTTACCAACAAAGTTACCAACCACAAAAGAGTCGATAGCGTTATACATCAGTTGAAAGAAATTGCCCAACAACAACGGTATCGAAAACAACAAAATCTTCTCAAATATATTCCCTTCGGTCATTAGACCACTCTTCTTACGTAAAATCATGTGATTATTATATCCCCAAATACTTTAAATAAGACTACATTTGCCGTTTATTCAATTAAATATACCTTTTTTCTATGTATTTATACACAGGTGTAAATAATAGCCTCTAAATATCCCCTATTTGGTGTAATTATTACCATATAGAAATACCATAATAGGTGTAAATAATGGTATAATTTTACTACCTGAATGGTGTAATTATTAGAAAGGACAGTAATATGAAAAGAAAATATATAGAAGATTTAACAAACTGGAATAATAGTCCAAATAGAAAACCTTTAATTGTTTGGGGTGCAAGACAGGTTGGTAAAACATACCTAATCAAAGAACTATTTGCCAAAGAATATTATTCAAATAAATATATTTATATTGATTGTCTAAAAGATGATACTTTCACTAATTATTGTTTTCAACATTCTAACGTAGATGACATCATTACTTACCTAGAACTATCTAACAATATGATAATAGACAAAAATATCCTTTTAATCTTTGATGAAGTCCAAGAATGCCTACCTTTAATCACTATGTTGAAGTACTTTTGCCAAGACCATAGAGAAATACCAGTTATCGCAACTGGTTCCATGGTTCGTGTAAAAATTAAAAGAGATGCCCATAAGCCAGGCGTAGCTAAAAACGAGTTTATGTTCCCTGTAGGAAAGATTAACCAAATTACTATCAACCCTCTTTCTTTTGAAGAATATCTACTAAATAAAAACGAAATGTTATACAAAAAGATTGTAGACACATACTATAAATCTTCACCATTAGATGATGCGATTCACGAACTAGCGATGAATGAGTTTTATAATTATCTTTTGATTGGTGGCATGCCTGAAGTAGTCAATGAATATCTAGAAACAGGAAGTTTCCAAAAAGCTAGAATTACACTTAAAGAACTTTATGACAACTATTTAGCCGACATGGAACTTTATCAAGCTAGTGGGGAATCTATTATTAGATCTAGAATCATCTTTAATAATATCTTTAGTCAGTTAAACAAAGAAAATAAAAACTTTAGTCCCTCTTGTGTTGATAAGAAGTTACGCACAAGAGATATTAGAACGCCACTAGATTGGTTAACACTAGCACACATAGTCAACAAATGTTCCCTATTAAAAGAAAAAGTAAGCATCCCCATGATCGAAGATGAAGCCGAAAGCTATAGACTATACCTATCTGACATTGGCATGTTCTCTTATCAATCAGGAATCAATGCTGCAACTTTCATAGACAAAAACGCTAGAAACCAACTATCTGGTATTTTCTTTGAAAACTATGTCGCTTGTGAAATGGTAGCCAATAATATACCCTTGTTTTATTGGAAAGGCAAACAAAATTCAGAATTAGAATTCATGGTACAAGTAAGTAACAACATCATTCCAATCGACGTTAAAAAATCAAGAGGACAGCTAAACTCATTAAACAAGTTTAAAGAACACAATCATTTAGAATACGCTATAAAAATATCAGAAAATAAATTCGGCATTAACAAAGAAAATAAGCTAATTACTGTCCCTTTCTATCAAACATTCTTGTTGTTTAAAGATCTAAAAGAAGGAAAAGACTTATTAAATAATGATTGACAAGCTATTCACAAATATATTATCTTAAGAGTGTTGAAAAGCTTTGACGAAGAGCGCTTATCTAAAAGAAATTCAAAGAGAGTCTACATATGGTGAAAGTAGATAATGGACATTAGACAAGTAAATCACTTCCGAGCTTATGTGCTGAAAATAGTAAGCATATACGTGAGAAACGACGTTACATGTTTAAGGCTTGATAGAGTCTAGTAAGAGGCATACTTAAAACATATGCAATTTGAGTGGTACCGCGGGTAATTTATAAGCTCGTCTCATTAAATTGAGATGAGCTTTTTTGTTTATAGGGGGACATTATGAAATTAGAAAAAAGACAAATCATGCTAATAAGCTTCATGCTATTCTCACTGTTCTTTGGAGCAGGGAATCTAATCTTTCCACCATTCTTAGGACAAAGTGCAGGAAACACCACAATGATAGCCATGTGTGGCTTTATTGTCACTGCCGTCATACTACCAGTACTAGGCATTATCGTTGTAGCTAAATTTGAAGGACTAGACAAACTAGGCGCCAAAGTAGGCAAAAGATTTGCAGTAATAATCACACTACTAATCTATTTATCAATTGGACCTGGCCTTGGTATTCCAAGAGCTGCCTCAGTTCCTTTTGAAATGGCCATTGCCCCATACTTACCAGAAAGCTATAACTTAAATGTAGCTATGTTAATCTATTCTCTTTTATTCTTCGCAACAGCACTATGGCTATGCTTAAACCCAAAGAAACTAGTAGACAGAATTGGTAAAGTATTAACACCAACTCTATTAACACTATTGGTATTATTATTTATAAACTTCTTATTTAGAGGTGAAGTCAACATCGCCAACCCAGTTGAAGCATACGCATCAAGCCCCTTATTAAAAGGCTTCACCGAAGGCTACAACACCATGGACGCTATTGCAGCCCTTAACTTTGGACTAGTTATCGCAACAACTTTAAAATCATTTGGACTAAAAGAGAAGAAAGACCGCATGCACTACACATATCTTGCCTGTTTATTCGCAGGAACAATTCTTGCTTTAGTCTATATGATGTTATCTTACATGGGCATGTGTAGCTCTGGTGTCTATTCTTTACAAGACAACGGTGCTTGGACACTTAGATGCATCGTGCAAGAAGTATTTGGTGAATTTGGTGCCTTCATATTAGCATTAATCTTCACATTAGCATGCCTAACAACCTGTGTCGGATTAATCAACTCAATCTCACAATTCTTTGAAATACAATTCAAGAAACTATCATACAAGACTTGGACAATCCTAATAACAGTCTTCTCATTCTTAATCTGTAATTTAGGACTAAACATGATTCTAAGCATCTCAGTACCAGTACTAAATGCCATCTATCCAGAATCAATTGTTCTAATCATCTTAGGCCTTACTGATAAGCTATGGAAAAACAACAAGTATGTTTATCCACTAGTAGTCGGTGGTGTTACTGTAGTAGCTGTTATCCATGCATTAGAAGGAATCAACATTAACATTCCACTTCTTACAAACTTAACAAAGCTATTACCACTATACAATCTAGACTTTGCCTGGTTATCAGTAGCCCTAGTACTAAAAGTACTAAGTATATTAATTAACAAATTCAAAAAGTGTTAATATTAGTTCATGAACATCTTATTTTCTATTAACTCAAAGTTTATTGAACTAACTAAAAACTGTATTAAATCAATCATTAGATACGATCAAAATATCGACTTCTACATCCTTCATCACGATCTATCTAATGATGATAAAAATAATCTTATTAATTCATTCAAGTCTCAAACATTTCACTTCATTGAAATAGACGAAAATGAATTCAAAGACTTCCCTGTATCATCTAGATACCCACTAGAAATCTATTACAGATTGTTTGCACCATTACTACTTCCAAACAACTTAGATAGAATTCTATATCTAGATGTTGATATTGTCGTTATCAATAGTCTTAAAGAACTATACAACACAACACTAGAAAACTATTCATATGCAGCCTGCACTCACATAAGTGATGCGATGACCACTATGAACTGTATTAGATTAAACATTGATTTAGATACACCATATATCAATACAGGTGTACTACTAATGAACTTAAATGAACTACGTAGTAGTCTATCTAAACAACAAATTCTAGACTATGCGAATAAACATAAGAAACAGTTAGTACTATTTGACCAAGACATACTTACTGCCCTATATGGTAAGAAAACACTACTTCTTGATTACACTAAATATAATCTTAGTGATCGTATGATTAACTTCTATAATATGCGCAATCCTAAGAATAAACTAACTCTTGACTCAATAAGAAAAAACACTGTAATCATCCACTATTGTGGTCGTAATAAACCATGGAAAGATAATTATCTAGGACAACTAGATTGTTTCTATGAAGAACTATTAAAGGCAAGCTAATACGCTTGCCTTTTATAAACCAAATAATTCTATCCTTTAATATCTTCTCCGCCATCAAGATTATGGATAATATGCATATCAGAAGTGATGGAATAACTTGAACCAACAAAATAATGTTCAGTTAATTCAAATGGTTTATCATCAACATTCCATTTTACAGTTTGTTTTAACAATGGAATATGATCTGTGCCTAATATTTTTGCATTTTCTTTATCTGGCATAACAGCGCTAAATTCTGTAACGCCATCAGATCTAACTAATCCTTGTTCTTCAACATACTTATTGAATGAGCCTTCAAGACGGCTAATATCTATTGAAGGCATAATTTTTTGAACTATATAAGTATAAGAAATTGCCATCAATTTTTCACCAGCATATCTAATTCTTACAAAGAGATGTAAAAATTCATTTTCTTCAACGTTCAATATTGAGGCGACATCGCTTTTATCTTTACCTCTAATAATTGAATACTTATATAATACAGTCCTTGGAACAAGACCAGCATCTTCGATTTGTTTAGTTATGCTTATTCTTGATGAAAAAGGTTTTTTAATCGAAGTCTTATAATTATCTGAAATAAAAGTTCCTTTTCCAGGAATTCTCTTTATATAACCATTAATACTCAGTTCATTCATAGCCTTAGCCATAGTCATGTGGCTAACATTAAATTGTGAACATAATTTTTCTTCCGATTCTAAAGGATCATTCACTTTAAATTCTTGATTCCTTATTTTTTCTATAAAATAGTTTGCTATTTCTATATACTTAGGATTCTTTGCCATATATTAATATACACTCTCCACTTCAATAATAATATATTTGCTATATTTTTAATATAGTTTAACACTATTTAGTCATTATCAGTAGGATGGGACCGATATAATTCGGTCCCATCCATGTCTTTTGTTATTTTTTGTTTAAATTTCCATGTCTTGCAGAAGGATAATGCGATGACACATATCTCTTCTTAATAGGACTTACTTTAGTATCAATTCCCACATCTTCACAAATTAATGCAGATAACACTTGGAATGGAATTATATACAAAGCTGGAGATAAGATATCTGTTGTTCTATAAGAGAATTTCAAATCTCTATCAGTGATTTCAACTCCATCTTCAGATGTAACAACAAATACATGTTCTGTAAACGCATCTTTATAATATGGAACTAATTCACACAAACGTTTTAATTCCGCATTACCCTCTGAAGCAATTAAGAAAATATAATTTTCAGAATTATAAGCTCTCATAGGACCATGCATTTGTTCTTCCATTTCATAACCTGTGCATGGTCTTGAATAAGTTTCAAAGAATTTTAGACGCGCTTCCATTGCGGTTGGATAATTGTTTCCATAGCCAGCAATTGATGATTTAGTCATCTTTAAAAATTCTTCTTTATTACGCTTGTACCATTCGATAGATTCATCGATAACACTTGATAAATTATTAGCTAATTCTAACGCGTCATTATCTAACTTTGTATATTCTTCTTCGGAAATTAGACCCTTTTGTTTAGCAATTTCTATAGCTAGAATGTAAAATTGGAAAATTGTTTCTGTATAACCTCTTGTTTCTGGGCCGATCTCTTCTTCTTCACATACTAGATGACAATATGAATCAACCATTTCTTCTAATACACTATCTAATGCTTCAGTTACACCAACAGTATAGAAACCTAAATCTTTAGCTTTTTTTGCAGCTTCACAAGTAGAAATACTATCTCCATGTTGTGAAAAAGCTACTACACATATATCTTTTTTATCGATAAATGCTGGTTGCTTATCTGCCTCATGATGTGTAAAGATGGTTGGCTCACATGCCACACCTTCTATACCTAGTAAATCAACAAAAATATTTTTAATAACCCAAGACACATGATGAGATGTGCCAGATCCTAAGAAATAAACCTTTTTGAAATCATTGTTTACAAAGGCATCAACTACATCGTGCATATATTCATTTCTATTATTATATGCATTCTTAATTACTCTTGGTGTATCGATAACATGTCCAATCATTGATAATTTTTCTTTATTATCCATATTAATAATTCCTCCGTGTTCTAATAGCTCAACTAAAATATATATTATTTTGCAGAAAAAATCAATAAATATATATTTTCTATACTTAAAAATGAAATATTTTTCATAATTTCGATAAAAAAATTACAAAAGTATATATTTGGTATTTACAAAGTATATATTTAGAAATATACTGAAATCAATCTAATAGCTCAAGCAGATTTGAAAACATTTAATTAATGGGAAGGTGGATTATGAACAAAATAATAATTGCATCTCATGGGGAATTGGCACTAGGAATGAAAAATACTGTTGAATTCTTCGGAGGAAGCGGAGTAGAGTATGTGGAACAAACATTAACAGACACAGGATTTGAAAATAGAGTTATTGAAATCTTAACAAAATATAAGGATGACAACTGTGTTGTCTTTACAGATCTATATGGAGGTTCTGTTAATCAATGCTTTTTCAAGAATCTTAATGACTTTAATTTCCATTTAGTCACAGGTATGAATTTGGCAGTAATTCTTGAATGTGTTCTAGCAAGTGTTGAAATTGATGAAGAGTTTATTAGGAACGCTATTGAAATGTCAAAAAGTCAATTTTGCTATATGAACGATCTTGTTAATATGGCTTCTGACGATGATGATGATTAAAAAGGAGGGAATAATTTTATGATTCAATTAGTAAGAGTTGATGGCAGATTAATACACGGAATGGTAGCAGTTACTTGGTGCGGTGTATACAAGCCTTCAGTATTGATCGTAGTAAATGACGAAGCTGCAGGAAACGAACTACACAAAACAACTCTTAAACTTGCAAAACCAGCTGGTGTTGATAAGTGTCTAGTGTGGGACATGAATAAGGCTATCGAAAGATTAAATGGCACTAAATACGATAAGGAAAAGGTGTTTATTTCTGTAGCTACAGTAGAGGACGCTTACAAATTGTCAAAAGCTTGTCCTAAAATTCAACATATTAATATTGGCCCTGAAGTTGATGGAACAAAAGGTAGAGTAACTACTGGTAAAAAAGAGATTAGTGATGGTGTTTATATCAACGAGGAAAAATATAAATTATTGGAAGAATTGCATAATGAAGGAAGAGAAGTTTTTGCTCAAATAACTACAGCTATGCCAAAAATTGAATGGAACGAAATCTCAAAGAAATTTAAAGAATAATAATTTTTAAAAAGGAGAAAAACAATGATTTTAAAAGCATTATTAGTTGCTTGGGTTGCTGCCTATGGTCGTATTGAACAGGGTTGGTTAGGTCAACAAATGATTGCTAGACCTATATGGTTATGTACTTTAGTTGGCCTATTATTAGGTGATGTTAAACAAGGAATCATCATTGGTGGGTCTCTTGAATTAATCTGGGCTGGCGTTGTACAAGTAGGTGCAGTACCAACAGAAGTAGTAACAGGTTCTACAGTTGCATGCGGTCTTGCGATATTAAGTGATTTGTCTGTAGCTGAAGCTGTTACAATTGCTATCCCTATCGGATTATTGGCTACTTTAATTGGTCAAATTAACAATACAATCTCAGTTACTGTTTGGTCACCTTTAGCTAATAAAGCTACAGAAAAAGGTGATACAAAGAGTATTTGGTGGATTGGACTTGCAGGATGTGCTACACAGGCATTAATGTATGCTGTTGCAGTATTCTTAGCAGTAGTAGCTGGTTCGGAAGCTGTTAATGCTATTATTAATTCAATTCCTCAAGTTGTTCGTGATGGCTTAGCAAACGCAAGTAAGATCTTACCAGCTGTTGGTATAGGTATCCTTATGCAGTTTGCATTCGATATCAAATATGTTGGTTTCTTCATTCTTGGTTTCATTTTACCAACATACTTAGGCTTCAATAGCGTTGCAGTTGCTCTAGCTGGATTCGCTTGCGCTCTAATTTATTTCTTCTTAAAACCAAACGAAGTGGAGGATGACTAAATGGCTGAAAATAAGTTAGCTCTAACAAACAAAGAGTTGAATTCTGTATTCTTACGTTCATATCAAGCATTAGGCTGTTATACATATGATAAGCAACAAGGTATTGCTTATTTAAGAGCAATGATTCCAGCTTTAGAAAAGCTTTATCCAGATCATGATGATTTAGTTGAAGCGATGAAAAGACACAATACAATGTTTAACACTACTTGCGCATTTGTTCCTTTCTGTTTAGGTATATCATGCGCAATGGAAGAAGAATACGCTAACGATGAATCTGGACAAATGGATCAAGAAAGTATTGGCGCTGTTAAAATCGCTTTAATGGGTCCTCTTGCCGGTATTGGTGATAGTTTCTTCTGGGGAACATTTAGAATGATTGCTTGTGGTGTTGGTGCTCCAATGGCTGCAGAAGGAAATGTAATTGGTGTTATCTTATATCTATTGTTAAATCTAATCCCATCAACATTAACAAGATGGTACGGATTTAAACTAGGTTACTCTGGAGGACGTCAATTCCTTTCTAAGATTCAAGCTGATGGTACTTTAGCAAAATTAACTGAAGCTGCCAAAGTATTAGCCATGATTGTAATTGGGGGTATGATTCCTCAAATTGTTAAATTCCCTATCGCTCTAACCTTGTCAATGGGTGGTGGCGAATTTGTACTAGCTGATGTATTAGAAGGCATTATGCCAAACTTACTTCCTTTATTGCTATCATTAGGTGTTTATAAATTCATAATGAAAGGCGTTAAACCAAACACTATTATCTTTAGTTTATTAGGCTTAGGTATTCTATTAACATTATTAGGAGTAATGTAATAAATAAAGTGAGTGGAAACACTCACTTTGCTTTATAATTATGAAAATTAAAATATTATTAGTTGTCGTAATGATTATAGCGACATACATTTACAAAAACTATAGCCTAAATAAACTACTAAAAGAATTATATAAACTTGCCTATGTTGATAAAGATGAAGATGGCTTTCTCTTACAATTATCTTCTCTACAAGCTCAAATGTTGATGTCTAATACATCAAGAAGAATGATGGAATTGAACTATTGGATATATAAAGATAATAAAGAAAATGTTGAAAAAATTGCAAGTCAATTAACAAAACAAAAAATGAATACAAACAACACTATATCATTCTATAGCTTAGTTATCGGATATTTAGCTGACAAAAAAGATGCTAAGGCTCTTGAATATTTAGATGAACTTAAAAGTAATTGTAAGAACATCAACGATCCAAAACAAGAACTATTAATTAATGACTGCGATATGGTTTGCAACATTTACATTAATCAAGATACAAATTTAATTCCTACAATAGAAAAGATACTTGAAGGAAATATTGATAATGAAGCAAAATCAATATATCAGTACAGATTGGCATACCTATATAAGCTCAACAACAATATTGACAAATGTAAAAGCCTATTAGAAGAAGCAATGGACAACACTTCTAATATAAAATCAAAAAACAAAATCAAAAGTATTTTGAACGGTGGGTGTAAAGTTCTATGATTAAAGCGGTATTTTTTGACCTAGATGGAGTATTAATTAATAGCGAAGTCCAAGAACATTCTTGGACTAAAGAATATCTTGATAGTAACAATATTGCCATACCTATTGAAAGATTTGAAATGCTTATAGGAACGCATAAAAAACAAAATGTTTGGAAACAATTAATTAAAGGCTACGAAGATAAGATCATAGATGAAGAATCATTTAAAACCGGATTACGTGCATACAAGTTTTCAAAAAGAAATTTATTTGATTATAATCAAATTTTATTTCCAGATGTTATTGATTATTTAAGTTTTCTTAAAAAAAGAAACACTAAAATAGCGTGCGCATCTAGTTCGAATATCAATTATATTAAAAACGCGCTTTCAAAATGTCAGATTCTAGAGTTCTTCGATCTTATTTGCACAGGCGATGACTTCGTAGAAAGTAAGCCTTCTCCTGAAATTTATTTATACTGTATGAATTCATTTGGCTTAAAACCGGAAGAATGCCTAGTTGTTGAAGATTCTGTTTTTGGCATTGAAGCTGGAAAACGCGCCAACATGTTTGTCATCGCAAGAAAAACACCTTTTAGTTTTAGCCAAAAAGATGCTAATTTAATTTTTGATGATATAAACACTACTAGGTTTTTATTCGATGAACAAAATACATAAAATACCAGTATATAAAACTGGTATTTTTTATAAATCCTTTATATCAACTACCTTGATACCCTTTTCTTTTAACATCCTAACAAAGATTCCATCTCCCTTTATCTTATTACCGGAGAAAGTACCATCATATATTTCGTTAATACCGCAACTTGGACTTCTTGATTGTAATATGGCCATATCAACATCAGATGAATACTCCAGCGCTTTCTTAGCACCCATTATAAATTCTGAGGTAACATCAATACCACCGCTATTAATGACCCTATCACCAACAATCTCTGAAGGAAGTCTTGGTGTAGGTAGTCCTCCAATAACCTCAGGACATACCATTATTACATCATGACCCTTTAAAAATTCATGTAGCTTTTCACTATAATTGTTACCACCATTATATTTACAATTTTCACCCATTAAACAAGCACTAACTAAGATTTTCATACTTATTCAATTATATCAGTAGGATTAACATTCACAAACAAAACCATTGCATCATACATTGTCTTAGGAGGCTGAAAGATTCTATAGCTTTGAGGAATCAAATAGAAGCCTTCTCCTAAACTTCCCATATAGATATAATCAACATCTAATTTTGATGTATCAATAATTCCTACATTCTTACCACTCATTTTTAATGATTTAGTTAAAGGATCATGAGAATAGAAAGTCCTAACAATTCTTTTTCCCATAAAAGGCAAATTACACTTAGACTTATAGAAATCAGTGCCAATGACATAATAGCCATTCTCTTCCTTTAAAGACAACAACTTACCCATAGAATCATAGGAACCCCACTTAGCAACATGTTCATTATGAGCGCATACAAAGACCTTATCTTCTCTTTCTAATATCCACTCAATATTTTGAGCCATATACTTATCTCTTAATAGACTATTATCTACTTCCTTGTTTTGTCTTTTAATTTCCTTTAAATATAAGTTAATATCTTCATCTAAATACTCCTTATCCAAGTATTCAGTCCTTTGCATATCAAAACCATAGAACCTAATATCATCATCTAAATGACTCATATTATAATCACGCATATAATCAATAAGATTCATCATTTCCTTAGTCTGATAAATCTTAAAGCCAATCTTCTTAACAGCCTCTAAAATATTCCCACTACCACCATGAATATAATCATTAACCTCTAGACAACCACCAAAGTCACCCTCTATCGCAAAAGCTCTTACACCATTTTCTTCTACTAACTTCTTAAATATACTCAGTTTAAGTTCCTGAAACTCTTTATTACCATGAGTTGCCTCGCCCAAAGCTATAATCCTCTTATCAGCAGGTATTACAATCTCATCTTTAAACTCAACACCATCAACATAATCACCAGTAGTAAAGCCACCAAAGTAACAATAAACCATGACTAAAAAAGCCATTATTAATAAAATTATCTTTTTCATCTAATCAAATCTTCAGGAGATACATTAAACAACTTTGCCAAGGCAATTAAATTAGAAGTACTTGGATCAGAACTTCCATTTTCCCACTTAGAAACAGCCTGTCTACTAACACCAATCGCCTCTGCCACAAATTCTTGTGTCATCTTGCACTCTTCTCTATGTGTCTTAATATTTTCACCTAGACTTTTCTTATAAGTATTCTTTTCTTCTCTAATACTTTTAGAATTAATATATTTAATCAAAGCTCTAATCAACAATAAGAAAGCCACAAGAACACTTATGCCAAGTAACAATACAATTCCAAACACAATATATCCCATACTTTTTCCTCCATGTCTTAATGTTAGCTTTCTTATGATGGTTGCTCTACCAACTATAACGATACTATAGGTTGCTTTTGTTTAAAAGTCTTTGAAAAATTATTTTTTTGAAAGTATAATATCACAAAACAACGAGTAGCTTTCATGCGTAAAACCGGTTGCATGTAAGTTACTCGTTGTTTTTTATGTTAGGAAGGTATTTAAATGGAAAACTTATTTCTAAAAACTGATAGTATCAATTCTCTAATGAAAAAGTATGCTATCCCATGTATTATTTCGCTTTTAGTTGGAGCCCTATACAATATTGTCGATCAAATCTTTATTGCCAACGCATCTTATTTGGGCTCATATGGTAACGCAGCCAACACCGTTGTCTTCCCTCTTACGATAATCGCCTTAGCAATAGCTGTAATGATAGGAGATGGTTGTTGTGCCTTTGTAAGTATTAGCCTTGGTAAAAAAGAAAGTGAACAAGCCAAGAAAAGTGTCGGTAATGCCGTTACATTATGCTTAATCTCTAGCGTTATATTGACAATCATCTACTTAGTATTTCAAAATCCAATACTAACAATGTTTGGAGGCACTATCAACGTCGAAACCTACTTGCACTCTAGGGAATACTTCTTTTATATTACCCTAGGCATTCCCTTCTATATGTTTGGCCAGGCAATGAACCCTATTATTCGTGCTGACGGTAACCCTAAGTTTGCGATGTGTTCAACCATAGCAGGAGCACTAATCAACATCATTTTAGACCCCATCTTTATCTATACATTTCATTTAGGCATGATGGGAGCTGCTATAGCTACTGTAATTGGCCAAATAGTTACAGCCATCCTAGCTATTTACTATTTATTTAATATGAAAATAATACGTCCACATGCTAATGACTACAAACTATCTAAAAACTTATGTTTTAAAATATCAACACTAGGCATGACTAGTTTCTTATCTCAAATCAGCTTAGTAGCTGCTATGGCAGCTATCAACAATATGATTAGAAAATATGGTGCCCTAGACCCAATATTCTCTCAAGCACAATACGCTCAAATACCAATGGCAGTGGTAGGCATTGTTATGAAATTCTTTCAAATAGTAATTTCAATAGTAGTTGGTATGGCAGCAGGATGCATCCCAATTGTTGGCTTTAACATTGGTGCCAAAGAATATAAAAGGGTAAAAGAACTATTCACTAAACTATTAGTATCAGAAGCTATTGTTGGACTAATTTCATTAATATTAGTAGAATTCTTCCCTCATCAATTAATCCAATTATTTGGTGCCAACAATGAGAGCATCTACTATACTGAATTCGCAATTAAATCATTTAGAATCTATCTTTGTATGATTGTCTTAGCTTGCGTAAACAAGGCGTGTTTTATTTTTCTACAAGCCATGGGAAAAGCCAAAGAATCAACTATTCTTTCCATGATAAGAGAAGTAGTCTTTGGTGTAGGCTTTGCCCTATTACTACCACTACTCTTTGAACTAGATGGAGTTTTATACTCAATGCCAGTATCAGACGTTCTTACTTTTATAGTAGCTTTACTCCTAATACTAACTGCCTATAAAGAATTAAACGAAAATATAATTGCGTAATTTAAAGAAAGTCACTAATTTCCTCTTATTTTTTTAAATGATAGAATGATAAAAAATAAAGGAGGACCAATCATGACTGAAATTATTAACACAACTCCTCAAATTGGAAGCAAACTACGCAGTAAGAACATTCTAAGACTGCCTGAATCTATATCTAGTGCCAGTGGCATTATTATTAATGGTCGTAAAATTAGAAGCTTTGTCTTTACAACAGATCTAGCCATTATTAGAAACTGTGACGCTGATGCGGTATTTGCGGTATATCCATTTACCCCTCAACAAGCAATCTCTGATGCCATAATTAAGGCATCATACATTCCTGTATTTTGTGGAGTAGGTGGTGGTACTACCAAAGGCCTTAGAACCGTATCCCTTGCCAAGGACGTTGAATGCCAAGGTGCCATGGGTGTTGTATTAAACGCACCAATATCAGACCTTAACCTTTTAGCTGTTGCTAAAGCCGTGGACATTCCTGTAATTATCACGGTAACAAAAGAAGACACCGACATCCAAGCAAGACTTGATGCTGGTGCTGTAATCTTAAATGTTGCCTGTGCTCAAAGAACTCCTGATGTTGTAAGAAAGATTAGACAACAATTCCCTAATGTACCTATTATTGCCACAGGCGGTAAAACTAATGAAACTTGTAGAAACGTAATAGAAGCTGGAGCTAATGCAGTAACCTATACTCCACCTACTACTCAGGAACTATTTAAAGAGATAATGGTTAACTATAGGGATGAATAATAAGTAAATAAAGCACTTTCAAGTTATGATAATTAAATCATAATCATGAAAGTGCTTTTAAATTTGTTAAGATTTCTTGTTATAAAAAGCAAATACTTCATTTAACTATTTTTCGTTGTTTTCACTAGCTAAATCAATAGCTTTATTAAGTTTGTCGGTTTTATCTTTTATCATGGCATCAAAAACTATTTGCAAATACTTTTCATAAATATGGTCCTCAATGTCCTGTTCACTCATTGCATCAATTAATTTAATACTGCCTAACTTACTAATTTCTTTTGCTAAGATTTTGAAATAATCACCTTTTTCTTCAAAGTTTAATTCATTATTAACCCTAATCTCTGCTTTCAATATAGATTTAACAACAAAACGATAATTTGAAATTGTTATCCAAGATAACTCTCTAAATCTAAGTGGATTTTTCATTACGTATCTAGAAAGATAATATGGGTCTTCTTGATTTTCTGGAGCATATGTCAACTCAACTCTAAAATAAAGTCTTGATAGGACATTAAAGAATAAGCCTCGTCTTAATCCGTCATCAAAAAGCCACTGATGTTTGAATGCTTGTGCATCATTTTTTCCATTCCTTTTAAGGCGGTTTCAAAGCCTTTTTCAAACATTATCCATAGCCAAAAACGTGGTTCCAACAAAACATAGCCAGGAAGGTCTTTCAAATGTTCGAATAAAATTTCATCACAAAATGACGAAAATCACAAAGCGGAGCTTTCATCAAAAAAAGAAGCGATAAACGGAACTTTAAGAAAAAATTGAGGTCGAAAGAATTAAACATCGAAAGAAGACACATCGAAAGAATGAAACTTGACTTATAAGTCAAGTTTTGATATAATTTGTTTGATTTTTTGGAGGAGGGTAAACTAGATGGCAAAAATAAAAAAGGATATAAATTATGCCTTAGTTGAAGATAGTAGACCACCTTTATATACTGCGATGAAGTATTGGGGAAAAAAACCTCATAATATTTGGAATGAATACATATCAAATTATACATCCAAAGACGGTATGTATTTAGATCCTTTTTCAGGCAGTGCTATGAGTGCTTTTGAAAGTTTTAAGTCAGGTAGAAGAGCTATTGCATTAGATATTAATCCTCTTACTTCTTTTGTGATTGAGACAATTGCTAGTGAATTTGATTTTTCTAAATTTAAAGAAGCAGCTGATAT
>OIYG01001462.1_pt1 | contig 17685 bp, 17 predicted proteins | sample 1587861 | NCBI WGS metagenome assembly OIYG01 (sample SAMN03283272) | human gut metagenome | biome: human-associated habitat; material: feces | host: Homo sapiens | place: Peru | collected 2012 | reverse complement strand
TGTTGTTATTGCAATCTCCCTTGCCGTTTATCTTGCCCAGAACAATGTGGAAAGTATGGCTGTAGCTGGTGCAATAATTATAGCAGTATTGGCTTTCATCTTAGTGCTTATCGTCATTTGTTGCTGTGGGCATAACGCGGAGGAAACAATGCCAATGACAGTTGCTTCTACCATAACGGAAGACAAAATAAATCTATGGATTCAAAATTCCATAAGCAGATACATCCCTATGCGAGTGGACGAATGTGCTGTTTCAAGTTTGAAGATACATATAGAACAAAGTTTTTCCAATTTGCGTAAGAGTATGAACAAGAAAATAGAAAAGATTAATCTTATCATTCTCCCATACCTGAAGTTCTTGGAAGATATGGCTAAAGAGATTGGAAAATCCGAAAAAGGATGGACTGAGGATAATGTCAAGAAATTCATTGATTGCATGGAGAAAATAACCGAGAAGTTGGAAAAAGAAACAAATGATGATTTATAAATATTACTATCAATACATTTAATAAGAACAAAACAGATAAATATATGCGTGATTTTAAAGACATTAAAGTTGCAGTAGCCGGTACAGGCTACGTGGGACTGAGCATAGCTACATTGCTATCGCAGCACCATCATGTAACAGCAGTGGACGTGATTCCTGAAAAGGTGGAAAAGTTGAACAACAAGATTTCGCCCATTCAGGACGATTACATCGAAAAGTATTTGGCTGAGAAGCCATTGAACCTTGTTGCCACCCTCGACGGCAAGGCAGCCTACGCCGATGCCGACTTTGTGGTGATCGCTGCCCCCACCAACTACGACCCTGTGAAGAATTACTTCGACACAAGCCATGTGGAAGAGGTAATCGACCTGGTGCTTGAGGTGAACCCCGATGCAGTGATGATTATCAAATCGACCATTCCGGTGGGCTACACCCGCAACCTCTACTTGAAGTATGCGCAGAAAGGCGTGAAGAAGTTCAACCTCTTGTTCTCACCCGAATTCCTTCGCGAGAGCAAGGCACTCTACGACAACCTTTACCCAAGCCGCATCATTGTGGGTTATCCTAAAATCATCGACAAGCCCGAATTTGAGGCGGAAAACGCAGCTATCCAATCGGTTACCGATGTGGAGATGCTGAAAGAGGCAGCTAAGACCTTTGCTGCACTCTTGCAGGAAGGGGCCATCAAGGAAAACATCGACACCCTGTTCATGGGCATGAAGGAAGCCGAGGCGGTGAAGCTTTTCGCCAACACCTATCTCGCGCTCCGCGTGAGCTACTTCAACGAGCTTGATACCTATGCAGAAGTAAAGGGTCTTGACTCAGAAGCCATCATCGAGGGCGTTGGCCTCGATCCACGTATCGGTACACATTATAATAACCCATCATTTGGCTACGGCGGCTACTGCCTTCCAAAAGACACCAAGCAGCTGCTCGCCAACTACCAGGACGTGCCACAAAACATGATGTCGGCCATCGTGGAATCGAACCGCACCCGCAAAGACTACATCGCCGACGCAGTGCTCCGCAAAGCAGGCTGGTACGACTATTACAGCAATAACCAGTTTGGCACAGAGCAGGGTGGCTGTGTGATTGGTGTGTATCGCCTTACCATGAAGTCAAACTCCGACAACTTCCGCCAATCTGCCATCCAAGGCATCATGAAGCGTATCAAGGCTAAGGGTGCTGAGGTGATTATCTACGAGCCAACCCTTGAAGACGGCACCACATTCTTCGGCAGCAAGGTGGTCAACGATTTGGCGCAGTTCAAGGCACAAAGCCACGCCATCATCGCCAACCGCTACGACGCATGCCTCGACGATGTGGAAGAAAAAGTATATACACGCGACATTTTCAGAAGAGATTAAAAAACAAAAAATCAACATTGGCAATTTTGCTTTTTAAAAAATTAAATGTCTGACCAATCTGTAAATAATAAACGAATAGCCAGAAACACTCTAATGTTGTATTTCAGAATGCTCTTGCTGTTAGTAATAAATCTATATACAAGTAGAGTTATTCTGAGGGAACTCGGAGTGGATGATTATGGTATATACAATGTAGTAGGAGGAATCGTAGTTATTCTCTCATTTCTTAACAATGCGATGGCTGGTGGAACTCAACGGTTTATGAATGTTGAAATGGGTAGGAATGATCAAAACGCTCTTAATAAAGTATTCTCTACAAGTCAGCAGATACATGTGTTTGTCGCTATTGCTGTTTTAATTATTGCAGAAACGGTAGGATTATGGTTTCTAAATAGCCATATGAATTTACCGGCATTACGTATGGAAGCAGCAAATTGGGTATACCAGTTTTCCGTTTTTGCTGCGATATTAGGTATATTCACAGTGCCATATAATGCAGCAATAATATCACATGAGAAAATGTCGGCTTTTGCTTATATCAGCATTCTGGAGGCGTCTTTAAAGCTTATAGTCGCATTTGCCATAATCTGGTCTCCATTTGACAAATTGATATTCTATGCATTCCTTATGCTTGTTATCGGTGTTATTAACTGTTCTATTTATGCTGTATATGGAATAAGGCATTTTACAGAATGTCGAAAAACAACCGCAAAGATAGACAAACCTATGATGAAGCAGATGCTGTCATTTTCAGGATGGACGGTTTTTGGAAACTTAGGATATATTCTTCATACACAAGGAATAGCTATTGTTATAAATATGTTCTTCACCGTAGCAATAAATGCAGCACAAGGTATTGCGAATCAAGTTAACGGTATTGTGACCCAGTTTGCCAACAACTTCCTTGTGGCTCTCAATCCACAGGTTGTAAAGACATATGCAGCTGGCGAGTATGAACAGATGCACAATCTTATTATCAGAGGTTGCAAGATGGCATTTTGTCTGATGGCATTCTTTGTTATTCCACTCACTCTTGAAGCCCCTACTGTTTTAAAGGTATGGTTAGGAATAGTACCAGACTATGCTGTTATTTTTATGCGTTTGGTTTTGCTTATTTCTCTTGTAAATTCGTTTAGTAGTTTACTGGCTACTGCGAAAGGAGCTACCGGAGATATAAAATCGTATCAAATAACACTCACTCTAATAGGTGCGTTACATATTCCGTTTGTCTGGATTGCTTTTAAGTTAGGTGGCGGTGCAGAATATTCTATGTATGTTTACCTTGCACTTGTTATTATTTTGCAAGGTATTCGTATATGGTTTGTCTGTAGAAGTGTAAATCTAAGTATAAGAAAGTTTATAGCAAAGGTTCTTGCTATTTGTCTTGCTGTTTTAATACTCTCGTCAATAATTCCTACAGCTTTACATTTAATATTAAGTCCATCTATATTAACGACAATATTAGTAGGAGGAATTAGTGTTGTATGTGTAATTCTGTCAACATTATACATTGCACTGACAGCATCAGAACGTAAAGCCATAATAAAGCCGATAATGGTACGAATTCGTAAATAACAATAAAATAAATTATATTTCAATATAGTATGTTTGTAAATGACAAAATGGTTCTTCAACTCATAGCTTTGTTGAAGAAATTCCAGATTAAGAAGATTGTAGTATCTCCAGGTAGTCGCCACAACAAGTTGATAAATTCGCTCCATGCTGACAATTACTTCAAACTGTATCTTGTCGTTGATGAGCGTAGTGCCGCTTTCTTTGCTCTTGGACTTATTCAAGAATGTGGAGAACCAGTAGCAGTAACATGTTCATCTGGCACAGCTTGTATGAATTATGGGAGTGCCATTGTAGAAGCATACTATCAGCGTCTGCCTTTGCTTGTTCTTTCAAGCGATCGTGTTCCAGAGTTGCTTAATCAATGTGAAGATCAGATGTACGATCAAGCAAGCACTTTTGTCAATTGTACAAAATACCATTGTCAACTTCCCGTAATTGATACTCCAAGAGATGAATGGTATTGCAACAGAATCATTAACGAGGCTCTTATAGAACTCAATCATCATGGCCGAGGTCCTGTTCATATTAATATTCCATTTGCTGCACATCATGGTGCTAATTATGATGTAGAATCACTACCAGACGCTCGTAAGATTACTTTGCATCAATTGCCAATGGTCTCATCAGAATGGAAAACTATTTCAGCTCGTTTGAAAGGCAAAAAGGTAATGGTTGTTTGGGGACAGGCTGTGTATCCTCTTAAAGAAGTGGAAAAGGCAGAGAATACTTTTGCTGAAAAGTATAATGTAGCCGTACTTACCGACAAGATGTCCAACTGTCATGCCAAGCATGCTATCATTAATACAACAATAACCATGAGCATCATGAAAGATAACCAAGCTCCTGCATTACAGCCAGATGTGGTCATTTCGATTGGCGCTAATTATATTTTCAATAATGAGTTAAAGAGATATCTTAAGAACGGTAACGCGGAGCATTGGCAAGTAGGATACGAGGATAAAGTATGCGATCCTTTCCATACACTTACAGATATCTTTGAAATGCCAGAGACTTATTTTTTCAAAATGCTTTCTGAAAATTGTGAAAGCAAGACTAGCGGATCTTATTTTGCTGAATGGAAGGCTATTGCTGACATTCCTACACTCCCACAAATGCAATATTGCGAGCTGTACGCCATTACTAAATTAATGAGCCAGCTTCCTGCAAATTGTGATCTTCAATTGGCAAATAGTCAGACAATACGTATGGCACATTACATTCCAATAAAGGAAAGTATTCGTGTAAATTGTAACCGTGGTGTAAATGGCATTGATGGCAGTATGTCTACTGCAGTAGGATTCGGTGCTGATAGCAATAAACCTATATTTTATATTACAGGAGAGCTATCTTTCTTCTATGATATGAATAGTCTCTCTATACGTCATCTCTCTAATAAAACAAGAATACTTCTGATTAATAATCAAGGTGGTGCGGTGATGTACGACCAGCCAAGAAATACTCCTGTCGAGGGATTGCCTATATATCTTGCAGCAGGTGAAACAAAAACAGCAAAAGGTTGGGTTGAATCGCTTGGTTTTAAGTATCTCTCGGCAAAGAATAAGGAAGATGTTGATGCAGGAGTGAATGTATTGCTTGATGAAAGTATTAATCAACCAGTATTACTTGAAGTTTTTACAAGCCTTTCAGAAGATAGCTATTGTATTGGTGATTATATTCATAGTCAAGACCAACGTTCATTTGGAGAGAAAGTAAGTGGGCGTTTGTCACGAATGTTTAAAAGATAAGATATGAACTTGATTAAGCGTGTTATTAACAGATTGAATTTCAATCGCAGAATAGGTGATTTTTTACGTTCACATTATGCATCATTTAGAGTGACTCGTCCATATATAATAAAAGTAGATGAACATGATGAATTAAAAGGAAAGGTTGCGATTATAACAGGAGGTTCAGGTGCAATAGGACGTGCATGCGCATTTCGACTGGCTGCTGAAGGTGCAAAGGTGTATGTTTGTGGCTCACGCCCAACAAGTGCGCAACCGGTTGCTAATGAAATTATTGAGTCTGGAAAAAGTGCAGTAGCTATACAACTTAATGTATTGGATGAAAAATCCATACAAGAAAACTTTGAGAAGATAGCTGCAGAGAATAATGGTCATATTGATATTCTTGTAAACTCTGCTGGTGGAAGTGCGAGAGGTAAGGCCAACAATGTTGTTGATCAAAATATAGAAGTTTTTGATGAAATCCTTAATATAAACCTACGTGGGGCAATGATTTGCGCTAAGGAGGCTGCAAGATACATGATTTCAAATAAGTATGGACGAATCATTAATATTACTTCTGTTATTGGGCTTCTGGGTAAAGCTGGTTATAGTGAATATGCTGCTAGTAAAGGAGGAAGCATTGCGTTTGTAAAATCTTTAGCTCAAGAACTTGGGCGATATGGCATTACTGTAAATGGCGTTGCCCCTGGTATTGTTCAAAGAGGAGAGGTTACTATGGATGCAATGGAACGCCTTGGTAGCACAAACTGGATGGGCACATACGGAAAGCCTGAAGACATTTCAGCTGTTGTGAATTTCTTATGTAAAGATGAGGCTTCTTTTATTACAGGTCAAAATATAGCTGCTGATGGCGGAAGAAGCTTAGGGCTCAAAGAACAATAACGATGGACATAAATGCAGTTATCGCCAACTTAGGCAACGGTAATGTTACAACTGGGAATATCACGACGGGTGATATTCATAAGGAAACTATTATTACTAATGAGTATCGTGAAGAGTTCATGAGAGTAATAGAAGAACTCAAACGAGAAATAGAAACCTTGAATGATAACTCATCCAAAGAGGCAGTTAATCTGATACAGGAAGAAACGAAAAAGGATTCTTGGAACAAGAAACTTATAAAGTTCGCATTGGATACTGTACAGAAAACAGGAGTGACATTAGCTGCAAAAGTAATTGTGTCTTTAGGATCTAAGGCAATAGCTCTATTACCATTTGTTTAGTGTGAAGATTGATGGATTCGAAGATAATAGTAAATAGCTTAATTGATGATATAGCCAATGGTGCAGCTATAAGCCAAATTCTACTGAAAGCTCAAATCATTGCCTATAATGTTGGAGATGAGAAATTCTCTAAGCTTATCAAGAATGAGCAACAAGGATATTCTCCTAACGATGAGATTCCCGATTATCGTAAGTTAAAGAGTCTGGTGAAGGCTACTTTTGTAGACTCTTGGGGAAATGTACAGACTGTTGATGTGCATAGCGAGATGATTGAAGATAAAAGAATCAGAGATTTGTTGACTTTTGTTTATGTTAAAGATCCGTTGGTGCAAGTGGAAGCAATGTATAACAATGCAGAAAGTGGAATGGTAAGAGTGCAAGTGCCAGCGCCAGTCTTTGCTTATCCTACAATTAAAAGCTTATATGATAGCTATGGCTATGAAGTTCATTCTGCCAATCATTGCTTTCCAAAGGAATCCTTGTTGTCAATTGTTGAGAAAGTTAAGGTACAATTACTTGATTTACTTCTTCAATTTAACGATAAGTTAGATTGGAATATGGGATTAGCTGCTGATAAGAACAAGAATATGGCAAAGACAATTATCAATAATGTATATAATGTCAAAGCTGTAGTGGCAAATATGGGTGAGGGAAGTGTAGAAACAAATGATATAATGGTAAAAGAGTAAAGTATTCACAAACCAACCAGTAATATAATGAACATTAAACCTGCAGAAAAAACAATAAGAGCCCTTTTGAAATCAGGTAGACAATTTATGATTCCTCGTTTTCAAAGAGAATATTCTTGGGAAAAGAAGAATTGTGAAGAATTTCTTGACGATATAATAAAAGGATTGTCTTGCAAGAAAGGGAAGATAGAAATCTCATCATACTTCTTAGGTACAATGTTGTTCATAGGCAACTATGACGAGAAGAATGATAAGGAAATTCAAGTTGTTGATGGACAACAGCGAATCACTACCATAACCATATTGTTCTCTGCTATATCTGATATATTTCAAGAGAAAGGAGAGGATAAGTTAAGTGAACTTATATTCAGCTATATCATGACAAACGATGATGATGGAAATCCAGTTCGTATAATAAAGAGTGAAAGTAGTTATCCATTCTTCTCCTATTACATTCAAGACCGAGAAAAAAAAATAGTTTCGGAACCTTCATCTGAGGAAGAAAAATGTATTCAAAGTACATACAAGTTGTTCAAAAATAGATTGGAGGAAAAGAATCTGAAAGCATTTTTATTACAGCATTGTGATGGCTTTGATAATAGTGTGGATTTTATAGATATTCTTAAAGCTATTAGAGATCAAGTCTTGAACTGCTTTTTTATTTCTATTTCCACGGATGATAGCAAGCAGGCATATCGCATATTCGAAATTTTAAACGCAAAAGGTAAAAAGCTTGCAGCTATTGATTTGATAAAGAATAGATTGTTTGAAAAACTTCGTAAAACAGAGCCTGCTGATTTTGCAAAATGCAAATGGAATGAACTTAAAGGTATTATAAACGAATGTGATGTATCTTCTGTTGGTATAGGGACTTTTTATCGTCATTTTTGGAATTCTTGTTATAAGCAAGCAGGTACAAGCCAGCTATATGAAAGATTCCTTTCTATGGTAAAACAAAACGAATATGAGGCATTTTTGGATTCGCTTGTTAAAAATGCTAAGTATTATGTTCAGATAATAAAGCCATCAAGGAGTGATTACGATAATAAGAAACAATATTATTGGTTGGTTCAAAGCTTCAAGGTATTGACTGATTACTTTAGTATAGCACAAGTACGAGTTGTCTTAATGGCTATTTTGTGGGCAAAAGATGAAGATATTATCAGTATGAAAGAATTTAAGAAAGCTATTTTGTTTTTGGAAAACTTCCATTTTGCATATACAGCAGTAATGTCGGGAAAGGCTAATCGATTAGATGGAATCTATTCAAGAACAGCAATAAAACTAAGAAAATGTACTACAAAGTGTCAGTCAAAACAAGTCTTGGAAACATTCTTGTACAACAGCTTAAAGCCGTTGATTCCTACCGAAGAGCAATTTACAGAGAAATTTGAAGAACTATGTTATTCTAAAAAATCAACACCATTAAATTTGAAATGCAAGTATGCTCTATTGAAATTAAATTGTTATTACCAGAATAAGGATATATTTGAAGATGATTCTTCAATAGAGCATATCATACCAGAATCAGAAGAACAAGATGTAAATAATATAGGAAATTTAATAATGTTAGAAGGGGACTTAAATGTTGAAGCTAACAATAAGAATTATCTTGACAAGATTCCTGTATATAAAAAATCAAATTATGTTTGGGTAAAGGATTTTATAAGCAAGCATTCTTTTTGGACAAATGACATGATAAAAGATAGGACAAAAGAAATGGCTGCTTTATATTACAACAAATTTATAAGAGATTATTTGAAATGAAAATAGGAATACTCACACAACCGCTTCAAGCGAACTATGGTGGTTTGTTGCAGAACTATGCTTTGCAACAGACACTTGTTAGAGCAGGACATGAGGTGGAGACTATAGATTGGGGAGGTGGCAGTGGACTCCGTGCCATGTTGTATAGGATGAAAGTACGGGTATTACATGCGTTTCTCCCTAATAGATTTTCACCATTAAAGTATAAGCCTAACAATAATGAACAGGCAATTATTCAACGCAATACAAATCATTTTATCAATACGTACATCAATCATACAGAAGCTATACATTCGTATGATGGATTTGTAAGACAGGCTGCAAAGGGGGGATATGATGCATATGTGGTTGGTAGTGATCAGTGTTGGCGTCCATGCTATAATGCCTTTCTCCCTTCTATGTTTCTTGACTTCGTGCAAGACAAACAAGTCAAACGTATAGCTTATGCAGCTTCTTTTGGTACAGATAAATGGGAGTTTTCGCCACAACAGACAGCTGTATGTGCTTCTTTGGCTCAAAAGTTTGACCTTGTGACAGTTCGAGAGGATTCTGGAGTAACATTGTGTAAAGACTATCTTGGAGTAGATGCTGTACATGTGCTTGATCCAACAATGCTGCTCTCTAAAGAAGACTATATCCAAATCATTGAAAAGGAACAAGAGCCTAAATCGGATGGGACGTTATTTAACTATATTCTTGATCCTGATGCAAAAAAGTCAACATTTATAGACAAGGTTGCCCAGGAAAATGGACTTAAAGTATTTCAAGTTCTACCTAAATGTCAAGCAGAGACACGAACAAGGAAAGATGTCAAAAGTAGAATTGATGACTGTGTGTTCCCAGGGGTTAGCACGTGGCTTCGTGCATTTATGGATGCAGAGATGACTGTCGTTGATAGTTTTCATGGTATGGTTTTTTCGATTATTTTTAATAAACCTTTCTGGGTGATAGGGAATGCGCATAGAGGCATGAGCCGTTTCACATCTCTTTTAAAAGTTTTTCATCTTGAGAATCGCCTTCTTGATGCAAGTGGACTTGATGATGTAGATTTGTCACAGTCAATTGATTGGGAAAGTGTGAATGAAATTCTAAAAGAAAAACAAAAAGAATGTAAGTTATTGTTGTTAAACAGCCTTAATGAGTAAACTGTTTCATATACTCATCGGCGCTTATTCCAAACGACGTAATAGATGAGAAAATTAAAGAAAATCATAATATTATGAGTATGGACACTTCATATTTAATAGCACAATGACACAAAGATCAAAAGTATCAATAATTATCCCGGTTTATGGGGTAGAAAAATATATAGAAAGATGCATTAGAAGCCTGTTTGAGCAGACGTTAAGGGAGATTGAGTACATATTCATTGACGATTGTACACCAGACAAAAGCATAGAAATCTTAAAATCGGTGATAGAAGATTACCCTCATCGTAAAGGTCAAGTGGTCATTCACCGAATGGAGAAGAACAGTGGACAAGCTGCAGTTCGTAGATGGGGGGCGCTTAATGCTACGGGAGAGTATGTAATTCATTGCGATTCCGACGATTGGGTTGATACGAAAATGTATGAGGATATGTACAATAGGGCTGTTGAAGATGGCGCAGATGTAGTTGTCTGTGACTATAATGTTACAGACGGAACTACAAATTTTAATACAACTCATGCTTGCCATGCAGATAATCCTAAGCAGTTGGTAGAAAACTGTTTATTCCAAAGAGACCCTTGGTCTCTTTGGAATAAGCTTTTCAAAAGAAAAGCTTATTCCAACATTGAATACCCCAAAGGTGCAATGGGCGAAGATATGGTAATGACTATTCAGCTTTTATGGAATTGCGAGACATTATCATATATAAACAAGCCTTATTACCAATATTTTTATAATCCAGAGTCAATAACAAAAGTTTGTACTAAAGATAGTTGTATTAGAAAATTCAATCAATTGTTATGTAACTCTGATATTGTTTTGGGGTTGATTGAAAAGAAGCATTTGGAGGACTATTACGAAGAATCTCTTGTGGTATATAAAAATTTCATTAGATCAATTCTTTATCCAATTGTTTACGAAAAGCAATATCATAAAAAATGGAACAGCATGTTTAAAGGGTTGAATAGGCAAGTGATTTTTTCGAAACATATTTCTTTATCTGAAAAATGTAGAGTGATTCTAACGATGTTTCATTTATATCCAAGAAAAAAGGATAGGTCATATTAATCGTATTCTTGTTCAAAAGGCTCTTTTATTTCATTTTTAAATTTTACTTATGAAGAAAAAAGAAATACTATGCATAATATTGTTGTATTTCGCTGCATCGGTGAGTTTGATTGACAGTTTAAATCCACTTGCTTTGTATGGGGCTATTCCATTGAGTTTCTTTCTTAGTTTTTCAGTTGGGAATAGCTTGAAAACAAATAATTATTTAAAACGATTGTTGGTGTTGATTCTGTGGGTTGCCGCTACATATTTTTCGGCAGTTTATGTTGAAGAAGCCAATAATCAAATGAAGAACTTGTTGGGTGTGTTTGTGCTTTCAATGACAATTGCCAACCTGTCAAGTGATAAACGCTGTGTGCCATGGTTATATGGAGTGTTTATTATACTGCTTATTCAAGCATTAGTATATGCCAACAATCACATAATGATAGAGGGGTTTGACACAGCAACCGATAGGTTAGACGATGAAAAACTCAATGCTAATACCGTTGCTTATAATACTTTCTTTGTGACAGTTGCAATATATGAATTAGGAAATTCATTTTTGATAAAAAGCAAAGTTATAGCAAACATCTTTCGGCTATTATTTTTAGCTATGTATGGAGTCTCCTTTACGGTTGCTATATTAACAGGATCCAGACAGGTGCTTATAATCCAAATTCCGTTGTTGGCTTTGCTCACCTTTATTAGATATATTGAGGGCACATCTTTAAAACGTAAATTATTATTTGTTTTGATTGCTGCCATAGCATGTGTAGCAAGTATAGGTCCTATAACAAAGTCCTATGATAATAGTTATCTGAAAGTTCGTTCTGAAACGAAAGCGAAAGATGATGTCAGGGCGTTGCTGTTGCAGGATGCTATAAAAGTCGGTTGCCAACATCCAATTATGGGAGTTGGACCAGGAAACTATGTTAGATATTCATTTAATAGGCATTTTTCTCATTGCACCTACACTGAACTGTTTGCTAATTCAGGAGTTATTGGAGCTCTGATTTATGTGAGTTTACTTTTAATGTTTATAACTTCGCAATGGAAAAGGTTTTGGAAATATCGAGATAAGACATATTTGGTTTTTCTCGTGTGTGGGTTAATATATCTATTTGACAACTTTTTCTATGTGTTTTACGTAGATTTGTGGCTGATAGGATTTTTTATTCTTCTTGCATCTCATAGCGAAACTTATTTCAATTATAAAAAATACAATTATGAAACTGTTGGGGAAAGACTTTAGTTTAGCGCAATTGATTTCTTTGGCTTTATATTATGGCATTGCCCGTCATCTGCCAAAAAGTGATAATCTACTGGTGGGGGGGGTAAGTATGAAATGTAGGGGCTTCCTATGCAAACGAATATTTAAGTATTGTGGCGAAAACGTGAATGTAGAACGAGGCGCTTGCTTTGGTTCTGGGCGTTTAGTGGAACTTGGAGATAGCAGTGGTTTAGGAATCAATTGCCAAGTGCCCAGTGATATTAAAATAGGGAAGAATGTGATGATGGGACCAAATTGTTATATCCTTTCGCAAAATCATAAAATTAGCGATTTGTCTGTACCTATGAACCAGCAAGGATTTGTAAAAAAAGGACGCACTATTATCGATGATGATGTTTGGATCGGTCGTGATGTGACATTCACTCCTGGTCGCCATATCGCAAGAGGTTCTGTTATCGGAGCATGTTGTTTACTCTGTAAGGACTTTCCAGAATATTCTATTGTTGGTGGTAACCCTTCAAGATTAATTAAAAGTAGATTGGAAAATAAATGAAAATATTACATATTCATCCTTCTATGGGAGGCGGAGGTATTGAAGCAATGATTTGTGCTTTGGTAAATGAAATGTCAAAGAGTAATGACGTGACTCTTTGTACAATTTATTCCCCTAAAAAAAATGATGTCTTTGAGCAAAAACTATCAGCATCTGTACACCGAATCTCTTTAGGAAAAAACAAAGAGGGATTTTCTGTTAAAGAGATTTTTAAAATTTACAATGTTATAAGAAATGGAAATTATGATGTTGTACATATTCATGGTTTCTTCTATTATTATGCATTATCCGTATTGCTATTACATAAAAAGGTTAAGTTTGTTTACACTATTCACTCTGATGCGGCAAAAGAGAATTCTGTTTGGGACAGACGCCTAATAGCATTGAAGAAGTTTTCTTTTAGACACGGTTTGATTCATCCTGTCACGATATCTAAGGAGTCAAAGAGGTCATTTACTGCTTTTTACGGGCTGGACAGCACACTGATATATAATGGAATTCCTGAGTATGTCACAAATGATAAAACCGATAAATTAAGAGAATATCGTCTGACGAATAAAACAAAGCTTTTTCTTCACCCTGGAAGAATTTCCACTCCGAAGAATCAGGTTGTGTTAGTGAAGGCTTTTGAGCGTTTGGTAAAAGATGGCTTGGATGTGGTGTTGTTGATTGCTGGCTCGAAGCAGGATTTGCAAATATGGGAAAGGATTGAGCCATATTTAAGTAAACACATTGTTTATTTAGGAGAACGCAACGATGTTCGGGACTTGCTTTCTGAAGCCGACGCGTTCTGCTTACCTTCAATTTGGGAAGGAATGCCAGTTACTCTTTTAGAAGCAATTTCTGTGGGTTGTATACCTATTTGCTCGCCAGTGGGGGGGATTCCTGAAGTTGTAATTAATGGTGTAAATGGTTTTTTATCTGAAAATTCAAGTGAAGACGCGTATTTTCAGACCCTAAAGCACTTTATGTCGTTATCTGATTCTGATTTAACCAAATTGAGAGAGCATTGTTTGGACTCGTTTAAAAAATATCAAATATCAGAAGTCGCAAAAAAATATATAGAAGTTTACAATTCGTGAAATATGAAGATATCGGTGATTGTGCCTACTTATAGGCCGCAGGGGTATTTGTGGGAGTGTTTGGATTCGGTTTATAATCAGACTTTTGCGAAGTCGGATTATGAGTTGGTGTTGGTGCTGAATGGATGTGATGAGCCTTTTCACTCGCAGATTGAGGATTGGCTTGATAATCACAGCGATTTGCAGGTGCAATTTTTCCAAACCGATGAGGGGGGCGTGAGCAACGCCCGCAACATCGCCCTTGATAACGCAAGGGGGGAATACATCACCTTCATCGACGATGACGACTTGGTTTCTCCTATGTATCTACAAGAATTATATGAAAAGGCGACTCCTGATACTGTATCGTTGTGCTATCCTTATGCTTTCAATGATGGAAAAATAGAGAGACAATTGCCATACAGTATTACAAATACATATAACTATTGCATAGAACACGAATGCAATAAACTTGCATCCAGGGGGCGGAAATACTTTTCTGGACCTTGTATGAAGCTAATTCCTATGAGCTTCATACAGGATAGAAGATTTGATGTCAGATTTAAAAATGGCGAAGATTGCATCTTCATGTTTTTGATATCTGACAAAATTAAAAATATAGTTTATACATCAAAAGATGCTATATATTACAGAAGGTATAGGGAAAATAGCGCCGTTACACGAAAAAGGAAAAAAACTGAGAGAATAAAGAATTGTGTACTTTGTATGGTAGAGTATGCAAAAATATTTCTCGATGGGAAACACAGCACGTATTTTTTCTTGACAAGAATTTTGGCGGAGATAAAATGTGTGCTGCAGATTCTTTTAAATATAAACAAGTAAACAAAATATTATGCTTAAAAACAAAATAATAATCTGGGGGGGAGATGACTTTAATACCCTCGGACTATTGAGAGAATATGGTGAAGCTGGTGCTGACGTATTCTTCTTGATAAGAGGGCCAAGGGCATATGCAAGTCAAAGTAAGTACTGTATTAATTTCAAACAAGTAAAAAGTGACGAAGAGGGTAAGAGATTCTTGCTTGATAATTTCTCTAACGAAGAAAGAAAACCTATCATCGTTACATCTGGTGACGGATTGGCTGTGTATATAAACCAGAAAAAAGAAGAACTGGAGAAATTCTTTATAATTCCAGGAACTGAAGAAAAAGGGTTGCAAGAAAAATACACAGACAAAAATGCCATGACGCGGTTGGCTGTTGAACTTGGAATATTGTGTCCTAGATCACAGTTTTGTCAGTGGAATACAGACATTACTAATATTGTTTATCCTTGTCTCATTAAACCTGCTCATCAAAAGCCTGGACATTACAATGAATTTAAATTTATAATATGTAAAAGCAAATCAGAACTTAAAAGAACTTTGAAAGCGGTTCGGCATGATTCTGAATTTATCCTTCAAGACTGTATACAAAAAGAAAAAGATATTTTAGTATATGGTGCAAGAATGTGGAATGGAAATATGATTCTTGCGGGGGCAATGATTCGCGATCGATTTGCAGACAGTGGATCTGCTTCTCATGGACTTATGACGAGTGTGATTCCTGATTGTGTGGATAAACAAAAAATAGGAATTTTCTTGGACAAAATAAACTATCATGGATTATTCAGTTTTGAATATGGCATGGTTGGAGATAAAGCTTATTTTTTTGAGGTTAATTTACGCAATGATGGTACTTCCCACTATTTCTACCAAGCAGGAGCAAACATTCCTTTGGCATACGCTTATAGTTGCGCAGGATTGGACTATTCTCAAATTCCAACCACAGTTACGGACGACAAATGGTTTATTGACGAAGTATTCGATTATGAAAATGTAATCAAGGGTGTTGTTACTCAGAAACAATGGAGAAAGGAAAAAGAGCAAGCAACTGTATTCAAATATTATGCAGAAGACGACAAAGCTCCTTGGCTTTGGGTAAAGAAAAGACGGTGGAGGCAGACTGTTCAAGATTTAGTACTTAAACGATTTAGGCTATACATAATATATGTATTGGATAAGTTAGGCTTGAAAAAATAAAATGGAATTTATCCGAAACAAATAAAAGTGTGTAAAACAGTTAATAAACACATTGAATTTTTAACAAATAATATATAGGCACTTGCAAAAGTGTCTATACAAAAGGCTATGCCCTAAATAGAGTACTAACGTAATAATATTTTTATGTCAAAACAGATTGTTTTTATGTATCACGATTTATTTCGTCGTGATGTTAAGGAGTCGGGGTTTCAAACAATTGGAGCTATACCCTATAAGATCTCTGAAAAGACTTTTGAGAAACAGGTACAACTGATTAGTAACTATTGTGTAAATAAACATATAAAAAAATCCAATATCGTTTTTACTTTTGATGATGGTGGAAGTTCTTTCTTAAATCTGATAGCTCCAATTTTGGAAAAGTATGGATTTCTTGGCGTTTTTTTTATTGCAACACAATACGTTGATAGTCCAGGTTTTTTAACAACAGACGAAATAATAGCACTTAGGAAAAGAGGGCATATAATAGGGTCTCATTCTCATTCCCATCCTTTAAGGATGGATGCATTGGATATGGAGTCATTAATAGAAGAGTGGAGTGTTAGTTCTCAAATATTGGAATCTATATTAAATGAACCAATCAAAGTGGCCTCAATACCTAATGGTTTTTCTTCAACGTTAGTATTGCAATCTATGGCAGATTATGGATTCACAACAATATACGATTCAGTACCTACAACAAGAGTAAGACATGTTAAAGGAATAAAACTATTAGGTCGTTATGCTATTTTGAATAACATGAAAGTGGAAGATGTATTGAATATTGTTAGAAATCCTTTTATGCGATTTCGTATGAAAATAAGATATGAAGTTCTAGAAGGTATTAAGTTTATGTTGGGTAGTCAATATTTAACTGTGAGAAAAACATTATTGACCATTAGGAACAAAGCACAAACTAAATAGTTGAAAGGTAAAAATATGAATGACTCACTGAACCAAATATACGAAACCATAAAGGATTATCGTAATGATGACGGAATCTACATAACCAAAGAACATATACAGAAATGGGCCTATCAGTTTGGGGATGATGCCGAGTTTGTTCTAAAAGAATTTGCACATATTGATGGTTTCTTGTTGTATGGAAATAAAATAGAAACAACTTATGCTCTTGATATTACTTTAGAGGATTTTTAAAGAAACATATAATGAACAAGATATTATTAACAACTCTTTTTTCAGGTTATAATTATGGGTCGTCATTGCAGACGTTTGCAACAAAATCCATAATAGAAGAATTGGGGTGTGAGTGTGGATTGGTAGCAAGAAAAAGCATAGTTAAAGGACGTGATATAAGGTTGGGTAAATTATTCACGATATTGTGGAGAACATTGCTTACGGTTGATACAAAAACTCTAAAAGCATACAAAAGCTCATATCAGAAAACCTTGATAGGTGATTCTGTGAAAAGGTTCACTGAATTTGAAGAAAAATATCTACAACCGAGAAGGATGAGATGGTCGGAGTTGCAAAAGGAGGCAAAAGATTCCGTTGCATGTATCGCAGGAAGTGACCAACTGTGGGATCCTACAACGCTTTATGTTGACCCTATGTATTATCTTAGATTTGCTCCACGTGATAAGCGTATATCATTTGCCACTAGTATGGGACATGACTTTGTGGCAAAATATAACGAGAAGAAACTAAGGAAGTGGATTTTTGAGGTAAAACCAATATTGTCCTAAATAAATTACGGGCATAAAGAGAATGAGGTTGTTAGAGAACG
>OIYG01001461.1_pt1 | contig 17690 bp, 15 predicted proteins | sample 1587861 | NCBI WGS metagenome assembly OIYG01 (sample SAMN03283272) | human gut metagenome | biome: human-associated habitat; material: feces | host: Homo sapiens | place: Peru | collected 2012 | reverse complement strand
CCAACGGCTCTAAAATCCCTCTTTTCGACTTTTTCAGTGCTTTCGCCAAAGGCATATCCCTACGCTATGGCGTTTTGAGAGATTGCCATATAGTTTCCTACCAATAAATCACATTTTTTCTGGGTTTTTCGCAGTGAAACGGCGAGCGGTTTTTATCCTTGGGGCAACGTGGAAGGCCCTCGTGAGAGGGTGGCGGAGGGATTGTGTGGTTGGCGGCATGGAAACGAGTTTCCAATGACGCAAAGCGCACAGTCGCACCGCCAAATGCGAAGCATTCCACGCTGCCCCAAGGCTGTTTTTTATGTTTTTTGTTTTTGATTCCATTCACGATTCGGCAACAATGCATAATCTATCCCCAAGACTTTTCCACTGAACCGCCACCACCGCAAAAACCGAAAATTCATCAACAACCGTTAAAGAAATAAAAAATCTGCACAAATCAGAAAAAATTGGGTAAAATCAGTAATTTTCAGATTTTTCAAGGGCTTTATCAGGAAAGTCAGACTCGTCAGACTGGAATGTGCGATTTTTTTGTGCGATTTTTTTTGGCTTATCGAAATGATTTTTGCCCGAAAAAGTTGCATAGGTGAAAAAAAAGCTCTACCTTTGCACTCGTTAAATCAAAACATGGTGGGATTAGCTCAGCTGGTTAGAGCGTCGGATTGTGGTTCCGAAGGTCATGGGTTCGAACCCCATATTCCACCCCACTAAAAAAAGACTTGCAATTGCAAGTCTTTTTTCGTTTATACCCCAAAACCACGTCAAAAAAAACATTTTTCACATATATGGAACAAACTATTCACCAAATCACATTCAGCCCCACAGGCGGCACACGCCGCGTGAGCGAACTGCTATACGAAGGCTTCAACGCAAATGGCACAATCACCGAACTTTGCATCACGGAAGACAAGTTGAAATATCCGATCATCGCTGCCGAAGATTTGGTGGTGATTTCCATGCCTGTGTTTGCCGGCCGTGTGCCAGCCTTGGCGGTGGATCGATTGAGGCACATTGAGGCAAACGGCGCGAAGTGCGTGATTGTGGCTGTTTACGGCAATCGTGCCTACGACGATGCCTTGGTGGAAATGGAAGATGTTGCCACCGAAATGGGCTTCCATATCATTGCCGCAGTCGCAGCAAATGCCGAACACAGCATCGTACGCAAATACGGTGCCGGCCGCCCCGATGCCACCGATGCAACCGACCTGAAAGCATTCGCCTCAGCCATTGCCCAAAAGATTGTTTCAAGCGACACCTCCACACCTCAAATCCCCGGAAATCGTCCATACAGACTGCCGATAAAAGGTGCGCAACCCACCGCCAACCGTGGGTGCAACAAGTGCGGTCTGTGCGCCAGAGAATGCCCCGTTGGTGCCATCGACATCAACGCCCCCAAGAAGGTGGACGCAGACAAGTGCATTTCGTGCATGAAATGTGTGGCTGTATGCCCCACCCACGCAAGAGGCATCGGCAAAGTGAAGATGGCTATCATCACGCAAATGCTCAAAAAGCCCTGCGCTACAAGAAAGCCAAACGAACTTTTCATCTAAAAAAAATGAACGGCGAAACAGTCTTTATCCAGCACTACGATTCGCCATGCGGAAAAATGGTCTTGGCATCGGTGGGCGATGAGTTATGCCTTTGCGACTGGAGCGAAATGCCATGCGCCGAGCGCAACATGCATCGCCTTGCACGCCTGATGCACGCCTCTTTCAAAACCGAGTCCACCAGTGTGCTGGAGCAAGCCATGGCACAACTCAACGAATATTTCGCAGGCACTCGCACCACTTTCACCATTCCGCTACGCCCTGTGGGCACCGATTTCCAACAACGTGTGTGGAACGCCTTGCTCCAAATCCCATACGGCACCACACGGAGTTATAAAGACATTGCCATCGGCGTCGGTAAAGCAAAAGCCATCAGAGCCGTGGCGCAAGCCATCGGAGCAAACGGCATCAGCATCTTCATCCCATGCCACCGCGTGATAGGCACCAACCGCTCCTTCACAGGCTACGCCGGAGGCCTCCCCACCAAACAGACCCTCCTCTCCCTCGAAAATCCCCAAAAACCATAGAAAATAGCCAAATTTTGAATAGTAAACTAACTTTTTCTTGCTTTTCTGTTCTATTTTTGACTTTTTCGGGGGACTTATTGGATTTTTGTTGAGAGAATTGGAGATTCAATGGATAAATACCGCTCAAACCAATATTTAGAAATTAGATTGCGAATCATAGCGTAGGGACATGCCTTCGGCATGTTTCGATGCAAACAGCAATGACTGCAAAAACGCCAATTTATTAACGCATTTGAAACATGCCGAAGGCATGTATGTTATGATGCAATTTGCCTTCACCTATTGTGCGTCCTTTCCTCCGGTAATAATTCCCCATTGGGAGAATAAAAAAATTCGCTCTCTGCGGTGGTGACCGAGAGAGCGAATTTTTATGTTAGGGTTTATCGTTTTTTATGCGATTGGGGATTAAGCGAAACGGCCGTGGCATTTTTTGTATTTCTTGCCGCTGCCACATGGGCATGGGTCGTTTGGCATCACCTTTGGACCTACGTGCAGAGGTGCTTGTGGCTGGCGTGACTGTGGCGATGCCGATTGTGCAGCCTGTGCGTTGGCCTTTGCTGCCGCTGCGAGTGCATCGTCGCCACGGTTTTCACTCAATCTCTGCTGTGGGCGAGTGCGTTCTGGAGCACGTTCACCTTCGCGGCGCACGCTGTCGGGGTCGCTTGCCTCCACAGGAATCTGACCACGGAGCAATGTGGCCACCACCTTAGTGTTGAGCACACCGAGCATAGCCTGGAAGAGTTTGAACGATTCCACCTTGTAGATCACGAGTGGGTCTTTCTGCTCGTAGCTTGCGTTCTGTACCGACTGACGCAACTGGTCGAGTTCACGGAGGTGTTCCTTCCAGTTTTCGTCGATAGAGAGCAGGAGCACTGCCTTTTGCCAAGCCTTCACCAAGTTTTTGCAACCAGTTTCGTAAGCTTCCTTGATGTTGACAACGATACCGAACATACGCTTGCCGTCGCCGATTGGCACACGGATTTGACCACCCACTTCAGGCGCACCACTTTCGAGTTGCTGTTGTGCAATCTGATTGATTACAGGAGTAGCCACTTCACGGAGGCGTTCCATCTTGCGGTTAAACGCATCGTTCACCACCTTATACAGACGGTCGATTTTGTCTTGCTTATCGAGTTTGCGATATTCGTCTTCATCGAATGGAGGTTCAATAGCGAATGTGGTGAGCACGTGCATCTTGAAGTCCTCGTATTCGTAGTCGTTGAACTTGCCCACGGCATCTTCCACGGTGTCGTAGATAGTGTTGATGATGTCGAGGCCGATACGCTCACCGAGCACTGCGTGGTGACGGTTGGTGTAAATCACCTTACGTTGTGCGTTCATCACGTCGTCGTATTCGAGTGTGTGCTTACGAATACCGAAGTTGTTTTCTTCCACACGCTTCTGTGCGTTTTCGATACTCTTGGTCACCATTGGCGATTCGATAGCTTCGCCATCTTCCAAGCCGAGGCGGTCGAGCAACTTCACAATCTTTTCGCTTGCGAAGAGACGCATCACCTTATCTTCAAACGACACAAAGAACACTGAGCTACCTGGGTCGCCTTGACGGCCGGCACGACCACGCAACTGACGGTCGACGCGGCGTGACTCGTGACGCTCTGTACCGATGATTGCCAAACCACCAGCGTCTTTCACTTCCTTCGAGAGCTTGATGTCGGTACCACGACCTGCCATGTTGGTGGCGATGGTCACAACACCCTTGCCATCTACGCTCTGACCTGCTTGAGCCACGATGTCGGCTTCCTGTTGGTGGAGTTTCGCATTCAGCACCTGGTGTGGAATGTGACGCAAACGGAGCATACGGCTAAGCATTTCAGAGATTTCCACAGAGGTGGTACCCACCAGTGTAGGACGGCCTGAATTGCGCATCTTTTCAATTTCGGCAATCACCGCATTGAATTTCTCCTTTTGTGTCTTGTACACACGGTCAGGCATATCGTTGCGGAGCACAGGCTTGTTGGTTGGGATAGTCACCACATCGAGTTTGTAGATTTCCCAGAATTCACCTGCCTCGGTCTCGGCAGTACCGGTCATACCAGCGAGCTTGTGATACATACGGAAATAGTTCTGCAATGTGATGGTTGCGAAAGTCTGTGTAGCGGCTTCCACATTCACACCTTCCTTTGCCTCGATAGCTTGGTGCAAGCCATCGCTGTAGCGGCGACCTTCCATGATACGGCCGGTCTGCTCATCCACAATCTTCACCTTGCCTTCCTCGTCAACGATATATTCATCGTCGCGGTTGAAGAGGGTGTAAGCCTTCAGCAACTGGGTTACGGTGTGCACACGCTCTGCCTTGAGCGAATAGTTTTGGAGCAACTGGTCGCGCTTTGCCACCTTCTCTTCGTCGGAGAGAGGTTCGTTGGTCACGGCTGAGAGTTCGCTCGCAATATCTGGAAGCACGAAGAACAATGGGTCTTCGGTGCCCTTTGTCAATACGTCGATACCCTTATCGGTAAGTTCTACGGTGTTGTTCTGTTCTTCAATGATGAAGTAGAGAGGGTCAGTGACGATGTGCATATCGCGGCTGTTGTCTTGCATATACTTAGCCTCGATTTTCATCATCGACTGCTTCACACCTTCCTCCGACAGATACTTGATCAGAGGCTTGTATTTTGGAAGACCCTTGTGAGCACGGTAGAGCAGCAATGCGCCTTCTTCAAACACCTTGTCGTCATCGCTTGCCATCATGCGCTTAGAGTCGGCGAGCAATTGGGTGACGAGGCGGCGCTGTGCTTCATACACACGCTCCACATTTGGCTTGAAGTCGTTGAACATTTGGTCTTCACCTCTTGCCACAGGACCAGAAATGATAAGAGGTGTACGGGCATCGTCGATAAGCACGGAGTCAACCTCATCCACGATGGCGAAGTTGTGTGGACGCTGCACCATTTCCTCTGGTGTCATACACATGTTGTCGCGAAGGTAGTCAAAACCAAATTCGCTGTTCGTACCGAAAGTGATGTCGCAGTTGTATGCGTCGCGGCGTTCCTTTGAGTTAGGGCGAGTCTTGTCGATACAAGCCACGCTGATGCCGTGGAACATGTAGAGAGGGCCCATCCATTCCGAGTCACGCTTTGCGAGGTAGTCGTTCACGGTCACCATGTGCACACCGTTGCCGCTAAGTGCGTTGAGGAACACAGGGAGCGTACCCACGAGGGTTTTACCTTCACCGGTAGCCATTTCGGCAATCTTACCTTGGTGAAGCACGATACCACCGATGAGCTGCACATCGTAGTGAATCATATCCCAAGTCACCTCGTTGCCACCAGCCACCCAGTGGTTGTAGTAAGTGGCTTTGTCGCCCTCGATGGTGAGGAAGTCGCGACCTTCAGCCGCCAATTTGCGGTCGAAGTCGGTAGCGGTCACCTCGATGGTTTCATTTTGTGCGAAACGGCGAGCGGTATCTTTCACGATGGCGAACACTTCAGGAAGCACTTCGTCGAGCTTAGCCTGAATGCGGTCGAGCACTTCTTTTTGCAGTTTGTCGACCTTGTCCCAAAGTGGCTGACGCTTTTCAAAGTCAAGTTCTTCTACTTCTACCTTGATTTTTGCGATTTCGTCGCGGAGTGGTTGCACATCGTCCTGAATCTCTTGACGGATTGCAGTGACACGCGCACGGAGTTCATCGTTCGACAAAGCTTCCACAGTTGGATACACTTGCTTGATTTTCTGCAAGATAGGGCGCAGTTTCTTCAAGTCACGGTCGCTCTTGCTGCCGAACATCGATTTTAAAAAGTCATTTAATCCCATATATAGTTTTGTATTGTTTTTTTACGTATTCACCGTAGTGCCACGTCGCCGCTTGCTGGCGGCACTTCAAAGCACCACATAATGAGGTACAAAGATAATAAAAATAGTTGAAAAATCGCATCTGATTGTGCCCTAAACCTCGCCCTACCCTGCCTCGCGCCTATCTCGCCGATTTTGCGGATTTTATTGGGGCTGATGCGGTGGGTGTGGCGGATTGGGGGGCTTACGCTAAAACAATACTGGGAGCGCGAACGCGCAATAGGCTCTGGGTGGCTGGTGCCAAAAGAGCCGATTCAATGGGTATATTGATGAATTGTAAGGATTTTTCTTGAGTGGGAGTGGGAATGAGAAGTTTGGGGAGTGTGGCAGCCACCGACTTGTGGCATGTAAATTCTCCGCCAATATGCTTTTGCGACAGTCCTTTTATGGCGCGCATCAGCACCATGCCCTTCGGGTGGCGCAGGATTCTGCCAAGTGCCTCCTGCCCCTCGCGGTCAGAGAGCAGCAGGGTGCAATCGGTGCGAAGCTGGTTCACTATCACCTCCACCTCTTGGTTGGGCATACGCACCTCCACAGCAGCCATAGCGGAAAGCACCACCATGGAAGCCATAATAGATGTGAGCAGGCGATTTATTTGACCACTTCGTGATTGCATAAGCGGCGAATGTATAAATAATTAAATGAGCGCACCATCGGCACAGCCATCAGCACATAGAACGACAGCAGCAACTCTTGCGAGAGCACGCCTGTGGCAAGCAGCGCTGCCGAAGCAGTAAGCCATACGAAATTGATGATATGCAATGCGGTGAGCACTTTTCTTGCTTTTGCCACCCATGGCAAAACTGCCAAGAGCAGGTATGCAGGGTGAAGCCACAGGGCGTTGTAGTTGGGCGATGTGCACTCGTGGGTGGAAACAAACACAAGGAAGAATATCACACAGCCCCACAAGGCATAGGCGGCAAACACTAACGTGTCGAACCAACGGCTCACCTTGCGGCGGCGGCAGTCGCGCTCCGTCAAAGCCAATGCCAACGCCAGCAGCACCAGCGCCACAAAAAGCGGTGTGGCATACCATGGTGTGGGTGGCGCCACCAAACCTTCTTCTGAGCCATCAACAAGCACCTCGGTAGCGCCCACAAGAGGCACCACGCTGCCATCGGCACGCTTCACCGTGGCTTTTGCGAGGGCTTTCTCCAGCACTACAGGCGCAAACATCTGTTGGCGATAGGTGATCGCGGTGTCGAGGTCGCAGCCCAAGGCAAGGTCAATACCAAATCGGCTCCACGCATAATTGCCGTTGTAGTTGTGCATCATGTCGCGATATGTCAGTTTGGCAGACGCCGCAGGGTGATATGTCAACGAATCGCCCAGCGCACGCTCAATGATGTCACGTGGACGGGTGGCGCAGTTATCGCTCACAAATTTATAACGATAAGTGGCGTTTTCGGGACGCGCGTTCTCAACAAGCAAGTCACGCACCTGCTGCGCCTGCGTTTGGCTCAAATTGAGTTGCAGCTCCACCACCCTGCGGCCATCATAACCCGATAGCGCATAAGTGGCAGGAATGGCACCGCACAGATAATCGGTCTCGCCTTTCACAAACCTATACACAAAGCCTGGCGCGTTGAAGTCGAACAAGCCATAATTGAAGAAATAGTCGCCATGCTCGTCCTGCACACGCAATTCAGTGTGTCCGTAAAGTTCATAGATTTCGCTGCCGGGGTAAATGGTCACGAGGCTCACACGCACAGAGTCGGGCTGTGAGGCATTTGCCCCAAAGCAAAAGCCTAACGCCAGAATAATATATATGAAGATGCGTTTCGCCATTTATCGTTATTGATATAGCAATATCCGTACCAAAAAAACCGTGCCGCCCCCAAAAAATAAATTCCGAAAATCTCAAAACAAAACCGAAGCGGCACAATGCTCGAAATTTTTGCTATGCAAAGATAATGGATTCGCTCCGTAAATTGGTGAATTTCGGAAAAAAATTGTCCATCTTACCTTTTTACACATTTTTTTTCAAAAAAGATTTGTTGGAAATAAAAAGTGTGATTAAATTTGCATCGAAATAAAGAAATAATATTGCACTTTTCTATACAGATTCTATTCATAAAATTCAAAAGTCCCCGGTTCGTGAGAATAAGGGCCTTTTTTTTTGCCCCCACCCCAACAAGCCAACAAGCCAACAGGTCAACAAGCCAACAAGTTTTCGGAGGTCTGATGAGGCCGAATGGTCCGCTTGGGGTCTGTTTGGGTCAGAAGGGGCCGATTGATGGAGCTGAAACACCGATTTAATCCACTAAACCCAATTAACACCCATTTTTTAACGAATATAATCACCCCACCCTCTCTCACAGATTTCTCAAAAAAAAGCTCACACAGATTCAACCGATTCAACAAAACAAATCGAAATGGCATGTCACTTGTTGCCCCCCCCATTGACTTGCAAACTTATTACTCGTTGACTTGTTGGCTTGTTGACTCGTTGACTTTTTAAAAAAATCGGTGTAAAAATCCCCAACAGCCCTGAAGTGGTAGGTGGTGGGGGGATGATGTGGCAGCTCCCGAATCTGTGGTGGGGATTCGGGAGCTGTGGTGTGGTGACTTTATTTATTTAATTCCTTCTACACAATCAGTAAATTATGAGAGGGGCTGTGTCTTGCTATTACGGTTTCGTTTGATGATGGCGTAAAATATAATATTTAAATTCACTAATAATAATGGTAGAATAATAAATAGAAATATATTAATTCCTACATATCCAAATCCGGTAATCGACCCTAATGTCTCCAGATCTTTATAAGCCACTACACATGCATTGTGCAATGAATATGGAATATAGTGAATGAAAATCTTTGATATTACAAATAAATAAAAAATATTATATAGTGTAATGAACACACATAAAAGTTTATGATTGAAACTTTTAAATAAAATGAACAAATTACATAAACCTATAATTATAGGTTCGCCATAAATAAACAAAATCGAATTGACCTCTTCATAAGTAAATCCCGTACAATAACTAATAAGAGTTATTATTCCACAGCATAATCTAAATAATATATATAGCATTGTGGAATCACTTTAAGCCTAATCTTTCTTTCACTAATTGGGTGAGGTCGATGGCTGTGGGGCCGGTGTATGCCAATGGGGTTTGGGAAATGTCGAAAATATAGGTGAAGTCGCCTGCTTCGCCCACTGCTTTCACTGCCGCATTGATCTTTGCGTAGATTTCCTTGTTGAGTTCGGCTTTCTTGTCGGCAAGTTCCTTATCCACTTGTTGCAGGAATTGCTTCACTTTGTCGTCTTCGTCTTGAATCTCGTTCATGCGGCGTTCTTTGATGGTAGCCGACACTTTTGGGTCGTTGGCAAGACGCTGATAGTCGGCGTATTTTTTGCCGAAATCATCTTGCATTAGTTTATATTCTTGCTTATACTGCTGGCTCAATTCGGAGAGCGCTGCTTGAGCCACCGCCTTTTCGGGGCAAGCGTCGTACACATTTTGGATATTGACCACCGCAATTTTCACGATTTGCGCCGTCATGCACATAGGCATCAACGCCGCCAACACAAGTAATAATTTCTTTATCATAGCCTTTTGATTAGATTTGTTACACTACATTTGCACCCCATGCATTTGTGGGGCTTACATCTCTACAAAGTTAGTAATATTTCTTTATTGGGCAAAAAAGAAAGCCTATCTCTGCGGGGAGAGACAGGCTGTATCTTTATCGTTTATTTTTGTGTGAGTGCAAAAATTACTTGATGCCGAGTTCTGCTTTCACTTTTGCTGACACATCTTCCATAGAGTTGCCCTTGTAGAGAAGTGTAGCAGAGTCGAGGATTGCAGTGTAACCACCCTTAGCACCTACTGCTTGGATAGCGTTTTGGAGTTTTTGTTGGATTGGGGCCATCAAAGTTTCCTGTTGCTTTTGGAGGTCCTGTTGAGCAGTTTGTGAGAAGTTTTGCAGACGAGTGTAAAGGTCTTGAGCTTCTTTAGTCTTTGCTTCGATAGTGGCTTGAGCGGCTTTAGCCTTTTCAAGTTCTTCGAGTTCTTGGCTTTTCTTTTGAAGTTCGTCTTGGAGCGCCTTGCCTTGTTGTTGATACTTGTCGCTTGCAGCCTTGAGGGTGTTTTGAGCTGTAGCGGTTTCAGGCATCACTTGGAAGATTTCTGCTGGATTTACCATACCGAATTTAACAGCTGATTGTGCTGAAAGCATCATAGGAGCAGCAACAAGAGCTGCGAGGATAAATTTCTTGAACATAATTGTAGTAATGTGTTATTTAAGTTTATAATATTTTTTCCTTTATATTGTAAGGTGAATTAGTAGCCTAATTTTGCAATCACTTCGTCGGTCACATCGATGCGTGGCGACACATACATTGCACCTTGAATCGACGCGCGGTCGAAAATCACCTGATAGCCCTTTTCCTCACACACCTTTTTGCAAGCGGCATAAATGTCGTCTTGAATAGGCTTGATGAGCGACTGCTGCTTTTTGTAGAGCTCGCCCTGTGGGCCGAAGTATTTATATTTGAGCTGAGAGGCTTCCTTTTCCTTAGCCACGATTTCGGCTTCCTTCTTCTTCTTTTGCTCATCGGTGAGGAACACCATGTCGGCTTGGTAATTCTTATACATTGTGTCGGCCTCTTTTTCCAGGGTTTCCACCTCACGCTGCCAGCGTTGCGAAATCTGGTTCAGCTGCTCGTTTGCCATTTCATAGTTAGGGATTTTCTTCAAGATATATTCCTGGTCGATGAACGCAAACTTTTGTGCAGAGGCTGTGGCTGCGAAAGCCGCCACGGCGATTAATAGCATTACAATTTTTTTCATCATAGTGTGTCGAATTATTTAGTTGATAATACTTGTGGATTCTGTGAGGTTAGACTCTGCGAAGCACAAATAGTTTATTTTTAGAATTCCTGACCGAGCACGAAGTGGAAATTGCTGCCACCCTTTGTGCCATACACCTTGTCGAAACCGTAACCCCAGTCGATACCCATCATACCAAGCATTGGGAGGAAGATACGCACACCCACACCGGCTGAGCGCTTGAGGTCGAATGGAGAGAAGCGGCTCACGCTTGTCCAGGCATTACCAGCCTCGATAAATGCCAGCGGATAGATGGTGGCACTTGGAGAGAGCATCAATGGGAAGTGAAGTTCCATCAAGAAGCGGGTGTAAGCGTAACCGTCGCTGCCGTAAGGAGTGAACTGACCATTGTCGTAACCACGCAGTGCGATGGTCTCGGTAGCGTAGGTGTAGCTGCCCGACATACCATCACCACCCACATAGAAGGTTTCGAACGGTGATTTGAGATATCTGTTCCAGCTTCCGAGCAAACCGATGTCGGCACGTGTCATGAGCACGAGTGTCCAGCGTCCGTCTGGGTCGGTGAGTGGAGTATAGGTGCGAGCCTGGAATTTGAGTTTCCAGTATTCAATCCATTTGTAGAGTTCCTTCTTCGAAGCCTCGTCGGTGGCTTGTGAAAGTGCCTTCCAGTTCTTCTTGCCAAAGAGGCTTGCAGGTGGAGTGAAGCGGAAACTGAGCGAGAAGCTACTACCACGGCGAGTGTAGAGAGGGTTGTCGATACTGTTACGAGCGAGAGTCAAGCCCAGCACGAGCGAGTTCGACGTACCATTGTTCATATAGTAGAGGTATTCCCAGTTCTTCAAACTATACCACTGGTAGCCGAGTTCGGCAGTGAGTGTAAAGTAGTCATCAGGCCATTTCAAGCGCTTACCGAAGCCGATGGTCACACCACCCATTTGCAAGTATTTGTTAGGGTCGTATGCGTCTTCGTAGTAGTTGTTGCCGTAGCCATAGTTGTTGCCATAGCCATAACTGCTACCATAGTAGTAATTGTTGTAGTAGTTATACATACCGTTCTGGTAAAGCGTGTTGTAGTAGCTGGAGTTGATACCGGTCTGACGGCTGTAGAATGCCGACACGCTCAACGAGTTAGGACGCTTGCCACCAAACCAAGGGTCGAGGAACGACACACTGTAGGATTGGTAATACTTGGCGTTGGTCTGCGCGCTAATGGTGAATGTTTGACCCTCACCCTGTGGAATAATGCCCTTGAACGATGATGGGTGGAACAGGTTTTGGATAGAGAAGTTGGTAAACTTCAAGCTCACCTTACCGATGATACCGGTTTGACCCCAACCAGCCGAGAATTCCACTTGGTCGTTGGCCTTCGATTCCAAACCGAAGATAATGTCAACCGTACCGTTTTCTTCGTTAGGCTCAGGGCGAATGTCCATCTTTTCAGGGTCGAAGTGGCCGGTTTGAGCAATTTCACGAGCCGAACGCATCAAGTCGCTCTTTGAGAAGAGGTCGCCTGGACGCACACGAAGTTCACGACGAATCACCTTTTCATAGAGGCGGTCGTTACCGTTAATCACCACGCGGTTGATAGTGGCGCGCTTACCTTCAAAGAGGCGCATTTCCAGTGCGATAGAGTCGCCCTCCACATGGGTTTCAACTGGCACAATCTGCGCGAAGAGGTAACCCTTGTCGAGATAGAGGTTCGACACTGCATCGTCGTCGGTGCTCAAACGCTTGTTGAGTTTCTTCTGGTTATACACCTGGCCTTTTTCCATGCCAAGCACATTTTCAAGATATTCGGTAGGATATACTGTGTTGCCCACCCAGTTGATGCCTGAAATGTAGTATTTCTTACCTTCTTCCACGCGCAGGTGCACATCCACCTTGTTATCGCTGTAAGCCACCACGCTATCGCTCACGATGCGTGCATCGCGATAGCCAAGTTCGTTATACTTTTCAATAATGCGATTCTTGTCTTCGTCGTAGTCGGTGGCAACGAACTTCTTCTGACTGAACCACTTTCTGAAGTTGAAGAAGCCAGTTTCGTTGGTTTTCTTCATCGCACCCTTGATCTTGCCGTCGCTCAACACCTCGTTGCCGTCGATGTAGATTTTATGGACGCCAATCTTCGAATGCTTGTCAACCACGATGTCAACAATCACCTCGTTCTTCTTGCTCAAGTCTTCCTTTTGAATCACCTCAACGGTGGCCTTGTCGAAACCCTTGTCGGCAAAATACTTCTGAACGATGATTTTAACACGGTCGGCAATGTTAGGTGTCATCTGGTTGCCAGGGGTGAGACCCAAACGCTCAACCACGTCCTTCTTCTCGCCACCCTTCATGCCCAAGTAGTTCACTTGCGAGATACGGGGTTGCTGCTGAAGGTCGAATTCGAGCCAAGCCTTGTCGCCATATACCTTTTCCACCTTGATTTGCACCTTGGAGAACAGGCCCTGACGCCAGAAGCGCTTAGCGGCATTCTTGATGTCTTCGCCCGGAATTTCCACGCGCTGACCAATCGAAAGCCCCGAATAGCCGATGATAATGTAATCTTCATAGTTGTCGGCACCAGTTACTTTAATCCCAGCAATCTCATATTTAGGGTGATGTCCGGAGAATACCACTTTCGGATTGTAGATGGTGTCGTTCACTGTGTAGGTTTCTTGTGCTTTCACGCTTGTGGCAAGCGCAAGAATGGATACGAGGAGTAGAATAGCTTTATATCGCATATCGTCAATTTTGTTCATTATCATTAATCACCTGTTCGCTGGTTTTGCCAAATCGGCGCTCACGGCTCTGGAAGTTGATGATGGCTTCCAAGAAATCTTCCTTAGAGAAATCTGGCCAAAGAACGGGCGTGAAATAGAGTTCACTGTAAGCAATCTGCCACAGCAGGTAGTTGCTGATTCGCAAGTCGCCGGCTGTGCGGATAAGCAGGTCGGGGTCGGGCATGTGGGCTGTGAGCATGTGAGCCGACAGCACTGCGTCGTCGATGTCGGCAGGCTTGAGTTTGCCTTCTGCCACCTCATTGGCGATGCCTCGCACCGCTTCCACAATCTCCCATCGCGAAGAGTAGCTCAACGCCAGGCACAGTTCCATACCGGTACAGTGGGCGGTGTCGGCCATACACTTCTGCAAGCGGGTGCGCGCAAATTCTGGCACACGCTCCATATCGCCAATGGTGGTGAGGCGCACATTCTTCTCTATCAGTTCGGGAGTCTCCTTCTCAATCGAAGTGACCACCAAGTGCATCAGCGCATCCACCTCCATTTGCGGACGGTTCCAGTTTTCGGTAGAGAATGTGTAGAGCGTGAGGTATTCCACACCCAGGTCGTTAGCCACCTCGGTGATGTTGTGCACTGTGGGCACACCATTCTCATGGCCAAATGAGCGAATCATGCCACGCTTTTTTGCCCACCGTCCGTTGCCGTCCATAATTATGGCAACGTGGCGTGGGATTCTTGTTTTGTCTATTTTATCAATTAGCGACACTGCTTATATTATATATATATAATGTGTAAAATTATATTCAATCTTTTAAATTATCACTCCACATAGTGGCATTTTGAGCAACGCTTGCTAAACTCGTAAGTGATGGTGAACATCGCCACCGAATACCAGTCGGTGTTCTTGGCAAAGCCATGCTGAATACGGTAAAGGTCGCTCAATCCGTCAAGACGGTCGCCAAACGCCTTGCGCATGGTGAACTCGAAACCGAGGTTGAGACGCTCTTTCACTTTATATTTCACACCCACACCCATAGGAATGTTGAAGGTGAAGTGCGTGCCATCGACGAATGCAGCGGTAGCACCCACGCCCAGCACCATGTATGGGGAAATGCGGCTGTAATTCTTATATTTCGCCCCTACACCATAATTGAGGAAGTTAAATTCTGCCTGTGCGCCCAAGTCCACGAGGTGCGACTTAAACTCATAGTGCTCTCCGTTGGGGAATTTGCTGGCGCAATCGTTGCTGTTGCCGCTGATTGAGGCATAGAGCAAATTGCCCTTAAACGCAATACGGCTGTTCATATTGTAGCGAAACACGCCGCCGCCCACAATGCCGGGGTGCTTATACATGTTGCCGCTGCTGATGTCGCCGATGTAGCCACTCACACCCAGCGCAGGACCCACCTCATAGCGGTATTCCTGAGCCACAGCGGTAGCAGCCATCAGTGCCATTGCCAATATTGCGAAAATCTTCTTCATATATGGGTTTCGGGAAAAGATGTATTCCTACAAAATCAATACAGAGGTTTGAAAGTGAGTTGGTTGATCACACCCTTCCAAATGCTGTTGAGCAAGTTGCCCGAACCGTTGGCACCACCCACAAGGTAGATGTAAGGGCATTGCCATTCGGTGACAGGCTTCACTGGTGCCTTGGCACGCGCCTTTGAAATGCGCTCTTCCACCACAAATGCCTGTGCGTGCATAAACAGTGGCAGGTAAGATGGCAACTGAAGTGTCAAGCCTCCGTTGCTCCAAGTGATGCCTTGGTTATACGACACATAAGTGGTGCGGTTCATTGTGCCGTCGGCTGTGCGGCCGCCAAGCACCATCCATGTGGCGCGCTTGGTGAGGCGGTGCGTCACGGTGTCGTTGGCAAACGAGGTGTAAGAAACGAGCGCAGCACCTTCAAGAGCAGGGAGAACAGATTTGAGCGATTCGCTGTCGATTCTGCCCCAAGTCTTGCCATCATAGCCCCATACGGCTTTCGACAATTTGCCGTCTTTGGTCAAACCGCCCACAATCATACCTTGCTGAGCGTCGGTCCAAGAGTTGCTTGCCATCACAAATTCAGAAGAACCAGTGATTGGGAAAGCGGCATCAATAGCCTTTGGCACATAGTTGCCACGTGGATATTCGTCGTATTTGTATTCGTTTCCGTCTTTCAGCACACCCAGCACCTTGCCTTCGTATGCGCCCTTGATGCTGCGCCAAGTCACGGAGCAGTTGGTCCAAGTGGTGCCCTCATCGGTGCTCTTGTAAAGCACGCCAGAAATGGAGAGGATATAGAGCGCATCGTTTGATGCTACGAGCGATTGCACGTTAGGTGTGAAATCAAATGCCACATTCTTCTTTTCCCAAGTGCCTTGACCAGGGTTGGTGGCAGTAGAAAGCACATATCCGTAATTGTCGGCCACGAGGCAGAAGTATTTGCCGTTCTGAGCCACAGCCTTTTCGGCTCTTGGATAGCCACTGGTGTTGGGCAGGTCGCGGCGTGCGCGTTGGTCCCAGTAGAGCGAGTCGGGCTTCATGTTGTGCACATTCACGCTCACGGTGTAGGAGCGAATCACCTTGCCGTCTTTCGAAGTGATTTCCAGTTCCACAGGGCTGGTGAAGTCGATGCTGTCGGTGGTTTTGCTGGTGTATTCCACCTCTTTGTCCTTCATCCACTGGCTGTCTTTCACCTTAAACACCGCCTTGCCTACCGCTGTGGGGAAATTGACCGAAACGGTGAGGTGCGACACATCTGTGCCCTTTGGCAGAGAGTCGGCGTTGTAGATGAGATTTTTTTCCTGATCAATGGAAAAATACACAGAATCAAGGTTGTAGAGCACCTTTTTGTTGCTTCCTAATGTAAAACTCGACACCAACGTGGATGTGTTGCTGCTTGATGAAATTATTTCACCCGAAGTTGGATCGTCATTTGAGGAGTTACATGAACTAATGGCAAGTGTGAGAAACATCGCCAGCACCATGTATATAGAATATTTCTTGTTCATCTAATTGAGTTTGCTTTGAAAGTACAAATTTACAAAAAATTCAGCAAAAATCGGGGTTCAAACGTGCATTTTATTAATAACACGCGCGAACCCAACGTATTTTTCAGGTTGTAAAATTAATATTAAAGCGGCAAACAATTTCCACAAATTAAGATATTAAAGGAGTATAGGCATTTTTTTACACCTTTTTAACGCATTTCAGTCTTGTAGTTCACACTTTCACAGCGCATTTTGTTCAATCGCAGGCTGTGAGAAGGGCTTTCACGATGCGTGGGTTGCCAAACTGGTCACGAATGACCTGTGCCTGCTCGAAGCCGTTTTCCTCAAGCAATTGGCAGGTTTCGCTGCCAAATCGGCGATTGATTTCCAGATAGATACGTCCAGCCGGCTTCAATGCCACGGCGGCATATTTGGCAATGGCACGATAGAAGATCAGAGGGTCGGCATCGGGCACAAACAAGGCTGTGGCTGGCTCGTGCTCCAGCACATTGCGCTCCATGTCGGCACGCTCGCTGTCGCAAATGTAGGGTGGATTGCTCACCACCACATCAAGGCTATCAGCCTCTGGCACGGCGGTTAGAATATCGGTTTGCACGAAATCCACCTTGGCCTTGAGCGATGCGGCATTCTCCTTTGCCACCGCCAATGCCTCAGCAGAGATGTCGAATGCCTCGACCTCTGGCCAGCGCAGTGCCAATGCCAGCGAAATGGCAATACAACCGCTGCCGGTGCCGATGTCAAGCACCCGAAGGTCGGCGACGCCACCGGCATCGTCGGTAATCATATCCACCAGCAACTCCGTTTCTGGGCGTGGGATAAGGGTGGCTGGCGTAACCTTGAACTCATGCCCATGGAAGCGCGCATGACCAAAAATATACTGGATAGGTTCGCCCTTGCACAGCCTGTCGGCAATGCTGCGAATGCGCTCCACAAGCACCTCGTCTTGCTCCACATTTCCGCGCAAAAGCACATCCACAGGGCTGTAGTGAAGCACTTCCTCCACCACCATGCGTGCCAAGGCGTTAGCCTCAGCCACATCGTAGCACTCCTGCAAACGGTGCTTTAACTCTATAATTATCTGTTCGGTTGTCATCACTGCAAAATTACTGCAAATTATCGGAATATCAAATCACCCAAAATTTCCCCAACCCCATCACCCCAAAACTATAAATAGAGTTTTGAAAGTTGCACCAAAGAAGATATGCGATGGCATGAAATTCCGTTAGGAATTTGATGTGTGTAGGCAGGTATGCAGCGAAGGTTATGCGAAATGAGCGAAGCGA
>OIYG01001460.1_pt1 | contig 17698 bp, 14 predicted proteins | sample 1587861 | NCBI WGS metagenome assembly OIYG01 (sample SAMN03283272) | human gut metagenome | biome: human-associated habitat; material: feces | host: Homo sapiens | place: Peru | collected 2012 | reverse complement strand
AAAGGGATAAAAATAAGATTTTATGTTAATGTGGAAGGGGATTTATGTTACTTCCGTGTTAATAGGGAAGTTTATGTATTTGATAAAGTTCTTGGCTAGGTGATATGATGAATTCGGAAAGAAAAACAAGTTAACTTATGGGGTGAAAGAAATGAACAGTCGACAAATTAAATTTTTAAAACTCTTGCAACAGCAAAGTGAATACAAACCCGCTTCTTTCTTTGCTAAGTGGTTATCAGTTTCAACTAAAACCATTTATAGCGATGTAAATGTCTTATATGACATTTTGAAGAGCAATGGTATTACATTAGACTCTTCACCACGTATTGGCATTAAAGTCAATGGGAGTAGTGCTCAGTTGAACGCTATTATCGAAGAAATGGATACAAGCGATAAGATTGATATATTTGCACCCGCAATACGTAGATTGAATATTATCAAAATGATAGTTTTAGAAGATCAGACATTAAATCTAGATGACTTATCAGATAAGTATCTTGTGAGTAAGACTTCTATCTATCAGGATCTTGTAACTATTAATAACGTGTTTGAGGCACACGATGTAAGACTTCAGGTGACTAATCACGGTATTGTGTTAGAAGGTCGAGAAAATGATATTCAGATAGCTTTGAAGGAATATATATTTGATGGAGATTGTGATGGTTCTTTATTGGATTTAAAGCAGTTCTTAACTACTGTATTTAATAAGGAAGATATTGATGAGATATTTAATCTATTATTAGATGATTATGATGAACTGACTCATGATGTATCGATTTATTATATTAAATCGATTATTGTCACTCTCTTAATCCAGTTAGCTAGATTAAGAATCAATCATCATCTAGAGTCAGAAGATACTTTCTTATTTAACAATATCCAGTATATGGAAACTTATATAGTAGCAAACAGTATTGTTGAAATATTGAAGCAATATGCAGATGTTGAATTTAATAACACTGATGTTGAATATTTATGCAGACAATTATTTGCTCATCGTATAACAAATAATCTTAAGAGTAATAGTAAGAATTATTCTGATATTGTGAATGAGATTATTAAAGTAATGTCCAAGATAGAAAAAGTTGATTTGACACAGGACGAACACTTATACAAATCTCTTGTATATCATGTTCCAGCAATGATTGTGAGATTACAGAAGGGAATCCAGATTATTAATCCCTTATTAGATAGTATTAAAAGACAATACTCTGAACTATTCAGCATAGTTTGGTATGCATTGTCAATTATCGAGACAACATATGATGTGTCTTTAAATGATCATGAAGTATCATTGATGCTCATACATTTTCAGATTGCGTTAGATAAGATATCTAAAGCAAACAACATTCTTATAGTATGTCCATATGGAGTCTCTTCATCTCAATTAATCATGAGTAAAGTGAAACAATTATTGCCATCTAAAGACAATATTGAATTAGCAAAGGTAGATACTTTATATACAACAGATTTATCTAATGTAAGTTTGATTATCACATCAACTGAATTAAAGAATATAGATGTTCCTTATGTTAAAGTGACACCACTTGTCACCAATGAAGATTACAAGAATATCATGGATGCTTATGCTAAACATATTCTATTTAAAGAAGAAATCATGAAGCAGTTAGCAGACTTCCAGGCACCTTATTTAAGTAGATTTATTAAACCAAGTTTAATAAGAGTTAAAGAAGAGTACCAGACAAAAGAAGAATGCTTAGATGCAATGATAGATATCCTTGAAGAAAAAGACTATGTAACAGATAAATTTAGAGAATCTATCCATAACCGAGAAAAAGTAGGTGTTACCTGTATGGATAGTGGTGTAGCTCTTCCACATGCAGAACCTTCTACAATTAAGACTTCATGTGTTTCTATCCAAACACTTAAGACTCCAATCAACTGGGGTGGAAACATGGTGAGCTTAATTATTATGGTTTGCTTGAATGAAGAGGAAGTAGGAATGTTTAAGTCAGTCATTCAGGAATTATATTCAATTATTGTGAAGAAAGAATATATTGATCAGATTGTTAAATTGGATTCTGTAGATTCGATAATCAGATTATTTTATAAGAAGTAAAAGAGGAATTATTATGTATTTTGATAAGAAGTTATGTATGTTTCAGCAGGAATTTGGAAATCAAAATGAACTGTTTGAAGCTATGTTTAATAAAATGTATGAAGCAGGAGTAGTAAAAGAAGACTACCTTGCTGCTGTAAAGGAACGTGAAGAAAACTATCCTACAGGATTATTAGTAGGAAACACTGGATTTGCAATTCCTCATACAGATTCTAGTAAGGTAAATTATTCTCAGATTTGTTTTGCATCTTTAAATAAGCCTGTAGAGTTTGCCAATATGGGGGATAAGAATGACATTGTAAAGGTTGAATTAGTATTCATGTTAGCAATGAGTCAGCCTCATGAACAAGTACAGACTTTACAGAACTTAATTGCATTATTCCAGGATGAAGAAGCAATTAAAAAGTTAAAAGAATGTAACAATGAAGAAGAGTTTATTAACATTTTAAATGAGAAGGAAATTTATTAAGAGGAGTTAATTATGTTAGGTGTATTACAGTGGTTTATTGGTCTAGGATCAACAGTATTCTTACCAATTGTTATAATTATTATCGCATTGCTATTTGGTGTAAAACTATCAAAAGCAGTTATGGCTGGTATTACAGTAGGTATTGGTAATATTGGTTTAGGTTTAGTTATTGATTTATTATCATCTAACTTAGGAACAGCAATTCAGAAGATGGGTGAAAAATATGGTACTTCATTAAGTATTATGGATATTGGTTGTGGTGTAGGTGGACCTTTAGCTTTCTCTACAACTTTAGGTATTAGTATTATCGTTGTTTCTTTAGTTTTGAACTTATTATTTGTTGTCTTAGGATGGACTAAGACTCTTAACGTTGATATCTGGAATTTCTGGTATCCAGCATTCTTAGCATTAATTGCAAATGCAGTTACAGGAAGCGTTGTAGTTGGTGTTTTAGCTATGGTTGTTGCAGTAATGCTTCAATGGTTATTGGCAGACTTATTCCAAGAAAAGATTAGTAGTTTCTTTGGTTATCCAGGTATTGCAATTACACATATGATGGCTTTATCAGGTGTTATCTTTGCTATCCCAGTAAACTGGTTATTTGATCATATCCCAGGATTAAATAAGATTGATGGTGATGCAGAAAGTATTGGTAAGAAGTTTGGTATCTTTGGTGATACAGTATTCATGGGATTAATTATTGGTATTGTTGTTGGTATTTTCGCAGGTTATGATGTAGCTAAAATTGGTCAGTTAGGTATGACAACAGCTGCAGTAATGAAGATTATGCCTAAGATGGTTGCAATGTTCATGGAAGGTTTAATGCCAGTTGCAGAAGCTGCAAAAGCATGGACAAACAGACACTTAAATGGTCGTAGTGTTAATATCGGTATGGATGCTGCTTTAACTGTAGGTCATCCAACAGTAATGACTACAACACTTATCATGGTTCCAGTATCATTATTATTAGCAATCATTTTACCAGGTAACAAAACATTACCATTTGGTGATTTAGCATTCTTTGCATTCGCTATCGCATTAATGATTCCTTTCTTCAAGGGAAATATCGTAAGAAGTATTCTTGGATGTAGCTTATATATGGTGACAATGTTGTACTTATCAACTTGGTTAGCACCAGTCATTACAAATGTATTTAAGTTAGCTAAATACAATGTTGGAACTTCAGGTTTAGTCACATCAGTAAACTGTGGTACATGGCCAGTTGCTTTATTTGCTGGAACACTTCAGACAGTTGGAGTAGTAGGATTAATAGTAATTGGTGCAATTGTATTAGGCTTATTAATTTATGTAAATAAGATCAAAAAAGCAGACGCTTAGGAGGATTATGAAATATGAAAACTTTATTAATTGTTTGTGGTGCAGGACATGCAACATCTACTATTGCAGTAGCAAAAGTACAGGAATGGCTTAATCAGAATAACTATACAGATGTTAAAATTTATCAGTCTAAATTAGCTGATGAATTAAATAAGATTGATGACTATGATGCAGTTATCTCAACAACAATTGTTGCTGATAGCATTAAAGATAAAGTAATCAACGGATTACCACTATTAACTGGTGTTGGTGTTGATCAGCTTTATGCAGACTTAAAAGAAAGACTAGGATTATAAAATGAGTGTATATCATAACAGTATTAAGATTAATACTGTAATGGGAAGACCATCTTATCATGATATTAGAGAAGAACTATTAGAAACAGTAAAGAACTCTAACATTAAAGATGGATTACTTACAGTATCAAGTGCACATACAACATGTTCATTATATTTTGATGAAACAATGCATGATGTTAATTTCTATGGAGATGAATATCTTCAGGTAGACATCAACAATACTCTAGATAGATTAGTTCCTAGAATGACAAGTGAAAATCAGTACAACAGTCCAGGACCAAAGCATGTAGAATTCGGATTGAGCTTGAGTGATCCTAATTACCCAGCTGAAAAATGGACAATGTTGAATACAGATGCTCATTTAAGATCATCAATTTATGGTAGTAACTCCCTTACATTTATCATTCGTGATGGTGAATTATTATTAGGATCATTAGGTAGAGTATATTTCGTTGACTGGGATCAGTTACGTGAAAGAACAAGAACAGTTAACATTATGATTTTAGGAGAATAGGTATCGAAAGATACCTATTTATTCAAATAGGAGTTTAAAAATGATTATTTTACCGTCTTTATTAAACGCAAACACATATAACATAAAAGAACAATTACAGATTTTAAAAGATAAAGGAATCGACCATCTACATGTTGATGTAATGGATGGACAATTTGTACCAAGTCAGGCTTTTGGTCCAAATACAGTCAATGATTTAAAGAAGATGACAGACTTTAAGTTAGATGTACATCTTATGATTGAAGACCCTGAAAAGCATATTCCTTTATACCAGAATGCTGATATTATTACTGTTCATTATGAATCAACAAGACATTTATATAGAGCTATTCAATTAATTAAAAATATGGGATTAAAAGCATGTGTTGCTATTAATCCAGCTACAAGCGTTAGTATGATTGAAGAAGTATTACCAATGCTTGATCAAGTTCTAGTAATGACTATTAATCCTGGTGTACCAGGAGAGAAGTTTATTGCTCAGACAATGACTAAAATAGAGAAATTGAATCAATTAAAAAAGGAAAAGAACTATCACTTTAACATTGAAGTAGATGGAAATGTGAATAAAGATACAATTAATAAATGCTTAAAAGCAGGAGCAAATATGTTTGTATCAGGAAGTTATGTATTCAATGGTTCAATTCCAGATAATATTGATTCTTTATTAGAAGAGGTAAAGAAGTATGAGTATTAAAGAAAATCTAAAGAGCATTGTGAATGAATTAGATACCAATACTCTATCTATTGATTATGAAGCATTCAATAATCTAACTGATCAGATAACTCATGCCAAAAGAATTTTTCTATGTGGCAAAGGAAGATCTGGTTTAGCTATATCTGCTTTTGCGAATAGATTAATGCATTTAGGTTTAGATGTAGCACTTGTTGGAGAAATTACTGCACCTAGAGCTAAGGAAGGTGATTTATTAATCATTGGTTCTGGTTCTGGTGAAACAGGAAGTCTTGTTTCTCTAGCAAATAAAGCAAAGTCAGAAGAAGTTAAAATTGCATTGATTACGACTAATAGTGAAAGTACTATTGGTAAAATGGCAGATTGTGTTATTACATTACCATGTGCTTCTAAATTAGATAATAACAGCAAACAGCCTATGGCTTCTGCATTTGAACAATTATCATTTATGACATATGATGCAATCGTTATGGAATTAATGACTGTATTGAATCAGAATGCAGATGATATGTTTCAGAGACATGCAAATTTTGAATAATATGTTTGTGTATTAAAAACAACGACCAGTTAAGAGAAAAACTCTTATTGGTCGTTGTTTTGCTATATGATATTTCTCGCCTTTAGGATTAGAAAGTTGATAGCATCTTCAATATCATTTCTCAACATACGCATATTTGGATACGCATTATCTTTTATGCCTTTTTCAAAAAATGATAAAACAGTATTATCTTTAATAAGTTCTTTATCTTCTGGGGTTATCTGTTCCATTATTTGTTCATAGCTCTTTTTTGCGATTTTTAATTTGTCATCTATGCTGATTGGATTAAACACAATCACTTTAGAAAATCTAGAATAGATAGGAGTTCCAAGATATTTTTCTGCTTCCTCTATAGTTTTATAATTTGAGGTACAAATAATGATGCATTTAGAAACATCTACAGAATAGTTTGCATCTACAAAAGTACCTTCATCGAACATTTGATAAAATGCATTGTAGAATGAAGAAGGTACTTTATCAAATTCATCTAATAAAATAACATTAGAATTGCGTCTTATTAATTCACGGGCTAAGCTATTTTCATCATGTTCAGCACCAAATATATAGTGATAAGCACTTTCTGTTTGCTGCATAGAAAACTGAACTCTAATTATATCACAACCTAGACTGGAACCAATATATTTAGCTGTTTCTGTTTTTCCAATCCCAGAATCGCCTAAAAATAGAAGTGTAACTGGCTTTTTGCGATTGATATTTCGCAAAGCATAAATTGAAGATAATATTTCTGGCATTACTTTAGGTTGTCCTATTACAACATTATTGAATCCTCTTGAGATGTTACGCATCTGATCTAGTGTAATATCTGGATATCGAGTTTTATGCTCTTCAATCAGTTCGCTTTTATAATTTTTGATTATGTCTTTATAAATATTTGTTGGCGGATTACAAAGCCATAAATTCTTTATTATTACTTTCTCATTTCGTAGAATATTGTTAGAAAAGCCAAGGAGAGCCCATTCTCTTACACCGCCGTAATCATCTGTGTATATAAGAAGGTTTTCAACCATCATAGGGGGATCTTTAGCTAGCTTTTCACCTTCAGTTTTTACTATAATTTTATTTATATGATTCATCACATCTATCAAATAGTGTACATCGTTTAGTTTTGAGGTTGCTTTATCGAAATCTTCATCTGCTCCCCAATATATCTCTATTTTATACATTTTATTTATTACTCCTCCAATACACCAGCTAAAACAACATCATATACATCTGTTTTTGTGCTTGAAGAAATGCCTTCATATTCGTCAGCAAAATTCATGCGTTTAGATGTATTAGTAGTTCCAAACTCAAATTCTTTTTCAACTTTTAAATCATCCTTTTCAAATTGTCCTACATGAATTGCGTAATAGGTAAGTTGCATTTTAGGTAAATCTGACATCGTATAGCTATTTCTAAATGCGTTACGATTAAATCTTAAAATGATATCTTTGCCATTAAAAGTAGCTACAAATTCATAATAACCTCGTCCTTTTTCTATAGCTTCTTCAATTTTAGTAATATCTATTTTCATAGCATCACCATCATTTGTTGTTAATGGAAGTTCCCCGTTGATTATGTTGAGATAAGGAGCAATTAACATTAAATATGAAAAAGAATCTACTTCTGGTCTGACAACTAGTTTGGGAAATATTTTAATACCATTGCAAAGTTTATTTTTCTTTCTTCGTTTATCTGTATCGAGCATGGTAATAAAATCTGCTAGTAAGGTATTCTCTAAAATATTTTTTGCTATTTTATTAGATTTTCTTGAAAGATTCGCATTTGCACCGGCTTCTCCATTAATTGTTATACCGCTTAGAAAACCAAATAATTTTGGTAATCCACTTTTTTCGGTTCCTATATTGACTTCTGCGTTTGCAGATCCATCAATTCCAGAATTTACTTCTGTAATAAACTCAGTTGTTTTTTTGAATTCTCCACCAGCAATGATTTGCATAAAATCTGCAACAAATGCTTCGTCGAAGTATACTATTTTTAAAAAGTTTGTGTTTTTCATTGGAAGTCCTCCTTATTGTTTTACTTTGCTAATATGTGTTATCTATACATATTAGCAAATTTATTGTATATATTAAAGTTTTCTATAGTTTTATTTGAAAGTCAACATAAATGTCTAGAATGGAATAAAAGGGATGTCATATGTGCTGACTATGCTAGATAAAATCCGTTCTTTGATTTTAGCTATATTAACAAATAAAACAATTATTTATATTAACGCCTAATATAGTCAGTTCTAGAAGAGTTACTAACAGCACATATAAAAATAAAAGAGTAAAATAATAAGTAATTATTAAGGGAGAGGAGGAAAATGCATATTCAAGTTTACATCTATTTAGCGTATAATGGTAAATATGGGGTTTTATAACCTAAAATATTGTTTTATGCAAAAATAAAGGATTGATTTTGATTCTTATAACATGAATAGGAGACTATAAAATGAATATTAATACACCTTATAGAACAATTACAAGAGAACAATTTTTGTTTAATGAAATGCGTATTGTAGCAAGCCTCTTATCAGAAGGAAAAAGTGAAAAAGAAATTGTAGAAGAAATAGCTAATAACAATCTTTTTCAGTATCCAACAGAGAGAATGATAAAGAATATTGCTCAGGTATGTTTGAACAGATTTAAAGAAGCAGATAGTAAAGAACTCATTGAATTAGTTGCAAAAGGATCTAGTGATACAGCTAAACAAGCATGTCTATTCTTAATGATGAATTACTATCGCCTTGTATGGGAATTCATGATTAATGTAGTAGGTGAAAAATATAGAACAAAGAATAATTCTTTTGGTAAGGTGGATTTAAATTCATTCTTTACTCAGTTACAAGAACAAAATGAAACAGTAGCTTCATGGAGTGATTCTACTGTTAATAAGTGCAAACAGGTATTAAAGAAAAGTTTAGTTGAAGCAGGATATTTAGATAATGCTAGATCACAGGAATTGAACCATGTTTTATTGGATCCTGAATTAAAAGATATTATTGAACATACACAAAATCCAAATGCATTAATCGCATTTGGATGTATGTAGGGAGGTCATTATGTCTAATATTACAGAGAGATTGGATAATCTAAAGAGAACAATACAGGAAGATGACTTTCTTCAAGGAAAAGGATTAAGTAATGAAGTAAATATTAGAATGTTTTGTTATAACGTGAAAGAAGAAATGGCTGTACGTTATTTTACAGAACATTTATCAAATGATGATCTAACATGTAATGTACAAATAGTAGATTTATATGAAACTTTTCTTTCTATTTGTGAAGATAAAAGAATACTTGATCGTATTCCACAATTAGAACAAAGAAAAGGCAAAGACTTCTTAGAAAGACAGTTTGAAAAAACATGTAACTCAGAAGTGTTTGCTAAGAAAATCGTTGATATTTTTGTTGATAGTAATGATTTATTACTCATCACAGGTGTAGGGAAGGTATTCCCGTTTATGCGTGTACATGCATTATTAAATGCATTACAAGAGAATTTCAATAAGAAACCAATCGTAGTTTTATATCCAGGTACATTTGATGGGCATTATGTAAAACTATTTAACAAGTTAAAGTCTAATGAATACTATAGAGCATTCAATATGATTTAAGGGAGATAAGATTATGGAAATCAAAAAGATGTTTAAAGAAAGTATTGATCGTACAATAAATGGTGTAGTTCAGGTAGAACAGGAACAAGAAAGTGTAGTAGAACAAGAAGTTAAAGAATATGTAGTTACAACAGAATTAAAGAAACATTTTGCTAAGTTCTTTAATGAATATAGTGAATCTTTTGATGAGCCTACTAATAATGTTGGTGTATGGATTACAGGGTTCTTTGGAAGTGGTAAATCACACTTCCTAAAGATGTTATCTTACTTATTAGAGAACAAAGATATTAATGGAAAGAAAACAGTGGATTATTTCGAGGAGAAGTTTGATGATCCACTGGCTTTTATGAATGTTCAAAAATGTGTACAGAATCCTACAGAAACTATCTTATTCAATATTGATGCTAAGAGCTCTATTAGAAAAGATAAGACTTCTGTATTACAGGTTTTCTATAAAGTTTTCTATGATCATATTGGTTTATATGGTGATGATTTAAAACTTGCTAAACTAGAACAGTACATTATTAAAAAAGGTAAGATGGATGCATTCAAAGAGGCTTTTGAAAGCATTCATGGTGATAGCTGGGAAGTGGCAAGATCTGAGTATATATTCTTTGATACAGATGTCATTGAAGCTTTGGTTCAAACTGGTGTGATGAATGAAACAAGTGCAGAACATTGGATGGAAATAGATGAAATTACAAATGTAACACCAGAACAGTTTGTAAAAGAAGTTAAAGAATATGTTGATTCTAAACCAAAAGGTTTCCGTTTATTATTCATGATCGATGAAGCAGGTCAATATATTGGTGAAAGTAGTGACATGCTATTAAATTTACAAACAATTGTTGAATTATTAGGTAGTAAATGCCGTGGTCAGGTATGGGTTATGGCAACAGGACAGGAAGCACTTGATGATATGTCTATTAAACTACGTCAGGATGAGTTTTCACGTATCATGGCTCGTTTTGCTATTCGTTTAAGTTTAACTTCTTCATCTGTAGGTGAAGTTATTGAAAAACGTTTATTAACGAAAACTGATGAAGCAAATACTGTTTTAGATAATGTATATGAAAACAATGAGAATGTATTAAGTAATTTATATACTTTTGATACAGAAGTTAAGGATTTAAAGGGATATAGTTCTGAAGATGAATTTGCACGTGTTTTCCCTTTTGTACCTTATCAGTTTATTATCATGCAGAAAGTATTTAATGAAATACGTAAACATGGTCATGCAGGTAAGCACCAATCAAGTGGTGAAAGATCCATGTTAAATGGATTCCAGGAATCTGCACAGCGTATTCAAGAGAAGAATGAATTAACTTTAGTGCCAATGTATGCTTTCTATGATACATTACATAGTTTCTTGGATACTTCTGTACGTTCTGTTATGGAACGTGCTGAGAAAGCAGCTAAAGAAGGTAATGGATTAACTGTAGAAGACGTTGATTTATTAAAGCTTTTATATTTAGTTCGTTATATTGATGATATTAAGTCTAATATCGAGAACCTTACAATCTTAATGGCTGATTCTATTAATGTAGATAAGATTGAATTAAGACAACAGGTTATTGAATCTTTAGACCGTCTCCAGAGACATAATTATATTGGTCGTAATGGAGAAATTTATCAGTTCTTAACAGATGAAGAACAAGATATTGCACGTGAAATCAATAATCAGAGTATTGATGCTGCAAATGTAATCAGCAAAGTATGTACTATTATCTTTGATGATATCTATACTACTAAAAAGTATAGATATACAAAGAATGGTTATAACTATGATTTTGATTTTGTTAAGTCTGTAGATAATCAGAATCATGGTAATTCTAATGGTGAAATGACACTTAAGTTCATTACTGAAGCAAATGATGATTCAAGTGAATTAAGATTAATTACAGAATCAAAAGGCTATGAAGCTATCTGTAAGTTATCTGAAGAATATTCAATCTTTAGTGATATTGAAAATGCCTTAAAAATTGAAAAGTATATACGTCAGAAGAATGTGAGTCAGTTAGCTGAATCAACTCAGACTATAATTAATTTAAAACAGAAAGAAGCACGTAGACTAATAGGAGATGCAAAAGAACATATTAGCGATGCTATCTTACATGGAAAGTTCTATATAGATGGAGATCAAAAAAATATTAGTGGTAATAATGCAAAGAGTGTGTTAGATAATGCATTAGAAACATTAGTAGAACATACATATGATCATATTACTGATATAGAAGAACCTGTAAGTAATGATGCAGACATTCGTGCTATTTTGAATGGAAATGTAGGGATGGAAGGAATGCAAGCCAATCAGGCTGCTTGTGATAATGTTTATAGTTATTTAGAAACAAAGTATGAACAGAAAATGCCTATTACTATGGCAACTCTTCAGGGGAGATACCAATCTATTCCATTTGGCTGGAAAGAAATAGACATTGCAGCAATTGTCGCAAGACTTATTCAGGCACAAAGAATCACTGTAAAACATTCTGGGCAAACAATACAACCTAATGATAACCATCTAGTAGATTATTTACGTAAAAAGAGTGAAATAGGACAGACAAATATTTCTATTAGAGAAACTATACCTGCTAGAAAAATGAAGCAAGTTAAAGATATTTTAAAAGAATATTTTGATGTTATGGATATTCCTGCGGATGAGGATGGTTTGGTAGCTTATATAGTGGAGCATTTTAAAAATGAAAAGATTCATCTTGAAGAATTGAAAAAACAAAATGATTCAGCTGTTCATCCAGGTGCAAGTGAGATAGAAGAAGCATTGTCTTATGTAAATAAAGTCTTATTAGCTAAAGATGACAATATTGCGTTGGTAAACACTGTTTGTGAATTAGGAGATGATCTTTTAGACTCAAAAGAGTCAATGGAAGATGTAGAAAACTTCTATGCTACACAGATCAAATTATATGATAATGCATCTAAAACAAGACTAAATGTGATTACTTATGAGAGGGATTATTTATATGATATTCCAGTAGTAAGAGAGGCTGTAGATCAAATTACTGACATCATTAAGATTACTGATAATTTTAGATATAATCGCATTCCTCAATTAAATGATTGCATTTCTATCATTGAAGAAGAAAAGTCACATGTGGTAGATTCAAAGAAGAAAGAACTAAATAATTTAATTGATTCTTGTATGATTGAAGTAAAATATAAAGCTGATTCTAGTGTAAAACTCAAAGATATACTAGCTTCAGCTAAGGATCAATTTGATACAAAAAAAGATGAAATTAATAGAATGAGTGGTTTAGTTGCATTAGATGCAAAGAAGAATACTATTATTAACTTAAAAGATAAGATTATTAGGGATATGGATAAGGTACTTAATCAGAAAGAAGTATCAAAGCATGATAAACCTATAGCTTCAAAAAAGAGAAAGAGACAGGTGCGTGAACTACAGCGTGAAGTATTCTTTGGTCAGGCTAATTTATCTAGTGCAGAAGATGTAGCTCATTATGTAGCAAACATAAAAAATAGATTATTAAGTTATATTAATGATGATGAAGAGATAAAGATTAAGTAGGAAGGAGTCTATGTATGAATAAATCAGCAATTAAAACCTATGCAGTATGGGCAAGAACTGAATTAATAAAACTTGTTACTCAAAGAGCTTATGAATATGAAGTAACAGCAGACAATACTCCTGCTTATAATACAGATTCTGTGCATGGAAGACCTCTTGAGAGTGAAGAAAAGAAACAGCTTAATGAATTGATTGATGAAGTCAATAAGCATGGATTTGAGCATGTTATAGAAGAAGTAGCTTATACATGGTTTAACCGTTTTATAGCACTTCGTTATATGGAAGTAAATAACTACCTTCCTCAAAGAGTTAGAGTATTTACTGATGATAATAACGAATTTAAACCTGAATTATTATCAGATGCAATCCACATTGAATTAGATGGATTGGATAAACAGAAAGTATTTGATTATATCGAACATAATAATCAGGAAGACTTATATAAATATCTATTGCTTACATTATGTAATGATATGAATCAATATCTTCCTGATATGTTTGCTTCAATCAGTGATTATAAATCATTATTAATGCCTAATAATTTATTAAGAGAAGATAGCATTATAGGTAGAATGATAACAGATATTGATGAAGATAGCTGGAATGATCAGGTGCAGATTATTGGATGGTTATACCAGTACTATAATTCTGAACTAAAAGATATAGTTATGAAAAAGAAGAACTATACTAAGGATGATATACCAGCAGCTACACAGTTATTTACACCAGACTGGATTGTTCGTTATATGACTGAAAATTCATTAGGAAGATTATGGTTGGATGGACATCCTGAATTTGATCATAGTAAATGGAAGTATTATCTAGTAGAAGCTGAACAGGAACCAGAAGTCCTTGAACAGTTAAAAAAGATAAGAGAAGAACATGCAAAATTAAAACCTGAAGATATTAAAGTGATAGATCCATGTATGGGTTCTGGTCATATTTTAGTATATGCATTTGATGTGTTAATGGATATCTATAGAGATAGTGGGTATACCGATAGAAATGCAGCTAAATCAATTCTAGAGAATAATACTTATGGTCTAGAAATAGATGAACGTGCTTATCATCTTGCATATTTTGCATTAATGATGAAAGCAAGAAGCTATAACAGAAGAATATTATCAAAAGATACAAAAGTTAATATCCTAGAGATAAGGGAACCAATAGGGGAACTTAAGGAGGAGTATGATCATTATTTAGGAGATTATACTGAATTATCACATTACCTTGTGAATGAGTTTGCAGAAGCGAAAGAATTGGGCTCTATTATTAATCTTTCATGTACATTTGAACAGTTAGAAGGATTGGAAGGGTATCTTAATAGTCTGAAGAGTAGTTCTATGAATCAGGATATGATTTCAGATGCTGAGATAGATGAAATTAATGAACTATTGTCACCATTAATAAAGCAGGCGAAACTATTAGTACAGAAATATGATGTTGTAATTACTAATCCACCATATATGGCACCATCTTCAATTCAGAAAAAGTATGTGCAAAAGAATTATCCTGATTCGAAATCAGATCTCTTTGCGGTATTTATTGAAAAGTGTCATGAATTAACGAAGGAAGATGCATATCAAGCAATGATTACAATGCATTCATGGATGTTTTTATCAAGTTTTGAAAAACTAAGAAAAAAGTTATTGAAAGATAATAATATTATTAATATGGCACATTTAGGGGCAAAGGCTTTTGAAGAAATTGGTGGTGAAGTAGTGCAAACAACTGCTTTTGTTAGACAGAAAACGCATATTCCAACATATAATGGAATATATTTTCGTTTAGTTGAACCAACTTCTCAAAACGGAAAAGAGAAAATGTTTCTTGTAGGTGAAAATAAATATATAGCTACACAGTCGAATTTCAAAAAAATTCCGGGTTCTCCTATAGCATATTGGGTATCAACTTCGTTTACTACTAATTTTGAAAAACAAAAAATAAATGACAGGTATAATCCCAAATTTGGAATGTCTACCGGAAACGGAGATAGATTTATACATTATTGGTATGAAGTGGATTTTAAAAAATTTGATTATACTTCTCAGAATTGTGATGATGCAAAAGAAAAAAATAAAAGTTGGTATGCAATTGACAAAGGTGGAACATATAGAAAATGGTATGGAAATAAAAATCATGCAGTTTGGTGGAAAAATGATGGTTCGGATATTAAAGCATGTAGTAAAGCTGCGGTAAGAAGTCCACAATTGTTTTTTACACCACATATTTCATGGACACTTATATCATCTAGTAAATTCGCTGCAAGATTTTTTGAAAACGGATATGCTTTGGATACAGCATCAAATTGTTTGTATTTTTATGGTCAACCTGAAATCTATGTACTTGGCTTACTAAATTCTGTTGTTGCAGATTCGTATTTGGCAGTTTTGAATCCTACAATGAACTTTAGTTGCGGAGTTGTTGGTTTAGTGCCATATATTGAGAAAAAATGTAACGATGTAAACAAAATTGTTGAATTATGTATAAACGAATCAAGAAATGATTGGGATTCTTTTGAAATGTCTTGGGATTTTAAGAAGCATCCATTAGTTTCTTATTCTACTAATAAAATATCAACGGCTTTTGAATTATGGTCAAAAGAATGTGCTGAACGTTTCAATCAACTTAAAGCAAATGAAGAGGAACTTAATCGCATTTTTATTGATATCTATGGATTGCAGGACGAATTGACACCGGGAGTAGAAGATAAAGATGTTACTGTTCGTAAGGCTGATTTACAGAGAGATGTTAAGAGCTTAATTTCTTATGCAGTTGGTTGTATGTTTGGTCGTTATTCTCTTGACGAAGATGGACTTGCTTATGCAGGTGGAGCATGGGATATCAGCAGCTATGATGCTTTTATTCCAGATGAGGATAACTGCATTCCTATTACAGATGAAGAATATTTTGAAGATGATATAGTAAACAGATTTATAGAATTTGTTAGATGTACCTATGGTGAAGAAACATTAGAAGAAAATCTTCAGTTTATTTCTGATGCATTAGGTGGAAAGGGTAATCCTAGAGATGTGTTACGTGATTACTTTATTAAGGATTTCTTTAAGAATCATTGTAAAATATATCAAAAACGTCCAATTTATTGGCTGTTTGATAGTGGTAAGAAAAATGGATTTAAAGCATTAGTATACATTCATAGATATACACCTGATCTTATTGCTAGAATGAGAACAGGATATATTCATCCATTGCAGTCACAATATAGAACCCAAATTGAAATGTTGAATAATCAGATAGATGAGGCATCATCAACGAGTGAAAAAGTTAAGTTAAAGAAACAGTTAAAAAAGATAACTGAACAGGCAGAAGAACTTGGTGAATATGAAGAGAAAATACATCATTGGGCAGATAAGATGGAACCAATGGATTTGGATGATGGCGTAAAAGTTAATTATGCTAAATTCCAAGAATTATTAGCCAAAATAAAATAAAGGAGTATAAATATGTCAAATAACATAGAAGAAATCAAAGGTGAAGAAAATAGTTATTCAGATGACGATTTATATAATATTAGCTCATGGGGTGCAGATCTTTCTTTTAGAGAGATAGTTTCAATGTATGATGATGGCGATTTAATTAAACCAGAATTACAAAGAAAATATGTATGGAATAAGTTAGAAGCAAGTAGATTTATTGATTCAATCTTATTAGGGCTTCCTGTACCAAGTATCTTTTTAGCTAAAGAAAATGATGAAACCAAGTTGATTGTGGATGGATATCAGAGAATAATGACGGTTTATGATTATATGAAGGGATTTTTTTCTAAAGATAATAAGCCCTTTAAACTAACAAATACAGAAGCAATTAACGCAAGATGGAGAGGTAAGTCATTTGGTGAGTTAAGTAAAGAAGAACAACGTAAAATTAGAACAACGACTATTCATGCCATTATATTTGAACAGAAATCACCAAAGAATGATACGGGGATGTATCAAATATTTGAAAGAATTAATACGGGTGGTAGAACTTTAAAACCTCAAGAAATTAGAAATTGTGTATATCAAGGTGAGTTTAATAAGTTGTTATTTGAATTAAACAAAAACGATAATTGGCGTTATTTAATCGGGGAACAAGAAGATTCCAGAATGGCAGATTTAGAATTAATATTACGATATTTTGCAATGAAAGAACTTTACTTAGATAAAGAATCTGTCACTCAAATAAATTTGGTAAAATTCTTAAATGAATATATGAGTAAGAATCAAAATATAGATTCTAAAGCTTATGATAATTACAAAAAGGAATTTGAATTCATTATTAAAATTCTTCGTGATCAACTTTCTAATAAAGCATTTAGAAATTTAAAAAAGAACAGTGATAGTGTATTCACTAATAAAGTTAGCCCTTCTATTTTTGATGCTGTAACAGTTTCTACTTATTTGGCATTGGAAAATAAAAAGGATATTACCAACTTATTTGAAAAATACAAAAAGCTATGTGCAGATACAGATTTTATTGATGTTACATCTCAGCATACCACTAACATCAAAAACATTTTCAAACGTATAGAAATAGCATATAGAATATTATATGAAGAGTAAGCTATGAAAGATGAATTGAAAAGAATCGCAGATGAAAC
>OIYG01001452.1_pt1 | contig 17779 bp, 19 predicted proteins | sample 1587861 | NCBI WGS metagenome assembly OIYG01 (sample SAMN03283272) | human gut metagenome | biome: human-associated habitat; material: feces | host: Homo sapiens | place: Peru | collected 2012 | reverse complement strand
TAACACATCAATCTGCTGATTTTGAGCTGGAAGCAGTTTAATCAGCAGACACTAACTAAGAAGTAATGGATTGGAGAGGTGCTTATGGCAGATAAAATTGGAACCGATGAATATGGGGAAATACTTATATATCAGACTGATGATGGGCAGACAAATATAGAAGTTATGGGGTTAATCTTATCTGTGTAGAGGATGGGATTGACAGTTCCAAGGATGCCGGAAAGCTTATGATATCTGTGTTATCTGCGGTAGCAGAGATAGAGCGTGAGAATATCCTTGTCCAGACAATGGAAGGTCGCCGACAGAAAGCGAGAGAAGGCAGATGGAACGGCGGATTTGCACCATATGGCTATCAGCTGGTAAATGGTGAGCTTATCATTGTGTAGAACCGATAGCGGTTATTTACAAAGGGTATGCCTGGTATATGTTGGCATATAATCTGGCGAAGCAGGATTATAGGACATATAAGCTGGTTCGGATGGAAGATGTTTGTATAACGGAAGATGAATTTTCCAGGGAGCACAAGTCGGCACAGGATATTTTGAATGATTGTGACAATTCCTATCAGGGAAAGGACACATCCACAAAAGTCCGGATGCGATGCCGTGGAAATGCGATACACAGAATAAAGGAATATTTAAACGGACAGCTAATAGAAACATGTAATGATGGTAGTTCTATTATGGAGATTCATATTGTAGAGAAGGAACAATGGTGGATTGGTGTTATTTTGTCACAGGGAAAAGAAGTCGAGATTATAGAACCGGAGCATATAAAAGAACGGATATGAAAATGATATAAACGAAATGCGTCTGCATCATGAAATATATTTGTCTGATCCGAGGAAGGTTGCGCCGGAGAAGTGGAAAACGGTTATCAGACATCCCATTACAAGAAAATAAAAACTTCAAATGTGATCTCCTATCATAAACCAAGGGCTGAAAGCTCATTTAAAAGCTTTCAGCCCTTGGTCTATATAGAATAAATGGTGCTGCTTCATTTCTCCGTTACAGATCATCTACTGTGCAGCCGGGTCCGCAGCCTGCTGTTCCGGCTGGACATCCTGAGGTGTTTCCGGAGGAGTTTCTGCCGGAGTTTCCGCGGCCGGTACATCGCCCGTCGGTGCGGCGGCGCCTGCATCAGGAGAAGTGTCACCGGCGCCTCCGGTTGTCGGAGCGTTTGGATCTTCACTTCCGGCAGCATTCAGACTGTTTGCCAGATCATCTGTCAAAAGATACGGCGCGTCCTGTGTGCCGGCGCTTCCACCGGTAATATATACATTCGAGGAGCGCAGTTCTTCCGGACAGGTATCTGTGGCAATGCCGCCGGTAGACAGGTCGATCGTTACACGCACATGGTGATCGCAGTAATCTTTCGGTACCGTTCCGGAAGCAAAATATTCGGATTCGACCATACTGCCACGCGGATCACTGTCACACAGACCGGCAACGGCGAGTTTTCCGGATTTCTTGCAGACCGTCGCGGTTGTAATGCCGTCCGGCTTATTAAAATCCTTATAGTCCAGATTCTCATGGATCCGTCCCATAACGGATTTCCACAGGGTTTTCGGATAGGTGGTGTAGGAAAGCTCGGCGTTGTCATCGTAGCCGCCCCATACCACGCAGGTATAATAAGGCGTATATCCGGCAAATAAAGCATCACGGTCACTCGAAGTCGTACCGGATTTACCGGCCTGCGGCATTCCGTTAAAATGTGCCGGACGACCGGTTCCGTTTGTCAGAACATCCTCCATGGCGTTGGTCAGAAGCCATGCGGTAGTTTCCTTTAAAACAGTATGTGTCTGCGGCGTGTTGTCGATCAGCACATTGCCGTCATGATCTAAGATCTTGGTATAAAAACGTGGTTTGGTGTAAGTACCGCCGTTGGCGATCGTTGCGTAAGCCGCGGTCAGTTCCAGGTTGGTCACACCGTTTGTGATACCGCCGAGCGCGAGCGCCTGTGTGCGGTCGGAATCACAGAGTGTGGAAAAACCAAAATTTTGAAGATATTCATAACCGATGTCCACACCGATATCCGTCAGGGTCTTTACTGCGACGATATTGATCGAGTAGGTGATACCTTCCCGGATCGTGGTGAAACCACGGTAAGATTTATCGTAGTTATTGACCGGTGTGTGCGCTGCATTGGAATAAGTATACGGCGCGTCATCCTGAACGGATGCGAGCGTCATGCCTCCAATGTCCAGTGCAGGGGCGTAAGCGGACAGGATCTTGAACGTAGAACCGGGCTGACGTTTGGTATCGGTAGCACGGTTTAAGGTCTTGTTCGCGGTTTTGTCACCTCTTCCGCCGACAATGGCTTTTACTTCGCCGGTAGACTGGTCGATCACAGTCATCGAAGCCTGCGGCTGCATGGTGTAGGTGATGGATTCTCCGTTCGGCACGATCGTGTCGCCATCTTCCATGATATCCGCCTTGTACTGCTCGATCGCGGCGTCCACAGCTTCTTTCGAGTCAAAGTCAATGTTGTACTTGCTGTTTTTGCTCTGATAATAGCTTAACATGGTCTGCTCGCTGTAGTTCTGATAAGTGCCGTCCGCTTTCTGGATGGTCAGACGATAGGAGCAGGAGTACTTCGTTTCACTGCCGTAATTATCGGCGTTGTTTACTTCCTCGTCACAGATCTGCTGGATGGACGGATCCTGTGTGGAGTAGATCGTAAGACCGCCCTCGTAGAGCGCTTTGTACGCCTGTGTCTCCGTATAGCCCTTGACTTCCATCAGATCATCGATCACCTGCTCTGTCAGAGCATCTACAAAGTAGGAGTTGATATTGTCGGAAGCAGTCTCGGAGTCTACGATCTGGATGCGGTCGTATACATTGTCCGCCATTGCCGTATCATAAGCAGCCTGGTCAATGTATCCCTGATCGAGCATGTTGTTTAAAACCTTGGTACGGCGCTCTGCATTGGCATCCGGGTTGCTGACCGGGTTATAACGCGAAGGGTTCTGCGTGATCCCGGCGATCACAGCGCATTCGGACAGAGTGAGCTCGGACACATCCTTATTAAAATAACGCTGGGACGCGGCCTGAACGCCCAAGGTGTTCTGACCGAGGTTTATGGTATTTAAGTAATTTTCCAGGATCCAGTCCTTGTCCTCCACTTTTTCAAGCTGAATGGCGAGATACTGTTCCTGGATCTTACGTTCCATTTTATCCGCGAAAGAACTTTCGCTGGTCCAGTCGGTAAAAACATTATTTTTTAATAACTGCTGGGTAATGGTACTGGCACCCTGCGAGAATCGGCCGGAAGTGATACCGGTGATCCCGGCACGGACGATACCGGTTATATCAATACCATTGTGTTCGTAAAAGCGCGCGTCTTCGATCGCGACAAAAGCATGCTGCAGATCGAGCGGTATCTCGTCGATCGTCACATAGACACGGTTGGAACCGGACGCGACCAGAGTAGCGGTCTCATTTCCCTGGTTATCCAATACGGTGGAAAGATATCCGGTCGGAGTAGCGTCGATATCATGGATGTCAGGGGCGGAATCCACAATGCCCTTGTACACACCATATCCGGCACAGCCGCCAACTACGGTGAAAGCAATCAGACACACCAGAAGTGTTTTCGCAAATATGACGGTAAACTTTTTACGAATCATGGTACCCTTGGAAAGAAGCTCTTTTTCTTTCTTTGCAGTACTTTTTCTTCCATAATTCATAAGTGAGCCTCCTTTTTTATGGCAATCTTATAAAAACATTATTTCACTATTATAGCAAATTTGTCACGGTTAATAAAGCGAAAAGTGACCGGATTTATACATAGCATAACCATTTTTGGATTGAATAACCATTTTTGCCATGTTAATATAGAAAGAAGAAAACAAAAAAAGAGGCGGCAGGAGACGTTTTATGAGCGAAGGATATAAGATCGTATATGAGGGCGGAAGCGGCGAGATCGAAGAAAAAAAATCGAGGTTCATCGCAACGGTACGGCCGGTCGGATCGGAAGAGGAAGTGACGGCATTTCTTGCGGAGATGAAAAAGAAATACTGGGATGCGAGACACAACTGCTTTGCGTATGTGATCGGGGAAAAGAATGAACTGGTGCGCTGTTCGGATGACGGAGAACCGAGCGGAACAGCGGGGCGCCCGATGTTGGATGTGCTGCTAAAAGAAGAACTCCACAATGTGGCGGTGGTGGTGACACGTTATTTCGGCGGAACACTGCTTGGAACCGGCGGGCTGGTGCGGGCGTATCAGCAGGCGGTCAAGGAAGGGCTTTCAAACAGTCAGATCGTTGAAAAGCGAAAAGGAAGCCGGCTCGTGATCGACACCGATTATAACGGGATCGGCAAGATCCAGTATCTGTTCGCACAGGAGGAGATCTCTATACTGGATACCGAGTATACCGATGCGGTTCGGATCACGGCAATGGTTCCGGAAGAAAAAAAGGAGCAGATCGAGAAAGCACTGATGGAGGGAACCAACGGAAAGGCGGGAATTTCCTGGGGTGAAACAGTGGAATATTCCTTCATGGATAAGAAACTGAAAATTTTTTAAAAAAAGTGTTGACATTTCTCAAATAGGTACGTATAATATCCATTGTTGACAGCGCAAAACAAACAGCGCAGACAACCTGATGGCCCATCGCCAAATGGTAAGGCAACGGACTCTGACTCCGTCATTTCCAGGTTCGAATCCTGGTGGGCCAGCTACTTGTTAGAAGTACCACGCGAGTGGTACTTTTTTTGTTATCAGGGAAAGGAACGAAAAAGATGTATCAATTTAAAAGCAGGGTAAGATACAGTGAATGTAATGCGAAAGCAGAGATCACGCTTCCGGCGCTGGTGAATTATCTGCAGGACTGCTGTACATTTCAGTCGGAGGAGCTTCGGATCGGCGTGGATTATTTAAAAGAGCATCATGAGGCATGGCTGCTTTCCTCCTGGCAGATCGTCATAAAACGCTATCCGAAAATGGGCGAGGAGATCACGGTAAGCACCTGGCCGTATGCGTTCAAGAGCTTTTACGGCTACCGTAATTTTACGATCGAGGATGAAAAGGGCGAGGTCGTAGCGTACGCCAATTCCGTCTGGATCTTTCTTGATACGGACAGCGGAAGACCAAAGCGTGTGTCCGAGGAGATGTTAAAGGCATATGTGTTTGAGGAGCAGTACCCGATGGAAACTGCGGAGCGCAAGATCCGTCTGCCGGAAGAAATGGATGCGGGCGAACCGTTTGCGGTGCAGAAATTCCACATTGACACCAATCATCATGTAAATAATGAAAAATATATCCTGATGGCAGAAGAATATCTCACCGAGAAAGAGCGTGTGCGGGAAGTGCGCGTGGATTACCGCAAGGCGGCGGTGCTCGGGGATATGATCTATCCACAGGCGAAAAAGATGAAAGATAAGACCGTGGTTGCGCTTTGTGATGAGGCGGGAAAAACGTATGCGGTCATCGAATTTCAGACAGAGCAGGGAAAGGAGAGCCAGACGTGTTAAAACTGGGCGAAAAGCAGAAATTACAGGTTGTAAAAAAAGTAGATTTCGGGATCTATCTGGCGGAGCGGGAGGATGATGAGACGAGAGTCCTGCTTCCGAAAAAGCAGGTGCCGGAAGGGATCCGCATCGGTGATGAACTGACTGTGTTTTTATATAAGGATTCAAAAGACAGACTGATCTCCACGCTGACAGAGCCGAAGCTTACGCTCGGTGGTCTTGCGGTATTAAAAGTGGGACAGGTCGGAAAGATCGGCGCGTTTTTGGACTGGGGACTTGAAAAAGATTTGTTTCTTCCATATAAAGAAATGACCCAGAAAGTGGGAGAGGGCGATGAAATATTAGTCACACTCTATATCGACAAGAGCCACAGACTCTGCGCAAGCATGAAAGGAATCTATGATCTGCTGTCCCTGGACTCTCCGTACAAAAAAGATGACACGGTAGAGGGACGTGTCTACGAATTCAGCGACAATTTCGGAACATTTGTGGCAGTGGATGACAAATATTCGGCAATGCTTCCGAATTATGAGGATCACAGTTTTCTCCGCATCGGAGATGTCATCACGGCAAAAGTTACGCATGTCAAAGAAGACGGCAAACTGGATCTGACCCTGCGGGAAAAAGCATATATCCAGATGGACGCGGACGCAGAGAAAGTGATGCAGGTCATTGAGGAATATGCCGGTGTATTGCCGTTTTCGGATAAGGCATCACCGGAAGTGATAAAACGTGAGACCGGACTCAGCAAAAACGCGTTTAAGCGCGCGGTCGGAAGACTCTATAAGGAACGCAGGGTAGAGATCACGGAGCACGCGATCCGCAAAGTGAAATAAGGCAGTAAGCGGACAGCGGTCCGCATATAAAATAAAAGAAAGAAGGATATCAGCATGAAGAAAGTAATCAGTACACCAAAGGCTCCGGCAGCGATCGGACCGTATTCACAGGCAATCGAAGTAAATGGAATGGTATACACATCCGGCATCATCCCGGTTGTACCGGAGACCGGAGAGATTCCGGAAGGATCCGAGGCACAGGCAAAGCAGGCACTGACAAACCTTTCCAATCTGCTTTTGGCAGCAGGAACCAACATGGACAATGTGGTAAAGACAACCGTATTCATTAAAGAGATGAATGATTTCGGAACCATCAATGAAGTGTATAAGACATTCTTTACCAGCGATTTCCCATCCAGAAGCTGTGTGGAAGTTGCGCGTCTTCCGAAAGACGTTATGCTTGAGATCGAAGCGATCGCGATAAAATAAAACGATTAATATAAGAAGAAAAAAGACGGGCAGTCACACGAAAGAAGATGTGTAACTGTCCGTTTTTTACATGGAGCCGAGCGTGGAATAATAGTGATCCAGATATTTTTCGGCCGCGTTCATAAAATTGTCGATACTTCCAAAACTTGCGATCGTGATGATGCTGATTAGGATCATCATAGCGCCGATGAAAATGCCGATCGCATTTAAAATAAGTCCCACTACGGTGTTTTTGGGATAGGCATTGCTGCCGCCTCTTGAGAGCAGCGCCAGAATAAGCCCGATCGAACCAAAGATCAAAGAAGTACCAAAACAGCTTGCGATGATCGAGATGATGCCAAAGGCAACCGACGCGAACGCCATGGTGGAAGAACTTTTGTCAGAATTCATAAAAAATTTCTCCTTAAAATCCCAAGAATTAAAATTTCTCTTATTTTACCATGACGCGGATGAAAAGTAAACGTTTCCTTGTTTCGCGGAACGCTTCGGGGTATAATATGGCTATCAGAAAGAAATGAGGAAAGAGACATGAACATTACAGCAAAACTTGCAGAAGAACTGCAGATCCAGAAGAAACAGGCGGAGGCTGCGGTAAAACTGATCGATGAGGGAAATACGATTCCGTTCATTGCCAGATACCGGAAAGAAGCGACAGGAGCCTTAAACGACGAGGTGCTTCGCAGTCTGGCAGAACGCCTTACCTATCTGAGAAATCTGGAGGAGAAAAAGGAACAGGTTTTATCCAGCATTGAGGAACAGGGAAAACTGACCGCAGAATTAAAGACACAGATCCTTGCGGCGGAAACCATGGTTGTAGTGGATGATCTGTATCGCCCATATCGTCCGAAGCGCCGTACCAGAGCGATCATCGCGAGAGAAAAAGGATTGCAGCCGCTTGCGGATCTGATCTGGCTTCAGATGTCAAAGACACCGCTTGCCACAGAGGCGGAAAAATACATAGATCCGGAAAAAGAAGTAAATACAGCGGAAGACGCGATCGCCGGCGCGAAAGACATTCTTGCCGAACAGATCTCGGATGAAGCGGATTACCGTATCCGTATCCGGGAAATGACGGTAAAAGAAGGAAAGATTGTATCTTCGGCAAAGGACAAAGAGGCAGAGTCGGTCTATGAGATGTATTATGAATTTGAAGAGGGGATCGCGAAACTGGCGGGACACCGCATCCTTGCACTCAACCGTGGGGAGAATGAAAAGATCCTCACCGTGAAGGTGCAGGCACCGGAGGATCGTATCCTTTCCTATCTGGAGCGGAAAGTAATAAAAAGGGACAACCCGGTCACATCCGGTGTGTTAAAAGAAGTGATCGCGGACAGTTACAGCAGACTGATCGCACCGGCGATCGAGCGTGAGATCAGAAGCAGTCTGACCGAGCGCGCGGAAGATGGCGCGATCCGGGTATTCGGCAAGAATCTCGAACAGCTTCTGATGCAGCCGCCGATCGCGAATCAGGTGGTGCTTGGATGGGATCCTGCGTTCCGTACCGGGTGCAAGCTTGCCGTGGTGGACGAGACCGGAAAAGTCCTGGATACCACAGTCATCTATCCGACAGCGCCGCAGAACAAAGTGGCAGAGGCGAAAGCGGTGTTAAAGAAACTCATCGCAAAATACGGGATCACACTGATCTCGCTTGGAAACGGAACCGCATCGCGCGAATCAGAGCAGATCATTGTGGAACTGTTAAAAGAAATTCCGCAGAAAGTGCAGTACATCATCGTAAATGAGGCGGGAGCATCGGTCTATTCCGCAAGTAAGCTCGCAACGGAGGAATTTCCGAATTTTGATGTAGGACAGAGAAGCGCGGCATCTATGGCAAGACGCCTGCAGGATCCGCTCGCGGAGCTGGTAAAGATCGACCCGAAATCCATCGGTGTCGGCCAGTATCAGCATGATATGAACCAGAAAAAATTAAGCGAAGCGCTTCAGGGTGTGGTAGAAGGCTGCGTAAACAAAGTCGGCGTAGACTTAAATACGGCTTCGGTATCGCTCCTGTCCTATATTTCCGGCGTGAGCAAGGTGATCGCCAAAAACATCGTTGCCTACCGTGAGGAGAATGGACGTTTCGCGGCGCGCAGTGAGCTCTTAAAAGTGGCAAAACTCGGACCGAAAGCCTATGAACAGTGCGCGGGATTTTTGCGCATCGCGGATGGAAAAAATCCGCTGGATGCGACGGGCGTACATCCGGAATCCTATGAGGCGGCAAAGAAACTCTTGGAAAAGCTCGGATTTTCCACAGAGGATGTAAAAAACAGAAAACTTTCTGGTATCGGCAAAAAAATATCGGATTATCCCAAACTTGCAGAGGAGCTTGGCGTAGGTGAACTGACACTGAAAGATATTGTAAAAGAACTGGAAAAACCGGCGCGTGATCCGAGAGAGGATATGCCAAAGCCGATCCTGCGCAGTGACGTGCTTGAGATCAAAGACCTAAAGCCGGGCATGATCTTAAAAGGAACCGTGCGCAACGTGATCGATTTCGGGGCGTTTGTGGATATCGGCGTGCATCAGGACGGACTGGTGCATATTTCCCAGATCTGTGACCGCTACATCAAGCATCCCTTAGAGGCGGTGAGCGTCGGGGACATCGTGGATGTGCAGGTCATGAGCGTGGATGTAAAGAAGCAGAGAATTCAGCTTACCATGAAATTTCAAAAATAGAGAAGCGGGTGGGAGAATATGAAACTGTTATATGCAGAGGACGAGGAGGAAATGTCCGAAGCGGTTGTGGACATTCTGACTTATCACAAATACACCGTAGACGCGGTTTACGATGGAGAGGAAGCGCTTTCCTATGCCCATGCGGAACAATATGACGGGATCATTCTGGATGTTATGATGCCAAAAAAGAGCGGACTTCAGGTGTTAAAAGAATTAAGGGCGGAGGGATGTAAGACACCGATCCTTCTTCTTACCGCGAAAGCAGAGGTGGAAGACCGGATCGAAGGGCTGGATCTCGGGGCGGATGATTATCTGCCCAAACCATTCGTCATGGGGGAACTGCTTGCCCGTGTGCGTGCCATGCTGCGCAGACGCGAGGAGTTTACGCCGAATGTTCTGACCTGTGGCGGGGTCTCGTTAAACCAGAGCACCTATGAGCTTTCCGGAAACGGAAAACGCTTTGTACTGCCGAACCTGGAATACCGGCTGATGGAACTTCTGATGTTAAATCAGGGCATTTACCTGTCATCGGAAGATATTCTCGTGAAAGTGTGGGGATATGATACCGATGCGGAGATCGGGACGGTGTGGGTCTATATATCCGGTCTGCGCAAAAAACTGGCGGCGATCGATAAGAAAGTGGAGATCCGGGCAAAGCGCAACGTTGGCTATACGCTGGAGGCGGGAGCATGACAAAGATACTTCAGAAAAAATTTGTTACAACGGCGATGGCAGCAGTCACCATCTTGCTCATTGTCCTGTTGGGCGCGATCAACGCGATCAATTACGGGATGTCAGCGAGACAGACAGACCGGACGCTTGCGATGCTTCTGGACAATGGCGGCTCTTTCCCGCCGGATGATGAAAACCGGCAGAAGCAGGATGGGAGAAAACTGCTCGATCCGCCGATGGACGCGGATGCGGCGATGTCAACCAGATACTTTCTTGTGTTTTTAGATGAAGAAGGAACGGTCGTGCGAACGGATGTGACCCGGATCGCGTCGGTGGATGACGGGGAGGCAAAAAGACTTGCGGAAGAAGTGCTGGCGACTGGAAAAACAGAGGGAAAGATCACGCATTTTTCCTATCGCGTGGCGGACACGACGGATGGCAGGGGACGTCTTTTCGTATTTTTGGATACGGCAAGCCAGATACGTTCCACACTTCTGGTGCTGCTTATTTCGATTGTGATCGGAATCCTGTGCTGGGGCTTCATGCTGCTTTTGCTGATCCTGTTTTCCAAGCGGGCGATCCGTCCGATCGCGGAAAATATAGAAAAACAAAAACAGTTTATCACGAATGCCGGACATGAGATCAAGACGCCGCTTGCGATCATTTTGGCGAATACCGAGGCGATGGAGCTGCACAACGGCGAGAGTAAATGGAGTCGTAACATACGCTCGCAGACGATGCGGCTGAGCGGTCTGATGCAGAATCTGCTGACGCTTGCGAAGATGGAAGAGATGGGGGGAGAAAAAGAAAAATTCCCTTATACGGATTTCTCGCTGAGCCAGCTGCTTACGGAGACACTGCAGCCGTATTACGAGTCGGCTGCGTTAAAAAACATCGAGATACACGAAGAGATCGCGGCGGGTGTGGAAGTCCATGCAAGCCGGGAGAACCTGATCCAGCTGCTCTCCATCCTTTTTGATAACGCGGTCAAATACGCAAGTGAGGGCGGATATATCGATGTATCGTTAAAAAAGAGCGGCAGGGAACTGGTGCTTCTGGTAAAAAATACCTGTGAGAAGCTGCCCGAAGTGGAGCCGGAAAAGCTGTTTGAGCGTTTTTACCGGGGAGACGCGGCGCGAACCCAGAAAAGCGGTGGTTACGGGATCGGACTTTCCGCGGCGAGGGCGATCGCACTGGCACATGGAGGCACACTTGGCGCGTCCTATGAAAAGGATAACGTCATCTGCTTTACCTTAAGATTAAAAGAGACCTGAGATGCATGCGGCAGAGATGGGACAAAAAACTTGACAGAAGAGAAAAACGGCATTACACTGTGCATGTAAAAGAATAAAATCTTCGGGGCAGGGTGATGTGCAGGACACAGATTCCCGACCGACGGTGATTCCGGAGTCTTTTGATTGCCGGAAAGTCCGTGAGCTGAGCGATCAGCTGATCCGGTGAGATTCCGGAACCGACAGTACAGTCTGGATGAGAGAAGATAGCGATAGAGAATGCCCCCGGATATTTTGTCCGGGGGTTTTGCTATAGGAAATGTCCCGGAACGAAAAGGAGTAAAAAAGATATGCACACAAGACAACACAACGTTCGTTACATGACAGTTACGGCAATGCTTTCCGCAGTGGCATTTGCGCTGATGTTTTTCGAATTCAGCATTCCGTTTTTAGTACCGTCCTTTATACAGATGGATCTTTCTGAACTTCCGGCGCTGATCGGGGCATTTGCGATGGGACCGTGGTACGGCGTGATCATCTGCCTGATCAAAAACCTGATCCATCTGCTGATCACAACGACCGGCGGAGTGGGAGAACTTTCCAACTTTATCCTGGGAGCGGCATTTGTGCTTCCGGCGGGACTGATCTACCAGAGAAAAAAGACCAAAAAAAACGCGGTGATCGGATCTGTCCTCGGAGCTGTGTTCATGGCACTTCTCAGTGTGGCGTCCAACTATTTCATCGTGTATCCGGTATACACGGCATTTCTGCCGATGGATACGATCCTTGCGATGTATCAGGAGATCCTGCCAAGCGCGGATACATTACTGAAATGCCTGATCATCTTTAATATGCCGTTTACCTTTGTAAAAGGCATGCTAAGCGTCGTCATCACCCTTTTGATCTATAAACATATCTCGCCGATCATAAAAGGTGTATCAAACAAATAGCGGACTGTTCTGCCGGATTCCATTTGTGGATTCCGGCATTTTTTAGTTGGAATTGTCATTTCATTCAAACAATGCTATACTTTTAACAAAACGAAAAAGACAGGAAGAAAACATGATCTATGAAACATATTCTGCGGAAGAAACAGCCGCATTGGGAGAAAAATTAGGACGGGAGGCAAAGCCCGGAGATGTCTGCACGCTGATGGGAGACCTTGGTGTCGGAAAGACGGTGCTGACCCAGGGGATCGCAAAGGGACTCGGGATCACAGAGCCGATCTCAAGCCCGACGTTCACGATCGTACAGGTCTATGAGGAAGGACGTCTGCCGTTTTACCATTTTGATGTTTACCGCATCGGAGATATCGAAGAGATGGACGAGATCGGATATGAGGACTATTTTTACGGACAGGGGCTTACCATGATCGAGTGGGCAAACCTGATCGAAGAGATCCTGCCGCCGGTGCGAAAAGAGATTACCATAGAAAAAGATCTTGAAAAAGGATTTGATTACCGTAAAATTACGATAGAGGAGGTAGGAGCATGAAAATACTTGGAATAGACAGCTCCGGACTGGTCGCAAGCGTGGCGGTCACAGAGGATGACAATCTGCTTGGGGAATTTACGATGAATTATAAAAAGACGCATTCCCAGACCCTGCTTCCGATGTTGGACGAGCTTGCAAAGATGATAGAACTGGATTTAAATACCATAGACGCGATCGCGGTTTCCGGCGGGCCGGGTTCATTTACCGGACTCCGCATCGGTTCCGCAACAGCGAAAGGACTTGGCCTCGCACTGGAAAAACCGCTTATCCACATACCTACCGTGGACGCGCTTGCTTATAATCTCTGCGGACACCGGGACATGGTATGCCCGCTCATGGACGCGAGAAGAAACCAGACTTACACCGGGTTATATACCTTTGATGGAAATAAAATGCAGGTGGAGCTTGCACAATGCGCGGTCGGGATCGATGAGATCGTAGAAAAGATCAATGAGAAACAGCGCGCGGTCGTATTTTTGGGAGACGGGGTGCCGGTATTTGAGACGTATATCAGAGAGCAGATCAATGTTCCTTATACCTTTGCACCGGCGCATGTAAACAAACAGCGCGCGGCAGCAGTTGCGGCACTCGGAGAGATCTACTATAAAAAAGGAAAGACAGAGACGGCGGCGGAACACCGCCCGGATTACCTGCGCCTGTCACAGGCAGAGCGGGAACGCATGGAAAGAGAGAATGCGAAGCATGCTTGAGATAACGGAGATGACAGAAGCGGATCTTGACGGAGTCGCAGCCATAGAGGCAGAGGTATTTTCAATGCCCTGGAGCAAAAAGGGATTCGCGGATACCCTGGGTATGGATAACGTGATCTTTTTAGTGGCGCGGGAAGATGGAGAAATAAAGGGCTACTGCGGGCTTTATCAGGCGGCGGATGAGGGAGAGATCACCAACGTGGCAGTAGCGCCGGTACACCGCAGACAGCGGATCGCGGACCGGATGCTCGAGCGGCTTTTACATCTGGCGTATGAACGCGGAACACGAAACTTCGTTCTGGAAGTACGCTGCTCGAATGAAGCGGCGATAAACCTGTATCAAAAATACGGATTTTTCATACAGGGCAGACGGAAGGGATTTTATGAACAGCCGAAAGAAGATGCTTATATTATGACATTTGCAAAATAATAGGACGGGAAAAAGATGTTAGATGTTTGTTTATTGGGAACAGGGGGAATGATGCCGCTGCCAAACCGGTGGCTGACTTCCCTGATGACAAGATACAATGGAAGCAGTCTGATGATCGACTGCGGAGAAGGAACGCAGATCGCGGTCAAAGAAAAGGGATGGAGCTTCAAACCGGTGGATGTGATCTGTTTTACGCATTACCACGCGGATCATATCAGCGGACTGCCGGGAATACTGCTCACAATGGGAAATGCGGAACGGACAGATCCGCTTACTTTAGTAGGTCCGAAGGGATTGGAGCGGGTCGTCAGCGCGCTTCGCATGATCGCGCCGGAACTTCCGTTTGAGATCAACTATATAGAACTGACAGAGCCGAAGCAGACGATAGAGCTGTGCGGCTATGTCATACATGCATTTCGGGTAAATCACAATATTACCTGTTACGGCTACTCGATCGAGATCAAAAGAACCGGAAAATTCAGTGTAGAGGCGGCACACGAAAAAGGAATTCCGCAGAAATACTGGAACCGTCTGCAAAAAGGGGAGACCCTGACGGAGGATGGCAGAATCTATACGCCGGATATGGTGCTCGGACCGCCGAGAAAAGGCATAAAAGTGACGTACTGTACGGATACCAGACCGACGGCCTCCATTGTGGAGCACGCGAAAGGATCGGATCTTTTTATCTGTGAGGGAATGTATGCGGAAAAAGAAAAGATTACAAAGGCAAAACAGTATAAACACATGACATTTTACGAGGCGGCGCAGATGGCAAAAGAAGCGGGAGTAAAAGAACTGTGGCTCACGCATTACAGTCCGTCACTGGTCCGCCCGGAAGATTATAAAAAAGAAGTACAGAAAGTGTTTGCAAATACCGTTTTAGGAAAAGACGGAAAGACGGTAGAAATTGATTTTGAGGAGGAATGAGCATGAAAAAACAGATACGCATGATAATCGTGGGACTGGTTTGTGTGGCGCTTGTAGTGGGATACTATTATCATCTGTCACACCGGAGCATAAAGACGGCGGAAGATACGACAGAGCTGACAGCGATCACGAAGATCACAACAAAGAATCTGGACACATCCTATCCACAGACTCCCAGAGAAGTGATCAAGCTGTACAATGATATTTTAAAATGCTATTACAACGAGGACTGTACAGAGGATGAGATCCGGGCACTGGGTGTGCAGGCGAGAAAGCTGATGGATGACGAGCTGCTTCAGAACAATCCGGAAGACCAGTATTATTCCGCGCTCATGACAGACATCCAGAATTATAAAGATGCGGGAAAAACGATCAATACAACGGATGTGTGTGACAGTGATGAGATCGTAAAAAAGACGGTGAACGGGGCGGAGTGCGCCTATGTCACAGCTTCCTATTTTGTAAAAGGGAAGGATGGATATACCAAGACATACCAGCAGTATGTGCTGCGCCAGGATGAAGACGGAAAGTGGAAGATCCTTGCGTATGAAGTGGTAAAAGGAAATGGAGACAGTACAGATCATGAATAAAGAAAAAGAAATCAGGGTGCTTGGCATAGAAAGCTCCTGTGATGAGACTGCGGCTGCGGTCGTGGTAAATGGCAGGGATGTGCGTTCAAATATTATTTCCTCGCAGATCGCCCTGCATACACTGTATGGAGGGGTAGTGCCTGAGATCGCGTCCAGAAAACATATCGAGAAAATAAACCAGGTGATCGAGGAAGCCTTAAAAGAAGCGGAAATGACGCTGGATGACATGGATGCGATCGCGGTGACCTACGGGCCGGGGTTAGTAGGCGCGCTGCTTGTGGGTGTCGCTGCGGCAAAGGCCATCAGTTACGCGAGAAACATTCCGTTAGTCGGCGTGCATCATATTGAGGGGCATATCAGTGCCAACTACATCGAAAATAAAGAATTGGAACCGCCGTTTTTATGCCTTGTGGTATCCGGCGGTCATACGCATCTGGTAAAAGTGCAGGATTACGGAAAATATGAAATACTCGGGCGTACCAGAGATGACGCGGCAGGAGAAGCGTTTGATAAAGTGGCACGGGCGATCGGACTCGGGTATCCGGGCGGACCGAAGATCGAAAAGATCGCGCATGAGGGAGATCCGCATGCGATCGAGTTTCCGCGCGCAAAAATCGCGGATGATCCTTATGATTTCAGTTTCAGTGGACTGAAATCCGCAGTGCTCAACTATTTAAACGGCTGTAAAATGAAAGATATCGAGATCGTACCGGCAGATGTGGCGGCATCTTTCCAGCAGGCAGTGGCAGACACGCTGATCGAACATGCGGTGCGGGCAATCGATGAATTTAAAATGGACAAATTTGCGATCGCGGGCGGCGTGGCATCCAATGCGACACTGCGTGAAGGAATAAGAAAGGCGTGCGAAAAGAAAGGTGTGGCGTTTTATCATCCGTCACCGATCCTTTGCACCGATAATGCGGCGATGATCGGGGCGGCAGGCTATTATGAATATCTGGCGGGAACCAGATCCGGGCTTGATCTTAACGCCGTTCCGAATCTGAAACTGGGTGAACGCTGATGGAAAAAGAAAAAATAGTGGCGCTTGTGCTTGCGGCGGGAACCGGGAAGCGCATGCAGAGCAGTACGGCGAAGCAGTATATGCTCCTTGGTGGGAAACCACTGGTGTGTTATGCGCTGGAGGCGTTTGAGCGCAGCCCGGTCGATGAGGTAATACTGGTCACCGGAGAAAAAGAGATCGATTATTGTAAGAATGACATCGTAAAAAAATACGGGTATCAGAAAGTGACCCGGGTCGTAGCAGGCGGTAAGGAGCGCTATCATTCGGTATATCAGGGTTTAAAAGCAATCGGACAGGCGGATTATGTTCTGATCCATGACGGAGCGAGACCGTTTGTGACAGAGGACATTATCTGCCGTTCGATCGATACGGTGAAAAAAGAAAAAGCGTGTGTGGTGGGGATGCCGGTAAAAGACACCATAAAAATTGCCACAGAGGATACTTACGCATCCGTCACTCCGGACCGGAGACTGGTGTGGATGATACAGACCCCGCAGGCATTCTCTTATCCTGAGATCCTGCAGGCATACGAAAAGATCATTGCAGACGGAGACGATTCCGTGACAGACGATGCAATGGTCTTAGAGCACGCTGCGCATATGCCGGTAAAGCTGATCGAGGGCAGTTATCACAACATTAAGATCACAACGCCGGAAGATATGAAAATTGCAGAAATGTTCTTGAAAGAGTATTTTTAATCAAAATTTGAAAAAAATGAAAAAATTATATTGACAGCTGGTCCAGGAGATGATAGAATTATTTTTGCGCTGATTTGAGAAGCGGTGATGAGATAAAGCATCGTGACAGCTGCAAACACAATTCCTTTGATTGAGGAAATGTTGTTGGAGAGATATCGAAGTGGTCATAACGAGGCGGTCTTGAAAACCGTTTGTCCGCAAGGGCGCGTGGGTTCGAATCCCACTCTCTCCGTTCATCTTTTTTTAGATGAATGTTTAAAAAAATGAATATGAAAAATATTCGACTGGAGAAGTACCCAAGCTGGCCGAAGGGACACCCCTGGAAAGGGTGCAGGTCGTTAACAGCGGCGCGAGGGTTCAAATCCCTCCTTCTCCGCTCATCGGATGCCGATTTATCACTTACTGTCGGATGGAGACAGAAAGATAGAAAAAAGATAAAAAAGTGTTGACAAAACACGAACGGCATGATAAGATGTATATCGCTCTGCTGATGACAGAGTGATGAAAAATAAAAAAGTTAAAAAATTCTTGACACGGCGAAAACATTTTGATAAAATGAATAAGCTGTCGAAAAGACAAAGGACATTGAAA